>Ga0224496_10000004_pt1 | contig 366181 bp, 328 predicted proteins | sample SF_Jul11_sed_USG_2_FD_168127 | JGI IMG/M metagenome (GOLD analysis project Ga0224496, IMG submission 168127) | Sediment microbial communities from San Francisco Bay, California, United States - SF_Jul11_sed_USGS_8_1 | ecosystem: Environmental > Aquatic > Marine > Sediment | place: USA...
GCGCAGTGTTTTCCAATGCCATATCCGCATACATACGTTTGAGCTTGGCATTTTCAGACTCCAGGTCTTTTATTCGCTTTAACTCAGACGCTTCCAGTCCTCCGTATTTGGACTTCCACTTGTAATAGGTTGGCGAACTGATCCCGTGTTTGCGGCAGATCTCCTGAACACCGATTCCGGCCTCCGCTTCCTTCAGTATCGATACAATTTGTGTTTCTGTAAATTTTGACTTCTTCATTAGAGCCTCCTGGGTCTAGTTTGCCAGAATTCTCTACTTTTGACTTGTCTACTTTTTGGGGAAGCTTACGCATGGAGGCCGTATTAAAATGGAAGGAAAGCACAACACTATCTGAGGGGGATGGAGAATGAGTGCTATGAAAAATCGCTCTTTTTTGAAAAAGGAAGACTCACTAGATGAAAATTTTTCGCTATCTCAAAATCGTTTCAATGATTGTTGGAATTATTGTTACCACTCTAATAGGTATCGTTAATTTTAATTCGATCAGAGAAAACACTAGACCTCAAACGCAACCCAACCCTAGAAGTGAACGCAATTCACCAAAAGGTGAAGACCTCAGCCACCCCCCATCACCAAAAACATGGTTCGCTTTTTTTAATTCGCCTTCCATAATCAAACAAACAGAATAGATCATAGCAACAAGGCAGTGCTGATTTAGTAAACGCTGTTCTCTTGTCTTCCGCTTCGAATAGATGTCATCCCCCGTTTTAAATATGAATCGGAGGAAAATATGTCTACGTCTATTCTGAAGCGGAATTACAAGATGAAATCGCAGCCCCCAAAGCCCCCCTCAAATCCCCAAACCGAAACTCATACCCCGCATCACTAATCGCCTTGGGAAACACCCGCTGTCCGCCGAGCAATACCTCGGCATTCTCACCCAGTAACAACCGCAAAACCGGCGCCGGAATATGAAAAAACGCCGGTCGATGTAACAACTTCGCCAACATCGCCGTAAAGTAGGCATTCGTCACCGGCAGCGGCGCAGTCGCATTAAAAATTCCATCCAGATCTCTACGCGCGATCAACATCATCACAATCCCAATCCAGTCCTCAAGATGTATCCAAGACATCCATTGGCGACCGTTGCCGATGCGTCCGCCGAGGCCAAGTTTAAATGGTGGTAACAACCCTTGTAACATGCCACCATCTTTGTCGAGCACGACACCGGTTCGCACGATACACACGCGCACACCATAGGCACGCGCCATAATCGCGCGACTCTCCCATGCGGCACACAAGCGGTGTCCGAAGTCTTCTTCGCCGTGGGAGGCCTCGGTGAGTTTTCTGTCGCCGCGATTGCCGTAATAGCCAACCGCAGATCCACTAATGAGTAACTCGGGTTTTTTATCCAGCCGACGTATTAGTGCCAGCAATTGATCGGTGACGCCGATGCGGCTGTTTTCCAGTTGTTGTTTGCGTTTTTTTGTCCAGCGCTTGAATAGTATCGGTTCACCGGCGAGATTTACGATCGCATCGATGGATGCATCGTCGGGAATTTCGTCGAAGCGTGAAACAAAGTGCTTGGCCTTTTCACCAAGTAACTGGCGAGCCTTCGCAGTATTGCGGGTATAAACCCACAAAATATGATTCTGAGCATGTAGTTGCGTACACAATGCGCGACCAAGAAACCCAGTCGCGCCGGTAATGAGAATATTCATGGGGGAGCTCGGTATCCTCTGACGTAATCAGAGGATACCTGATGTATTAGTTAGGATACAGGCTACCAAAACTGGCGCCAAAATCTTCGCCGCTTAACCACGCGGTGGTGAACAGTCGCATCACTGCCTTGCCGCGCACCCGTTCTACGGGCAGAAATCCCCAGAAGCGGGAGTCGGCGCTATTGCTGCGGTTGTCGCCCATCATAAACAGGTGACCTTCGGGCACGGTCACCGGGCCGAAGTGGGTGGGATAGGCGGGGGTAGTTAAATAGTGTTGTTCACCGAGCGCTTCTTCGATGAAACCACCACGTTGTTGTAGCGCAAGTCGTTTGCCATTGAGAAAGGTCAGGCCATTGCGTACTTCGATGGTATCGCCAGCGACGCCGATCACGCGTTTGATGAGTCGATCTTCGGTATGTTGTGGGTCAAAGGTTACGATGTCGCCCCGTTTAGGGGTATCCCACTGTATCGGGGATTTATCGACGAAGGGCAGGCTGACGCCATAGGCGGTTTTATTGATGACGAGGTAGTCACCAATAGGCAGAGTGGGCTGCATAGAGCCAGTGGGGACCCAATTGGCTTCTGCCACACCCACCCTGACTAATAACACTGCACTCAGGAAAACCCAGGGAAATGATTTGATTTGTTGGACTAACCAGTTACGGTTTTGCATCATGGCTCCTTGTTTTCACGCGTAAATCGTATGACCATACGCTACCTACTAGAGTTCACAGGAAATATTGATGTCGAGTATTGAGTCGTTACAACAACAGCTTGCGAAATTCGCACGGGAGCGGGATTGGGAGCAGTTCCATACCCCTAAGAATATTGCCATGGCCCTGACGGTAGAGGCGGCGGAGTTATTGGAGCACTTCCAGTGGCTGACCCCGGAGCAGAGCGAGGGCTTGTCGGACAAGAAACTCGCGGAAATCCAGCAGGAAATGGCCGATGTGCAGCTCTATCTGCTGCGTCTGGCGCAAATACTCAATATCGACATCTTGGCCGCATGTGAGGAGAAAATGCGCATTAATGCCGAGAAATACCCGGCCGACAAGGTAAAGGGTAGTGCGCGTAAATATTCTGAATACGATTAACCTCTTAGCCGGCATGGCTAAATTCTTATCCATAGATCAAGGTTTTTTATCAGTATTTTCCGACGCTTATCGTTAATCCCACTACCCACAATGGGGTATACAGCATTCCCCATTGATTCGATAGGATAAAAACTGACTCAGACCCAGGAAGAACGATGCGCCCTAGCGATATTCTTGTAGTCCTCGAACGTGAATTCCTGAGTGCCGCCAGCGGTACTCATACCCCGGTGATGTTGTGGGGGCCGCCCGGTGTGGGTAAGTCCCAGATGGTGGCGCAGATTGCGCAGCAACACCAGGTGCCAGTGATCGATATTCGTTTATCACAAATGGAGCCGAGCGATTTGCGCGGTATCCCGTTTCAGCGCGACGGTCAGGTGGAGTGGGCGGTGCCGGCCAATTTGCCCCATGCGGACAGACACGGGCCCGTCGGTATTTTGTTTCTCGATGAGATTACCTCGGCGCCACCGAGTGTCTCTGCGGCCGCATACCAATTAATCCTCGATCGCAAACTCGGCGAATATGAGATACCACCCGGTTGGGCGGTGTTCGCCGCCGGTAATCGCCAGGGGGATCGCGGTGTGACCTATAGCATGCCTGCACCATTGGCAAATCGATTTTCTCACTACGAAGTCGAGGTCAATCTGGAAGACTGGGTGACCTGGGCCTATCAGCATCGCATCGATGATCGCGTGATTGCCTTTTTGCGTTTTCGTCCCGAGCGTTTATTCGACTTTGACCCGAGTGTGAACCTGCAGGCCTTTCCGTCGCCGCGTTCCTGGGAGTTTGCCCATCGTGCCTTGCATAAGTTTGGCGACTACGATCAATTGTTGTTGGGCGCGCTTCAGGCCTGTGTCGGTGACACCGCCGGAATTGAATTGCATGCGTTTATCAAGAATCTCGACGAGTTGCCGGATATCGAAGTCATCACCCAGGGTGGTACGGTGGATATCCCGTCCTCTATCGATTTGCAATACGCCATCGCCTCGGCCCTGGTTGGGCATGCGATACGGGCAAAAGAACACGATGAGGCAGAGCGTATTCACGGCAACATCCTGCAGTTTGCCACGCGTTTTCCCAAGAAAGAATTGGCGGTGATGCTGGTGTCCGATATGCATCGCGCCATTGGTCAACCCTTGTTTGCCGTGCCCGAATTTGCGCAATGGGCTAATGATGTCGCCGATGTGATGTTTGGCGATTGACGCGTGACATGAGTACTGAACGCGAACAGAAACTCTCACGCGCGCGCACCCGACTTGTACTCGATCATCCGTTCATCGGATCGCTCGTTTTACACCTGGAACTGAAACCCGCACAGGGAGATTGGTGCAAAACAACGGCGACCAATGCCAAAAAGATCTTTTACAACGAAGAATATATCGACGCGTTAACGCCTGCGGAAACCCTGCATGTGTTGGCACATGAGGCCTTGCATTGTGGTCTGTCGCACTTTGCGCGCAAGGGCCAACGCGACAAAACCCGCTGGGATCTTGCCTGTGATTTTGCGGTCAACAGCATCCTCAAGGCCGAAGGCATGAACGGCCCACCGGGAACGCTTTACGAAGCCAGTTTCGACGGTATGACCGCCGAAGAAATCTACCCCTACATGGAAGAACACGAGGACAAGGAGCGCCAGGACGATCACATGTTCGGCGACGAGGGTGGCGAAGGTCAAAGCGAGCAACGGGATAAAAACAATATGAGCGCGCAGGAAAGCAGTTTGCTCGACAAGCAATGGCAGACGCGACTGACCAATGCACTACAACAGGCGGCGCAGGCCGGCAAGTTGAAAGGCGACCTGAAGCGCATGATTAAATCGCTGCTGGATGCGCAATTACCGTGGCGCAATATGTTGGCCTATTACATGAGCCAGATTGCGCGAGACGATTACAAGTATCATCGGCCGTCGTCACGTCGCGGTGGCGATGTGATTTATCCCTCACTGCGCAGCGAATACGCGGATGTGTTTGTGGTACTGGATACCAGTGGTTCGGTGACAAATGCGGAACTCAATCGCTTTATCAGCGAAATCGATGCGATCAAGGGACAGGCGCGGGCGCGGATCACCTTGTTTGCCTGTGATGCGGAAATCACACCGCCGACGCCGTTGACGTTTGAAGCCTGGGAAACCCTGGAGATACCCAAAGACTTGCAAGGTGGTGGCGGTACATCGTTTAAACCAGTTTTTGAATATATCGAAAAGGAATTCCTGCGACCGGATTTGTTGATTTATTTTACCGATGCCGAAGGTGTATTTCCGAAACTGGCGCCGAATTTTCCGGTGATCTGGTTGGTGAAGGGGAAGCGGGAAGTGCCGTGGGGGCAGCGGGTGCAGTTGAATTAGGTATCCTCTGCTTAAGTCATCTACGGAGTGATATAAGCGTTAAAAACAAATCCGCATTGCTTTTTTATAAACGGCAAACTGCGTGAATTCGATTAATTTACCCTGTTCTCACTCGCTAGCGAGTTCAATTGCAGGACACTTAGGTTTATTTTCTATTGAATATGAATATCTCTAATGAAGACGCCTTGCGTCTAAACGTATTAATGCAACAACCGGTAGAAGCGGTGCGTATCAATGAGTCGACCATGACTTTATATGCCTTGCTCCCGGATCGCGAACTGAACATGCGTTTGTCACCGAATTGTAATGACGAGCGTTATTTGCGACAGGTTCGACAGTTATTGTCCGGTTTTGCCTTGAACTCACCGGAAGGATTTCCGGTCTATCTGCAACGTTGGAATCGCATGGGGCAGATCAAGAGTGAGAAGCTCGAAGGCCTGTTAAAAATCGGTGAACCGGAGGCGGTTTTGGCGGTGGTGCAATCGCAAAACCTGACTTACGACATCGCCCGCCGTGCGTGGTGGTGTATGACGAATTCGGAAAACGCCTGTCACTTATTGGAGCATCAACTGGTGCGTGATAGTGAGCTGGCAAAGGAATTGGTCAATTTTTTAATTGAATTTCTGCCCTTTGAGGAAGACCCCTTGGCAATGATTAAGGCCGCGCAACAGGCGGTACGTGCCGGGGTAATGCAGGAAGAAGAGTTAAAGAGTTTGTGGCAAAAGGGTAAACGTCGTGCAGGCATACGTCTGGGTTTTTTGGCCGCAAACCCGACTATCGTGCCGGAAGACATTACGGTCGAAAAAAAGCCGAAATTACTTGAAGAATTAGACGATAACAATCTACGCGCAGGTATCGAACACTTATTTGGCGAGAGCGGACAGAAATTTATCAAGGGGATGCTGGAGGTGTTAGACCGAATTCCCAATCAGGATGCCGCGATATTTATGTGCGACACCATCCATCGTTATTTTCAGTGGGCGAACCCGTTAGGATTGGCGCCAGCAAGTTGGGAAGCCGTGCCGGTATTTGCGCAGCGTTTGAACGAGACTTTTGGAATTAATGTGGCGTGTATGAGCGCGACGAATCAAGCACAATGGAATGCGATTAGTGAACTTGCACTGGTGTCGCAAAATATATTGAACCCTATATTGTCGCAAACAGATTCGGTTGGGACGGTAATGCGCAAACGGTTATTGCCAGTGACACAAAACATACAACAACGACTGGAGGTGCTGATTAACAAATAATTTGAACTCGAATACCAAAAAATAATAACTATACTGATAAAACACAAGGGAAGATTATGAATCAACAACTCATGCAGAGTCTGCTGCAGAAAGTGCAGGGCTCTTTAATGCTCAATGTCGCCTATATAGGCGTCACCAACTACCTTTTCGAAAAGCTTTCTTCTATGGGACGGGCAGGCGTCGAGGATTTAGCCGAAGCCGCAACAATTGATGTGGGCTATACACGTCGTTGGTGTGATGCGGCCTATGGTTTCGAATTACTTGAGGAAGACGATCAAGGTCGATTCAGCCTGACCGAGCTTGGCCGCGCCTTTGTACCGGACACCGTGGGTTCGCTTATGCCTTTCGCCATACAGTCGATTTTGTCGGCGCACATGGCCGATCGTGCCGCCGAACTGATGCGCAGTGGCGAACGTCCGGGTGAAAAGGTTTTGGCGGAACGATCAATGATTCTGCCGTGGTTTGGTCCCATGCTTGAGGCCTTATTTGGTCCCTTCCTTGAACAGCAAATACTGCCCAAGGTGCCGGTTTACGCCGAAATCAACCGTCGTCAGGGACTAGCGGTTGACCTGGGTTGCGGCAACGGCTGGTATCTGCGGCGCATGGCCAAACGCTACCCACATTTGCGTGGTATTGGTCTCGATGGTTTTGAAGAAAACATCAATCAGGCGTCCAGTGCCGCCGTCGCGGATGGCGTTGCGGAACGGGTGTCGTTCCGTACCGGTGATATTCACCAGTTTACTGTCGATGAACCGGTGGATTTGATTGCGATGAATCGCGCGTTACACCATGTGTGGGACGACAAAGACAATGTGTTTCGCATACTCAGCGAAAATCTGCGTCCAGGTGGCAGCGCGGTAATCTGGGAACCGAACTGGCCGAGCGATAGACGTTTGCTGCGTGATCCCGGCTATCGCGCAATGGCGTTTCAGAATCTCAGCGAACATATTCAGGGTAATCACTTTTTGACCTCGAATGAGATATCCGAGGCCTTCCGTGAAGTCGATATGGAACCCGAGGTATATCTATTCGGCGAGGGTAAAGAAGTGGTCGTCGTAGGCAGAAAACACTAAGCGACTTGTGTTTGCTAAATCCCTTACTACACTTAAGTATACTTTGATTGAGTTAGCAGGTGAGTGAGAACCGGGCAAACATAATCGAATGAGCGCTGTTTACGGTTAGTAATTTAGCGTTTTGAATTTGTTTTTAATCCCGTTATCACTCGCCAGTAGGCTTATGCAGAAGACGCTTATTATCTGATTGTGTAGGGGGATTGGCATGGTCTCACGTACACTCGCCGGGATGTTATCGAGTCAGGCACGGGATATACACATCGTACCGTTTAGCGGTGTCGATGGTTTATTGCTGTCGCAGCTTGCCTGTGATTTGAATGCCTCGGGTTTTTGCGCACAACTTGAACAACAGGAACAGGCGCCTACCTCGGTCCTGCATCCACGTAAACAAAAAGTTTTTGCCGACGGTATGCTCGATTTTTTGCGTGATCACCAGGGCGGTCGGATACTCGGCGTGATGTCGGAGGATCTTTATCGCTATGTTGTCGACGGCATCAAAGGGATGGCCGATTTTGTCGGCCGGGCAGCGGTAATTTCGGTATGTCAGTTATGCGTATCCGCTGACGCCGGGCTGATACGCAAAAGACTGTGTAAACTCGCGTTACACGAATTGGGACACACCTACGGTTTGGAACATTGTGATAACACCTTTTGCGTTATGCACGATGGGCGCGGTTTTCAGCAATGGGATCGGGCCAGCGACGAATTCTGCTGGGATTGTTGTCGGCGGTTACAACGTGGTCCTTATCTCCAATATCTGTAGGGATGATGCGTTAACCATCGCGAGTGAGGAAAGTATTCAAACGCAAAAACGAAATACTCACATTCTTAAGTAAAATGAGTTTTCTCTTTTGTTTTCGCCTTGTTCACATGCGCCAGTGAATTCAGTCAATGCCTATCCCGGCGGAGTATCGCTAAAATCCTTTTGCAATCCTGCGGGCTTTCATTAACAATGGCCGGATGAAAAAGCCATCTCATTTCCAAATTTTCTGGCGCACTCGCGCTGTTTTGTTTTTTGTCTTTTTAACACTCTCTGCTTGCGCAACAGTACCGCAACAAGCACAACACTTTGCCTTAGGTGAACTGACGATATCGGAATTGCAACAGTCTTTGAAGGCTGGAAAGCAGACTTGTGTTGGCGTGGTTGATGCCTACTTACAACGTATCGAACACTTCGACCAGAGTAGTAAGCTTAACGCAATCATTTTGATCAATCCCCGGGCGAAGGAAAAAGCGCAGTCGCTGGATCGTCAGCGTGAAAGTGGCGCACCGATGCGCGCACTGCATTGCGTACCAGTAATTCTCAAGGACAATTTCGATACCGCAGACATGCCGACGGAAGCCGGTTCGATGGTATTAAAGGGTGTGATACCTCCCGATGACGCGTTCATGGTGCGACGCTTGCGCGAAGAGGAGGCGATAATGCTAGCCAAGTCAAATATGGCCGAATGGGCGTTTAGTCCTTACCACTCGATTAGTTCCACCCATGGCGAAACACGCAATCCATATGATTTGAATCGCGTGCCGGCAGGATCGAGTGGCGGCACTGCCGCGGCGGTTGCCGCCAATTTTGGTTTGGTCGGTATGGGTAGTGATACCGGCAATTCGATACGCGGTCCTTCTTCGCATACCGCCCTGGTGGGTATGCGTTCTACTATAGGCGCGACCAGTAGGGATGGGATTGTGCCTTTGGTGTTGAATCGCGATATCGGTGGTCCGATGACGCGAACGGTAGAAGACAACGCGCGCGTGTTTAGCGTTGTCGCCGGCGTAGATCCGACCGATCCGGTAACCAGGGATGCAGAAAAAAAACTGCCCAAGGACTTCCATAGTCAGTTAAGCCATGAGGCCTTGCAGGGCAAACGTATAGGCGTGTTACGCGCGCTTTCTGATACGCCGACGACAGATCCGGATATCGAAACCCTGTTTGAACAGGCGATTAAGGATTTAAAACGATTAGGCGCGGAAATCGTCGATCCTCTGGATATTGACGGATTGAAGGCGTTAACGGAAGCCACCGGCTTTTGCAGCCGTTTTCGTTACGATATCGATCACTATTTTCAAAGCCTGGGTGATCGTTCTCCAGTAAAAAACCTTGGCGAAGTGGCCGCCTCGGGTAAGTTCTTGCCCGGTAATGACGGCGCCATGAAATGGGCCATGTCTGTCGATGTCGCTCCCGAGAAACAGAATCCACCCTGCGTGGATGTCGAGGGAGATCCACGACGTAAACGGTTACTCGACGCCGTCATCAACGCCATGGATAAAAGCGGGATAGACGCCTTGGTATATCCAAGCTGGAACAATCCACCACGGGAAATTGGCGATCTTGATAGTCCTCACGGTAATAACAGCCCGATAATTGCACCACATAGCGGACAACCGGCGATAACGGTACCAATGGGTTTTACCTCGGAAGGTTTACCCGCGGGTTTACAGATATTAGGACGGCCCTACTCCGAAGCATTGTTATATCAATTGGCCTACGCCTATGAACGAGGAACGCTGCATAGGCGTGAACCGAAAAACTTTCCCTGAAAGTTTTACGGGGTACGAGGTTTTTTGTTAAGAGGATAGAGACATATTGAGCGGTAAATCGAGTTTAGTCAGGTTTTGCTGCGTGCTTATGTGTTCTTACACCTTAGGGCAGGCGCAGGCAGCAGAAGGTGAGAGTAACCTGAAATACGAAGACGCGGATGTCACTGTTCGGGTGATTCCGCGCGGTAAGGAAAATATTTCCGCCTTTCACCAGGGGCGTGGTTTCCCACAGTTTGCCCTCGATGAAATCGCCAAAGTTTGTTATGTGACGGTGTTGATGCGCAACCATAGTGAAAAAGTCCATTGGCTGGAATTGGACAACTGGCGGTTTTTCAGTGACGACAAAGCGTTTAAGCGACTCGATCGAAAATACTGGAAAGATCAATGGAGCCGTCTGGGGCTGGCTCTCTCTTATCAGTCGACGTTTGGCTGGTATCTTCTGCCTGAGCAACGAGACTTACACCATGATGAGCCAGTAGGCGGTAGCATCACCTTGGTGGACACCCGACAGCCGTTTTCAATGGAGCTGAGATTTCGTGTCGGTCAGGACAAAGCGGCGGGTGAAAAGGTATTGCGTTTCGACAATCTGAAATGTGAGGCGTCATAATGCGCGCGTTATTCCTGTTGCTGATAGGTATTTTCTACAGCGTTATGCTTGAGGCTGCGACTCCACCAAAAGGCATCATCGTACAAGACGGTCGCATGGCGCCGACGATTCGCCTCAAGAATCTTGACGGCGATGACTTTGACCTTAGCAAAGTGGAAAAAAAATGGAAGTTCGTCCATTTCTGGGCTAGTTGGTGCGGACCCTGTCGCAAGGAAATGCCGACGATACAGGAAATCAGCACGCAACTGGGAAGCGACAAGTGGCAAATAGTATTGATCAACACCGCGGAAGACGAAGATACCGTATTCAGTTTCGCCAGTATCGTAACTCCTGATTTGATTCCCTTGCTCGATAAAGATGGCGTTATTTCCGAACAATGGCAGCCCAGGGGGTTACCGTCGACTTATTTGGTTGATCCGGAAAATAAAATCCGTTTCATTGCCCTCGGTGGTCGTCCCTGGAATGAAATAGAGTATCTCAATTTCCTGCGTGAGCTCGCTGCACCGAAAACACCGTAATGGCGCTTATCTGGCAGAAAACGGTTAACGGCGTCGATTATGAAGTCAGAAGCGCGGGGCGATCCCGTCGTCTTTATGCCAATGGGGTTTGTCATACCCAGTACCACCCGCAACATATCGTTTCCGGCAGTGTCTGGGACATGTTGGCATTACCGGTATTTTTTCATCCAAAAAATTCGATCAAACGAGTTCTGCTACTGGGATTGGGCGGCGGTGCCGTTGTGCACATGTTGCGACATTTTGTTGCGCCGGATGAGATTGTCGTAGTGGAACGGGATGCAATTCATATTTCAGTGGCGCGAAAATTCTTCGATCTGAATCAGCGGAATGTAAATATTTGTAAACAGGATGCTGTGGCATGGATGGAAAGTTATGCCGGAGCCAAGTTTGATTTGATAATCGACGACTTGTTTAGTCATGCCGATGGAATACCCCGTCGCGCTGTTTCGGCTGATAGAAACTGGGCTAACTTACTTGCCAGAAATCTTAGACATGATGGCGCACTGGTGCTCAATTTCGGAGATAGGGATGAGCTGAAAGCATCGGTTTTTAACCGTTTTCCGCCGCCGCGGACGGGGTTTGTCTCAGCCTTTGTATTGCGCCAGCGTTCGCTGGATAACCATATTCTTTTTTGCTCCAGACAGTCTTGCCAGGCAGCGACTTTTCGCAAACACATTCGTCAACACCGCTTTTTAGCCAAGCCGTTTAATCAAAAGCGATTAAATTTTAGCGTGGCATCCTATGCTGGTGGTCGAAGATAGCCGCAAAGTAAGTGTCACCTTTTTGTATTTCTGGTATTAAACTTGTTTCTTCTCTAGTGTTTAAGCAAAGTGATAAGGAGACACAAGGTGAAACAACTGGTGATATTGATTATGGTCTGTTTGGCATATATAGCACCAGCGAGCGCCGAAAAGACTTACGTATTCGGCCGCGCCCCTCAGTTGTCGGCCATTACCATGGCGAAGGTGTGGACTCCATTCATTGAGCATCTAAGCAAGACTTCGGGTTATCAGATAAAGCTCAAAGTCTATCAAACGCGAGAAGAATTTGAGCTGGATGTTATTCAAGGTAAACTGGATTTTTTTTACGGTAATCCAGGTTATTTAATCGTCGCGCGAAAGTTACATGGTTACAGTCCATTGGTTCGCAGTAGCGGTAAACAGTTAAAGGGTATACTGGTCGTCGCTGACGATTCCAATATCACTCAAGTCGAACAACTTCAGGGTATGTCTGTGGCATTTCCTGATGAGAATGCATTTGCGGCGTCATTGTATATACGCTCCTTGTTGAAGGACGAATTGAAGCTGGACATAAAACCGGTTTACCTGAAAGGCCACGATAATGTCTATCGCGCGATAGCCACCAAACGCTATGCCGCCGGTGGCGGGGTTTATCGGACGCTGGAGAGAGAGAGCAAGGGGCTAAGAGAGCGATTGCGGGTAGTTTATGAAACACCGGGAATGGCGCCCCATCCCGTAGGGATACATCCCTCTGTCCCTGCAAAAGTAGCGAAGGCAGTGAGAGTAAGCATACTGCAAATGCCTGGAACCGAGGAAGGTGAAAAGCTGCTAAAAGACGTCAAAATCAAGAAGCCGGTAGCGGCGGACTATGACAGGGATTATGGCCCAGTGGAGAAGCTGGGACTGTCGATTTATTCTACTTTGTTAGAGAAGGTGGAATAATTATCACGCGTGTTCTTGCCAGGTTTAAAGGCTGATGATAGGTGTTTTTCGCAGTTTATGCGATACCAGAATTTATGGTACTGATAATAACGTGGTTGCTAATTGATATAAAAAATGAAGAATCTTTCGCTTAGTTTACAAATATCCGTACTCGTGTCGATTTGCATGTTTATCGGCACCTTGCTGTATGGTTCTTTTCAAGTAAACGTACAGTCCGATAAGCTTATCCAACAAAAACATCGTGAGGTTGACGCATTAGTCAGGAATATTGCGGCCTCGTCGATGTTTTTCTTAGTGGAGGAAGACTACGTCGCGTTAGAGAACTTGTTGCAGAAGTCAACCGGCTTTCCTGACATCAATTCGATTATTGTAACCGATCCGACAGGAACCATTGTCGCTGAGGTTGCTCGAAAAGATGGGGAAGTCGCGATCGTATACAGCGGGAGAAAGATTGATTTACCCGTGCTGGTTGAGCCTGGCGATTTGATAGATGATAAAGGCTTTAATTCCTGGTCTCCAATTCTGTTTGCCGGTGAGATGCGTGGCTGGGCATTTGTGACTGCCGATCTCGACTTTGTGAGACAACAGCAGAGTGAAATTTGGCAGCAAACAGTAGTGGCGGGCACGATTATTTTTTTTCTGGGATTCTTCGCAATACAACTTTTCCTCGCCAGAAAAATGAAGGCCTTAGGCGTGGCGACCGAATTTGCCCAAGGTTTGTCCGTTAATCGCGGCAAAGAATTACCTATTACTATGGGGACGCTCGAGCTAAACAGGCTAGTTGAATCTTTGAATTTGGCATCAAAAAAACTGGCAGAACAAGAAAGTCGTTTAATCAAGAGAACAGAGCAGGTTGAAAGCAGCAACGCACGATTAAAGGAACGGATCAAAGAGCTAAATTGTATTTATAATTTGTCGCGCATACTCAGCGACAATAGCCAAGCTGTCGAAAAGAAGTTGCAAGCCGTTGTAGAAGCCATTCCGCCATCATTTTTATATCCTGAGATCAGTTGTTCGCGTCTGATTTATCTTGGTCAGCATTTCGTATCGCGCACGTTTCGGGAAACGGAACACGTAATTAAAAGTAATATTGAATGCGATGGTGAGATTGTGGGCTCGGTAGAGGTTGTCTACTTGGAAGAAATGCCGGCTCTTGATGAAGGTCCATTTCTTCAGGAAGAACGTAGTCTGATAAATGAAATTGGTGCGAGGCTGGGCGTGTATTTTCAACGGCTCAATATAGAGCAAGCCCTGCGCGAGGCGAACACCAGTCTGGAAGTCAGAGTGCGTGAACGCACTAGAGATCTTGAGATCGCGAAGAAACAGGCTGAAGAGGCCAGTAACGCCAAGTCGTCATTTCTTTCCCGCATGAGTCACGAATTGAGGACGCCCTTAAATGCCATTTTGGGGTTTGGTGAATTGTTAAAACTGGATCGCGGGCTTAGTACCGAGCAATTGGAAAACGTCACTGAAATTGTATCGGCGGGAACGCACCTGCTCAATCTCATAAACGAGGTTCTTGATCTTACAAGAATTGAAGCGAGTGGCCAAGCTATTCAACAGGAATTGATTTCGCCTGTGGAAGTGACGCGCGAGGTGGTGACGATGATGCGCAATATGGTTGCCAAGGATGGGTTAACCATGCATTTTGTTTTTCGGGAATTGAATTCAGCGCGGTTTAGAACCGATCCGGTTAAATTTAAACAGATTTTGATTAATTTGATTGGCAACGCCGTCAAATATAATCGCAGTAATGGTTCGATTGATGTCAATGTCTATCCTACCGGTATGGGTTGGGTGAGATTTGAGGTAAGCGATACAGGTATAGGAATCGCTGACGAAAATATCAATAAGGTATTCGAGCCATTTGAACGTCTGGGACAAGAGTATGTGGTTGAAGGCACTGGTATCGGTTTAACCGTTACTCGAAGCCTGGTTGAACTACTTGGTGGTCGCATCAAGGTAAATAGTGTTTTAGGTGAAGGAACCACATTTTCAGTTGAATTTCCTTTGGCGAGCGGTCAGTCAGACAATGTTATCAATTTTAATCCCTGATCCAGCTTGCCCAGGATACAATTACGAATCTTTCACGTGAGACGTATGTGTGAAAATCATTAAGTTGATCTTGCCCGTTTGTTTGAGCTTAAGTGCCTGTTGGCACAAAAATGAAACACCGATTACCCACCCGGAAAACTGGGATGTAGAACTACGAGTTCCTGCGGCAATAGATGTTAATCCGGCCAGTGATATTGTTGAAGTATATCTTGAGGCCAAAGAAACAGATGTCGAGTTGATTCCCGGCGTTCAAACGCGCATGTGGACGTATAATGGTCAGTTTCCCGGTCCTCAAATTGATGCAAAGCTGGGAGACACACTGATTGTACACCTCACTAATTCTTTGCCCGAAGACACTACCATACACTGGCACGGCCTGGAACTTCCCGCAACTATGGATGGCAGTCATATCTCCCAACTTGCGGTGAAACCCGGAGAGAGTTTCACCTATCAGTTCAAATTAAACCATGCCGCAACCTATTGGTACCATCCACATATTCAGGCTTATGAACAGGTCGAACGCGGTTTGTATGGGGCTTTGGTGGTACGTGATACGCAATATGAGCGTGAGCTGGGTTTACCCGTCAGTAGTGAAGTTGTCGTCATACTGGATGACATTCTTTTAGATGATGCCGGTCAGATTGTATTCAACCCATCGAGCGACCCTCTACAAAAGGCGACGCAACAGGCTAATGGTCGCGAAGGCAATTGGTTTGCGATCAACGGAAAAGTCTTTCCGGTCCAGGATAATGCTTTCTCCTTGCCCAACTTGAATGTAAGGTCAGGTGTACCAGTACGCCTGCGGCTGATCAATGCGGCGAATGCGCGTTTTTTCCGTGTCGCTATGCCGGATTACAATTTATATCAAATAGGTGGCGATGGTGGTTTGCTGGAAACGCCGCAGACAAGGCCGCCGATCGATGTGCTTGAAGCGGTACAGACTCAAAAAGCGAAACCAAATCCTCGGCATATAGACGGCATCACTTATAGAGCCAATCCCGATCTGAGTAAAGGTCTTATGTTGGTGCCCGGTGAGCGTGGCGACGTTGTTTTTACACCGATTGGCTATCCAGGCGATAGTAAATTCCTGGAATGGTTTTACCACGATAGAGGCGCACATAAGGCGATGTATGACGACACCGGCCAGATTATGTTGTCACATGAACATGACACCAGTTCCTTGATATGGTTTTCTCGTTTGATTCGTTTTACATTTACTGATGATAGTGATTGGCTGGCAGATGAATATCTTCCGCCGCAGAAATTGCGAACGATTGAAATCCTGGATACCAGTGCTGCAACTACACTGCCTGTCGTATTTGGTCATTCTATGCCTGACGCGAATGGCGATATTACATTTTTCGCAACCATGAATAATGGGTCGGGCGTACCATTCGATCAGGTCACTCCTGAACTGGCATTAAAAGCAAAGATTGGGCAAACCTATATCTGGGAGGTAAGCAATCTCACCCAGGGAGATCACCCATTTCATCCTCATGGTTTCCGGTTTCAGTGGCTGGAAACGCGGTATGAAGACATCGATTTTCCGGATAAGAATCGAGTAGAAACCGCAAATGTGCGCGAATGGAAGGATACGATTCGTGTGCCGGGGCGCAGTGGAGAAATGGGACAAAGCCGGACCATCATGCGACTCGCTGTACGCTTTGATGATACCGGAAGGGAAGGCCAGGTTGCCGCCTCAGGAAAAGTGCCGGATAGCAACGGATCTGGCGGTTGGTTTGTCCATTGTCACATCCTGGAACACTCTGCCCGAGGCATGGGAACCTTCCTGGAACTGAGTTATTGAAGTCTATTGTCTCGTATTGAGCGAAGCGATATCAGTAACTGATCCGTATTCTTGACCCAACGTAAATCGCTCAACCCAAGTTCGCGAATTTTTTGTACGCCTTGTTCGTTTAGCAGTGTTTCTGCACAGGAAAGGGCGAGATATTCGTCGTCTTCCTGATAGGCAAAAACTGGAAAACCGTCGAGTAATTGAGTGGGTGGCAAACGCATATTCCATCCATCCCGACTAAATCCTTGTCCGTAGACAATGGCAGCCAGCATGGCAGGGTTGCCCCATAAAAATTGCCTGTCAGAAATGTCGTCGGTTATTTCGTCGAACTCAAACTGTTCAATAGGTAGGGTGTTTTTCCCATACGGCAAACGCAATAAAAATCGTGGTAAAACCAGGGCGATGTTTTCCGCGAAACTGCTTAGGCGTAGTTGTTGCCATTGCTGTTGTTGTTCTTCTGTCCACGTAGACTGCCAGTCATCATCGTCGGTAGTTGCTAATAGATCTCCCTCGTGTATAAGCCGATTATTAGCTGCGGCAATGAACGGTGCTTGAGCAGTCTGCGCCAACAGGCCCATCAAGGAGAGCAGCGTAATGTCCACGGTGTTGTTCGCGAATGCGTAAAGACCTATGAGTAGAGACTTTGGATGATTGCCAGGAATGCTTGCATCGCTAACCACACGTTTATAGACTGGACTAAGTTCGATGTCTTCGTTGGTGATTAAGTCCTGTAGTAAATCTTTTTTAGTGATATTTAATATTTGCACGCGTAAGCGGGCACCGGTGTCGAGCTGGCGAATTACCATGTAAAGGCTGCGCCAGTGTGATTCTAACTCCTGGAAATCGGGATGATGGAGAATGGCGCGCATTTGTCCAGCAATGGCCTCGTCGACCAGGGCCAACAGTTCTTCAGTTTTGGGGTGAGCCTTGGGCATGGAGTAGGGAGCCACTATGTTTTTGATATAGGCCTCCAAATCGTTTTGCAGGCCGACGCCGGTGGAGACTTGAGTTTGGCTGACAACAGCCTCTAGCAAATCACCGCTATCGTCCGGGGGGCTAAACTGCGGTGTTGTATCGGTTTCATCACGAAACCCCAACTCTGCGGCCGCCTGTGTAAAAGTGTCAGCATGTTGTAATCGATCGCGTATATCGCGAAGCCGTGAAAAAAGGGGAAGTTTTTCATAGATTGCATCCGGCTCAAAATCCTCCAGATTCTGGAAATGCATTTCAAGCAAAGTGTTGCGGTCGCCACCCAGGGGTAAAGCAAGCTCAGGCGACAACTTATGCAAAACAGACTCAAAATTGTCCCGGTCGATATCGATACAGGTTTTGCCCGGCGCGGTTCTGGCACCAGAAAAATTACCCAAAATCAAAATAGTAAACGGTGATTCAGGGTCTTTTGGACCTATCTTTCTGTCATCCTCGAAAGTCATGTCGAAGCCGCTAATCTGTATGCCTGGTTTGCTCATAGTATTCATTCCCTTGATGGATTGAGAGCAATATACAATGAATAGCGCATCCGGCTCAAACCGGATAAAGAGTGGTTGACACAAATCCGTTCTTCACCCATTATTTTGGCCTATGGACAACTTTCACTCGAATCAGATTAGTCAGAATAAACCGCTGTGGTGGCTAAATGCCAGCCACGGTCGTTGTTGACGTTATTCGATTAATTATTCAAGCAACAAGGCCGTGGATCTCATCCACGGCCTTTTTCGTTTTGCCTGCATGAGATCTGCGCCACAAAAAAGGGAACTATCTCATGTTACTAGCTTTGCGAAGATTCGAACGTAATGATGTCTTGTTCGGTATTGTGTGCGTGGCGCTGGCCACGCTTGGGCTTTCACTAAAAGCCATTTTTATCAAACTGGTCTATCTCGTCGATCCACATATTGACGCGGTGTCCATGCTTGCGATTCGATTCGTCCTGGCGCTGCCTTTTTTCATTTTGTGTTTGATTTATTTTGGAGACCGAACTGCCAAACAAACATTTCCCTATATCAACACGTTCCAAATAGGACTGTTAGGTATTGCCGGATACTATCTTTCGGCCATACTCGATTTTGCCGCACTTAAACATATACCCGCCGGCGTAGAAAGATTGATTTTATTTTTATACCCGAGCTTCGTGGTATTGATTGCACATGTCACTGGGCGTGGAAAAATTACCCGCGCAACTTCATTTGCTCTGCTTTTGAGTTATACCGGCATGGTGGCGGTTTTCGCGGAGCAAATTCCGGCGCTTAACAGCGAAATTTTTCTTGGCTGTGCGATGGTATTAGGCGCCGCGATCGTTTTTGCGGTGTATACAGTCGCAAGCGTATCGCCGATCAAGCGTCTGGGTTCGGTGCGTTTTACGGTATACGCATCTATTGCAGCGACTATCGTCACATTGGTACACGCTATATCTATACATGGCTTTGCCGTGTTTGATTATTCGATAGAGGTGTATGCTCTGGTTTTGCCTATGTCTGTGTTTTCCACGGTGTTGCCACTGTTGTTTATGGCGGAAGGAATCAAGCGCATAGGTGCTACCAGTGCTTCGCTAATATCGATGGCTGGCCCAGTGATTACACTGGGTATAGCCTATTTCATTTTACAAGAGCGCATTGGTATTCTGCAGAGTATTGGCGGTGTGTTGATAATTTCCGGCGTCTATCTGGCAGCATCACGCAAAAAGTCGCCGGCATAGTAGTTTTCACGGATGAAAAAAAAGAGGGGGCATGGCCCCCTCTCAGTCAGTGTCAAAGCGTTTACGGCGTAACCGTTATCACGACCGTGTCAGGTGTCGGATCTATTTGTCCGCGTGAGTTTACAACAAGCAGGCTCACCACAAAGTTGCCAACCCGGTTGAATGTAACCGTACCGGGATACTGCGAAACAATATTGGGTGCAGCTCCGCCAAAACTCCAGATAAAGGACAACTGGCCACCTCCGAGTGGGTCAAATCCCCGTCCGGTGAAACTTACTGGCGTACCGACTCTGACCGTCAGATTTGTTGCAGGCTGATCAATGATACCTTCAGGTGCTGCAGCTCCAGTGACTGGTGGCTGTGGTATAGGTCCAGGGAATGGACCAGGGAACGGGCCTGGAATTGGTCCCGGAACTGGGCCAGGGAACGGTGGAATACCGCCGCCAAATGACACCGTAATGATACGCTGTTCCGTGATATCAAGCGGTGCTCCCGTAAACGCGGTTCCACGTACGCGCAGTTGAACAACATAGCTGCCCGGTTGATTAAACGTTACCGGTGGTGGGTTTGCCTGCAGACTGATAGGTGCAACTGAACCGAAGTTCCAACGATAGCTTACGTTTAGCCCCGGTACATTTCCCGCCTGGAAATAAACAGTCTGACCTACTGAGACAAACATATCCTGTGCAGGTGACGCAATAATCGGCGTACTGTTAATGAATGGACTACCAACAGTGATATCGCGTCGAACCACAGTGCTGACACGCGTATTGCTTAATGTGTCCAGTCCGGATACGCGGAAACGGATTCGATAAGTACCCGGGACGGTGGGAATGAAATTTCCACCGATAAGCTGGTTTGACGTAAAGACATCCGTGGTTGAACCTTGCAAACTGACTCTCCACTTGTACTGAATGTCGATCAGGTTCGCTGTGCTGTTTGCCTGACCCGCCAAGTATATCGGTTCACCCACTTGAGCAGTGCTGTTGGCGGTGGGCGAGGTGATATCGGCAATGATAAGAGACGTTCCCCCACCACTTCCTGTAACGTTGATCGTGCGGGTATCAGGTGGGCCGAGTATATTGCCATTCTGATCGGCAACCTGCATTTGCACGATAAACTGTCCGGGTGTTGGGAATGAAATATCGCCAGGAGTCTGTAGAAAAGAGTTAGGCGCAGCGCCATCAAATGTCCACAAGAAACGCAATTGACCAGGCACGCCTGAAAACGATTGAGCGCTGAAGAATACAGATTGTCCTGGAGAAATAGTGACATCAGTTGGCGGAGAAACGATTTGGCCTGATAAAGTGCCATTAGTACCACCGCCACCACCACCAAAGTATTGCACTGTAATACGACGTACAGCAGGCGTCGGGTCTGCAATTCCTTGCGCATCACTTACGGTCATTTTGATGTAGTACACGCCTGGTGTGTTGAACGTAATATTGCCCGCGTTCGGACTTTGGCTCATATAAATGTCCGGCGACACTCCGTTAAACTCCCAGGAGTAGTACAGAGGTTGACTGTTGTCGGGATCGAATCCGCGCGCGCGGAAGTTCAGCGTGTCTCCCAGATTAACCGTTACATCTTGTGGAGGCGACACTATTGCGCCGTCTGGTGCCTGATTTCCACCCACTCCACCGATACCACCAACGATGACGGTTAATGTATCTGGCGTGACACTACGCGTACCAATAACATTTGTCGCATATAGCGTTACGCGATAAGTGCCTGCGTTGTAAAAAGTGATGTTTCCCGGCGTAGGACCATAGTACGGCGGAGCGGCACCGGCAAAATTCCACTCGTAGTAAAAAGTTGTCGAGCCGGTGGTATCACTTGCTGTGCCGGTAAAGTATAGGCTTTGACCAATATTAACTGACACGACACCATTATTAGATGCAGGCGAGGTAATGACAGGTATGGGCGTTGTTGCCACCGGTGAGTTACTATTTTCTGTAACCGTTATGGTGCGTACGGCCGGCGTTGGATCAGGAATGCCCAGACTATCTGTTGCGGTTAACTGAACAAAATAGACGCCAGGCTGATAAAAATATACCTGACCTGGATTTTGTACTGAGGTATTGGCTGCAGCACCACCAAAGTTCCAATAGAAACCCAACGGAGGCGTTATTGAACCTCCAGTTGCAGTACCAGCAAAGTTGACGGCCTGTCCTGCACTGATTGTGATATTGCTAGGTGGACTAAGAATAATAGCATTCGGCGCATTACTCAGTGCGTTCGGATTTTCATCACTCTGTACATTCACAGGTATCGCATTTTCTTCAGCTACACGACCAGTTAATGCATTTGCAGAACAATTCGCTGGTGCGTTTTGTACCGGTACTACCGCGACTCCCTTAGATAGCGTGACGTGAATTTCACAAGCTGGCGTTGATGCAGAAGCCTGCCAGTTGTTTTCGTCGTCTACGACGGCCGCGCCCAACAGTTCCATAGTGCCTGAATCATGGATTTCCACGTAAGCTCGGTTGTCGGGGTCGTGTCCACTTATGTTTAATGTCGATGTTTCAACATCCCAAACAGCTGTTATGTTGTGATCGATGGTTTCGTGTACAGGACTACAGGAAAAAAGTAAAAGTAGTAAAACGGCTATAAATAGACTGCCCGGGTATTTACCGGGGCTTAATATTTTTCGGTTTATTCGCGACGTCATTTTTGACATCTCCTCCTGGTTGGTGGATAGCAATGTTTATCTGTTCACGCATGTGAAATGCCTGAACAAATCCAAATTCTGCCGCGTAAGTGTGTGAAGAGATGCGTTGTCGGTAACGGATGGTTTTTTCTTGTGGCTATTCCGTGTTCCACTGCGATGGATTGTTGGTAAGTATGATGCTGAAAATCAGAAAGACGAATTTTCCCTTCCCCACAAAACATTGCATCTGGATTTACCAGTTATTTTTATTTTTCGTTTATTTTAAATTTGTTATGAATGCATCAATATGATCATGCATGCTATTTTAAGGAAAGAATAGAAAGAGATTAGTGTTTTGGCAAGAGAAAAAAGAAAAGAATTGTGAATATTTTCAGATAATAAGTTTAATTATTATTTTTCATTTTTAATTCATCGGCTCATCTCTTTGCAATGCTTGGAGAAATGAATCGAGGCTGAAAATTATCCAGTCAGCTTTTGTACGGCCTTGATGAGGCGATCTTCGGTGACGGGTTTCTGTAACCAGCCAGTAGCACCAGTGGAACGTGCTTTCTCTTTTTTGTAGTCGCTGCCTTCTGTAGTAACCATAATTATGGGTGTGAAGTTATAGCCAGCTAAGCGTCTTAATTTACTCACGAGACTTATACCGCTCATTTCAGGCATGTTGACATCGCACAGTATGAGATCGAAGGTTTGGTCTCGCGCTATGTCCAAAGCTTTACGCGGACTATCTGCTATAACCACTTCATGTCCGTGTGACTGCAAAATCTTTTCAATCATCTTGCACATAGTAACCGAGTCATCAATTGTGAGAATTTTAGCCATGAGGTCTCTTTCCTGTTTGATTAAGTTAGTTGGGATCCTTATTCCTGAAAACAGGTCTCTATCCACAGTGGGCCGATCTCTGTTTCCACTGGGATATAAGTAATTGGTGCATTGATATGGTGTTGTAATGATTTTCGCATGCCGCTAATCATTGAGGGTACAGACATGTCGGTACGAAATCCGCGGTCATCCACAAGAGATTTTGCGCCGCCTATAACCATATTGGTTATTTCGCCAGCAAGGTCAGTAGCGGTTTCATCGATTCTATCGGTTTGTACAAAAAGCATTCGCTTGGTCAATTCAAGAATAAGTGACTGGGAAAGGCTGACAGCGAGAGAACCCTGGACACCATTTCCACCTACTGTGATGACACCCGTAATGTCGCCAAGCGTTTTGTCATCAGCCTTTTCTTGCCACTGTCCAAACTTAGGCTCAATTTTCATCATTAACGTGAACACGTTATTGAGAGAATCGATAAGCGTCTCGTGAAACAGTGTCTTCATATTCGCCATATTTTGTGTTGAAGAATGCGAGGAATAGCCAACATGCCCTTTATTAGCGGCATGTTGCAGGAAAACTTAAAATGAAGATAGATTTGTCGTTAAAACAAAGGAATTAATGATGACGCTGGGTTTTTCTTATGTAAGCGACGATATGGGCAACTTGTTTGGCGTCAATATTGGTTAAAGCCGGCATGTCGCCAAATTTGAATCTGTTTTGTTCTACTCCTTTTCTTACAGCGACGTAATAAGCCAGGTCACGCATTTGGTTTTCTGAAAATTCAGGCAGTCGAAATGAAGGGCCTTTGTCGCTTCCCTGGAGCGCGCGCCCGTGACAACTAGCGCAATGTTGTTTATAAAGCGATTCGCCCAGCAGGCTGTTGCCAATAAAACCAGCAGAGGGAAGAGTGTCTTTTGAGCGGCCTTGTTTGTCACAGGCGCCGGTAATAGCTGCAAAGAGTATTACCAGCGCCGTTACAAAAATAAAATGTCGAATTCGTCCGACAGTGCAACACTTACTAACGATCAGGGCACTACCTCTATCGAGACAGTTGCAGGTGATAGACTGCGTAGCCCTTTGGCGGATACTACATCAAGCGTTATGACAAACGTGCCTGGCTGCGTAAACATGACATAACCTGGCGTTTGTACCTGACTATCCGCAACAACGCCACCGAAAGACCAATCATAGGTAACCCCGGTTTTTGTCGGTGCGGTAAAGAATACGGCGGTGCCGACAGTAATCCGTTGATTACTTCCAGGTGAAAGTATCGATGCCCTTGGGAACTGATTCTCGATAAATCCCAGTTTATTGTTTTGGGTATCACAGGTAAGTCCCGTGTCTGCCACAGTTGCTATCTGGAAACGGCCATTGGTAAACACGGCGACTTCGCAAGGAGTTTGCGCCAGTATTGGAGAGCTTACCTCGCCATTTACTACGCCATTTGCGCCTATATCAAGTTGGGCAATCAATTCGCCAGTGGTCAAATCCCAAATGGTGACTTGTTTATCGATATCGAGCAGATTCAAGGAAACTCTCAGAGTTAAGCCTGACGGATTCCACACAGCCGCAGTGACTAGATCGTTGACTGTAGCAACACCAGGAATACTGCTGACCACATTACCTACCGGTGTTAGATCTGCGCCAGGAGCTGGAGCAGGGGCCGGCGCAGGTGCAGGAGCGCCAGGAGCAGGAGCAGGAGCAGGAGCGGGGGCCGGCGCAGGCGCTGGTGCCGGTCCAGGTGCCGGTGCAGGATCCGGATCCTCGACGTCAGTGGCGGGGGCCGGTGCTGGTGCAGGGGCTGGCGCCGGTGCAGGAGCTGGTCCGGGCGCTGGAGCAGGATCATCATCTACAGCTGGCGCTGGCGCTGGTGCTGGCGCTGGCGCCGGAGCAGGTGCAGGAGCTGCAGCTGTGTCATCATCTGTGGGGGCTGGTCCAGGTGCGGGAGCAGGTGCTGGGGCGGGAGTCGGCGCAGGACCAGTTGCAGGCGCTGGTGCTGTTCCCGGTGCTGGTGCGACATCCTCTCTTGCTTTGACACTGGATAACCCATTTGGCCCTATATAAACGTCATATTGACCATTTGATGGTGGAATTGCTTCTCCACAGCTGGCAACTGCAAACGCAATTATACTGGATAGGATATATTTGAATTTCTTAAAACAATGGCTGCACAAGAATCCAAGCAAAAATACTTTGCGACTCATAGCGGTGTCCCTCTTCCCACGTAAATTATACGGTTTTTTATTATTACTATGTACCCGAACTCTACCCAAGTATAGACCTAGGTTTTTCGTATGGCAAAGCAGTAAGATAAAAAAATAATCTGATCAGGGGATTAATAGTTTTTGGAATCAGGATAAAAAGGAAGTATCGTTGACCTGCTGAATAAGACAAATACAATAAGGAAATTGTCTCGCCAAACGAAAGGGAAGTATCAACGTGAGTTTTTCGAATACGAATAACCCTTGTCCTTGTGAAAGTGGGTTGGATTACAGCCACTGCTGCGCCTCATCTGGTCAAGCGGCAAATGAACATGAACTTGATCTCGTCCAGGACCCCAAGCTGTTAACGCAATTGCCTTCAGGTGTACAAGCGGCAATCAATGATGTCATTTCTTCGCCAGATTTCTTTCCCGTAAAAATAGTTTCAGCGCGCAATGAAGTACAGTGGGTGAAAATGTCGCCATTTTGGTACGAAGGAAGTGATTTTCTAGATGCCAATCGAATTCTGGGACGATATTTTGTTAAAACCGACATTAATTGGATGCTGGATAAAGCGAGTGGAATCGAGTGGCAATTCGCGCCCTGTATTTTTCACACAGCGTTCTGTGGTTCAACCTTAATGTCCAAGGCCTTGGCCTCACTTTATGATTGCCTGCCTTTGCGTGAACCCGACGTCATGGGAAATCTGGCGGCGGCTATTAAACAGGGTTTAGCTGTTGATACACGTATGGCTCATACTGCTATGGCTTTGCTTAGTCGTCGTTATAATCCGTATCAGATTGCCGTACTAAAGGCCAACGATCATTCCAATGCCTTGATGTCACCTTTGCAGCAATGGAAGCCAGTACCCATTTTGTTCATGTTTGTGCCGCTGGCAGAGTTTGTTGTGGCATGTCTTCGTGCAGAAAACCGTAAAGCCTGGATACGCGACCGATACCGTTATATAAACAAAACTGGCCATCTCAATGACGATGAATACGCGAGCATGGCGGCCCACTACTGGTGTTACAACGTAAATTTATATGAGCAGGCGTGTCGTGAACATCCAGAACAGATGCGGAGTTTGAATTTCAATGTCATGCTGGACAATCCACTGGAAACGATACAGTCTTGCGCGGATTGGTTCCAATTGAAACCCAAACCGGGAATTGATATACGAAGTGAGCTGAGTTCGGTGATGAACGTATATTCAAAGGGTGCCCAGGCCTATAGTCCTGAACAGCGCCGACAAGATATCCAGAAGTGGCAGACGCAATACAAAACAGAAATTTCACAGGCTGAGCAATATGCGAAAGAGATGATGGGGGAGGCGTATCCGGGTGATTCATTATCGCAGCCACTGTCTATTGAGGCCACGGTTCCTCCAGTGGGCGAACCAAATAAATCAGGGTTTTTATCGCGATTGTCTAGCGTATTTAGAAAGTAGTACCGAATTTGTCCCACACATTAAACACGGCCAGCTTCAGCACCTAATGATACTTTCTGGCGGCCGTGTCATCACTTTTTTCACACCGCGCGCTGCACCCCAACTTACCAATGCATAACGGATTCCTTTGGTGACGTTACATGCTTCGTGTATGTATCGGTGATCAGATGGAAACAATACCGCCATTCCTGCCTTTGGTTTCAGACGGTAATTGAATTTAGAGAAAAACAGTTCTCCCCCTTCGAAATCGTCATTGAGATAAATCAGCATGCTGAAATCTCTATCAATCGATTTGGTCCAGGTGCGGGTTTGTGGATCCATATTTTCGCTGTCGGAGTGTCGAATGTAAAAACCACCGGGGCGATAGCGTAACATTTGCGGTCTTTCGTACCATTCCAGCTCATAGGGCGTAAAACGCTGGCACAGTTCAACAAAGGCATTGCCGACCAGTTCATTAATTTGCGTCTGGTAACTCCCGAGATTTACCAGTTCCGATACGCGTCGCTCATCTTCCATTAGCTTTAATTCATCCTTGGTCGACGATTTTGCGTCGATAACCATTAGACGTTTTCCTTCACAGCTGTCGGCATAGCTACGAATTTCGGCGATTTTTTTTGCGCTCAGGTAATTTTCAACCACAAATAGACCGTAAGGGGCTTTACGTCGGGACTCAAGGGATCCGCAACATGATTTGAAAAACTTCTGGCTACCACAAAAACAGGGCTCGGCCAGGTCAGGCGTGGCATCCGGGGCATTCTTACTGGGTTCCAACACTAATGGTGGGCGCAATTCCTGTGGAATGTCTTCAGGAATTCCTCGTAGTTTTTGTAACAGTGAGCCAAGCATGACAGTTACCTCTCCCACATCTGGATGTTTTGATTTTTTCGGGTTCCGTACAAAATTACGGCAGTCGGCAAACCCGTTTGGACTAGTCTGAATCTAGACTTCGACTTTGTTCAAGTCATACTCTCATGCAAATATTTGCATGAACAGATATAAATACAGAACCAGCAGACCTATGCCTGCGAGTACTACAGGTAGGATATTTTTACGCTGGTATATGAATGTGAGATTAAAACGGATGCGTTCAGCCAGTGGTGCATCTGGGTTGTACCCTGTCTGTTCCTGGTAGGCTCTACGTGCGCGTTGCGCATAGTCTTCGACATGTTCTTCAAACAAGGACTTCGCTTTTTCGAAGTCCTGGTCATCTTTTATCCAGATCGCGGCTTTGGTAAAGCCCCAGTGATTGGCTGGTGTTTCGTAAAATTCGATATGGTGTTTATCCAATATTGCCGAAACTTCTTCAGCTTGACGCAGATTTTCGGCGGCATATGAAAATAATCGCCTGGGCATACCTAAAACATGGCGCCAATGGTGATGAATGCCGCAATCACGGCTAATACGGCAAAGAGATTTTCTTTTTCCTTGAACAGAAAAACACCAGCGCCGAATATGGCTGGTATTACAGAGAAAACACCAAGCGCGATACCAAACATGGTTAAACCATCACCTGTGGCTATGTGACCCATATACCAGTGCCCATCAGGTGTCGAACCAACAGCGCCTTGCCAAATTTGTTCTACAGTCTTGCCTTCCCATATCGAAGTCAGCATATAACCGGGGTCAATATAGTTGGCTTTGGTGATAAAGCTTAATACTGAGCCTACGATAACGATGATTGTGGCGACTATCGTAATCCAATAAATAGTGTCACCGTAAACAATACCTGCTGTGGAAATTTCAGGTTTTTGCTCGCCGTCATAGATGATTTCTTTTTCCTGCATGGGAATCTCCTCAAAGCAACGGTATGTCTATGCCAAAGATCCCCTCGAAACCGCGTGAGAGGAGCTTGATGCTGGTTAGCAGCAATAGGCCGATAAGGATATTGCGTACAAAGCCTGCTTTAATCTTCGCCAGAATATGTGCGCCAAGAATTCCACCAATAACCTGGCCGATCATCCAGGGCGCAGCAAACACCGCGATAAGCGCGCCTTTGACAATGTAAGGCCAGATAGCGGCAGCGTTTCCGATAGCTAACAACACGCCGCTGGATGCGGCAGAAATTTTCAGCGGTACGGCCATTACCAGGTTGAGTACGGGAACAACTGCCCAGCCACCGCCGAGTCCAAAAAAGCCACCAGTAAAACCGACGACGAAAAATAGGATAGCGCCTGGAATTATGCGTATGACTCGATAATGTACGATTTTACCGAGAGACTCTTCCCAATAAGAAGCATTCAGCCGAAGTTTCTCTGCAAGAGTATCGCGCCTCTTGGGTACCGGATATTCCGTATTGGAACCGCCAGAGATAAACAGTATGGCGATGCCGACAAGGATAACGCCGAGCATAAATCGCACTATGGCATCGCCCAGTTCTCCCATATTCTCGGCCATACTAATGGCAACTTGCGCGCCCATCATGGCGCCCAGAATAATAGGAATCGAGCAATAAAGAACAACCTTGATATTGGCCAGTCCCTTGCGCATAAACGGGCCAGAAGACACAAGCCCGCTAAACATGGCGACCACCAAACCAGTCGAGCGTACTAATAAACTATCGATGGAGGTAAAACCGAGCATCACCGGAGTGAACAATACGCCACCACCTACGCCGCCGAGTACGGCAATAATCGCGATGACAAAGCTCAGCAGGAAGGAACCAACTATGATTCCCCATGCACCGCTAGACGTTAGAATTTCATTACTCTCTACATTATTGAGTAATGCCATGGCAATGTAAGCAATAATGGTAAGGACGATGAGTAAGGTCAGTTCTGGTATATTTTTAAAAATAGACACAATTGGCAACCCTTCATGTTTGATACAAAATGGCTTTTTCCGACAGCGGGCGCAATCTTAACATAAACAACTGCGCAAAATGATGAGGATTTTTCAATTCTGCGACGCGTGTGCGTTTACGCTGTTTTGATTTCAACGAATACAGGTTTAGTGGTGCGAACATATGGATGAACAGGCTTTTAGGCAGACTCTTGGTGACGTCAGAGATCGGGCGTGTGTATTTCAGCGTTCGGTATTGCAGGGGCGGTGCGCCTGCCAGTCCAGTCGCCGAGTATATCTGGCCGAACGAGAAATCATAGGCTGCGCCTCTATCGAGGGGTATAAAATGTGCGAGTCCTTTATGCATATTTTGAAATTCAAGGCAGCCTTTGTATTGCGTATCGAACATCCAGATCAGCCTATACCTTACGCCAAAGCAGTGCGACTCCAGGTCGGTGCAGCGAACGGACTGCGGCGACTTCTTGGTATTCCCTCACAGGGCGTTCCTGATATTCAGCAGGTGCTGAATGCCTGTATCGGCCGTTACGGTGAGTTTGAGCAGATTCCTTACGAACAATTATTTGACAGCATACGCAGCACCAGTCGTCGCGGGGATTGAATCAGGCAACAATTTGCGTCTTGCGCATCACATCATGCAGATGGTTGGACCAGTTGTGCAGTTTTTCAATCGACAAGGTGCCAAATAAACGGTGCGAAAACTTGTGTTCGTCCATTTTTCCGACCAGGGTTAAGTCCTCATGTCGCTGGGTAGCGAACAAGTGTAAGGCGATCAGGAGGTCCGTGACCTCTAATAGGCCGGTTTCACGTTTACCGATGTGAAGGAGCGTTTTTTCGGCACATGAGGGAGTGGTCACCGAATGAAATCCCAGTGAAGCGGCAAAGTCTAGTAACTCTTTGAAATTTTTAGAGTTAATGGCCTTGTTTTGAATCAGCGTTGTAATCTGAAACGAAAAATTGGACATGTCGGTCTTGTTGCATTGCTGTTCCTGTTCTTTATTTCGGCACAAGTTCCTGTTTTATTAAGTTTTATACTGGTATCGATTGAAGCTTTCGGGGTGTGGGGGCAGGGCGGAAATAATCCGCGTTGAGGTAATAAGTCTCGTTTTCATTATCGATAGAAAAGCCGGGCATGCCAAGAATAGGAAAAGGCTGTAGTTGCCGTGGTGAGGTCAACTGAGAAACGGGGTGAAAATACTCTGCGCATAGCTTATCAATAGCGTTCACCAGTTTCGGAATAGGTAGTTGAAGCGTTGTGTCAGGGGTTTCGAATAATAATGCCTTGGCCGTCAGACCAATATATGGATGAATGGCCTTCTCGTAGATGGCATGTCCAAACACCACGCATCTCAAATGTTTCGCTAATAGGGAACGTTTCTCCCAGAACAAGGTATGCCACTCAAAACGTCGAATGTGGTCGAGCAAATCCTGGCGATCACTCACGACAATGACGCCACATTCATCAAACTGCGATAACGCATTCTCCATTGGGCTTCGGGTACCGCTTGGACGTTCTTCTGAATAGGCTTTTTGAGCCGCTGAAAAGTGTAGAGAGTTAGTGGTGACTTTAGTGATAGGAAACATCCGCCAACTTATGGCTTGAAAGTAGTCATGCCAATTGTTTTCGCGTGTCTGAATTTCACCTTCGAGGTAGATTCGGGGTGCATAACGATGTTCGAAGCAATTTGGTTTTGTCGACTGCTCGACCAGACAAATAGGTTTACCCCCGCCACTTATGACATCCCGCGAGCTGAACAATGCCGTATTCATGTCCTCGACGCTTGGCCAGGTTGTCCGATCTTCCAGTCGTTGGCTGAAGGCCAGTAAAGGTTGAAAAAGCAGTGAATCACGCATGTGTTGCGGCTGCCACGGCGAGATGATGGTTTTAGGCATGGACTAAATCAAAAGTACAAAATTAGGTGAAAATTCGAATCCGTGAGTCAGATCGCATTATGCGGCTTGAAGGTATTTTAGTATGAATTATAAGGTAGTCAACGGATCGGGCTGTGGTATTCAGCTAGAGATTCATGAATTCTGCTCAAATTGAGCGAAGAGGTGTTTATGACCAAGGCCAAGTCAAACCGCATACTGAAATATCAGGATGATTTCGATTTTTGGGCTCGGCTCGCCAGACGTAATCCAGAAAGGTTTGAACGTCTGAGGTCGCAAATGATAGCTGAATTCCTAAATACGGCGCCCGAAGAAAAACGAATTCGCTTACAGAGAGTCCAGTGGCGTGTCGATCAAGCCCGCAAACTGGCGCGAAATCCTGTCGATTCATTGAATCGTATTAGCCGTTTAATGTGGGATGAACTAATGACACTCAATAGCGAACAAAAACGGCTAATAAATATCTTCTGTGGAGACGGGTCCAAAACAAACTCGGATGGGGTAGTGAAATCGGCAGCTATTATGCCTTTTCGAAAGCGGGATTCTGAGGAATAGTGGTTTAATGCGTCGAATCTGCTGAAATTGCCATTTATCGTTATGATTGACCGCCTAGTTTTTCCTTCATGCGACGGAACATCTCTTCTGTTTCGGTTCCATCCCGTTTTCCCTTGCCCTTCGGCTGTTTGGATATCGTAACGGCTTCAGGAATTACCGCACTCAACACGGTATTAATTTTATCATTGGTTTCGCTTTTAGTATTATCGGTCCCGACAATAGCGCCAACTTTTATCAGTGCATCGTAGTAACGCTGGCTGCGAGAGTCCGTATTTCCTGACTTGTCGCGTAATTCACGAAGGTCACGATGCGCGTATTTCAATTGAGCAGCTAGCTCAAAAATCTTATTTCGTTGCGCTTTGTACTTAGATTCGGCGTTTGCCCACGCGAATAGTGCGCCTATAGCTATCGCAATACAAAATGCATACGTTATGACTTCAGTTACCATGTTTGTTTGACTCTTACAGTCAGCCCTAGATTATTATATGTACTCGACTTTTGTCGGCTAGTTGTGGCTTTACTTTACTCAATACCCGATATTTTTATGTGAATTGTTTCAAATCTTTTCCGTATAACCTGTGGGGTGTAGTAACTGGTTGATAATAATGAAAAGAATTAAAGTAATTTTTCCAGGTGTTTACGCGTATAGGTCTCATTTAGCTGGCCAGGCGCTAAGGTTTGTATCCGGCCGCGGCGGTCAACAAAGACTGTGTAAGGGAGCACACCAGCCGTGTTTCCATAGTCTTGCGTGAGACGGGTTGCTTCCTGAGTTCCAAAAAACACAGGATAGTCAATAGGTGTTTTTTGTATGAATTTAAGCACTGCGTCCCGAGTATCAACTGCAATCCCGATAAACTGGACACCATCTGGCCCGTATTCTTTCTGAAGGCGATTAAACAACGGGATTTCCTTACGACATGGGGTGCACCAGCTGGCCCAGAAGTTGATCACCAAGACTTTGTTCTGCCAGTCACTTTCACTCTGTACTTGTCCTTCCAGGTTGGTCAAGGTGAAACCTGGCTGTTGTTTTCCGAATAGTTGCTTCGTATCCGCTGAGTAGACCGATGTTGACAATAAGACTAAAGCCAATCCGATCATTCGAAACAAAAACGGAAAATAAGGTGTCATTCATTTCTCCCGGGCGCGGTACTGGCATTCTAGTGGGTCAGTTTTTATAATACCCGCAAAACTTATTTAGGAGTTAGTATGCCAACCTATGATTATCGCTGCGAGACGACAGGGGAAATTTTTGAAGTGCGTCATAGCATGAACGAAAGTATTACTACCTGGTCGGAGCTTTGTGAGATTAGTGGACGCGAAGTTGGCAATGTACCAGGCGACTCACCGGTAACAAAGTTGGCTACAGGTGGAAATGTCGTCAGCAGCAAGAGCCTGGGAAATAAGGTTCCCCCTTGCGGTGCTGGTGGTGGTTGTTCTGGAGGAGCGTGCGGCTTTAACGGATAGTGGGGCAGATCAGCTTCCCATTGTTTTTTTAATGCGGCGGAAGGTGTCTTTCGACTCCTCAATCTGTTTTTGTTCCTGAGCTTCTGAGTTAGGGAAAGCATGGTCCAGATGCGCTTTTATGACGCGTGCGAGCGAATTTCCTGAGTATTCCTTACTTCTTACCTTCTTATCTAACCAGGCAAGGCTTGTTGAATAACGTTCGTTATCCTCTTTGAGCTTTTTGGCTTCGGCTTCAAAGACACGCGCTTTATCACTCAGACGTTTTGAGTATTCATATGCTTCGTTGAGCTCTGCTAATTGAGCATTGAGGTGCTCGATAATGGATTCCTGTTTTTCTGTTTTTTGCCGCAGTGTTAGCAATTGACGGTTGTTTTTTTCGCCGGACTTCTTTTCCGTGCGAAAGTTGAGCTCTGCAGTAACCCAGCCCGCAATAATGAATAGAACAAAAACTATAAACAGTACGGTCGTCATGTCTAAAGACTAAACTCGCAATATTTTCTCACTATCTTTATCGGCCTCGTACTTCCAGTACTTTATTTAAGGGGAGGTAATTTGTGGAAATTGCGATCAAGTCCGGATTTATAGCGGGAATTAGGTCACATTCTGTAGGCTAAATGATAGGTAACTGCTTAATGAATAAGGGAATTTGGAAAGTTTTCGGTAAAAATTACTTTTCACAGCTTTTTTACACCCGAGGCCTATATTGAAACCATGACTTGTTGAGAACCGGAGGCCCACAATGAAAAGCATTCTTACCGTATGGATTATTGCCTTTACTCTTTATTCACTGACACCTCTAGTCATCGCGAGTGAGAAGCCACCACGCGCCGTCATACCGGTTTGGGGCGCATACGCTGTCGTAGGGGATGTCTGTGTCGAAATCCGTAACCAGAGCACTGGGGAGCCTGCAATGGCCGAACTGTGGCTGGTAAATGATGAAAGAGTCCAGTGGTTCGATGGCGCGCAGGGCGAAATGTGTCTGCCAGTGGAATTCAGTAGTAAAAGTGAATTGTATGCTGTTATTAACGATGATTCGGTAGGTGTAAAAGTCGTACGAGATACAACAACAGGATACTTCACCATCGAATTGCCTTTGTAAAAATTACCTCCTGTAATGGGCTTGAAGGGCGCTTAGGCGCCCATTTTTTTATTGGAAAGGATTGGTGTCTATGAACTCGATACTGGGATTTTCGAGCTCATCTATTTTTGCTTCATCTAATTCATGATAGTCAGCATCAAGTCGCGAGTCCGCAGTTGGAATGAGAATATTGAATTCAACACCGGTGACATCGAGGGGACGAAAGTGTATACGGTCTCCGGCCTTGAGATGATGGACTTCAATACACCATCTAGGTTTGTCTGGATTTTGGGGATCAAGTAGAACCGTCTTGCCATCTTTTCCTAGTCGATTGGCGAGAAAGGTTTTCTGGCTTGATTGAACAGATATTTCGAGACTCTGTACTTTGTGCGCCAGCTTGTAGACGACTTCAGTGGTATCCTCTTCGTCACCTTTGATCGAGCATTGTGGCTTCTTCCGTTCATCTAAAATGACATTAATAATCTGGTTCATGGTTTCGCCATTATTTTGTTCAAAGCGTATGACGTAGGTTTCCGGTTTGTTGACGTAATTGCGAATTTTTAGTTCGCCTTCATAGCCGGTCACAATCTCGTTTACGAAATAGAGGCCGAGTCCTTTGCCATGATGACCCTTGGTACGTTTGGTGGAAAATCCAAGTTTGAAAATCTCATCCTGAATTTCTGGTTCGATGTTTGGGCCGCTATTATACACCGATAGTTTTGCATACTTTCCGTTGCGGGTTAGTCTTACCGCAATACGAGAATATTTGTGCCCATAACGTTTGCTGTTGTGATAGTAGAGTGCATTGTTGATCAGATTTTCAAGCAATAGAATTATATAATTTTCATTGCCGAGTAATTCGCCAGCATAGTCGAGTTTGACCCAGAAATATTGGTCCTGGTATTGGTACACTTCGCTGCGTTTACCTTCTGGCGGTAGTGCGCTGTCGCGATTAATGATGAATGCATCCAGACTATGTATTACCGCCAGACGGGTGGAGAAGGTTGGAGAGTAGGGGTTTTCCTGTTGATCATCGAGCAGTTGTCGATAATAGTGTTCTTCGCTTTCGTAAATTTTGTTCGCAATATACATTGCAATATTATCGGTGGTGGAAAGATCCAATAAATCCCATAAATAGCTCATGGCCCGCAATGCTTCTTCGTAGGTGACGGTATCTTCAGTTTTTAACTCACGCATGGCGCGTCTAAGCGCCGTATTGACTTTATCGTAACTGATAACGCCGTTGTGTCGGACCTCGGAGGCGATATGGCGGAAGTGGAGAAACTTTTCGTCATATTCGATATATTCCAACAATCGATCACTGATGAACATTTTTAGCTTGTCTGCATGGTCGGCATATTTGTGTACTTTGTTCTGTAGCTTGTTTTTGCCTAGTAGCAAATCATTCAGACGTGCCTCATAGTTTTCCACCTGTCGATCGAAATAGCGTTTTTGGCGTTGGAAACGTACGGCTTCCAATATTATGGCCAGAATAAATGCAAATAATATCCAGAGTTGTGTTGTCGTGGCGGCCATGCTTGGATCTATATTCCAGTCCAGCATCCGTTGTTGATTGCTAATAAGGTAAAAGTAGCCCAGACAAACTGCGGCGATGGCAAAGCCGAACCAGGCGAAGGGTAGTGGGGCGCGCTTGAACCGCTTTGGTTTTTTTTCCGTGTATTCTTCGGTCATGGGTATGTTCAGGGTTTTTTCCAGTAATATGCGCCATCGGCACCGCCGGCGACGATGCCTTTTCCATTTTTACAGGTTTCGAGAAAATCACCTTGCCCGCCTCCAGCTACGTCGATTGCACGACGCAAGGTTTTTATATGTTGGCGATAGGTTGCGGCCGCGTAGTCCTCTGGTTCAATATTGAGATACTCGGCCATTTGGGCGGTGGTAACTGGACGAGGAGAGCGTTCAACAAGACAGCGTAGGATTTTGCGCGGTGTTGGTGCCAGCGGGCGTTTCGGATTGTCCGGGTTCATTACTTTCTGATCCTTCCAGTACACTTCCCATGTATCGAGATCGAGTTTAAGCTCACCACTATTGATGACTTTGTCTGTGGTCTGTGTTGGTGAACTCTGGCGAACCACGGCCTGCCGCAAAATGGCACGGATGCGCCACACCAGAACCTCTTCGATATTGCGCTGGTGTTTGGAGATAAAATCCGCCGCATTGTGTTCTACCAGTGCATCGCGTTCAATATCGGTGCCGTTATGCTCCGACAGAAAGATCACGGGTACGTCTTTCCACTTTGTCTGTAGGGCGCGGGATACAGAAAAACCTGCCTGGTCGAAACCATTCATGCGTGCGTCAAGTATAGCAACGTCGGGGCGCTCGTCGTCTTTTGCGAGGTTAATGCGTTGGCATGCGGCCTCGGGGAATTTGAATACTTCGACGATGTTATTACTGTCGTCGAATGACGTCTCTTCTAGGACGTGTTTGAATTTGTTTATCCAGTGGGATTGGTCTTCTACCCAGAATATTCTCGCCATAGTGGTTTCTGTCGTTTCGTGTCAGTTGTCTATATATGCAATTTTGTGCAAGTTTTACAAGTTAGTCTGCTATCTGTGTCTCATTCAGGCTTTCAGTGCGTTTTTCCAGAATTCTGGTGCGGTTTCCTTTTTGGGCTTCGCGGCTGTTTGGGGTTTGGGGCCTAGGGGGAACAGGAGAGAGGATGGGACTTACAAGACTCGCTGCAAATACTTCCCTGTACGCTCTGCGGCCGCGTCCGTGCGGCCGAAGGTCTTGTAAGTCCCATCCTCTCTCCTATACCCCCTAGGGATAGGTATCGGGCGCGCCGCTCGTGCTTGAATTTGGGTTTCATGCCGACATTCGAGTCAGCGTAAAAACTAAATTGTTTGTATTCATTAAAAGAGATTCTTTGAGTCACCATTTGGCGAATCCACGAATCCACGAATCCACGAATCCACGAATCCACGAATCCACGAATCCACGAATCCACGAATCCACGAATCCACGATCCAAACCTTTGCACAATGCGAGCTCGTAAGCCTGGGGTCGGTGTCGCTTGGCAAAACCTTCGGCCGCATGGACGCGGCCGCAGAGCGCACACGGACGTGTTCACAGCGAGTTTTGCCAAGCGACACCGACCCCAGGCTGAAAGAGCGACGCCGCGCCCCGGACCCAACTACCCGAAAACCCGAATTCTTAACCAATTGGTTCGTAAAACTTCGAACACACGCTTCACAAACGCCAAAACCGGTGCACACTCCACACCGGCAATCACAATATAATCAATACAAAAAAAGGGCCAACTCGAAAGTTGGCCCCTACACCGCGGGTTAACTGCGCAAGAGCTTTTCAAGGCGGTCGAGGTCATTGACGACGGTCCATGTTCCACCACCATCGCTAACCCGCTTCTCCCAAAGGTCCAAGCGATTCAGATACTCGCGGGGGTCGACATTATCCGAGCGTAGCTTGGTTACGTTCAGGGCAACAACTTTGATGCCCACCAATGGAATCTGAAAATCGCGGATATGGCCTTTGATGAGATCTTCTTCGAGATCCGAGAACACCAGAACATATTTTTCCGATGCGCCTGTCTCATTGAGATACTCCGAAGCCTGTAGTACACCACCCGTGATATCCGTAAACGAACTGCTTTTAACACCAGAGATGAAGTTATCAATCTGACGTTTAAACTGACGTTTCTGCTCATTTGTGGCGCTTGGACGAGGATCGAATGTTATCTTCGATACGATGTCCTTCTCACTAAAGCTGCCACTGTCGATACGCGCTACAGCCAGGGAGTCTCCGCTGCTCAGATTGGCCAGTAGATAGTTGATGATCTTCTGCGCCTTTTGTAGTTCTTCCGTATAGGTGCCGGAGGTATCCAGTAACATAAACACCGCTTTCGTGCGTGGACCCTGTTCAGAACAACCGGCCAACAGTGTCATGCATGCTGCGAACAATAAAATTGATATGCGTTTCATAATGAATTTCTCCAAAGTCTTATTTGACTTGATCGATTTCAGCGGCTTCAAGAAAGTGAATGTTTTCACCTTTTGGTAGTTTCTCAACATCGTCCTGAACAACGTGTTTGCGATGGTTGATAACTACCTTTTCAATGTGTAGTGGTAGAAAGATCAAGACATCATAGAGACCAACACAGACCTTAGTCAGATTGTTGAAAAGGTTGCCGCAAAAACGAATCATGAAAGACAGTGTGCGCAGCACGCCCAGTCCCATCAAACCCAGTACCGTACGTAAAGAGTGAATGAAGGATTCGAGTGGAATCGCAACAAAGGCCAATGTGAAGGGCAGTATAAAACCCATGATCATCTGACCCATGGACGGAATCCAACGAAACTCCGCATCAACAACACCTAAGCCCGATAGTGATTGCGCAAGTGCTTCACGGTCCATAGCCAGCAGATCGCGCATATAGGCAAGCGAGGCTTCTACGGTAGCCAATATGGTCAGAATAGTCAGGGTGATGATCAGCATCTTGCGGCGCATGTGGTCATCCATCGAATGTATAACGGGGAATAGATGGGTGATGCGCAGTGATTCCAGCAGGAATAGACCCATGGCCATTTCCACCATAATAATCACTAATGCTGCTACGTCTGCAGTCTTCATTGGACCCAGTTGTGATGTACCGCCGACCATTTCAGACATCGGCAGGGCAATCAACTGAAAGTTGATAACGGCGCCGAACAAGGCAATCAGTAAAACAAAACCGGCAATAAAGAACTGCGTGAGGGAAGATGAAGTTAGTGAACGCGCTGCGTGATCTTCAGCTGCGCGAATAGCTTCATAAGTTTTGATCTGGTTGTCAATTTTGTTAGAGCGTGACTCAAGATCATTAAAGCGATTATTTACCTCGTTTAAGGTTTGAGAGACCGTACGCCAGGAAGGCAGCATACGCTTTAATAGCTGATGACGCTGGAGACTGTTCTTGCGATAGCTGTCGATGGTTTCTTTGTGCGCAGTTTCGATAGTCTCATGTAGGCCGTCGAGAATTTTGGCTACTGTAGGGTCACCATGGCGAGGAATACGTGCAATGGTATCGACCGCGTCCAACCAGGCAGGAGGAGAGGGCGGTGTTTCGGTGGCGCTGCGATAGTCTTCCTCGATCTTGCTCAAGGCATCGCTGATCTTGCGATGCAGTGCAGGGTAGCCACTCAGGTCACGGGAAACAACAGCGTTTACGCGATGAAATTCGCGTTCGATTTGCTTTTCGACGTTGTTTAGGCCGGCAGCCAGAACGACTTCTTTATTGCGTTCAGTGAGCCGTTGCTCAAAGCGACTTAGCGAACGTGCACTCAGGCGCGCTGCCGCGCGTACTGATCTGCCCATAGAGCTTAGAAGCTGGTGGGCTGGGGTGCGTCCCAGATACATTGCCAGGACGATTAATACAAACCAAATAACGACGGACACGCCGGCGTTATTTGACCAAAGGTAAAACACATTTTCGACCGTCATATTACACCTCGATTTGTAAGAATAATTTCTCTATTTACGGGCCTGGGAGAGGGCCCGCATTTGCTGCTCAGAGATATTGTTGGCCGGAGGTGTGAAAATTCGGTAAAAAGCCTGTCTAGGTACTCTTGTATGGGCCGAGAACGTTTCTATGTATATGAATTTACGCAATATTACTCAAAAATATTTTTTATCGCATTTCCCGTGACGCGCGCCTGTGCCTCTGTGGCCTTTTTGCATTTGTCGGCATCCACAGCCTTTTTGCCCATGACTACGCATTCCTTTAATACCTTGTGTCGTAAATCATCGTTACGAACCAGTTGTTCAACTGAATAGCCGCAGGCGCTAAGGCTGAGTGCCAAAGAGAGCATCAGGAACTTGATAGTGAGACTTGATTTCATAGTGTGCCTTCCTTATGTTGATGGCACCAATTATACCTGGAATAACATGGAATCCTACGAGCACTTGCAATGTCCTCTTTGCAATTCAACGCAGAGCGCGCATTTCTGGCGGGACAAGCGGCGGAACTATGTTATCTGTTCGCAATGCGAACTGGTGTTTGTACCTGTTGCAGAACATATCAGCCCGACACAGGAGAAGAAGCAGTACGACATGCATCAAAATTCGCCCAATGATACGCGCTATCGGCAGTTCTTATCCCGGCTTGTAAATCCACTACGTCGAAGGCTGCCGGACAGGAGCAAAGGACTGGATTTTGGTAGTGGACCCGGTCCGACCGTGTCGGTAATGTTGGAAGAAATGGGGCATCAGGTAACTCTCTATGACAAATTCTATGCCCCGGATACGGCAGTGCTACGTTATGAGTATGACTTTATTACATGCACAGAAGTGGTTGAACATCTCGTGAATGTTGGCCAAGACTTAGATACGCTTTGGGGTCTGTTGACTACGGGAGGCATCTTGGCCGTAATGACAAAAACCCACGAGGGACGTGAGCGCTTTTCTCAATGGCATTATAAGAACGACCCAACCCATATCGTGTTTTTTTCCAAGGCCACGATGAAATATCTAGCTAATCATTGGCAGGCCAGTCTGGAGCTTATTGAGCCGGATGTTTTTATATTTGAGAAAGGATGATGCTTTCCGATTTGAGATCTTGCGCGTTAATCGGATTTCTTTATGCCGATGGCTATTTGCTGAACTGCCTGATCCAGGGTTTCGAAGGTTTTAGGGAGCATTGCATATTGCTGGTCATGAACGTAGAGCTCCATTTCTGCGGCGAGCTCTGACAATACATCGTATCCATACCCACCGCCGATACCTTTCAACTTGTGAAGAATATCGCGGAGTTCATCCCAGCTTTTGTCTGCTATGGCCCGCTTGATCGTGCCAAGAATTGTCGGCAAACTATCGACAAATCTTTCTACCAAGTCCTGCATGTCAGGTTCTTCACGGAGAATGGTGGAAAACACAGGTTTCAAAACGACATTGCCTTGTTGTACAAGATAACCATCTAGTGTGTTATAGAGCCCATCCTTGTTAATCGGCTTGGGGATGAAGGCATCAAAACCGGAGGCCAGGCAGCGTTTTTGATCATCAGCGGTGGCATTCGCCGTCATCGCAATTATAGGTTTGTCATATCCCTTTTCACGTAGTAATTGCGTTGCCTGGTATCCGTCCATTTCGGGCATTTGTATGTCCATGAGGATTACATCAAATTCACCGTCAATTGCCTTCTCGACACCGTCGCGTCCATTTCTCGCAAGTTCGGCAGAGAGTCCTGCTCGTCTCAAGAAATGCAGTGCAAGTTCCTGCAGGGCGGGCGTGTCTTCAACGATAAGTATGCGACCCTGTAGTGTACGTTTGGTTTCTTGATTGCCATTCTCTTGTGTATATCCTGCGTCATATTGCTGAAGATAGCCGGCGTCATCGTGTATTTCAGCAGCTGAGATGGTTAGTGTGAAACAACTGCCTTTGCCTGGCGTGCTTTTCACAACGAGATCGCCACCCAACATACGCGCAAGTTGTCTGGAGAGTGGAAGTCCCAGTCCGGTCCCTCCATACTTGCGGGTTGTAGTTGAATCAGCCTGAGAGAATTTCTCGAAAATCTTGACGAGATGCGCATCTTCTATTCCTATGCCGGTATCTGATACAGCAAACGCAAGTTTTTCTGAGAACTTGTCGTGAGAAATGTGGATAGTAACACTACCCTCTTGTGTGAATTTGATGGAATTACTCAATAGATTAATGAGTATTTGTTTTAGTCGAGTAGGGTCTGTTTTCAAGCGTGCAGGGATGGGTGTATCAAACTCTATCGTGAATTTGAGCGACTTCGTGTTAGCTTGTTGCTGCATAACAGTGTAAATATCGGTGAGTAGACTGGCGACATCGGTTTCCAGAGATTCTATTTCCAGTTTGTTAGCTTCGATTTTGGAAATATCCAGCAGATCATTGATGATATCTTTCAAATGTGTACTGCTGCGAATGATGGTGTTGATGAACTTTTTTCGCTCTACATCACTAATGCCAGAGTCGAGTAGCGAGTCTGCATAGCCAATGATAGCGGTCAATGGCGTGCGCATTTCGTGACTCATATTGGCGAGGAATTCGCTCTTGGCCTGACTCGCAGCCATGGCGTCATCCTTAGCGACCGCAAGTTCACGGGTACGACTTTCGACCATCTCCTCAAGACGCGTGCGATGCTCTCTCAATTCGGCTTCGATGCGTTTGTTGTAGGTGATATCCGTGCCATAAACATAAACACTATTCAGTGCTGGTGCAAAAAGAACGCTATAAATGACATCGCCGCAATCGATTTCCAGTCTCTCGGGGTCTCCGCTTTCAATCGTCTTGGTAACAACAGCTAAAATATCATCCGGCACGATATCACCGACGTTTATATTCCAGTGGAATAGCAAAATATCTGTGCGTGAATTGGCGTAGGATAACTTTCCATTTTTCTCAATTTTAAGTACGGCATTCCAGGTTTCCTCTGGAAATCTTGCCAGTTCGCGTATCTGCTTTTCCTGTTCAAGCCGCTGTGAAATGTCGTGGATACTTCCAATGAATATGATCTGATCGTTTAGCATCATTTCCGTAACGGCAAGATCGATAGGAATCATATTGCCGCTTTTTTGCTTGAGTTGAAGCTCACGACGCATATTGACAACGCGACTCTTGGCGTAACGGCTGCCGGGCACCATGTACGATGAGTGTCGTGAACTATGTGTGCTGTCCATGAGTATCTCGACGGGCTTTCCAGTAAGCTCTTCATTAGAATAGCCGGAAATTCTCTCGATAGTCTTATTGGCCAGTAGGATTGTGCCATGTATATCGGTGGTGATGATGCCGTCGTAGACATTGTTTAATATATTCTTTAAGTATGTCTCTCCATCCTTAGCCTTTTTTTCAAGACGTTTATTGTCTGTAATGTCTGTGATCAAAATAAGATCATTGCTGTTTCGTTTGAGAAATTGAATATTTAGCCAACGATCCTTTGGCGGAAAGTAAATGGTTGTACGATTGTTGTTTTGATTTTTATCAAAGTTGTTTAGCGGTTTGTACAATCCACTCATCAGTTCAGGAATCGCGTCCCAAATAAGGATTCCTTGTTGTGAGGATAGATCGACACCGAAAAATTCATCGCACGCCTTATTGCCGCTTAGCAGTCGATGGGATTTGTCTAGTAGAAGAATTCCGTTTTCCTTTAGTTCCCGATCGGACAGATAGACAGCTGTGTCGCTCAGTCGTGATATGGTAACAGAGAACATGTTCACTGATGGCTGAAAGGTAAACTCTATATTTAGAAGTTGGTCTTTAAAGTCGACGGATGTTTCCAGGAACGAGGATTCGGGTGAGGCAAGCCATTTCAATACATTCTTTGGCAAGTTAAACAGATCTGTTATCGAAGCACTGTCTGTGATTTCTGTGTGTACAGGACTGCTCTGATCTATTTGAAAATCGACAATATTGAGACTTCTATCAAGAAGAAGTATAGACTTGTCATTCCGTTGTTGAAGCTCGGTCATGGATTTAATCTTTGCTGTCGGCACCCAGGCTGCGTTCGATTTGCTGGGTGATCGCATGAAACCTATCTTCGATGGCACGGCCACGGTCATAGATGCCATTCATTCTGTCCGAGGTATCGGTAACCAGTCTCAGCAATCTTTTTTCCTGGTCTTCCGTTAAATCCGCCGTCAGAAATTCTTCTTCTACGCGAATAATCAAGGCTTCGAAGACTTGAGTGATTTCCAGTTTGTTGGCTTCTTGCGCCGTGCTTATGGCTTCAACTGCGTCATGTGTATTGTTTAGAAGTTCTACGAGGGCAACTTTTTGTTTAGAAAGTGAGATCGCATTTTGCAGGCTCTGAACCCGCGATGCCGCACCTTCGGCGAGCGTGGCTAGATGATCTTTGTATCGTCCGTATTTCAGACTGTCGTCAATCGGCATGTTCTTGATCAGAACCGTCATCACTGGAAAATTAAACGCAGTTCGTGATTCGAAATCATAGATTCGTTTTGCGTCTTTAAGTTTGTATAGCAACGTCGATTCTAGCGGTCTGACTACTCCACTGCTGTCGTAGTCCAGGTATTCGTTGTTTTCGATACGAATTTGTACCGCACTATTCAAACCGTATTCCTGAAGTGCCTTCATCAAAGTATCAGCAAGGTCGTCATAGGTATCGCAGCGAAAGCTTCGGGTAAAGAAGTTCAATACCACGCCAATTTCACCGGTATTGGTCAAGGCTTCCATAACCGCTTTTGTGGCATTAGACGTGTTGTTTTTCAGGGATTGCAATTTTTTGCCTAGCTTTACTGCGACCTCGACCTTTTTTTGCAGTTCATTGGGCTGAAATGGTTTTACCAGATAGTCTTCGCCACCTGCTTCGTATCCCTCAATTCGTTCCTCAATGCTGTCCAGGCCAGAAACAAAGATAACTGGAATGTCTTTGGTTTCAGGTGTGTCTTTAATGCGGCGACAAACCTCGTATCCGGTCATATTGGGCATTTTTACATCAAGAATGACGACATCGACTAACTTGTCTTTCAGATAGGCCAGGCATTTTTCGCCATTATCGACGTAGTCGAGCTGGTAGTTTTGTCTTAGGGCGCTTTTAACCAGATCAAAATTGAGGTCTTCATCGTCTACGACAAGTATGGTGGGTTTTTCGCTCATAACAGTCCAGTTCTATATGGTCAATGTAAACATCCACATAGGTTTTCGACCTCAACGGCAACATGCTTGAGTTTATGAGCAAAGAAGAAGCGGATTACGAGATAGAAAAACAGCCGATTAGCTTTGTGCGCTCGCCAAGCCCGCATAGCTGCGTTTTGCGCGTTTTTCGGCGCTATCTATCCAGTGGCGAATTCGGTTCGAATCACCGAATTTGGAGTATTTACCCCAGGAGTTTAGTAATACGATGATGACCGGGCGTTCATTAATGTTGGTATGCATAACCATGCAGTAACCAGCGTCTGCAATATAACCGGTTTTGCTAAGGTTGATATCCCAACTTTTCCTGCGAACTAACCGATTCGTATTGAAAAACTCTACTTTCCAGCCACTACGGTGGTCGATTACATAATCTTTGCCACTGGTCGTCATGTCGCGTATTAAAGGGTAGGAATAGGCGGCGTCGACGATTTTCGCCAGTTCACTGGCTGTGGAGATATTGCCGCTATGTAAACCAGTGGAGTCAGTAAAATGCGTATTTTTCAACCCCAATGCATCGGCTTTGATATTCATTGCGGCTACAAAGGCTTTTTTGCCACCCGGAAATGTTCTGGCGAGTGCTGCCGCCGCGCGATTTTCTGAAGCGGCAAGGGCTATTAGTAACATGTCTTCCCGTGTAAGTTGTGTCCCATAGGAAAGACGCGACTTCGATCCGCGTAAACGATCTCTGTCAGCGCGCTTGATTTTCAAGATTTCATTCATCGGCAACTTTGAATCAAGAATGACCATCGCCGTCATGAGCTTGGTGAGCGAGGCTATGGGTCTTTTCTCATTGCTGTCCCGTTCAAAAAGTACCACTCCATCTCGTTGATCCATGACGATGGCGGCACTAGAGCGTAGAAACAGTTTTTTGGGGTCCAGGTGTTCCGCCAGAAATTCGGCGGGAACATAAGTGCTGGAGCTTGTCGTTTCACTATTGAATTCATTGTCTGATACGCTCTCCGCGTAGGTATTCACGGTGAATACGAGCGAAAACAGCAACGAAAAACAAAAACGGTTAGTAAACGACATCATTTCTCCACAAAAACCAGAATTAAAGGGACACTATTCTATGGGAATACAAGGATCATTCCAGCATTTTTTTATGTCCAAATTAATTCGACAAGAATTGGGAAATTATTTAGTTTTTTTCGGCCAAAAAAACTGATTTTTATAGGATACTCTTGTTTGTTATTATCTAACATATTGATTTTAATGGATGTGCGTTGAGCTGGAAGTTGGTAACGGTGTGACTATTGCTTCTGACTCGATACAGAAAGGCAAAAGGAGCCAGCCGCAGTGTCGATTTTTCGAATTTTGACTGGATTTGCCATCTTTGCGGCTGTGTTATCCCTATTCGCAATATTTGGATCTCAGCAGTCCGGGGTGTGGTATAGCGTGGTTCCCCCGCTGGCGGGGGTGGTTCTGGCCTTTGTCACACGTCGTTTGCTGTGGAGTCTATTGGCGGCGATGCTGTTGGGGGCATTGCTGGTCGCGATTGAGCAAGGTGAGACTGCGTCTACGTTTTTTCCGACAGGCATAGGGCTGGCGTTTACCTACGCCTATAAGGCATTACTCGACCCGTGGAGCCTGAAAATTCTGGGCTTCGTCTTTTGTATTCTTTCGATGATTTCCGTGATCATTTTGTCAGGCGGTCTGAAAGGCATTGTGACTTATCTGCAGCGGTATTCTCATGGCGCGCGTTCAAGTCAGTTAATGACGGCGGTGCTAGGGTTGTTAGTGTTTATTGATGACTATGCAAACACCATGATAGTCGGATCGGCCATGCGGCCAGTCACAGACAGTCATCGCGTTAGTCGAGAAAAACTGGCCTTTATTATTGATGCGACGAGCGCGCCGGTAGCGGGTCTGGCGGTCATCAGCACCTGGATCGGATACGAAACAGGACTGTTTACCAAAGTGTCTGAGTCTTTGCAGATAGGGCTTGATGGCTACAGTATGTTTTTTGATGCGCTGGCCTTTCGTTTTTATTGCGTATTGATGTTGTTGTTCGTCTTTCTGAATATCATTATGCAGCGTGAGTTTGGCGCAATGCATCGGATCTCGTCTTCGTCTCTCGGCTCCAATAGTGTTTCGCCTCAAATTGTCCAACATAGTCATTCCGGGTTCTCAATGGTAGACGCTTCGGCAGACGCGCGAATTTCGGCCTGGAGCGCTATTTTGCCTCTGGGCTTGATGATGTTCACGTTGTTAGGTGGCTTGTGGATAGATGGAAAAGGGCTAAGTCTGTTTCAACAAAGTCTATTTGCACCGCTATTGCCCTGGATGTGGATGGACGTGATAACGCAGGCTAAAAACAGCAGTACAATTCTATTACTATCGGCGAGCGTTGGATTGATCGCTGCCGCGGCTTGCGCGACTTTTATCGCGCACGTTTCCTGGGCCGCGATAGCACGCGCTGCCTATGTTGGTGTGAGAAGCAGTTTGCTGCCCGTGGGAATACTCGTGTTAGCCTGGTCGTTGAAATCTGCGTGTGACGCGCTGGGCACAGGAGAGTTTTTGGCACACAGCATTGGACAAGTGTTGCAGCCTTTTTGGTTTCCGTTATTGTTGTTTGCGGCAGCCGCGTTGACTTCGTTTGGAACAGGAACGAGTTGGGGAACCATGGCGATTTTGATTCCCACGGCCATACCTGTTGCCTACGCACTGGATGGAAACCAGTACGGATTAATTACTATGATTAGCTTGGGGGCTGTGCTGGACGGTGCAATCTTTGGCGATCATTGCTCACCGATTTCCGATACAACGATTATGAGTTCAATAGCCAGTGGGTGTGATCATCTGGAACACGTGCGCACACAGATACCTTATAGTTTGACGGTTGCTCTCACGGCAGCCCTATGTGGTTATATACCAGTTGCTTTGGAATTCTCGCCACTGCTGTCCTATGTGACAGGCTTTTTTGTACTTTGGGCGATATTGTATTTCTCTCCCCGTGCGTATTCCCGGGTAGGGGCTAGTCCTGATAACGGCTAAAAATGGAATCAAACTGGTCCTGCACTCTGAGAAAAGCCTCCAGTATTTGCGGATCAAAATGATGAGGCTTGGTGCGTTCATCACCATTGCAGATAATGTGCACCGCTTCATTATGACTCATTGCATCTTTATACACACGACGCTGGCGCAAGGCATCATAGACATCGACGATGGCGACTATTCTGGCGGCAAGCGGGATTTCTTCGCCAGAAAGTCCGCAGGGATAGCCACTCCCATCAAATTTTTCGTGATGATAACGCGCAATTTCTGCTGCCATTTTCAAGCGCGGTGAATTTCCTAAAATTCGCGCGCCAGCGATAGTGTGTTGTTTCATGACATTGTATTCGTCTTCATTGAGTATGCCGGGCTTTTTCAGAATATTGGCTGGCGTGTGGATCTTTCCAACATCATGCATTTGCGCGGAGTAGGCAATTGTGTTGACGAAGTTGTCCGGTTGATTGAGTTCGCGTGCGAGAACACGACAGTATTCATTTATACGGTTGATATGGGAGCCGGTGTCCTGGTCATTGGTTTCCGAAGCGCGGGCCAGTGCTTCAATGGCATAAATAAAGGCTTCTTCAGTTGCCTTGTTTTCAAGGGAAATACGCAATAGGGCATTGGAGTATATCGCCAGGGTTTTAAGCACCATGGCATCGAACTGATTGATTCGATCGCCTTCGTAAAACGCAATAATAGCGACATGACCACTTCGGTACATCGCATACCGATGAACATTTCCTGTAAATTCCCTTATTTTGGGATCGATGTCTTGTTGAAACTCTTCGGGTGTCTGTTGGCTGTCTTCGATATTGAAGTAGACGGCGTTTTGTTGCCGCTGTTCATTTGAGGGCAAGGGTTTCCACAAAGTTTCAAATATGTCGGCGCTGATTTTTACGGCATCTTCCTCGCCGAAATAGATATGGCCCACAAAGGCGTCATTTTTGCTGAGTGAGGCGAGATATACAAATTTCGGCGTAGCCGCGTTGCCCATATGATCATTGTGTAGAAAGGTTTTTACAATCTGGGTGAAATGGTCCTCCAGATTAAAACTCAGTGGATCGTATTCATTGAAAATCTGGTCCACTAGTTCACTCATCTCGCGTATCAGATTCTGGCTGTCGTGCAGGCGGCGCTCAATACCACGTCGATGAGTGATATCTCTCCCAGCAATAAAAACAGCATCCAGATTGGGCGCGCTATTGATGGTGTAGTCAATGACATGGCCTTCGATATGATGTTCTATACCGAGTTTGTTTTTGTTGTTCCGTATTGCCGAACCGATAATTTCAGCAAACTCTGCCGGCAAGAGTCGATTAGCATCCTGGACCGAAATCGAAGTGTCATTGAGAAATTGTCTGGCTGCCGGATTGATATATTCAATATGGCCACTAAGACTGGTCTTGATCACAATGTCTGGATTCAGTTCCGGAAATATTGCCAGTGAGTTTTGTTGGCGTATGGCTATCACCTTGCGACCAGATACGATCACCAAAAGGGGAATCAAAAAGGGTAGTATAATTTCCCCCATGACAATGACTGGGCTTTTGCCAAGCGATTGGGACAGACTTAGTAAATAGTTGGCGCCCGAATTCCATTGGTAATTAAATGCTTTTAGAAAGTGTATAAACAGGGCGATGGCAATTGCAACGAACAGGGGGCGTGCGAAAAGATAGCGCAAAAGCGCTTCGGGTTGTTCGAACAGTCCAGTCTGTTGCGTGGCTCTCTTAAGAAACATTGCAGATCTTGTTGAAATAAGTTAGAAATCTTCGGCCCTGGTGAGACAGTTCAGGCTATCGTCTGAGAGTTAATTTATCTTGAATGATGCCAGGTGGTTTCGGTATGGGGAGGTAATGAAAAACATGCAGGTCATTTTTGAAGAACTTAGTATTGGTACAGATCATCGTCTTCAATTTATTGATATTGGAGCAGCCATTCAGCAGGCCGTGCATAAATCAGGTGTCAGGCAGGGCATGGTCTCTGTTCAAGGCTTGCATACCACGACCGCAATTACCATCAATGAAAACGAGTCACGACTTATGCAGGATATCGAAAAGTTTGTAGAGAGAATTGCCCCGAGCGATGCGCATTATTTGCACAACGATATTCATCTACGCGACTGCCCACCGGATGAACCGGAAAATGCTCATGCCCATTTGCTAGCCATGATGTTTGGCAATAGCGAATCGTTGGCCGTTACCAATGGAAAAATTGTGCTTGGTAAATGGCAGTCTATATTCCTTGTTGAACTGGATGGTCCAAGACGGCGTTCAGTTGCAGTACAGATTCTGGGGAGTCAGTAGGAAGGAAGGGGCTTTTCTCGGTTGGGAAAAAGCCCCGTTCAAATCTATTTAGAGGAGCTAACCATATACTTTACGGCTGCTGTAACGTCTGCATCGCTTAAAGATGGGTTACCGCCTTTTGGAGGCATAAATCCCTTCGCGCCTTGTACTCCGTTGATCGCGTTCTTAACCAATGCGTCTTCACCCTTGGCTATACGTTCCTTCCATGATGCTGTGTCACCGACTTTCGGCGCACCTGCCATTCCAGTACCGTGACACATTTTGCATGCCTTGTCATAAACCGCGTTGCCATCCGCCAAGACATTGCTGGAAACGACTGCCAGTGCTAGTGCACCGGATAGGGCACAAACTAAATTCCGTATTTTCATCGACCCACCTCACTATTTTCAACTCTCGATTTGACTATAGATCAAATCAACAAGACAGGAAAGGACTTTATTTTTCTGAATGATTTGCACAGGTATTCCTTTCCAGTTTTAGGAAAATAATGACGTATTATTTCGATCTTGCAGACTAAACAATAATCCCCAATTATGGTTACAATTTGGCGAGTAATTTTCAGGGGGGTCAATTGGTATGACTGATTCACTTCATATCGTCTGTCCGCATTGCGAAGCTGTCAACCGCATCGCATCGAGCCGGTTAATGGACGCACCGAAATGTGGAAAGTGTCACAAGGAGTTGTTCTTAGGACAGGTTCTGGAGTTAAACACGGCGCGTTTTCAGCAGCATCTGCAACGTAGCGATATTCCAATCCTGGTAGATTTTTGGGCTCCCTGGTGTGGACCATGTAAAATGATGGCGCCACAATTTCAACAAGCAGCAGCGCTGCTCGAACCCAAGTTGAGGCTGGTCAAAGTCAATACAGAGGTCGAGCAGGCCTTATCGGCAAAGTTTTCAATCCGAAGTATTCCCACATTGGTGCTATTTAAAGGGGGGAGGGAAGTGGCGAGACAGGCCGGTGCAATGGGGACATCAGATATAGTGAATTGGGCGCGAAGCCACTAAGTCGGTTTACCGGGAAATGGCTACTGTTCGGGTCATCGTCAATTTTTCCAAGAGTGCACGTTACGCCTTTAACGCGCTGGTAGGAGCGTTGGATAGTCATATAAGCGACCCGCGTCTGAGTATATGCGCCGCGCGTCGGCGTCAGGATTTGCCTGAACTTCTTCGTGAAAATCTATCGGATTTTACCGTTGTGCTTTGGTCGTTTTATTCGCCTGGCTTCGAGGCAGCAAGCTGTCATCTTAACGAAGTCAAAACTCTGATAGATCGCGACGATATTATTCATGTTGCCGGTGGCGTTCATGCCTCTGCTGAGCCACTTCAAACCTTGAGAGCGGGTTTCGACTATGTGGTCATAGGCGAGGGTGAGCAGGTATTGGTCGAACTTGTGCAAAGACTCCTGGCTCAGCAGTCCTTACAAGATCTACAGGGACTAGCGTATCTCGAAAATGGCAATATGCAACGACGTGGACGCGGACCTTTGATCGACCTGAATGATTATCCGCCATTTTCACCCCGTTACCATATGTTTGGCGCAATAGAGATTACACGTGGATGCGTATACGCTTGCCGCTTTTGTCAAACTCCCTATGTAAGCAAGGCACGCTTCCGTCATCGCAGTATAGAAAATATAGTCGAATATGCGCGAAGAATGCGTAAAGAGGGTTTTAAGGACTATCGATTTATTACGCCAACATCGTTGTCTTACGGTGCGGTTGGGGAGGAGGTAAATCTGGATGCCATCGAAAACTTGCTGTCCGGGGTCCGGCTTGCCGTGGGTCATGACGCGCGTGTGTTCTTCGGGACGTTTCCGTCTGAGATACGCCCTGAACATGTATCAAGAGACGCTCTCGAGCTCATTAAAAAATACGCGGACAATGATAATCTGATTATTGGCGGGCAATCCGGGTCTCAAAATGTTTTAGACTTGAGCAAAAGAGGACATTCGGTGCAGGCTATCGTCAGTGCGGTGGAGCTATGTGTGGCTGAGGGGTTTCTTCCTAATGTCGATTTTCTGTTTGGCTTACCGGGTGAAAGTGAAAGAGATGTGGAAGCGACACAGGCATTGATTACGACCTTAATCGACAAAGGGGCAAAGATACATTGTCATACTTTTATGCCCTTGCCCGGTACGCCTTTTCAGCGAGAGGCGGCGGGCGATGTCGATGAAAAATCCAGTCAGTTTATTTATCGACTCGAATCCAGTGGCAAAGCGTATGGTAAGTGGAAAAAACATGCTGAGACGGCACATCGCCTGGTTCAACTCAGAGACAATCGGATTGAGTAGGACTGCCGTCCGGCTCGAATTCCGGTTTAGTCTATGCTAACGGGTTTTTCCTCGATAAAGGATTCAACAACACTCAAGTCATCGTTACTGATATCAACGAATTCCAGGGTTGAGTAATATACATCCCCTTTGAGGTGGGTATGGATGATGCGCGTTTTGGCATTTACCTCAAACAGACGATGACACACAGGTAGCAGGAAGCGCACATTGAGTATGGCGCCGATCTGGCCAGGGGCCTGAAAAACGATACCAATGCTCACCGCAGAAACGCTAACAATTTTTGCAGTAACACCCTTGCCATTACTCATACGAATAAAGACAGGGCGATTGGCTGCGGTCTTCCGTACGTTGTGCGCATGGTCAAGAAATTTTGCGTCGTCTTGTGTTATTAGCAGACTCATGACTTGGATTCCTTAGCAATCAACTCTTGGTTACTATATCGGGTTTCATACCTGGATTTATGTGATGTAATTCCAGTCGTCGTTGCACTGGGGTCACAATTTGCCGCATTGGTGTACAAAAACATACGAGATTGAGCGTGTTAAGAACATGCCGCGCAAATCGTATCTGAGAGGAAGCGTTCTCTATTTGATGATTTCAGCGGGTCTGATTTCGTTGGTTAAAGACAGACCACCGAGTAATGTCAAAATACCATTGGTTTGGCCTACGGACAATTGACGAGTCGGGTTTGATAATGCCCCGCCGTGTGTCCAGATGCCGCTGAGTGGGTCATAAATTTGAATTTGATCGAGTTGCTGCCCATCTGGTCCACCCCATAAGCCACCAAAAACATGGAGACGTCGATTGTAGACAGTCGCGCCCATCAGGTATCCGCCAGTATTTAGCGGGCGCAAAGTTTCCCAGCTATCCAGAAGAATGTCATAGCGGTGAACTGAGCGAACAAAATCTTGAGAGTTCTCGGAATTTATCTGACCGCCGATATAGTAGAGAGAGTCGTCCTGGGCAAGTAAGGCGGCGTAGCGCCGGTTTTGCAAAACTTCCGCGCCTTTTTGCCATGAATCGGTCTCCGGGTCGAGGACCAGGATGTTATGCGTATGGGTGGCATCTGAACTCGTAGGGATATCGGAATCGTCTATCGTCTCGGTTTGCGTATCCACAATTGTTTGTCGGTCGCCGCCAACCACGTAAATCTTTCCATCCAATGCCGTAGCACTGGCACCGTAGAGCGTGTATGGCAACGAGGGCCCTTTACGCCATGAGTTGCTCGTCGTTTCAAATATATCGACATCGGTTAACACGGTATCTTTCCTGGTAACTCCACCAATCACGTAAATGTCAGTGCCGAGTACTGCGCTAGCGCTCGCATATCTAACGAAGGGTAGCGAGACGTGAGTGCGCCACTGGTCGGCTGGAATACTGTACGACTGAACCGCATTGGTAATTTCACGTGTGTCCGCCGTTATGCCCCCAATTAAATAGACGGACTCACCGACTTGCGCGTTTGTCGAAAGTAAGTGTATCGCAGCGGGGTTCTTTCGCGGATACCAGAGATTTTCTTTAAACGAAAAGTTGGCGCTCTGTTTGACAGGGATATCGCCAATCAACCCACCAAGAATAAACAGGTGACCATTCAATAAATAGCTATGGTAATGCTCTCGCTGATCGATCATTTGCGCGACATTCACCCAGGAACTGTTTTCGCTTACACCGGATAGGCTAAAATTCTCCATCACTTCGAAGTTATTGAGCAATTTTTGTTCAACGTCATAACCATTTATCCGGTACAAATTATTGTCCGCGTAAATAATTTGCGCATGTTCCATGGGCTTGGACAGTGGTGAAACTTCGCTACCGGATGTCCAACTGTTATTGCTTAAGTCGTAGACAGCGATATTATCGGTTATACCATCCGGGGTACGGCCGCCAGCAATAATTATTTTGTTCCCGGTCTGCGTGAGAGCGAAACGACTTCTTGCAATGCTTAAACTTGGACCCTGCCCACCGACTAGTTCGATTTGTCCGGGCGATACAAGAAAGACAGATACGGAATCTAGCGGGTTGCCATCGATATCTTCGCCACCAAAATAGAAAATATATTTTCCATCACTACTGGTAACACATCCACCATAGGCGCGAGGCGTGTCGATGACGGCAGACGAATTCGGTGGCTCCAACTGCTCTTGTTTGAGGTTTAGAATGTCAATGTTTGTTTGTATCTTCGATATATAGCTGGAGATTCCGCCAAGCACATAGGCATAGTCGCCTGAGACGCAAACGCTATGTCCATGTCGATAACTGTTGGCAGACCGGGTGCCATCGAAGCGATTGTTGTCGAAATTATAGGTAGCCATTTCTATCGACGTTTTGCCGTCGGGTGTCTGTCCACCGTGAACGTAAATCGTATTTTTGTATCTGAAGGTTGCTGCATCCTTCAGGCCGTGTTCAAACGCTAGGTTAAACAGACGCGTGTTTTCCGGGAAATACACGGCGAGTTCATCACCCAATGGCAAGGGAGAATCATAAATGGCTTGAAGACGGTAGTAATAGGTAGTTCCCGGCGTCAGTTGTTGGTGTTGATAGCTTACAATTTTGTTTAGGGAAATTCTGGCACTTTGATCGGTGACTCCGGGTTGCTTGCTCCAGAACAAATTGTAGCCGCTCGCATCCATGTCTTCCCAGAATAGTGCAATACCATCGCTGTCCACTTGTTTTACATTAATGCCAGCAATGATGCTTACTCCAATCTCGCGCTCGATATTTTTGAATAAGGCGCGGATCGTTACGGTGCCAGGGCGTTTGGCTGTGACTATTCCCGTCGTGCCTTCGACGGTGGCTGTATTTGCATCAACGCTTGACCACTTGAGGCGGCGATTGACTTCACCATGATTGCCATCGCTAAAAACGCCGTCACTGATCAGTTTGATGCGCTTGCCGGTAACAACAACCTTACCCGGTGGCGTGATCTCGAAGTCGACGAGTTCAGGTAGTATGTTTATCGCGACTTCCCCTGTAAGTTGTCCAAATTTTACGTATATGGTGACGTCACCGTATCCCGTCGCTTCAAGAATTCCCCCCTCATTTATGACGGCGATGTTCTCATTGCTGGTAGACCACTCAAGTCCTTCTTCGATGCGTCGAAATCGGCCTTCTCCCAAATTGCCGAGTGCATCTACGCGTATGGTATCTCCTTGAGTAATTTTTGAAATGCCGACAGAAGGGAAAACAGCGGTGATTTCGGGGAGAGGTTTTATCAATAGCGGGAGTTCTTGTTCCATTTTTTCAAAGTAGACTCTGATGACAACTTCGCCAGGTTCGTGAGTCGTAAGTTCCCCGTTACGCGTGATGCGCGCGATTTTCTCGTCACTACTAACCCAGTTAACTTTGTCGCTGATATCTTTTTCGATTTTTTCATCATAAATACCATAGGCGTATAGCCGGTCTGAGTTGCCTATCGTATAGGTGAGTTCAGAAGAATAAATTCGTATACCGGTGAGTTTAGGTTGAGCGCCGAAGGGATTTGCCTGATTACCCCCGCCACAACTCGTTAGCACGAGTAGACATGCACAGAGGATCAATGTTGAAATTTTGCGGGCAGGGGCCATGGCCTTATATTTTTCCCTCGGGTATTGGCGTTATTCTAATGGCTTTCTTGAGGTGATGCATCGCCGTTAACGAACTGGTTATGCTAGTCATGGGGGCTGAAGCATGAATTAATTCGCTTGTTTGTATATCTTGTTGTATTTAAAGAGTAAATATGATTGGATTCTTCTGAGTGCCTGGCCAGTGCTTACATAAGCTCATCTGGCGCGGGAATTCGATTGACGACTAGTGGTCTTAGACATTCTTAAGGCAAGGTAGTGGTGTAACAAAATCCAGGGTTTGATTTCTAAAGTAGTGGTGGTATGTGAAGAAAGGATCATCCATGAACAGACAATTGGCGACGGTATTCGTTTTGATGTTTGCCCTATTGCCCGCGACAGGGCAGGCATTTCAATTTTTGAAAGACTTCCAGGGAAATATCAAAAGCCTGACGGATTATACCGGCAAAGGTAAGTGGACGGTGGTAATGATGTGGGCGCATGACTGTCATGTGTGCAATCAGGAGGCCCATCAGTATGTGAAATTTCACACGGCGCATAAAGACAGGGACGCAATCGTGCTGGGAATCTCTATGGATGGATTGGAAAAAAAGAAGGAAGCGGAGAGTTTTGTTCAGCGCCACAAACTGAATTTTGACAATCTCTATGGCGAGCCCGAAGCATTGGCTGAGGCGTTCGAAAACTTGACCGGGGTTTCCTGGTTTGGTACGCCGACGTTTCTATTCTTTAATCCCAAAGGGGAGATTATGGCGCAACAGGTCGGCGCAGTACCCCCTAAATTGATCGAACAGTTTATGGTCAATAATCCCTAGCGCACGCAATTACGAGGGGTGCCATTTGCGAAGGCGTTAATGTTGCGGGTGATCTCGTTTAACAATTCCTGTCTTGCCCGTTGACCGGCCCAGGCGACGTGAGGTGTCAGGATGAGATTGGGGATATCGTTTGCCAGCAAAGGATTGCTGGCAATCGGCGGTTCCTTGCTCAAGACATCGATTCCAGCACCGGCAATTTGACCTGCACGCAGCGCCGATGCTAAAGCACTCTCGTCTACTATCCCCCCACGGGCGGTATTAATCAGAAAGGCGCTTTTTTTCATTAATGTCAGTTCGCGAGTCGAAATCAGGTTTTGCGTGAATTCACTAAGCGGGCAATGCAGAGTGACAATGTCTGCAATGCGCAACAAATCATCCAGTGGGACTCGATCGCCGGATGATGATGGTTGGATATTCGTGGTCTGTAGCGATTGAGCGACCAGAACCTTCATGCCGAAGGCGCCGGCCATTTGCGCAACGCCTCGTCCCAGCTCCCCATAACCGACTATTCCCAGCGTCAGCGCATTCAACTCGACCATAGGATAATCGAGTACACAAAAATAAGGACTGCGCTGCCACTGACCATCGTGCGCGGCCCGGTGATGTTGAAAAAGATTGCGTGTTAACGCCAGCATCAAACCGAATACGTGTTCGACTACCGATGCCGTCGCGTATCCGCGTGCATTGGCGACGGTTATTCCCAGACGAGTAGCCGCGTTTATGTCGATATTGTTATAGCCGGTTGCAGCGACACAAATGAGTTTCAAATTCTTTGCGGCCTGCATGTGGATTTCGTTGATGACGACTTTGTTACTGATGATGACATCGGCATCCGCGATACGCGGCACTAGCTCGTCGGGAGTTGTTGTCGCATGTAGTACGCATTTCGTGAGTGATTTTTCTAAGTCTGACAAGTCGAGATCCTGCGGATGCATGCTGTCCAGATCTAAAAACACACCTTTCATTTTGTTGTTCCTGCGCTGGGTCTATTGGCGAGATCATGGAGATACTGCAATATGGCGTCTTTGGACTTAAGCAGACCCTTGTATTTTAAAACTTCGTCACTCATCGACTCGATAGCATTAATCAAATTGCCGATTTCCTCCGACGTAAGCATTTTCACGTTTTCAATATAGGTCCGTATCATGAACAGATAGGCTTCAACTTTCGGGATTCCTACGAGGCACTGACGCTCGATGCGTACATACAATTCCGGTTTCTCCGGATTGAACTGACGACCTTTCCACGATACAGGATCGGTTCCTTCCGGCGGCTGTGGGTGGTGATTGAGTCGCCCATCTGTCGCGATTCCCCAGGCGAAGCGCACAAAGGGACCTTTCTGCAGGAATTGGCGTGACAATGTGTCGATACCGCGGTTGATTTTTTCCATGTGAGGTACGGGAATATGGGCGCCGGCAAAACATTTTCCGACTTTTTCCTCTGCGGACCAGTGATTGGGAAAACATAAGTGCAAAGCGGCAACCACGTCATGTTTGCCGTCGAGTTGCACCAGGGATACGTCTTCCTGCAAATGCGTGCAAATATAGTCGAATAGATCTGCATAGGGACGTAATGCGCCTGGGCTGCCGTCTATCGTTTCGATCAGCGTATAGTCTTCGCTGAAACGCGCGCGTGACTGATCGAGATCGCATTCCAGCGTAAACGTGCCATCTTTTTCACGATAGGTTTTATACAGATCTGGGTATTCGGTATTCAGCTGGTTCAGTAATAGCGTGATGACTGCCCTGCGCGTGTCATCGCGAAAATCGCGGTAGAGATAGTACTTTTCCAGTGACTCCTCTCTTGATCGCTGTTTGGTCTGAAAATATTCAGACCAACGTTCGTCTATCTGAAAGACATGGTGATCCTGGGGATTGCCAAAATTTTTGTCCAGCGCAGATAAACCGGCCTTGATCTCAAAGCGACCACTGTTATAGGGACAATAGTGAGCAGGTTTAAACATGTGGGGGTTCCAATTCGCGTAGGTGAGAGCGTTTTGTCTTGAGACTATCGTATGAAGCTATGCGATGGCTATAATAAATGCGCTTAGTCTGGTCGACATAATTCATATCGACCGAAATCTCTGCCTGGGCTGTCTCTATTTGTGGGCAGCGGTTCAAACAAAAACGGTGAATACTCTGTATCTGCAACTCGCTATGTTTCTCTTGCTGTTTGTCACCGGGCTTATTCTACGCCAGACCCGGCTTGCGGACAAAGGAATTGCCGCGTCATTACTCAATATTGTCGTCAATTTCGGCTTGCCATTGCTCATATTGGGATCGGTCACGCAAGTCAAACTGGCCGGATATTACTCCTGGTTTCCATTCATCGCGGCAACGGTGATGTTATCGCTGGGAGCCGTGGCCTATTTTTTTACCAGACACAGCACGGTGCTTGAGCAAAAAAGTCGTGGTGTTGTGATTGTCGGCGTGATGATAATGAATCTATCTACGCTTTATCCATTCTTGTCCTGGGCATGGGGAGACGAAGCCGTAGCGCGTCTTGCATTGGTGGATTTCGGGAATGGTGTGATCGCCTTTAGCGTGGTGGTAATGATAGCCTCATGGCATGGCCGGGGGCAGGGCAGTGTTGCATCCTCATTGATACTGATGTTGCGGTTCCTGCCGTTCTGGGCATTGTGGCTGGGTTTACTGATTAACGGGTTTGACTGGTATTTTCCGGAATCGCTGTCGCGTTTCTGTCTTGAATTAGGTAAGTGGATTGTGGTGCTGGTCTTTCTCGCGCTGGGGCTTCATGTCAATATACGCATGGGATTACATCCCTGGATCTGGCGGACAATTGCTGTGCGTGTTATTGGTGGTCTTTTGTTATCCTCACTGTTGGCGTTTTTGTTACCCTTGGACCCGCTTTCTCGCGCCGTGGTAATCGTTGCGGGCGCGGCGCCGATTGGTTTCAATACGCTGGTATTCGCCATACGCGAAGATCTGGATCAGGATCTCGCGGCGACTATGGCGTCCTTGTCCGTGTTGGCCGGTATGATTTACATACCACTACTGATAGTCTTATTGGAACGTTGGCTTTTAGCCGCATAGGGAATTATGCAATTCGATCTTTTCTACGAGCTGGCTGTGCCAGGCCATCTTGAGCGCAGTGAAAGCGAAACCTATCGCGAAGCGCTTTCGGAAATCGCCTATGCGGATGAATTGGGTTTTGGCTGTGCCTGGGTGGTGGAACACCATTTCATGCGAGAATATTCGCACCTGTCCAAACCTGAGATTTTCCTGGGCGCATTGTCGCAGCTCACGCGCAAAATACGACTCGGTCACGCAATTATTCCTCTTCCCTTGCATCACCCGGTGCATATCGCCGAACGCATTGCGACGCTGGATATATTGTCGCAAGGGCGTATAGAGGTTGGTATCGGGCGCGGTTTCTCCCCACTGGAGTTTTCGGTGTTTGGTGCCGATATGTCTCAAAGCCGTCAACAAGTGGAATTTTCGCTACAAACGATACGCAATAGTTTTGAAGGACAGCCGCTTAGCTTTCTGGATAAACAGGGGACTGCGAAAACGTGTGACATCGTACCGCATACCGTTCAGCCAGAAGGTCCGCCGTTATGGACCGCGGCGGTTAGCCCCGAAAGTTTTGAGTGGGCCGCACTACAACGATTGGGCGTGCTCGCCGGACCATTCAAACCCTGGTTTATGGTGAAACAGGATATCGCGCGATTTCGCGAGTTGTGGAGTGACGAAACGCCGCCAAAAACTGGGATGACAGTTGGAATAGTTTGTCTTGAAGATGGCGATTTGGCGCGAAAATGGGCGGAAACTTCGCTCACCTGGTTTTATAAAGAGCTGTATCGCACAACGTTGCCAGTATTGGAGAGTTTGTATCCGGGATACGAACACTTTCATGGTCTGGGTAGATTTCGCAAATTGATCAAAATGGGCATTAATTTGCGGATGCTTGAAACCTTTGGCATGGCCGTGGTGGGTACACCGGAGCAATGTATAAAACGTTTACGCAAGTATCAACGCGCAGGCGTAAGTCATTTGTTATGCGCGATTGGGGCTGGTGCCATGCCTACGGAGTTAGTAAAAGAGAGTATGAAGTGTATTAGCGAAAAGGTTATGCCTGCGTTTAGATAAGATGAAAGTTTTTATTACGGGCAGTAGCTCACATCTCGCACAGGCCTTGTTGCCGCGCTTGTGCAATGACAAAGATATCGAGCGGGTATCCGGTCTGGACATCCGACCTTCACGTTTTCACCATCCAAAATTCTTTCCGGTCATCGAAGATATTCGTAGCCGCCGGCTGCAGGCGAGACTACTTGGTCACGATGCGCTTATTCATATGGCCTATGTTGTACTGCGAGGAAGAATGTCCGAACAGACCATGCGCTCAGTCAATGTTGATGGCACTTTACAGTTGTTTTCAACGGCACGGGAAGTCGGTATATCGCGGTTAATCAACCTTTCCAGTGCGGCAGTCTACGGAAGCGGTACCATGCTGAAAGAAGAGGCCGTGTTCAACCCGCTTCCCGATTTTCTGTATGCAGCACACAAGGTAGACGTTGAACGGCGATTGAAAAAAATTGCGCCACATATTATTCAACTGCGTCCGCATATCATTCTCGGCCCCTGTGCCCAACCCTTACTAAAACAGCTGTTACGATTACCTTTTTACATAAAACTGGCTGATCCACAGCCCCGGTTGCAGGCGGTACATGAATCCGATGTTGCTAATGCCATTATGCTTGCCTTGCGGACGACAGGGCAGGGCGCTTTTAATCTTGCACCGGATGATAGCTTGAGCTTTTACGACATGATGTATTTACGCCGTAACTTCAATATTGGCATAACGCCAGAGTTGGCGTCCACACTGGTAAATCTGGCATGGAGGCTTACGGGATGGGGCGGCGAGACTGCCTGGGTGCAGGGCGCAAACAACAGTCTGACCTGTGATAATGGGCGTGCAAAAACTGTATTGGGTTGGCAGCCTATCTATACGACAGAGCAAGTCATTAAAAGCTGTTGAGATCCAGGCGAATATCGTAGCGTTGAAGCTGGCGCATAGTTGGCAATACGCATTTTTCAACGAGGTGTACTCGTTTGGGATTGCAACGCGCACGCTGTCGCCACAACCGTCCATTTGACAATCCTGCGTATTCATAAATCTTTTCATGCGGCAGATAGAACGCAGTCACAAATTCATTGAAGATTCGATTGATCAGGGCTTGGGAGATATAACGTGAAAAACGTGAGGTGCGCGCCATGGCGCGATCTAATTGTTCGCGTGCAAACGCAATATGCCGAGCTTCATCCTTGATATGTCGTGTACACATTTGTTGAATCACCGGATTGACTGAGGAAGAAGACTCTTTGCGTATAAACCGGTTCATTTTGTCAGGTACTTCTTCACCGATAGTAACGACTAGCCAAAATAATGCGCTGTTAAACGGCAGATGAAGTCCGACGAAATTTGCTAAACCTGGCCACTGATTTTCTATACTGGGTATGGCAAGTTTTGCCCGATGCATGAGTTCGAGAAACATCAGGCTATGTCCCGCTTCTTCGCGTATCTCATGCAAGATATAGCGGTGTTCTGCAAGCGTTCTATTTTCTTTGCGCGTGGCCTCAATAAGACGTTTGAGAAAGATTTGCTCCAGCCATACCCCTGCCTGAATGATGCTGATAAATTCGTATTGACTGAGACGTTTTCTTTGAAATTCAGGCAAAGACTCAAATTCTGCCAATCCTGATAGCGAAATTGCGTCCGCTGGTAGCCAATAGTCATGGATTGAAAGCGCATCCCATTCAATGGTCGTGAGAGGATCGGCATATCGGCTGCTGTTATGGGACAGATGCTCGGCTAAGGCACGACGGTTGGCTACGGGCAAACGAATACTCCTGTTTTACAAGGGAGAAAATGCTTAGATAATCCGCAATATAGCACTATCTTTCGCGATTCTGAAACCGCGGTATTGGCCAGTTCAGCTCACCTATAGTGCGCCGCGGCACTTGTCAGCCGCTGAAAATATTTCCACCCCACGATGTCGCGTGTTGCGTAGCAAGTCGATACTAACTTTGTATATCGGTACGGCGTGTCTCTGACTCTTGCGCTGACTCAATATAAAGCCAAGTCTTTGCGTTTGAAATTTAAGAAAAAATCATGTCCTGTCGAAATAGCGTATATGGCTAAATAGATAAGGGAAAATATGTACAGCGGAACCCTCATTCAATTGGTGAGATTGAGTCTGTTATCAGTGTTGATGACAGCGCCTGTATATGCATGGGATAGGTTAGAACAATTACCAATACCGTCTGCAAGGGAGTTGCTCGATGATGAGAAACCCCTTTTTAATCAATCGATAAAGCTTATGGTTGAGGGCAAAAACTCCGATGCGATACGTGCACTACAACCGATGGCTGAGGGCGGCGTCGTTGATGCCCAGGTCGCCCTTGGAAATATTTTGGCCCATGAGTCAACTCAGCAACAGCAAAAGAGTGGTTATCGTTATCTCTACTTCGCAGCCAATAATGGAAATTGGCATGCGCAGCTGGTGGTATCCAATGCTTTTCGTGAAGGAATTTTTACGCCGGTAGACTATGGCAAGGCGCGTCATTGGCTTAAACGGGCAGCAGTAAACGGCGATGCCGCCATAGTGTCTCAGGAAACTGAGGCCTTGAATCACACCATGATGCTGGAGTCGGTGTCGCAGCTAGAGCAGGCACAATACGATGAGGCAGAAAAACTCTTACGCGAACTGGCAGAAGAAAACGTCGTCTCCGCACAGGAAAAGTTGGCGGGTATTTATCAGAACGGCTTTCTGGGCGAGGACAAAAAAGATGTTGCGCAGAATTGGTGGCATAGAGCCGCGCAACTTGGCTCTCAGGAAGCACAATACCAATTGGCCATGTCGTATTTTTCCAGTCCTGCCATTAGTGACGAACAACGTCAAAACGCTATTCGTATGCTGGAAAAGGCCGCACAACCGGGTAAGGCTGAGGCGCAATATCAACTCGGCATTATCTATCTGACCGGTCAAGGTACAGACAAAGATGCGGATAAGGGTATTTTCTATTACCGCATGGCCGCAGAGCAGGGAAATGTGGATGCGCAGTACTCCCTTGGTGTTCGTTACGTCCTCGGTGAGGGCGTGAGTAAAAATGAATATGAAGCCCATCGTTGGTTTAAGGCCGCCGCTGATCGCGGTATGTCGAAGGCGATGCACAATCTCGCCTTAACGTATTTATATGGAATGGGCACTGAACCGGATGCCCAGATGGCAGAACGCTGGTTCCGATCCGCGGCAAGAGACGGCGTGGAGAAATCGACGGGATTTATTCAACAAGACACTTCAGTCCAACCAACGCTGGTTCGGGTTGCCGATGCAACACCGAGTGCAACAAAACCTAAGACCAGCAAAAAAGCGACGGTTACGAATACTCGGAAAGTTGAAACAGTAAACGGCGCAGACTGGTTTCTCAACCTTCCGACCAAAGGATACACTTTGCAGGTACTGTCTGCCGCGAATCCCCGTAGTGTCGATGCATTTCTTTCAAAGCACAGGTTAAAGCGAAAAAACTATTTGCACTATATCGATCGATCCAATAAACGACCTTTGCATGTTGTTCAATACGGCTATTTTGACAGTCGTGAAGAGGCGGAAAAAGCAGCGAAAGATATGTCGAAGACGCGAAAGAATTTTGAGCCATGGATACGTGATGTAAAAAGTATCCGTAATAAAATTGTCAATATATGAGAGCACGGCAGGGCGGATTTATTTCATGGGACACCGTATTCGGCATACTTGCCGGATTCGGTTTGTTCGTTTTTGCGGTATGGACATCGACAGACAATGCGTTGGTGTTTTGGAGTGTAGCGAGTTTGTCTATGGTTATCGGCGGTACATTTGCAGCTACGCTGATTTCATATCAATCCGCCTATGTCATGAAGACGATTAAGGCATTGTTTGGCATTCTAATTCCCACGCGTGTTAGTGCTGGATCTTTATTTGCCGATGTGGGACGGCTGCTTGAATGGAGTCGTGACGTACGGGAAAAAGGTCCGGCAATATTAGACGATCAGTTGGAAAATGCCGCCGCGAATAAGCTGGATAAATTTACGGTGCACGGACTCAACATGCTTTCCAGCGGCTATAAGGGCGAGGAACTGCGGGAGTTGTTAATGGAACTGACAGAGACGATGTTTGATCGTTCTCAAGTGCAGGTGGGTGTTCTGAAAACGATGGCGCAGTTTGCGCCAGCATTCGGCATGATAGGCACCTTGGTCGGTCTGGTCATCATGCTGGATAACTTGAAGGCAGATGTAAGCCAGTTGGGGCAAGGACTTGCCTTAGCATTGATAACAACACTCTACGGTGTAATTGCCGCGAATCTCGTGTTTAAGCCAGCGGCACTGAAAACGGATCAAAAAAACAATGTTATGCGCTTTCGAAACACGTTGTTATCTGAAGGGTTTGTGATGCTGAGTGAAAAAGTGGATCCACTCAAAATGCAGGACAAGTTGAACAGCTTTCTAGATCCCGCAGTTCACTTTGACTTGCTTGCAACAAACGAAAAGGGCAAGAAAAGGTAAAACGCCATGGCTACCAGATACCGAAAACGGTCTGCGGTGTCGGACGAAGATAGCGAAGACTGGTTGCTGACATACTCGGATGCGGTGACATTGTTGATGACGTTTTTAGTTTTGATGTTGTCCGTATCGACTATCGATCAGGCGAAATATGAGCAGGTTGTAGAGTCGATTAAAGAGAAAGGCCTGGATCAGGACAAGCAGTATGTATCGCCGTTCGAGACGCTACAGGAAAAATTGAATGATGTTGCCAAAGAACATGATATGGAAAAAAACATGACCGTGACGCGCCAACCAAAAGGGCTGACGATAGAGTTGGCATCGTCCAGTTTGTATACCGTGGGTTCTGCAGACATACAGGATGCGGCACTGGCGGCCTTGAGTGATGTGGCGTCGTCGATAAAAGGTTTTGACTATGACAATTACCAGGTGGAGATTGAGGGGCATACGGACAATGTGGCAATCAATACCGAGCGCTATCCCTCGAATTGGGAGTTGTCTGTGCACCGGGCAACGAACGTCGTGCGCCATTTTCTGCAGAGTGGCATCGATAACGATCGTATCAAGGTCGCAGGTTATGCCGATACGCGTCCAAAAGTACCGAACCAGGACGTAGCTGGAAATGCAATCCCTGGTAATCAGGCTATCAACCGACGCGTGGTGATTCACGTGGTGAGAAAAGAGGATTAGGGGCAGGTAATGGAAATGACTTCACTTGTCAGAAATGGTAGCAAACGGAAGGCGCTGTTCTTGCTCATGTCTTTTTTCGTGATTTCACCAGACGCAGTGATGGCTGCTGATCCGTCAGCTACACCACAAGTCGAACGCTTCAAGTTGAGTTATCGCGATGCAGAGATGATTCAGTATATAGATGCTCAGGAAAAATTCGTTAAGTTGCTTGATTCGCCGGGTGTGTTAACAGAGGAAGTATTAAAGGATATAGATTTTGAAGTAAGAAATATTGCCTTTTATCGCTTCAACGACAGACAGTACAAAAAGTTTCCACGCATATTCTACGACTCGATTGAACAAAGACTAATGGACCGTTTTATTCGGGCCAAACGTTTCGCAGTACATGAATGTTTTGAATGTAAAACGACACGCGTACTGTTAAAGGAAAAGCAGTTTTCCGTTTTGCGCCAACTTGATTCGAACGAGGCACTCAACGAAGTGGGGAAGAAAATTGGCGTCGACAGCTTTGTTTTGTGGGAAGCCTATATGTATAAGGGTGACCCTATGCTTAATATACGCGTCGTCTCGGCAGCAGATGGTCAGGTCCGATGGTCGAAACAATACCTGAGTGAACCTGCCTATGAATTTGAGTGGGAGATGTATAGCTCACTGTGGGGAATAAAGGCGATAAGGGCAAGAACTTCGGGTAGTGGTTCGGATATCAGCGTATCGCCCATTCTCGACATAGGTCTCAGAACCCTGTCGCGCTCAACTATTTCGGACAAAATTTATTATGGCTACGGCGTCGAAGCCTTCTTCAATACGATGTATCGCACCCAGGTGGATCTTTACGGCTTGAGTCTGAATGCCCGTGTGGGCGTCGAAATGGATAGTATGCTTGGGCTGGAAATGAAGAACTATGGCAATTGGCTGATGTATCTTTCCGTTGGTCAGGCGTTCTTGAAAAACAATCCTGTGTTATTGATTCGGGGTGGTCTGGAGATACGTATAAACAGGCGTAATTTTATTGAGATTGGTGGCGTGTTCATTCCTACGACGACATTTAGCAACGGATCAGCTTTGGCAAATTACAGTGATGTGTCTTCGCTTAGTAACCTTGGTTACGACGTCACTATCGGTTTTCGTTTTTAGGTGAATTGACATGGGTAAATATTCTGGTCGATTGAAATTAGTTTACATCTCACTGGTGGTAGTGGCGATCTCCGCTTGTATGCCGCGTATTCCTACCAATCAGACTCAGACTCGCGACGTAGCTCTGGAAGACGTGCAGAACGAAATGCAGCAAAAAGGGCAACGAGTCAAGATGATTAATGAGCCCGGGATGATTCATATTCAACGCCAGACAGAAGAGTATTCGATCAGCATGGTCCTCGATGCCAGTGACGAAAATATCTATTTCGTGATGGATTTGCCGCAGGAAGAGGAAAAGATTCAGGAACCCGTACCGGTTGAAGAGCCACCGCTTCCAGAACCGGAGCAAGTTATCCCTGAGCCACCGCCAGAGGAAGAGAACGCAGTCGAAGAAGAAAAGCCTGCGCCGGTAGAAGAGGCTGCAACCGTAGAGCCGGAAGTCGACGATACTCGCGCGAGCAAATACATTTTGTATGCGCAAACCTATTTTCTGGAAAAGAAATATGCACGCGCATTAGAAGAGGTTAACCGTGCCGTAGGCTACTCGCCAGGATCTGCGGTAGCGCATTCATTGCGCGGTTCTATATTTTACAAGCTGGGCGAAAAAGAACAGGCTCGCAACGCTTGGACACGGGCATTGGAACTCGATGAAAGTCTCGACAATGTTAAGAAAATGTTAGGTCAGTTGGATCAAAAATAGTTGCTTGTACCGGGAATCTGCATAATGTTTGAATCGGGTCATAAACGCAAATTGATAATCAGAGCACTAGCGCTGGTGTTGTGCTATCTCATTGCGTTCCCGGTCGGCCTTGCAGAGGAGATCGAGCGACGTAGTAAGGTCAGTGATCTGGCACGCAGTACATTCGAGAAGGATCTGGAGCAGCGACTTTCCCGCGATATCAAAGCCTATCTCAATCACGAATTCTTTATCGTACAAATAAATGCGCAACTGGAAAATATCGAGAAGTGGGATATCAGCGAAGTTGTGGTGCCGGTTGAGCCGCCTCCTCAAGCTCCACCACAGGCTGCACCTCAAGCTCCACCACCGGTACCCGCGATAGATGAAAAGAAGAAAACGATATTATCGCAGATGGAGCTCGATACCAAAGACGGAATCAATAGTAGTATTCTGGAAAAAAGTATCGGTGTTGATACGGCTTTGCCCGGTGTACCTTTGTCCGATGAATTTATCGAGGAAGAACGAAAACGTTTGGTTGAGTTGGAGCAACTCAAACAGGAACTGAAGCAAAAACTGGAAGAGCCGCCGAAAGCGGAACCACCAGCGCCACCTCCACCAGTGCCTCAGGTGCAAACAAAAAAGGAAAAGGTAGAAAAACTACTCAGTAAACAGGAAGCGATCCGTAAACTGAATGCAAAGGTGATGCTGGATGAACACGTCTCTCCGGAGCAGGAAGTGTTTATTCGCAATCTGGTGATAGAGAAGGCCGATCTCTCTTTTTTGCGTGGAGACGAACTACGTATTTTGCGTTCCAAGTTTCCTGCGGCATCAGTACTGGATGAGCCAGTAGAAGAAGAGCCCAAGCCAGAAGAAGTACCGGAGGAGGCGGCTGAAACTCCGGCGGAAGAACCTCCCACATGGTGGGAGGAAAATTGGCAATACGTGCTCGCGGCCGGTGCCATTCTAGCGCTGCTATTGCTGTGGCTTTTTGTCAGACGTAGAGAAAAGGCGCCTGTGAATACCGAACCCATGGTGGTGGAGTCTGAGGCCTCGCGCAAGCTTGAAGAATTAATCCGAAAAATGCACGAGAAAGTCGATACGGTAAACGAAAACCGTCTTGGGGCGATTAAGGAAGAAATTGTTAGTCTCGCCGTAACAGATCAGGAAATGGTCAGCGAGCAAATCAAGGAATGGCTTGGTAGTGCCTCTGAGGATGACAAAAACAAGTCTGGCTTACTTTATCAAATGTTGGGTGAAGGCTTATATCGCGGCTTGGCGCATCCCGTGTTGACACCGGAAAAGCAAATTGCCGTCGTCGGTAAGATACTCGAAATCGAAGAGATGATGTCTCCCGATGAGAAACTGGCACTGGCGGAAAATGTGTTTCAGGCCATGATGCAACGCCGCTATCAGCAACAACACGATTTGCGCGACGAGAATAAACCGTTCGCCTTTCTTGAAAAACTCAATGACGATCAGATTCTATATCTGTTGAAAGAAGAGCCGCTCAAAGTCAAGGCTTTGGTAATGTCGCAGTTGTCCTCTAATCGAGGTGCGTCCTTACTGAAACGTTTCAACATTGCCAGTCGTAGTAAGATCGCGATGGAGATCAGCCAGTTCGCCAAGCTACCGGTATCCGCGTTTCGGGATATCGCTAACAGGCTCGCAAAAAAGGCGGTTCACGTTCCGAGTTACGAAAATCTGGAAGTCGAGGGCATCGATTTGCTGACAGATATGTTGGACCATATGAATTCTGCGGAAGAAACGGCCCTGCTCAAATCCCTGCAGCGAGAAAATCCAGATCTCTACTATGCAATACGCCAGGTATATGTCAGCTTCGACGATATCGTACAGATACCTACGCTTGGACTTAAAAATGTTATTCGCGAACTTGATCGTGAAGTGCTTGCCTTGGCCTTGTATGACGCAGACGAAAGCTACCGTGGCGTAATCTTCGGCACTATGCTGGAAAGGCCTCGGGCAATGCTGCAGTCGTCAATTAAGGCTTTGGGCGTACCGGAGCCAGATGCGGTGAACGATGCGAAACGCAAAGTGTCACGACAGGCTCGGGCGATGTTAAAGGCGGGTGTATTTGAGATGCCGAGTGGAAAGCCCAATAAAAAGACGACGCCAAACGAGAAGAAAAGCGCCTAACAGGCAAAGCCATCGGGTGCATTCCAATCTTTTAATCGAAACGCATTAATCCCTTTCAGGCAATATATCGCCGCGACACTTCAGGCCAGTCATATTCGCGTAACTCTTTTTCCAAAGCCTGCGCCTGGTGGCGTTCGCGCAAACTACGCATTAAACAGGTGCGTGATTGAAACATCATCATGGCTTCCAGCGGATTAAATTTCATTCCCTCTATAAATAGCAACATGATAGCATCGTGTATGCCAGGAAATTGTTCGAATCGTTTCAAGGTCTCTTCATGGACTTCATCCCACTCCTCATTTGAGTCGTGACACCAACCGAGTGTATGAAAGATCGGTGGAAGTAGCAGCAGTAGGTTCGGGAATCGAATTTCCGCAGGCATAAAAACCACACGACGGATAGAGAAGGAAATGGCATAACTCAGTGGGAGATACAATTGAGCATTGTCTTCTAACAGAGTAAGAGTGTTCGCCTGCAACAGGTCTTCAACCAGGTCAGCCAGATCTTCCGCACTTTGGGCATGTGAAAGCGCTACGAAGGTTTGATTGACAAAGGCGAGGGGGTTTTGTGTGTATTCGTATCGTGGCTTTGTATCAAGAGTGTTTTCATCAACGGTAATCATGACATCCTCGCAAAGTTTGCAGCTACGTTAGTAGTGTAATAGCAGCACTTATGCCATTTCTGAGGATGGTGATATGTCTAGTGATTACAATGGGATAAAGAATGTAAGCAGCACCTCGCCAGCGAGAGAGGAGGAGGGAGAAGGCAAGGTGCTGCCGCTTGCTAGGTGAAACTAACCCATCTGAGGTGACAGCCTTTCCAAGGCCTCAGAGGCGTAGATACGTACTTTCTGACTCGTGTCACTCAATGCCTGGATCAAGGCCGGTCGGCAAAGCTGGGCAATAGGTGCGATATTACGCAGCGCGCGCGCGGCGGCGATACGTAACGCAGTTTCACCGTCTCTAAGGGTATGCACCAAGGCCGGTAGGGCTGGCGATGCCTGTTCACCTAACATACCAATAATGTCAAAGCATATGCTTCGCATGAGCGGATCGTTGTCGTTTAAGGCTTTGTCGGCTAGTTCGCAAACACTATTGTTATCCAACGGGCTGATCTGAGCCAGATATCTTGCAGTTTCCTGCTCTCGTTGCCTGAAATCGGTGTCTTCCATTGTTGTCATTTCATGTACCTCGTTTGTGCACATATCCCGATAGAGCTCATCTATAGTTCAAGCATAGAGCCAGGTTTGTTGGAAAGCTGTGAGTTTCTTCACAAGGAACACGAATTTTTTTGCAATAAGTTCCCAAAAGACTCAGTACTGCCTCAGACTCTAGTTTGGGTTGGGTGTCGCAATGTGGTTTAATGTTGTCACAACAAACGACTGGGAATTACGGATGGCAGGCGGGCGCAGGAAATTTGCTCTATTATTTGCCTTGTTTGGCAGCTTTCGTGATCTCGCCCCCATCATTTTAGTTGTCGCCTTTTTTCAGTTGCTGGTGTTGCAGCAACCCATTCCTAATATGACCGATATCATCATCGGCGCGTTACTCGTGGCAGTTGGTCTCACGCTATTTATTCAGGGCCTTGAGCAGGGTTTGTTTCCCATCGGAGAAAGTATGGCCTACGCCTTTGCGCGTAAGGGCAGTCTCTTTTGGTTACTGGCATTCGCTTTCGCTCTGGGATTTGGCACTACCGTAGCGGAACCTGCGTTAATCGCCGTGGCTAAAGAAGCTGCTGCAGTCGCAGCCGGCGGCGGTGTCATTGAAAATACAGACGAGGCGAAGAGTGATTATGCCTATGGACTTCGGCTTACAGTGGCCTTGTCAGTCGGCGTGGCGATTGTGCTCGGGGTGTGGCGCATACTTAAGGGCTGGCCTATCCACTACATGATAGTCGTCGGATACATAGGTGTCGTCATCATGACAGCATTTGCGCCTAAAGAGATCATTGGTATTGCTTATGATTCTGGCGGTGTTACCACTTCGACTATTACCGTACCTTTAGTGACAGCACTCGGTGTTGGCCTGGCCTCCAGCATTAAGGGGCGTAATCCCATGATCGATGGATTTGGGCTTATCGCCTTTGCTTCCTTATTACCCATGATATTTGTCATGGGGTACGGGATGTTGTTCTGATGGAACTGATATTACAAATACTATCGACTTTACTCGCCACTATCGGTGATGTGTTACCGATCGCAGCCATCATCTTTGGCTTTCAATTTCTGGTTATACGCAAACCCGTTCCTCAACTAAAACGCGTCCTGGTGGGATTTGTCTATGTCCTGCTTGGCTTAGCGCTTTTCCTTGTTGGATTGGAAAAGGCCTTGTTCCCACTCGGCAAGTTAATGGCGCAACAATTGACAGATCCTGAATTTATTTCAAGAGGAATGGACGTAGTTACAACAGCGTTGTCCTGGCAGGACTACAAATGGGTATACATTTTTGCCTTTGCCATCGGATTTTCCACCACGATTGCCGAGCCATCTTTGATTGCGGTAGCCATTAAGGCACAGGAAGTGTCCGGTGGAACCATAAGTGTGTGGGGTTTGCGCATAGCCGTAGGTCTGGGAGTGGCCATAGGGATTGCCCTGGGTACCTTCCGTATCGTAACGGGTACACCTTTGCACTTTTATATTATTTCCGGCTATATCGTGGTCGTCATCCAGACCTTTTACGCACCGCGCATGATAATCGCCTTGGCATACGACTCTGGCGGGGTTACAACGTCGACTGTGACGGTACCATTAGTAGCTGCGCTGGGATTGGGTTTGGCCAATACCGTGCCGGGGCGCAGCCCGCTGCTGGACGGATTTGGTCTAATTGCCTTTGCCAGTTTATTCCCCATGATGACAGTCATGGGCTACGCGCAGTTTTCAGACTGGCGTTCCAAACAAAACAGGAAACGATATACGGAAGGAGGGAAGTAATGCATTTTAAATTAATTATTGCACTGATCGAGGACGACAAAACTGAGGCCGTGCTCGAAGCTGCCCGCAAGCAGGGCGCGACTGGGGCCACGATTATCAATCACACGCGTGGCGAGGGCTTGGTTCCAACCAAGACATTCCTGGGCTTGTCATTGGAAACTCAGCGGGACATGTTGATGTTTCTGGTCGAGGAACATTTGTGCCGAAAAATTCTTGAGACGATTGCGGAAGTCGCAAGATTCGATGTGGATTCGGGGGCGGGAATCGCCTTTCAGATAAATGTTGAAGATGCAGTGGGGGTGTCTCATCAGGTCAGTCAATTGTCAAAATTGGTGGAGGATAATCTATGAGTGAGAAAGCGCCGATCAAAGTCAGAGATGTGATGAAGGCAGAGTTCGATGTAGTCGATGGTATGGCGACGATTGATCAGGCAGTGGAACGTATGCAGCATGTCGATACTAAATGTTTAATTGTCGACAAACGACACGAAAACGACGAGTACGGCATTCTTCTGTTGTCAGATATTGCGCGTAAGGTATTGGCCAGAGATCTTGCTATGGATCGAGTCAATGTCTACGAAATCATGGCCAAGCCAGTCTTACATGTGGACCCGGAAATGGATATACGTTACTGCGCGCGTTTTCTCGATCGCTTTGATTTGTCGCGTGCGCCAGTTGTGGAAAACCGCAAAGTCATTGGCATCGTAAGTTATACCGATTTGGTATTGAAAGGATTGTGTCGGAAATAGGTGTTGATCAGGCGGTGCTGGCGCGAGGAGCCTGCAATCCGGCCCGTTTGTCGTTGTAGTATTGTTGTATGGCGTTTAAATGTTGAGGGTCCACTTTTACAATTCGCAATACGATGTAGTGTTGATTATTACGTATATGCTTGTGAGTCACCGTAGCCAGGACACAAATCTTCTTGATTGCATTTCCCAGATGCAAAGAAAATTGCACCTTATAAGGTGTTCCGGTTGTCAACGGAACCTGGTGGAGTATGCCAATTCTTTTCATCGAAATATTTGTCAAATCGCTGCGAAAATGTGTACCGTCTTTTGAATAAAGATGTGCCGTGCGATTTACAGGTACCGGTAATTGTTGTTGTGTTGCGCCAGACATATTCCAGGTTTTCCACAAAAAATGTATGTCTCTATTTCGGTATACGCCACCAAAATAAGAGTCCAAATGTATCAAATTGTGAAGTGCTAGGCGTTCGCTGCAAGCCCTTGCCTGAGCGGAAATTTACTGCCCCAAAAAAACCATTCTAAGTTGTTCGAATATATATAACTAAATGTTTAATAAGAGAAAAATGGCTTGGTAACGAGAGTGGCACAGTGCGTGCTGAAACTGGAACCAGGTCACACTTTTAATGAGCTAAATATGTCTGAGATGAATATGGCACCGCAACTAGATCGTTTGTTGTCGCAACTGGAAAATCTAAGCCCTAAACCTGTACACGGTGCTTTGGCCAGCTCAACGCGGCTGATGTCGGTGATGTTTGGGTTTAAACTGGTGGAATTGTCACTGGTGTCACTGACGATTACAGCACGTACAAAAGGACTGCTACCGGCACCCGACGTTATCAATCAGTCGGAAGGGTTAATCGGCCACACAGAGACACTTTACCGATATGGGTTGTTAACTTTTGAATCGTACGAGCGTTTGCTACGAATTGAGAATTTTCGCATACAGTGTGATGCGGAATTTTCTTTGCTTTCCAGCAAATTGATAAATTGTGAGGCTATCCTCGAAGATATTAGTCAGGTATTGCAAAGCACGGAAGAAGTCGTTCAGGAATTTTGTCAGCCATATGCTCACGCGAATAGTGAACACGGCGCCTCTATTAATTGAGTGTGTTACTACGCTTTAGCAGGAAACACTTGCACCTGTCGTCATACAGTAGCAAACTAAAAATGTGAAACGGCAATTTGTATGAGAGGAGTATTGATGAGCGCTAATCTTGTTGATGTAACCATTCACATTGATGAAACTCTGACTTTAGATCAGCAGAATGAAATCGAAACCATGATACGTGAGGCGAATGGAGTTGTCGGCGTCGGTCATCGCAAGGAACGTGCCCATCTTTTCATTATTGAGTATGATCCGGACGTCATAAATTCCAGTGAAATTCTTGAGGTAGTGAAAAGTAGTGGCGTGCATGCGGAGCTGATCGGACTCTAGTCCAGGGATGTATGGATTTAACGCATCCAGGCTGATTCGGTAAAAGAAAGACTGTACATATAAACAGGTGTATGTATAATCAGTGGTTCGTCGAAACTGCTGATAGGTGTTGAGTCATGCCACAGGCTTCCGATGGTGCGATTACGCATTTACTGGAGCGCTTACGTAAACAGTCCGCAAATTGTATTACTGCTGAATTAATACAACCCGCCAATCGTGGCGAATATGCGGACTTTCCAGAGTACCTCGATCCGAGTCTTGTACGGGCGCTAGAGTCGCGTGGTCTTACGCGCCTGTACAGTCATCAACGCCAGGCACTGGAATATATAAACCAGGGTCTACACACCGTGCTCGTAACGCCAACGGCCTCTGGTAAGACGCTTTGTTATAATCTGCCCGTACTCAATAGTGTATTGCGTGATCGCGCGAGGGCACTCTATCTTTTTCCCACCAAGGCATTGTCTCAGGATCAGGTAGCCGAAATTCTGGAGTTGAACGATTCCGGCGGCTTAGGCGTGCGCGCCTATACTTTCGATGGAGACACGCCAGGGGATGCGCGCAAGGCGGTACGCGTGCATGGCGACATCGTTGTTTCCAATCCCGATATGTTGCACCAGGGCATATTGCCGCATCACACCAAATGGGCGCAGTTTTTCGAAACACTGCGTTATATCGTTATCGACGAAATGCATATTTATCGCGGCGTTTTCGGCTCGCATATGGCCAATGTATTGCGCCGTCTGCAACGCATCTGTCGTTTTTATGGAAGCTCTCCACAATTCATTTTATGTTCCGCCACTATCGCCAATCCTGAGGAATTGGCCACGCGCTTGATTGGACACGAAGTAGTGACAATTACCAGGAGTGGGGCGCCACGAGGGGAACGCCGGGTATTGTTGTGGAATCCGCCGGTAATCAATCCCGATCTTGGGATTCGCGCTTCGGCACGATCGCAGTCTACCCGAATAGCCAAAGAGGCTACGGGGATGGGTTTGAAGAATATTATCTTTGCCCAATCCAGACTAATGGTTGAGGTACTCACCAAATATTTAAAAGACAAATTCGACAAAGATCCTCGTCATCGTGCGCGCGTACATGCCTATCGCGGTGGTTATTTGCCTAGCGAACGCAGGGATGCAGAGCAACGCATGCGACGTGGCGAAGTGGACTGTGTTGTGGCGACCTCGGCGCTGGAACTGGGTGTGGATATCGGTGCTCTGGATGTCTGTATTTTGAACGGATACCCCGGCACTATCGCAGCGACCTGGCAGCGTATCGGCCGGGCAGGTAGACGCAATCGTCCTTCGTTGGGGGTTCTGGTGGCCAGTAGTCAGGCACTGGATCAATATATTGTTCGCAATCCGGAGTTTTTTCTCGATGCCTCACCGGAGCATGCGCAGATCGATCCCGATCAGTTGCTGATTTTACTCGATCATGTCCGTTGCGCCGCGTTCGAATTGCCATTTCGTGAAGGTGAGCGCTTTTGTGATCGAGGGGTGGAGGATTTTCTGGACTATCTGGAGGACGAGGGGATTTTGCATCACGAGGGTGATCAATGGCACTGGATGACCGATGCCTACCCTGCCAATAGTGTAAGTTTGCGTTCCGTGGCGGAAGGCAACTTCGTCGTCATAGACACCACTGGAGGCAAGCAGGAGATCATCGCCGAAGTGGATTATTCCGCTGCACCACTGACGCTGTATGAAGGTGCAATCTATATGATACAAGCACGCCCGTGGCAGGTTGAACATCTGGACTGGGAAGGACGCAAAGCCTTCGTAACGCAAACCCGCGCCGACTACTATACCGATGCCATCGACTACACCAAACTCAAGACGCTGGATCAGTTTGAGTCTGCATCACTGGGTGAATGTAAAGTCGCGATGGGAGAGGTTCATCTGGTGAGGCGTGTCGCGGGATATAAGAAGATACGCTATTACACTCACGATAATATTGGATTCGGCAAGGTCAATCTTCCCGATCAGGAAATGCATACCACCGCGGTTTGGTGGCAGGCAAAGCCTGAGAGTCTCGACAATGCCTTCCAAAACCGTTGGCAGGCCCTGGATGGTTTTCTTGGCGCTGCCTATGCCATGCATCACATTGCCAGTCTGTTGTTGATGTCGCAGCCTCAGGATCTGGGGCGCGCAGTGGGTAATAGCGATGCTGAGTGGTTGGCAACTGTTGGCGCAAACGGGCGTGGACAAATGAAATCCTTTGCTGGAACCGAAATCAGCGACTCATCGAACGTCGCGGAGTTTACGCCAACGCTGTTTCTCTACGACAACTTTCCCGGTGGTATAGGTCTGAGCGCGCCGTTGTTTGATAAACGTGAGTTGATTCTGCAGCGTGCGTCTTCGCTGATCGAAGATTGCGATTGTACTTCTGGATGCCCGGCCTGTATCGGTCCTATCCTCGCCAGTGAAGAGGCGCGAGGCTATTCTCCAAAGACATCTGCGCGCATGGTGTTGGCGCTGTTTCTTGGACAAGCGCAGGAAGGTTTGTCGATGATGGAAGAAAAGCGCAGAGAAAGGTATGCGCTCAATGGCTAATCTTCCGTCGGTCCAAAGCGGGCTTAAAGATAAGCTGGCGGTTTTGAAAGGTCGAAGTTCGCAGAATACTACTTCGACGGAGACGATCGCAGATGACTTGCGACGACGTTTACAGGCTTCTTCGCGCAAGGCAGCTATCAATCAGAATAAACCAGACGACGAGCAACTTGCGGGAATATTGGGCGCAGAGGTGCTTGGCCGAGGCGTTATATTGCGTCGTACAGTTGTGCCATTGGGTCGTCAACATGGAATGTTTCGTATAGAGCCAGTGAGTCAAAGAGCATTGGGTTTGCCCGAGCTTGATGGTTTGAGTATGCAGCGCCTTCTTTTTTTTGATACCGAAACCAGCGGGCTTTCAGGGGGTACCGGGACACAAGCCTTTATCATTGGGTTGGCGTCACTCGATCAACAAGCCGGACATGTTGACGTATCGCAGTTTTTGTTGACAGCGTTTTGTGGTGAACAACTCATGTTGCGTTTCGTCGCCGAGATCGTAAATCAGCATGACGTGTTGGTCAGTTATAACGGCAAATCGTTTGATTCTCCCTTATTGGCAACACGGTATCGAATGCAGGGTGAAAAAGACCCGTTTTCTCATTTGCAACATCTGGATTTATTGCACCCTGTTCGTCGTTTATTCAGACAGCTTTGGAAAGATTGTCGCCTGGCGCGCGTGGAAAGCGAATTATTAGGATTCCAGCGAACAGACGACTTACCCGGTTCACAAGCGCCAGAGGTGTGGTTTGAGTGGATGCGATTCGGCAGGTATCAGCGACTGGACGCTGTATTACGACACAATTACTGGGATTTACTAAGTTTACTCGTAGCACTCAATCGCTTGTCCACACTGATAGCGGCGCCATCGGCTTCGCAGATATCGTTGTCGGCGTTGGCCAAGTGGTACAGAGATACCGGTTTGTTTGACGTATCCCACGCGGTATTGGAGAAAAACCGAACTATACTTGATCATGAAGGTTTGCTGGCGTTAGCCGCTTCCTACCGACGACAGCGACAGTGGGAACAGGCGGCCGAGATCTGGAAAGTGCTTGCCACGGACGGGTGTCTTACATCTGAAGAACAATTGGCCAAATATTACGAACATCGGCTGCGTGACTTTGAGTCCGCCCTGAGTAGTACTAAACGTCTTATGTGTAGTGATCGGCATAACAGTGCCTACCAACATCGTTTTATTAGATTGCAGCAGAAGCTTCACCTAAGACATTTGCAACTCGTCTAAGACACACGTGTCAAGGAAGACTATATGGATACGAATATCAGTGAGTATGATGTTCCAGTTGGGGTTGTCATATCCGATCAGCTATTCAATACCAAACGCCGCTTTCTACGGCGTACCCGTTTTCTTCAGTTTGCATCAGATGAGTTTATAGAAGAACTTGCCCAGACGGTACAGGCCATTGATGTGCCCGCTGGCATTACGGTTGTTGAAAAAGGTGAACAAGGCGATAGCTTATGTTTTATTGCCGAAGGGGAGGTCAAGGTTCACGATGGGAATGTCGAGATTACACGTTTATCCAAAGGCGCAATGTTCGGCGAGATTGCGGCCTTATCGCCACAAAAGCGCACTGCGTCGATCACAACAGTCACGGCGAGTCGGCTTTTCGTAGTTAAAGAAAAAGATTTTTATCGTTGCCTCTATGCTCATCCACAGGCAGCTCGCTGGGTAATACAGGGACTTTGCGATCATGAGACCCGGCTTGTAAAAGAAGCAACGGAGGCGGCAGTGAAAGTAAAGCTGTTACAACGCGAACTGGAACTAGGTCAACAAATTCAAAAAAAATTTCTGCCCGATGAGCCATTGAAAATTGATAGTTGGCAAATCGAAAGTGATTTTGTTCCGGCGCATGAAGCAGCCAGTGATTTCTATGATTACTTTCGGCTGGAAACCAGAAATAGAATTGCTGCTTTTATTGGCGACGTAGGTGATAGTGGTGTCGGCGCCGCTTTGTTTATGAGCTTGTTTCGTAGCCTGCTACATTTTGGCTGTGAATTTTATGACGAGTTGAATTATTCCTCGAAAAATACAGCAAGTCTAGATCAGACTTTACCATCAGATAAGGTGTTATTACTGGATATCATCCACCAGATTAACCAATATGTAGTCAAGACGCATGCCCATAATGGAAAGTTTACCTCGCTGTTCTTTGCCGTTTTTGACATAGAATCGGGCGCGTTTGTATATGTTAATGCCGGACATCCAGCGCCGCTTATCCGTCGTTTTGATGGTGAGGTAACAATCCTCTCGACAACGAGTCCGGTACTGGGTTTGTATCAACAAGCAAACTATCAAATCGGAAAAGATTGCCTCGACCCGGGAGACGTGTTGTTTGCCTACACAGATGGCTTAACACAGGCCCGCAACATACGTGGCGAACATTTTGGGCACCAGCAATTACCTGAAATTGTCCGTACCGCACAAAACGGGGCGACCAAAGTTTTACATACGGTCAGTACCGCTTTGGATAATTTTGTGCAGGGATGGAAGCAGCAGGACGACCTTACTTTACTCGCAATAGGCCGTTGGCCTGGCTCAGGCCAAACCCTTGCCACCAGTGACATTTGAAAAAACGGATAAAATAATTAAATGCTAATCCATATCGGCGTATAATCCCCGCCCGGTATTTTTCTACTCGCCGGGGTTCTCTCAAAACCTGGCGATTCACACTTAAGGGTATTTGGGAGCGTTTGCCATGACCAATAAATGCGATTTGTCTTTTCAACAAAAAAATCTATTTCAACAGGGATATCAATCATATACACCTGCTGAGCTCAAGCAGATACAATGGGGACTGCGTTTTACCCCTGCGGTGTGTACGCTTATAACTATTTATGCCTTGTTTACACAATCACCAATACTACTGTTCCTCGTAGCCTTCCTGGGCATGTGGGCCTTCTTTTTTCCTGCCGGTCACCCAATGGATTTAATATACAACCACGGGGTACGTAAACTGTTCGATGCTGTCGCACTACCACCTAATCCCTTTCAGCGTCGTTTGGCATGTTTCGCAGCGGGAATTATGAACACCACCGCAGCAGTATTTTTCCTACTGGAGATGCCGGTCGCCGCTATAGTGACTGGTGGTATGCTGGTGGCTCTTCAACTTATTGTTATATTTACGCATTTTTGCACTTTGTCGTGGATGTACGAAGGCCTTATGCGCTTGCTAGGACGCTGGTCGGTACCCGTAGAACCTGAAAAAGCGAAAGCCCTGCTATCCCTGGACGCGATGTTAGTTGACGTTCGTGGTCCTGATGAATTCGCGGCAGAGCATTTGTACAGCGCAACCAATCTTCCTCTGGAAAAACTGGATCACTGTATTGACGCATTAAAGGGAAAGCCGATACTGGTCTATTGCGCTAGTGGCACTCGTAGTCAGATTGCCAGCCAAAAGTTAAAGCAATACGGTGTCGATGTGTATGATCTGGGTAGCCTGACACGTGCCAAAGATGTGTTAGAAGAAGCTTAAGTCAGTAGCGAGAATCCCATGGAGCCAAAGGCTGGTGATATTCACCGGCCTTTTTCCTTTTTAAGGCCAAAGAACGGCTTGAAATTTGAAGACGTCTACCTACAATGGGGGGCAATTCAGCCACTCGGCCAGGTCATAGCCCTGGAGCCGGTAGTATTAAGGCGGGGAGAAAATGAAAAAAGTATTGGTCTTGTTGGTTGCCGGTTTATTAGCCACCTCTGTGTTTGCACATGAAGGACACAAAGGTCATGGCAGCGGCAATCCGTATAAGGACTTCGATATACCCATCGAGCAGAAAGACGCAGAGACTTTTGCCAAGTCAGTCATTGATCGGTTGGTGGAAAAGAAGAAGATATCTGAATCGTGGCGCAATGCCGGATTTCTAGGGGCCACGCAAAAGGTGTTCAAAGACCAGCCTGAGTGGGTGGTCAGCTACAAGAATGTGTCGATCAAAGAGGAATCAAAACAGGTGCTATATGTGTTTCTATCCACATATGGCGAGTTTTTGGGGATCAACTACACAGGTGAGTAATACACCACGCTATGTTCGAACCACCTGAAACACAAGTTCCAGAAATTACTATAAAAGTGAATCCCGAGGATGTCGGTTTGCTAAGCGACTTCCTAGTCAATCACACCGAAATCGCCAAGCGGCGCATCAAGGATGCCATCAGTAAAGGCGCAGTCTGGATCAAGCGCGGTAGAAGTGCACCTCGCCGCGTACGTCGCGCAAATTTCATGCTACGACCAAATGATCAAGTGTCATTATTCTATGATGAAGCCTTTCTTAGCCGTAGTATTCCCAGAGCCCTGTGCGTGGCTGACATGAAACACTACAGTGTTTGGTTCAAGCCAATGGGGCTGGGCATGGAAGGCGGTAAATATGGCGATCACCTTTCCCTTCGGCGTCAGGTAGAAGTTTTTTTCGATCCGTTTCGTGAAGTTCATTTCGTGCAGAGTCTTGATTACAGGCATTCAGGATTGCTTGTGGTTGCTCATTCCAATTCGGCGGCGACTAAATTGGGCGTGCTGGCGGCGCGACATCGAATTCAGACCACTTATCGCATTTTAGTGGAAGGCGAGTTCTCAAAGGACGATCAAAACGGCACTATAGACACCGATATTGAGGGTAAGCCGGCAAAAACGAGCTACTGCGTGCAGCACTATGATCATGATCGAGATGTGTCTACAGTCGAGGTCAAGGTTAACAATTTACGTGAAAGCCAGTTCGATATACATTTTGCGTCAATCGGCCACCCGGTGGTGGATAATTTAGCACCGGACGGCGTGGTAGCTGACACCGAGGGGTCTATGCTTGGAGTAGAGTTAAGCTTTGAATGCCCTATATTGAAGAAGGATATGATGTTCGCACTGGATGAAAAACATCAGTATTTGTAGGTGAAAGTGCGTAAATAGTTCTTGGGCGTTGGATTTACACAATCTCACTGTGTTAACTGGTCGACGATATAACCGATAACAAATTAACACGGTTTCGTATCGTGCATTTCATAGTAGCTGAGTAGAAAGATATCGTTATGGATAGTGCAACCCAGGAAAAAATTCTCGCTAGCGTCAAGGTGTTACAAGATAAATTCCGTTCGAATCTTCGCGAACGATTTGATGCAGTGGAAGAAAATTTGCGTCAGGCCGTACAGGATGCGCAGAACGGCGATATTCAAAAAGAACTGTATCGAAGTGTACATAGCATGGCTGGCTCATCTGGTACGTTTGGTTTGCCTGAAGTGGGAGACTCTGCCCGCCAATTGTTAAACGCAATCAAAGACTGGCAACAAATCTGCGCACAAGAACCCGGGGCATCGCTGGTTGAAGAGATCAATGTCCGGCTTGAGGCTTTGCGACAGGTCGTAGATCAAAACGCGGGCAATTAAGTCATCTACGATAAACTGGACTTGTCCTTTCTGATAATCATTATTTCATCTAGGTCATCTAAGTTTCCGTCTGAAAAATAAGGTAGAAAATCGGCCTTTATAAGGCATTACTGATACGTTTTCCGATATTTATCGGTTAGAATCCCTTTCTAGCGTATAAGTATTTTAATGTGGCAAAGACATGCGAGACTCATCAAACCTGGCTAAACTCAGTCCGCCCAGGGCCAACCGGATCATGCCAAGAGAGCGACTCTTCAAGCGCTTGACTGAATCCGTTGACGGTTCGGCATGCGTTTGGCTAAGTGGGCCTGCTGGTTCAGGTAAGAGCAGCCTGGTGAGTAGCTATTTAAAACGTCGTCGCACTAAAGCACTATGGTATAACTTCGATGAAGGCGATACCGACGCAGCAACTTTTTTTTACTACCTCAGTACGGCAGCGCGAGGCCTGTTAGGTGAAACTGAAGCAGTTTTGCCGCACCTGGCCCCAGAGTATCTTCCCAAGATCAATATCTTTGCGCGGCGATATTTTGAAAAACTTTACAGTATTCTGCCGCAACCAACTACTCTGGTTTTTGAAAATTGTCAGGAAATTCCAGCAGATTCTGTCATATTCGAAATTCTGGCCATTGCCATTTCTGTTCTTCCGGAAAAAATGAATTTGTTGTTTACCAGCCGCAACGAATTACCGCCGCAAATATCACATTTGAAAATGCGCTACTCGATTGAAGCCATTCATAGTTCGGAATTACGTTTTAATCGTGAAGAGGCTTTTGAATTTGCTAAGACTCAGCTCGGTGAAGTGGAAAGCTCCCAGCTTGCGACATTGATCGATCAAATTGACGGTTGGGCGTCAGGTCTTGTGTTGCTAATTGATCAGCTTAAATCCGGTAAGAGTGCAATCCAATTAGGTGATGCGTTGGCAGAGTTGACTGACACAACATTCAGCTATTTTGCCAGCGAGTATTTTGCCAGTGCAGGAGAAGAAGTTCGTGAATTTCTGTTGCGGACCTCCTGGCTACCATTGATGACGTCATCCATGGCCATGGAATTAAGCGGATACTCTGACGCAGAAAGTATTTTGACCGGCTTGGTAAACAGTAATTTCTTTATCGAAAGACATAGAACCGGCGAAACCGTTTACCGTTTTCACGCCTTGTTCAGGCAGTTTTTACAGAACGAATCGGTGAAGCACTATAGTTCCGAAACCTTGGATGAGATTCGCAAACTGGCGTCGCGGCTTTTGGTTAAACAGGGCATGAGCGAGCTAGCGTTTGATTTAATGGCTGACACGCAGGACTGGTCCTACCTTTTGAGAGAAACTCTGCGCCTGGCGCCTATGTTCGTTTCGCAGGGCCGACATCAAACGCTACATAAATGGCTGAATAAGGCGCCGGAAAGTTTTGTTGAACAATCTCCGTGGGCAGGATATTGGTTTGCCAAGAGTATTCTTTATCGGGATATCAAGCTTGCTAGAAATCATCTTGAAAAAAGTTTTAATTTGTTCACCAATAGACAGGATTATCACGGGCAACTTGTTTCTTGGATTGGAATCGTCGAAACCTTTTTTTACGAGTGGGGCGATGTCCATCAGTTGGATAACTGGTTGGCAACGTTTTTCGATATGTACAAACCCGACGTCTCTATAGGTAATAGTGATTTAGAAGCCGGTGTCGCTTTGGGTGTGTTTACCGCGATGTTTCTGCGCTGTCCAGAGCACGAAAAAATGGGATATTGGGAAGATCGCTTGCTTGGTATGCTGCAACAAAGTCTTCCACTTTCGATAAAGCTTAATATTGCAAACACGCTACTATTCCATTTTATCTGGTATAGCGGAAACCGAGGTAAGGCGACGCTAGTTATCGAAAGCATGCCGGCAAACATCGATACCAGTTCGGAAATAGAACCTCTTCTACAAACTATGTGGATTGCGCACCAAGCGTCTTACAAGTGTTGGTTTTCAGATAAACGGCAAGATATATATGGCGATATTGATCGCACGCTGGAACTAGCGAGGCATCATGGCATTCACATTGCCGATTCGCTGGCCTTAATTGTTGGCGCATGTACGGCATTTATGGACGGTCAGTTGGAGAAAGGGCATGAGTTTATACGCGGCGCGCGAGATGCTCTAAATAGTAACAGGCGTGTAGACCTATCTCTTTATCATCAATATATGGCGTGGGAGTACTGGCTGGATAAAAAATGGTCCGATGCCTTGGCCCATGTCAGTGCCTCACTGGAAATCATGGAGCAATGTGGGGTTCCATCAACCCAGGTGCGTAGTTTTCTAGGGATGGCGCAGATTTCCATGTCTTTGGGAGAAGCGTCTAATGCGTGGCGTTATTTAGCGCGAGCCAAACACATGGCCCGTGCTATGAAGAGTCGGAATAATCTGTATATCGCGTATTTGATTTCTGCTCAGTTTGCTTTCGAAAAACGAAAATATCGGCGTTGCAAAGTGTTATTGCGACGTGCTTTGAGCGTGGGAAATCATCAGGGTTATTTGAATGTGGTATGGTTGCGTCGCGAACAGCTGGCCGATTTGTTTGTGTTTGCTTTGGAGCAGGGAATAGAGCCTGAGTTTGTAACTCGTGTAGTGAATAGTCTGAAGCTTGAACCTGTCAAGGCTCCGGTACATATCGAAGAATGGCCATGGAAGACTCGCATATATACGCTTGGGCGTTTTGAAATCGTCGGTGGTGGTGGCGGTGCACCGGCTAAAATCCAAGGGCGCCCTATGGATTTATTACGAAATCTGATCTCACTGGGTGGGCGAAATGTACGCGTCGACCATTTGTTAGAAAATTTTTGTGCAGAGGAAGATGATAAGGCTCAACAGCTGTTTCACACCAATCTCTATCGCCTGAGAAAATTACTTGGCGGGGAAGAAACTGTCATATGGGAGTCCGGACAAGTGTCTCTCAATGAAAGGTTGTGTTGGGTTGATGCCTGGGCTTTTGATGCTTTGACTATGGATACAAGGCATGATTATTTTCAGATGAGTAGGATGCAACGCGCTTGGGAGCTCTACAGGGGTAGATTCTTTCGCGAAGAGCTGGAAGATTTTAGCGCTGTTGCGCTGCAGGAACGCCTGCACAATAAATTTATACGGTTATGCGTGGATTATGGAAAGTTACTTGAATCCAAGGGCTTATCTGTTGAGGTGGTGGATATGTTTTGGGAATCGACCAAGGTTGATCCGCTCGCTGAACCGCTCTACCAGGCTTTGATTGAATGTTACGTCGCCCAAGGGCGTCGGTCAGAAGCTGCGGCATTATTGCAACGTTATTCGCAACTCGTACGTTCTGAAATTGGCTGCGATCCTTCGCCTAAGCTTCAGACACTATTGGATGCATAATGCCGTTTGCAATATCACTAAGGTGAGTGTTTGTAATGTGTTGAAAAATAAGAATATATGTCTCGTTTGGGGCGTGTAAGTAGGCTGTGACGCCACTTTGCTATCGTTCCGCCTAGTTGCATAGAGTCTCAGGCGGGGTATTAGTAATGGTCGATCAACAATTGATTTCCACTTCCCTTCAGGAGCCGGATCAGGATGACAGTGCTCGTAACTTCCTCACCAGCTATCTTCTTAGTCACTCTTCCAAAGAACCCCCTCATTGGTACCAGCGTATCAATCAATGTCTGGAGGAGCTTGGTACTGACCAACTCAATTTCCGAGCCTGCCTCAGAGAACATTTTTCTCAGTGCTACAAATGTGGTGATGTAGAGGGAGCATATAACTGTTGGTCTCTGATGGTTGATGCTTGTCGAGAAGGTTGGATTGACCAAGGCGAACTATCTGAGTGGCTGGGAAAACTCGACGAGCTTCGTGAACGATATCCGGTTTTTCCATCACTGCCAACGGCTGCAAACGTGACTGTCGCACGATTTGCTCTGGTTTCTATTCTACGGAGTGAAAATGCGGCGGAATTACAGCCACTGGCAAAAACGTGTGAGTTTTTGATCACACAAAGTCGTAATCCCTACTTTAAGAGACGAGCGCGTCACTATCTTTCTCAATATTACCTAACGCGAGGAAATCAACTGAAAGTGGATGAATTGAATAGCCAGTCAGAACGTCGAAAGGAGACTATGCTGGTATACGGCTAGTTGGCCGTTTGGGCTTCCCCAAGTAGTCCATAAGCGTTTGAACCGCTTATCTGCCCGTGGGCGTTGAGCAAGGCCGAGGGGTTATCCCCCAGATTTGCCTGTAACCTGCTAACTACATCATCGATACGATTTTCCTTTTGCTCGCCGATAATCCCAATCAATTGGTTATCGATTTCTTTCCCCAATTTAACCGACTCATTGTGTATATTCTGAGTGGATAGGCTAAGGCTTTCTGAGAAAGCTGTGCTACCAGCTTCCTCGGCTAATAGTCGGCGCAAATTTTGATAGGTGCCGTTACTGGCAAACTCTGGATGTTGCGTTAGCAAACCACTAAGTGTGGCACGCATTTCTGATACCTGTTCGTCCGTTGCTTGTCCACCAAGCTGCTTCAGCGTATCACTGACCGTACGTAGAAGTTCTTTTCTGGACTGGAGGTTGGTAATTGTGTCGTTTGCACGCCTGAGCTGCTGGTTCATGCCGCTTTGGTGTAAAGCAAACTGGCTGGCGTTGGATAATTGGACGTTGTTGCCGGATTCACTTTTCCCTGTTGAAGGTTCCGAAACAGACTTAGGGCTGGACATATTTCCAGACTGATTCACTCTATTGATATTTTTCCCATCAATTTTCATGAATTGCTACCCATAGTTTCCAAACTCCTTTAGATGTCGGACGATGGGAAGCTGAATTAGAGGTGGGTGAACTGTGCAAAAGTAGAAAATGTGACCGACTTCATATTTTTCTCTAAACGAACAGTTTTAAACGGGTAAATTACGACTGTATATGATTTATTGAGTCTTCCCATTGTTGTGTACCCCCTGTGTCAGAACAGTTGTCAAGATGAAAACAGACTCAGGGCGGGGTTGCTACACCTGTGTCATTGTCGGGTGATTTATCCTGGCCGTGGGGTAGTAGCTTTTCAAAGGCGTTGATCTGGGTTTTTGAGAGTTTAATCAGCTTGAGCCCTGTCTCCAGTATGGTGGAGTATAAACCCTCAATTTTATAGCCATAATAAAACAGGCCGCCGCAAATCGGTAAGGCCATAAGCAGAGCGACGATTCCGTTTATACCAGTAGTGCTAATTATGCTTGTCGAGTGGTATAAAACTGCCAGTGGTAACAAAAGTAATATACCGAAAAAGGAGGACACTACGAGTATAAAAAACAAGCCGACGAGAGCCTGTGAAAATCGGATCATTGCAATCTGTATGAGATTCATGGTGAGTACCCTCTGCGCATTATTTAGTCTTGTTGCTCCCCGTGAAGAGAAAAACCTTTCCCCTAGACACAGTACAGCTTAATGTAACAGGGGACACACATACAGTCTATGTAAACTTAAGTATTCTCTCTAACTTTGCCGATACTTTCCTAATATGAGATTGCTTTTCCCTAAATTGTTTAAGTAGGGTGGAGAAATGGTTTTTTGGGGTAATTCTACTGCGAACATTGAAATGATGAGAAGTGCTGCTCAGGCATTTCAACCGTGAATTTTGACTCACATTGTTTTTGAGGGTGATGAGGGGACAACTAATTGATAAATATACTGAGGTAATTTGTGCGCGACCACATGTTGTGTAAGGCACTTGGGCTTGATACTAAGGCCATCTACGAAAGGCTGCATTTGCTCGAATTTTCAGGAGCCGATCGTGCGTTGGTGGAAAAAATGCACATGTTCGTTATTCAGCCCAATCTTGCCACACTGGTGGATCGCTTTTATGAGTATGTTCTGGCCCACCCTCAGTTCAGGGAGTTTGCAAGTGACGCCTCAACTATCGCAAAGCTCACTCATACGTTTCATGATTACCTGGATACTCTCGGCAAGAACTACGAATCCATCGATTATTTTAATGACCGGCTTAGAGTCGGTATCGCACACCATCGTATTGGAATGTCTTTGATGCTATATGAGTGTGCCTATCACAAACTCCAATCGCTATTGTTAAATGAAATTCCTGCGGAGCTCAATGAGAAGTTGTTTGCAGGCTTACAAGACATTATTCGCAAAGTTGTTGCGCTTGATATTTCTTTGGCAATAGACAGTTACAACTTGGAAAGTTTTAAAGGGTTTAAGGACGAGATACGGCAGCTTTTTAGCCAGGAAGAAAAGATGAAGCACTATGCCAGTATAGATCCGCTGACAGGTGTGGAAAATCGAAGTGCTATTTTACAAAGAATCAAGCAAATTATTTCCGGTAGTAGTGACGCTGAATCCTATGCTTTAGTTATGATTGATATAGATAATCTCCGCAGCATTAATGACGAACAGGGACATCTCGTTGGAGATCATTTGATCAAGGGTGTTGTCGATAGAATTAGAAGCGAATTGGAAAAACACGATGTACTTGGACGTTACGGAGGCGATGAATTTCTCTTGTTGCTAAAAGGAGTTGGTCTCGATCAGGCCGTTGAAAAAATGAAAAATATCTATCGAAAAGTTTGTAAGGAAGAGTTCGATATTGGCCAAGGAAAAATTAAAGTGAGCATCAGTCAGGGCGTTACACTCCTGGATGGAAGTAAGAAGCTAATCGATTTTATTAAAAAAGTTGATAAGGCACTATTGCAAGCAAAGCAAGCAGAAAAAACCAAAATAGTGGTTTCGAAATAAACATGGATTTAAAAAAGTCAACAAATCACGTTAAAGTCGTGCGACAATTGATACACTCCGATATTCCTCTATTGGTACCGTTGTTCAATAGTTGTGGCGAATTATTAGCAAACAAAGGCGTCATTCTAGATAGCAAACAAGTGATTAAAGTATTGCAGCATGGTGATATTTACACCAATAAGGATGACTATGTTGCGGCAATGGGATCGGGGTTTGCTGAAGTTCATAGCAATAATAAAAATAGCTCTGTACCGCATATTTTTGAACGCATGGAACAATTAGAGTCGCAACTTTATTCCGCTTTTCGTGTCGAATCTGGAGCGTTTGTGCAGCGTATTGAGCGTGTTAGATCCCAGCTTTTACAGGTAGTCAGCATATCGTCAACGGCGGTTATTGCCTATATTGTGATGAATCAGCAACGAGATGTTATAAGCCACGATTTGTGCTGCGCAGCGCTATGTTGTTTGTTGGGTGAGCAACTGGAATGGAAAAAATCGGAACGCGATAGTCTGGTCTCTGCCGCGCTAACAATGGATATTTCACTTGTATCCGAACATGAGGACTCTGAACAACTGGTGATCGATGATCGATACAATAGACACCCTTTAATGAGTAGGGGCGTTTTGTCTGGTTTAGGAGTAACTGATGATAAGTGGTTGGACTATGTTTGTGGCCATCACGGAGACGATGTTCAGGAAAGAGATACACAAGAGAAATTACCCTGGGGATGTCATATACTATCTCTCGCTGACATATTTTGTTCCCAACTCGTCGGTCTATATGAGAATCAAGTTATGAATGCACATGACATACTTGGGTCTCTGGATAAGACACTAGTAAACCCTAAGGCCAGACTTACTATGGATGCGCTTTTAACGATAACAGGTTGGTATCCATTTGGTTCGGTGGTTTTGTTAGAGAACGACGAAGTAGGCGTGGTTACAGCGCATGGCGACACGTCCACTACGCCAATTGTAAAAGTGATATTTGCGCAAGATGGGAGTGAGTGGCGTACTCCTGTGTCCAGAAAAACAAGCGTATCAACGTATGCAATAAAATCGGTTATACCGATTGAAAATTTTAGAGATGTGATTATAAATAAACAAATCTGGCATTGATGAGATCAAGGACCAGTGTATAACAGAAAATTATTGTGGGGATGAAATGAAGACCAATAAAGACACCGCTTATTGGCGACAGCAAGCGGAATCCTATTTATATGACGTGGTTGGCTTGCATGAAGTTAGGCAAACGGGAATCTTGCCTGCAAGCGGTAATAAGTTCTTTCCGGTGATAGGATATCCGCCACTAACGATGTTTTCGTCCATGGACGAGTCGCCACTGTTTGAAAATATTGTATCCCGCAATGTAAATCCTACAGCTGGTTATCTACACATTCCATTTTGTCCAACTCGATGTACTTTTTGCCATTGGATAACCAAAACCAAAAGCAAGGCGGAAGAAGTAGATGTCTATATTGATTATCTAATCCGTGAAATGGCGCTTTACGCACAGAAAATGGGGGTGTCCAGCATTCCGCTCAAATCCGTATTGTGGGGTGGAGGGACACCGACATATCCCGATGCGAATCAACTCGAGAAACTACTGAAGGCATACGTTAGCTATTTTGATTTAAGTGGCTGCACACAGTTTTCAGTAGAAGCAGAGCCAACGACCCTATTAGGTGACGAGGGTATGGCGAGGCTAAAGGTGTTGAAAGACTATGGAGTGGATCGTATTAGTTTGGGCGTCCAGTCATTCGATGATGATGTGTTGCGGTATATGGCGAGAGCTCACGACAATGAGCAAACAATAGCCGCGATAAAAAACATTCGTCTCGCTGGAATAGATAACATTTCTATTGATCTGATTTATGGTTATCCTGGGCAAACCGTGGACAACTGGATTAACAACTTGAATATTGCGATCAATTTGGATATCGAGGGGTGGCAACTATATCGTCTGCGTATTCGCCAACATGGCGACAGGCCCGGGAACATTATTCGCGAATTTGAAAAGCGTCCGGAACGTTTCAGTTCAGCCGAGGAAATTCTACAGATGAAGGCCCTAGGTATGCTGATGTCGGTAAAGAATGGCTATGGAGAGCACCTCCGGCGTGTATTCGGCAAAACTGCCGATGGGATATCACATTACCTCCGTGACTGGACCGCGAATCTTTATGATGTGGTAGGGGTAGGTGTCTCATCATGGTCGAACTTGCGTGGCGTATTTACGCAAAATATTGGCGACCAGAATTTGAGTAGCTATTACGATTTGATTGATGCTGGAAAGGTTTCAGTTAATCGGGGCAAGATACGTACAGCGGACGATGAGCAGCGTCGTGCTTTTTTACTGCCGCTCAAAAACCGTGTTGTCGAAAAGTCAGAATTCCGGCGTTTAACGGGCTGTGATGTGAGTCAAAGGTTTGGCGTTGAAATGGATTGGCTGAAATCTTTGGGAATGATAGAAGAGAGTGCATCCCAAATTTGGCTGACTGAAAAGGGCGGATTTTTTGCGGACGAAGTGGCTACTCAATTTTTCGACCCGGCGTATTTGCCGTTTCCCGAAGTCGCCAGACCGCCTGGATTATAGTTTTCATTCAGGATGTCCGCGTGTAAAATGCTTCCAGATTAAAAAAGGAGATCATCATGCGGCGTCTGGCTGTTATCGTTTCAATATTGGCCATGTTTTTGCTTAGTGCTTGTCCAAGCAAGCCTTCAAATACACGATATTCTGATCCTGAGACCGCACAAAAGCGCTCAGATAAAGCCATGGAAGAGATGAGTCGCGAAACTCGTTAAAGTTAAGCCAGAGTATAAGAGGTATTACAATGAAGTATATTGTATTTGCTTTCATGGTGATTTTTAGCTTAGTTGGCTGTGCTCCGGTGACCGAAAGCTCGTTGCGGCAGGAGGCGGCAGGTGTGCGCACCTTTACCATAGAACAGCCTTATCAGCAGGTATTTCAAAATTTGCTGGATAGTTCCCGCCAGTGTTTTCTTAATCGCCCCATCGAAACGCAATTTACCGTTGTTGGAAACAGAAATAATCGCGTGAAGTCGGGGGAAATTGTTATAGCCGAAATCTGGAGCATGGCAGAAAGAAACGTCTTCATGTTGGTCGATGTTGAGGCTGTTAGTAACGGGGAATCCAGGATTACTTCGTACCATAGCTCAAGAAAGGCCGAAGAGTTTGTCAAACTGCTTGGTGATTGGATTAGCCAGGGAAAAAGCGCCTGTTAGGGCTGGCCAACGCCTTACATCGCTACCAAACGACACATTACCTAGAATTTGAGCAGCCATTCTTGTTCTGGATGGCTGCCCAAGTTTTCACAAATACCACAACCCATCTTATTTCCATGTAAAAAGTAGCTGCGCTATGCTCGTTTCTTTCAGATAAAGTGCACTTTTTCTTTAGTTCTTATCTCGCTCTTACTCAACAAAAGATCACCTTACCCCTTATTCGGTGTTCAGCATTGAACACTGACGCAAAATGGCGTGATATTGGCATCTATCTTCTCGATTTATGGCCGGCTATGGGTCGTGGTGTGGTCAGTTTAGATGTTCAGGTTATGAAATGGCATATCAGAGGAAAGCGCTAACAAATCGCAGCTATGAAAGATTTGCACAGGATACTACTTCACAATCTGATGATTATCTGTCTCATTTGTGGAACGACTTCTACCTTCGCCAAAAGCGGTATTGGACTGGGAGTAGCTTCAGAATATGCCTATGACAACAATATTAAACGAGTCAATACGAACAAAGAAGAAGCGCTGATCTTGTTGGCCAAGCCCACTGTCGGATTGCAACTTGATATCGGTAAATTTTCGCTTACGGCTGCCGGTCATGGTGTCTTCGCTTATGACCAATTGGGCTCAGGGGATGATTATGAGGATTTAGCGGCTACTGGAGCGCTGGCTTGGAAAGCGAATCGTTATCATGGCATGACGATCGAATATTTGTATTCAGACGCTCATATTCCGCGTGGTACCCTGGAAGCTTTTTTGCCGCCAACCGCACCACTTGAATACGAGTTCACGCAAATTGGGTCAGGTAAATTATCATTTCCTATATATAAAGATAGTTATGACTTGCATTTAGGTGGTGGCTATGCTGAAAAACGCTACTTCGGTGCAATAACTACAAGCAGAAATCGTAATCAAGTTTTCGTCGAACCTGAGTTGCGCTATCGGTATTCGGGGAAAACCTCGGCTGTGTTCGGCTACAGGATCAATGATGTCAAAATGCTTGATCAAGCACCAGTGACTAATTTAAACCTCTTTTCTCAATCCGGGTATATAGGTGCTAGGTGGTTAGCAACGGGTAAATCGCAAAGTCATGCGTTGATAGGATATGAATTTGCTCATGCGTATAATGATGCTAATGGTCGAGATGACAATTCCGGCAAGTTCAAAATTGACGTAGCCGCACAATGGAGACGAAAAAGTTTCAGTACGGTTGTGCTCAAACTAAAACGTGAATCACAAAGCAGTGAACTATTTGGAGTCGGCTACTTAGTAAAGTCCGATATCACAGGCAATTGGATTCATAAATTGACAAATCACTGGGGCCTGGATGCGGGTTCGACACTTTATATGCTAGAAGCTCTTGATAAGCCAAGAAAGTTAGGTGGCGAGTTTTTTGTTAGAGAGATAGGTGGCGAGTTCTCGGTTAGAACGGGCTATGACAGGACTTGGATTGGATTTGGAATTCGTACGAGTTTCTATTATCGCCTCGGGATAACTGACTTACTTTCCTGGAAGTTTGATCCGACAAGACATTTCACAGCGTACAAAATTGCGCTTGAGGCTAGACTGTCTATATAACAAGACAGGAAGTAGTATCCACAATATTGCCGTACACAAGTCCTGTTTTCTCATTCGGGTATAACCCGGTGGTCCCAAAATAGGTAGCCGCACAATTCTTCGCTTTCTTATATCCCAGTGGATAAACTGGCCTGTGGATTGCTGTTTAACTGGGATAGCTATCTACTCATAGGTATCCGGATCGAAAGGAAGGTACTTTGGAACAACATCAGGATATCAAGTTTAGTATCGTCATCCCCACATATAATCGTGCACAACTAATCGCAAAAACATTACGTAGCGTAAAAAATCAGAGCTACTCGAATTTTGAAGCAATTATCGTTGACAATTGTTCTACGGACAATACTCATGAGGTCTTGTTGCCTTTTCTGGAAGATAAACGATTTAGATACATTCGAAATGATAGAAACTATGAACGCGGCTATTCGCGCAATGTTGGAATGAGTGTCGCAACGGGTGACTACCTGACGTTGTTGGATTCAGATGATTTAGTGAGTGATAATTTTCTACAGAGTGCTGCAAACTACATTGTAAACAATTCTTATGATATTTTTCATAACCTATACGTGATGATGAATGGACGGGACGAAATTATCTATAAATATTCTTTTCCTCCGGTCGAAAAGGCCATACCAAGTATAGCAGAAGGTAATTTTCTTTCTTGTATAGGTGTGTTCATTTCAAAGAAAATATATAGTTTTTATCGGTTTGATGTTGAGAATGATATAACTGGCGTCGAAGACTGGGATTTCTGGTTGCGAATTTTGGCTGTATATCCACTGGGCCGGATAGAAGAGGTAAATTCCTTTATTATTGATCATGCCGATAGAACGGTTAGAGACATTGGACTTGCAAACTCAGTTCTAGCAAAGAAAAATACTGTGATTGCGAAAATCGTAGCTGATCGGAATCTTCACGAAACCTATGGCAGTTATCTTGATCGGATGTACGCGTGTACATATTTGTATGCGGCGAGTCTTGCAAACGACAATCATGAAGTTAACGTTGCTTTAGCTAGTTTGCTGAAGGCGGCGTTAAAGGACTGGAGAATGATTTTTACCAAGCGGTTTCTGGTTATAGTCGCTAAGGCATTTTCATTAAGTCACATTATTTGGCAGAAGGAAAAAGTCTATTAGTTAGTCCGTTGAGATAAGGTATCTGCCTCGTAATCGGGCGTATTACCTCTATGTCGAGCAGCCGCGTCTTGATTAGTATGTAATAAGAAATACACAAACAAACTACTCCCTGTAAGAACAACACAAAGATGTTACCCGAAATCGGCAGTATCGAATAGAGCGAAGCCGGTGCTATCGCAGACGCTAGTGCGATTAGCGTAATTCTCTTCACATCAAAGTATTCCAAAATACGACATTCCAACGTTTTGCACGATAGATAAAGCAAAACGGCAATTTGCACGGTTCCGGAAATTACGGTTGCAATTGCTGAACCTACGATGCCGATCTCCTTGATGAGAAAGTAGTTAAGGATGATGTTTAGCAGGAGGCAGGAAAACACGACCAGGCTAATTCGCTTAGTACGGGAAGCGACCAGTAAAATGTCGGAAAATTCGTTTATTTTGAGAAGTATCAGCAAATTGTATACGAAAAATACCGGAACAGACTGCTCGTACTTTGATGTTAAATATGCAGTAATGATCGGCGTTGAGAAGATTAGAATAAATATTACGCCGGGATAGACCAGCGCCGCTGTGGTTAGGATGGCACGGCGCTTCAAGTCTACAATGGTCCGAAGTTTGCTTTCTGCATAGAGGCTCGATAACTCCGGTAAAAGTACTGTTGCTATAGATGCATACACATTGGCAACAAAGGGGATGAATATTGCACCGGCATGATAGTAGGCATAATTCCTGACCGAAGACATCAGACTTACCATTACCTCATCTGAAGTGAGAAAAAGATAGCTGAATAAGCCGGAGATTGCATAAGGAATACCGATTTTGAGCATTCTTCTGGCTAAGTCAGGATCAAATCGTGAAGGCTGCAATACTTCCTTTGGCAGTAGTAGAAACGCGAATACAAAATGTACGACTGACCAGGCAAGTAGCAATACGAATATTGTAGTGAGTGAATAGAAAACATGTATGGCTACAAAAAGCAGTACGATTCGAAGCACTGCTGGTAGGAAGTTGGATATAACCGCTCTTTTGATTAATCCATAATTGATTAGAGTGGCGTAGACTACTGAGAACGGAATATCAAACAGTAGACAGGCGCAGTATATCTTCAATAAATAGGAGAGTTGAGGGTTGTCAAAATGCACTGAGACGAGATCAGATACTAGGAACACGGTAAGCGTCGCCAGCATTCCTGATATAAAGCATATGCTGATACTGGTTTTGAAAATCGAAGCACCCAAAGTCTCGTTGCGGGAATAGAAGATATATATCACCGAGGAAAGCCCAAGATAGAAAAAGCTGGCAACTGAGGTGGTAATTAGTAGTCCTTGTCCATAGATACCGTAATCGACGACGCTCATATAGCGGACAAGGAAAGGAACAGTTAGTACATGAATTATACCCATGCCGATATTGGCAGTGGTAAGCAACAACACCTTATTGGTTCTTGTTGTTTTCATGTCTTCCTTGTGAAAAATACGGGCGGTAATATGAAATATCTTGACGACTAAAATGATTAATACTTTAGAATTTTGTGAAAATATAGTCGCACGGCGCAAGAGGAGTGCTTTATGAAACAGCGGGTTTTGATAACGGGAGGCACAGGCTTTCTGGGAAGGCATCTTGCGCATGCGCTCAAGAATGATTATGAGGTGTTTTTAGGCGCGAGAAACAATAAACAAAACTCTGTTGCGGCTCGTATAACGGGTTGTGAAGTCATGCCACTCGATATATGCAATATGGAATCTGTGCGTGATGCTGTTATAGAGTCCAGGCCTGATATTATCATACACGCTGCAGCGACAAAATTTGTGGATCTCTCCGAAAAGTTTCCCATGGAGTGTATCGATGTTAACGTAACCGGATCGCAAAATGTGATTCGGGTAGCGGTTGATAAAGGTGTAAAGTCAGTCATTGCTGTTTCGACGGACAAGGCAGCACCTCCAGTAAGGAATACATATGGAATGAGTAAGGCGCTGATGGAAAGGGCTTTCTGTTCTATGCATGGTAAAACTGCAACTAAGATGATGTGCGTACGTTATGGAAACGTCGCCTGGTCAACAGGATCTGTGTTACCGATTTGGAAAAGCATGTGGGAAAAGGAAAAGCTTATTGGTTCCACTGGCCCGGAAATGACTCGATTTTTTTTCACCGTAAATGACGCCGTGAATCTAGTGAAAACTGCTATGGAAAACATTGATAGATTTGGAGGGATGGTATTATCAAGAGAGATGAAAGCTGCCAAAGTTGAAGATATTCTCAATGTCTGGATGGAGGAATACGGTGGCAGATGGGAAAAAATTCAAGGCAGACCGGGTGAAAGAAATAATGAATATCTAGTAGGTGAGCTTGAATTGGCATATACCCGAAAAATTAAGTTAAATAATATTATGCATTATGTCATTTCATTTAATGATAAATCCGATACTGCCCTCGAAGATGTTGTGACATCAGATAATGCACCACGTATGAACAGGGACGATATCCTACACATTTTGAACGCCGTTCCAGAAGAGATTGTGTAAATGAAAATCCAACATGCGGTCATATTGGCTGCGGGTAGAGGGAAACGTATGTTCCCACTAACTGAAGTTGTCCCAAAACCCATGGCTCCGATCGATGGTACGACGCTGATCGCAAAAGGTATAGAAAATATTTTGAAGTATATTCCGCATGTACATATCACTGTTGGATACAAAAAGTCTATGCTTGCCAAGCATGTCATCGAACTTGGCGTTTCTTCCGTGATCAATACAGAGGGAAAATCAAACTCCTGGTGGATTTTCAACACATTGCTTTCGAATATTGATGAACCGATATTTGTTTTGACATCAGACAATATCATTGAACTCGATTTCTCATTGCTGGAGCGAAGCTACTATGCGCTCGGTGAGCCAGCTTGTATGCTGGTACCCGTCAAGCCCATTTCTGGTTTGGAGGGAGACTACATTTCCCACGCAAACAATATAGTCACGGGTCTCGATAGGTCAACTCCAACTCCAATCTATTGTTCCGGCGTACAAATTGTACATCCAAGAAAGGTTGGTGAGTTCGTAAAGAATGAGGGTGATTTTAATGATGTTTGGCGAGCACTGATTAGCAAAAAACAGCTTTATGTCTCAGACGTATATCCGAAGGAGTGGATATCAATTGATACTGTTGAGCAACTGGAAAGTGTACAGGGAAAACGTACTTCTGGTTGAACTTTGGGTAAGAGAATCTAGAGACGTGAAAGCATGAGTAAAATAGTGAGTATGCCTAAGTTCGCTATAGAACAAAGTCAGTTTTTCGAGACATTCGAGAAGCATATCTCGGATAGAAAATTGTCTGTATTTCCTCGCCGACTATTTATAATTAAAATGATCCAAAACAGATCAATGTGTCGAGTATCGAAACAGCTGAGTTTGAAATGTGTGGTATAGCTGGATTTTTAGATAGACGACTATCATACAAACATCCAGAAAGTGTGCTGGAAACGATGGCGTCCCGCATGAATTACCGTGGGCCTGACGATCGTGGAGTCTGGTTCGAAAAAGCATCCGGAGTAGGTTTTTCTCATACTCGACTTTCTATTCAGGATGTAAGCGCACAGGGCCATCAACCTATGCATTCCACCTCGCAGCGATACACGATCACCTATAATGGAGAGATTTACAACGCACCGGAACTCCGTGACGATTTGTTGAAATCCGGTATGCAATTTCGAGGGCGCTCGGATACGGAGGTTATACTTGCTCTTGTTGAGGTCTACGGATTAAGGCGCACGCTGGAACTTGTCAATGGAATGTTCGCCTTCGCCCTCTGGGATAGCCACAACAAAACACTATCGTTAGCACGAGACAGAGTTGGGATTAAGCCTCTCTATTATGGGTGGGTAAATGATGTTTTTCTTTTCGCTTCTGTTTTAAGTGCGATTGAGTCGATACCGTCATTTGGAGCTGAAATCGATCATGGCGCTCTAGGGCTGTTTTTCAGATTCAACTATGTTCCCGATCCATACTCGATTTATGAAAACATTCACAAGTTATTACCGGGTAGGGTGCTCACTCTGCGTCAAAGCGATACGCAGTCGACAATGAGTGTGCCGGAATGCTACTGGAATTTGCCAAAACGGGATGAACAAACATGCGAAAACGTGAGTGCTGAGATAGCTGTAACCCAGCTAGATGAGCTACTAGGCGACGCCGTCGCCAAGCAGATGCTTTCTGATGTACCTGTAGGTGCTTTTCTGTCAGGAGGTATAGATTCCTCTGTAGTGGTTGCACAGATGCAGAAACATAGCCACCACTCTGTGAAAACGTTTTCCATCGGGTTTGAAGATAGTCGGTTTAACGAAGCTGAACAGGCCGCGATAATCGCGAATGTACTTGGTACGGATCACACTGAGGCTTATGTGAGTGTGCAGGATGCGATTGATGTGATTCCATCTCTAACTGGCATATACGACGAACCTTTCGCGGATACGTCTCAGATTGGGATGTATTTGGTGTCAAAACTGGCGAGTGACAGTGTTTCTGTGTGTCTATCGGGTGATGGGGGGGATGAACTATTCGGTGGATATAACCGGCATATCGTTGGAGACGATTTGTGGCGACTAAAAAATAGAATACCTAGCACATTTAGGCAGGTTATCGCGCGAGGTTTAAGCAGTATATCCCCCCAGACCTATAATAGTCTGGGAGATATTTTTGACGGCGTGCTTCCGATGAGAGCCAGATTTAATTCGCCCGGAGATAAGTTACACAAACTTTCTCGAGTGTTGTCAACCAGTACTCCATGGGAGATGTATCAATCTCTCGTTTCTCAGTGGCACAATCCCGTGCAGCTAGTCTCAGGAATGGGAAATCCCGAAGTAATGGCCGACCAGCATTCGATATTCGCAGATAGCGGTACGATAGGCGAGGCTATGATGAGAATGGATTTGCTGACTTATTTGCCGGGGGATGTGTTGACGAAGGTTGACCGCGCAAGCATGGCTTTCAGTTTGGAGGCTAGAGTGCCATTGCTCGATCACCGTATAATTGAATATGCAAATAACATTCGTATGGATTTGAAAGTGTCTCGCGGTCAGGGTAAATGGTTGTTGAGAAAAGTTTTGCAAAAGTATGTGCCGCTAAACCTCTTCGAAAGGCCCAAAATGGGTTTTGGCGTACCTGTAGAACAATGGTTGCGTTCCGAGTTGAGAGATTGGGCTGAGTCATTACTCGATCCTGTCAAATTGCAACAACAGGGTTTTATAGACCCTGTACCGGTTCAGAAAGTGTGGAAGACACATCTTTCAGGTAAGGCGAATCACTATCTGGACATATGGAGCATATTAATGTTTCAAAGCTGGCTGGAAGAACGCCAGAATTCTAATACGGCTACGTTTCAATAATGGCATGAAAGTAATTGAAAAGCGAAAAAAATTTACCGATAGAGTCCGTTAGAGGGTTGGCAGCGTTTGCAGTTGCAACGTCCTTTACTTTGCTACTCACGGCATTTATGTACCGATACATAGAGAAACGGTTTCGAACAAAACCTCAGTCAGCAACTGTCTCGGCTAGCACACCAGAAAATGTACGTCGAAATTCTTAGATGTTAACAGCTCTGTGCATATAGGCTGGCGGTTTTATTGCGTAGTTAGCCAGTAAAGCAGGAGCGATATCTAATGTGGAAATTTGAGGGCGTTCTTTTGTTCCAGGGCTGTTAGGTTCGTATATAGCGAGGCTTCCTTGCGGTATATGATAGGCATTTGCGTTGCACATCTCCTCAATTTTCGTATTTTTCAGTCCTATTGCATCGAAACTATAAGACTGTTTGTTAATAGACAAAGCGCTCTTACTTAGATCTAGGTTAGGGTGACCAAAATCCAGGCTGAACAGATTTTCAGACGAGCGGCGAAATGACAATGGTTCACCGTTAATGAGAAATTGTAAAAGTGATCTTTCGAGTTTGTTGGCTTTGTCTGCGGCAACCTTAAAGCTGTAATTAGGGCTCATCGCAGGCGCACGGCTCCAATCCTCCGCATTTAGTCCTAACACATTAAATAGTTTTTTTGGGTCGTGTAATAGGAGCTGCGTTTCTATCCGTCGCGGTGTAGTCGCGGCCTGTCCCATGCTTGATGTAAGCCATAGGCTGTATCCGGGGTTTTGATGCACAAAATTCATCAGAGATCTTAAAAAACCATCTAACGTGTGCATGACAAATTCTATTTCACGGGCATAGTGATGCTGCCATTCGTTAGGGTAAACGGATTGCTCATAGTCTTCGGGAAAGGCCGCTGCCCAGAACCGATGCATGGTTGAGGCAACATGATTTGTAAAGAATGTAACAAAATCCGGTTTATTTGATTTGAGTTGTTTCATAAAAATATCAAAGGCAAGTACACTCTGCATGGTGCGCCGACGTACTTTTCTTCTGCTGTTTAACATTTCTGTTGCTAACTGTGATCCTACTTTGGCAAGAGACCTGGTGGTGATGCCCAGGGAAGGAAGTTTCGCGACAACGTGTGCCGCTGCGGAGATTGGAATGCCACGCGATACGTTCATTGATGAGGATTGTACCATGCGTAAGTTGAAGGCTTGAAATGTGTTTAGACTTTTGGGGTGACAATCGACACCTTTGGAAAATGTATCGGGAACATAAAAATCGTAGTCATCGATATTGGTCGGCAGTGGATATGAATGCAGACTGCCAAATACGCCGGTCCGAATACCGCTTTCCGCAAGTATTTGCCATACGGGGCGATAGGCACGGTTAGCCTCTGTCAGATCATCCCCTAAATCGGATATCAGATGTGTCCTGTCATTCACTCCTCGGTGAAGTGAGGGCCATGTTTTCCACGGACTCAATGAGGTTTCATCTTCTGTATAGGTTTCATATTGTCGACTCTGTGTGAGCAAATGCGCCAAAGTTGATTGAGGATAGCGATCACAATAGAAATCGAGGATACGCCACGGTATCTCATTGCACTCGAAGAGTATGATTTTTTTGTCCAATTACGTTTAGACCCCTATAAAGAAGATTCGACCGCTAAACGTTTCATCGGTTAGATGGCGAAAATTCTTTAGTTATTTGATAGATATACCGCTGAGGGATGGCAGATGCTTCTACGGCAGACAAATTGCTAGGGTGGGGTATTGGCAAAACGAAAGTGTATTCAAAATGTTATGTTTGAAATGAAAGAGCGAAGTCGATAGCTCGCAGAAATGAAAACGATATTCTATATCAGCTATGATGGCCTCCTCGAACCTCTTGGTAGCTCGCAGGTCAAGCAATATTTGTTGTTACTTGCAAAGCAGTACAGGATTGTACTGCTTAGTTACGAACGCCAGAGTGACTTAGAGGACACGGAGAATGTTCGTAACGCGGAAGAGTCACTGCGACTGGCCAGTATTGAATGGATACGCTTACGCTATCACAAACGCCTCTCATTGGTGTCTACTACCTGGGACATCTCGCAGGGAGTCTACGTTGGGTTCAGAACACATCTGCGGCATGGCATAGATCTGGTACATGCCAGAAGTTACGTAGCAGCGACCATTGCACTTTTGTTGAAAAAGCTTCTGCGAATTCCCTATTTGTTCGATATGCGCGGGTTATGGGTGGACGAACGTGTCGACGGCGGAATTTGGAAGCCGCATAGTCGGAAATTTAGAGTAGCGAAAAATATAGAAAGACATTTAGTGAATCGTGCATCTGCACTGGTTTCTCTCACGCATAAAGTGAAACTATGGCTAATCAAAAGCGGTATGGCAAGAGAATCGCTCATACATGAGGTCATACCAACCTGCGTTAATTTGGATGCTTTTCATCCAGTTGTCGACAAGAAGAAAAAAAGTAATAACAAGAAAAAAATTACCATTGGATATTTTGGAAATGTTAGCACCTGGTATCAATTTGACAAAACGATTCTGTTTTTTCGTCATCTACTTTTACGATATCCTGACTCTGTATTAAAAATTGTCAATCGTGGAGATCATAAGAAAGTAGAATGTATGCTGTTTGAAAACGGTATACGGAATTCTCAATACACCTTGGATGAAAAACGCTATGAGGAAATGCCTGAGGAAATTTCCTCAGTGGATATTTCGGTGTTTTTCATAAAACCAGCGTTCTCAAAGATTGCATCCATGCCAACCAAACTTGGGGAGATTCTCGCTTGCGGCATACCTTGCATAACGAATGACGGAATTGGGGATGTTGCTGAGGTCTTAACGGACTCAAATGTTGGCTTGATACTCAATGTAGATAACATTAGGGAAATGGACCTGGTTATCGAAAAGCTAGAGACATTTTTAAGCGATAGTGATTTACATGACAGGTGTAGACGAGTCGCAGAGGAGAAATTTTCCGTGTCTGACGGTGCCAAAAAGTATCACGATATCTATAAACGATTATTGAGTATCGAAGGAAAAAATTAGTGTTTACCCAGCAAAAATATTTACCAGCAATAATCATGATTGGACTTATCCTATTGATTCCTCTTTTCGTTCAGTGGGTGGAAGTGGCAGGCTCGGTTATACATGATGGTGATATTTTTAGTGATTACTATATAGGTTTCGTCACAGCGATCATTATCGGAATCAGCATTAGTATCTGGCCAGTACCGAATCAAGACAAGTTGCCACTATTTAATGTTTGGGTAGTAAAATCTTTAGTTGTTCTAGGGGGGATGCTGGTATATGAGTACCATTACGGACAGATCGGGCTAGATGCCTTTAATTACTATGCTGAATCGCGACATGGCGAGTTTCGTGCTGAAGACTTTATACAAGGCGCTGGCACTGCCAATATAATCAATCTGGCGCGACTCTATCAGGTTTACTTGCCGGATTCTTATCATGCGATGAAAGTAATATGGGCGCTTATAGGGTTTTTAGGTGTGTATTTGATATATACTGCTGCAAAAAAGGTCTATTTGAATTGCGACGTTAAAGTGTTCTACGTTCTTTCATTTTTTCCAAGTATATTGTTTTGGACGTCTATCCTTGGTAAAGATCCGATTAATTTTATCGGTATTGCGATTTATATCGTTGGTGTAGTAGGATTTTATGCGGATAGGCGTTTGCATTATATTATCTTAATTGCATTTGGAATCTATATCGCTTCATATATTCGATTTTGGTATGGCCTAATACTTACGATTCCGCTAATACCCTATTTTCTTCTTTTTCCGCTACCTCTGCTGAACCGGTTTCTCATAATCGCAGCTTCCGCTGTCGGGGTCTATTTCACATCGCAAGAGTTATTCAGCGGATTCAATATAGGCAGTCTAGCAGACCTCATTCTCACGTCTGATAGTATTTCACACAGTTGGGCTGATCGCGGTGGGTCCGGGCAGACTATTGAGGGAGGTTTGAACAGCCTGGATGCGACTATGAAGTTTATTCCACTTGGCGCATTCACCGCCTTGTTCCGCCCATTTCCAGGAGAAGTATTGAATTTGTTTGGCACGCTTTCGGGATTCGAGAATTTGATCATATTCATACTCACTATTCTTGCATTCATGCGAACACGCTTTAGCGAATTGCAACACCCGATTCTGATTTGGGCGATATCATTAATAGTGGTTTGGGCATTGTTTTACTCGATAGCATCGTACCAAAACATGGGCGCAGCCGTTCGATTTCGTCTTCAAATACTTCCGGTGCTATTAATGGTCGTTCTATATCTTTCCAGAAAGCGCGTCTAATAGGAAATGAGTCGTAGCGCCGCCTATAGACAGAATTAATCTGCTCTATAAGAAATGTGGATATAGTCAAATTAAATTGAATTTCAGAGGGAATAGGCGTTGTCCGATATAGCAGTATACGATCACCGAACTGGCGGATGTGATGCGCGCTACGGACAAGAAACAGACAATAATTATGTTTGCAAATACCGACTGGTACTTGTACAACTTTCGCCGCTCTTTAATCAGAGAATATCAGAGACACGGTTTTGAGGTCGTGCTGCTGTCGCCAGGCGAATATTACGCCGCCAAGCTACTTGACGAAGGATTTAACTGGATAAAGATCCCCTTAATCACGAAAAGCATGAACCCGTATCGCGAGTTTCGCGTATTGATGCAACTATTCTCAATATTTCGCCGGCACAAGCCTGTTCTGCTTCACAACTTTACGATCAAACCAGCACTATATGGTTCGCTCATCGCACGTTTAATGGGTGGAGTTCAGATAGTCAATGGCATAACTGGCCTCGGTCATGTTTTCACTGCGCCAGGAGTAAAGGCGTGGGTAATACGAGGCTTTGTGAAATTACTCTATCGCATGATCCTATCTTCACCCGCAGTGCAGGTCATCTTTCAAAATGAAGACGACAGAGAGGTATTTGTCGGTGAGAAATTGGTGACCTCTCGTCAGGCGAATATTGTGCGCGGTTCGGGGGTGAATTGTGAATTGTTCAAGCCGAGAAAAGAGCGTCGGGGGCAGAAGCGAGTTAAGGTATTATTTGCCTCTCGGCTGTTAAAAGAAAAAGGCATATGTGAATTGCTTGAAGCGAAAGAATTACTGAAAAACAGCTCGGTAAACTGTGAAATATTGATCGCTGGAGATATTTATACAGAAAATCCATCCTCACTTAGTCGCAGCGAAGCAGAGCAACTCGACGACGGATTGTGGGTACGATACCTAGGGCATGTAGAAGACATGCCCTCGCTAATACTACAATCCGATATCGTTGTTCTACCTTCGTACCGTGAAGGGACACCGAAAATATTGCTGGAGGCTGCCGCTTGCGGGAAGCCTATTATTGCGTCAGACATTGCGGGCTGCCGCGGTATAGTCCAAGATGGGATTAATGGCATTCTCGTTCCTGTAAAAGATGTACGACGACTTGCACAGGCACTGGAGCTACTCATTAGTCAACCAGAACTAAGAAGTGACTTCGGTAAAAATAGCCGCCAAATTGCCTTGCAATATTTCGACGAAAGAATCATAAATCACCAAACGCTCGATGTTGTCCGTGCGCTGAGTTTGTCCTGTCCCATGTCTTGAAAAAATACCTTATCTCGCAACAAGTTAATTTAGCTTTTGTTAAAGAATCAATATTTCCCTGTCGATAAAACTACTGGTAAGTGGAATTCCAGAAACTGTACCTGTTTTAAGAACATAAACGGACTTGACGATTACTCAACAAATTTGTTGTTAAATAGTGAGGCCACCGTCACAGTTCGAGGTTCCCTTTGATAAATAACATTACTATGTACGGTCTAATGATCATAACGTAATGTATTTTCGGAAAAAACAGGGAGGTTTATATAAAAGATTGGGCGCGAATATGTATTTACCTACCAGCGAGCGACAAATATGGTTGTTGATAGCACTGCTTGTGCTTTCAGTACTATATACAGGCGTTGCGTTTGCGAAAGAGTATAAGCTCGGTTTTGGAGAGGTTTTGTCGGTAACTGTTTATGACGAACCGGACTTAAGTCTGGACGTTGTACGAATTCAAAAGAGCGGGGAAATAACTCTACCCCTGGTGGGTTCTGTAAAAGCGGTTGGTAGGACTGTGACCGAAATTGAGCAGGATGTAACCGCCATGTATCGCGATGGGTATCTAAAAGAACCGAAAATTACGGTAGCAATTAGGAGCTATCGAAATTTTTTTACAAACGGGCAGTTGAGAAGTCCAGGGGCATATACCTTTGTAGAGGGACTAACCGTAAGAAAAGCGATTTCAATTTCTGGCGGCATGACGGATCGTGCTTCCCACGAGAAAATATTATTAAAAAAGGAAAATGGCATATCAGAGATTAAGGTAATCGATCTGGACCAGGAAATGGGGCCAGGAGATATTTTAACAGTGGGCGAAAGCCTCTTTTAACAGGAAGTATTGGTAGATGTCTCGCAACAGGAACTCATCCCACAACAGCAGATTAACCACGCATGGTAAGGCTGAGGGTATGGGAAATTATTTTGCCGTTTTGCGTCGTAATCTTCTTACCATTATAAGCTTTTCAATCTTGTCTACTGTTATAGGTTATTTTTGGGCAGCCAATATACCACCGGCCTATCGTACTTCAGTAACACTTGTGGTCGATTCTAATAAATCCGCGCAATATTCCATACACACACCGGTCGGTCTGACCAGAAGTCTGAACTACGAACAGGCGCAAATTGAATTAATACGAAGCCGAGCGGTTGCAGAAGCCGTTATCTCTAACCTTGGGCTGAAGAAGCATGCTGATTTTCTTCCTCAGAAAAAGGGGATGCTTGATATTGTAATTAGCAAAGTGACGGGTGCAAACCAAGAAGCAAAAATCAGTCGTGAAGAAAGAGATGAGGGGCTGGAAGAAATACCCATCTATATAAAAGCTTTTGCACAGAGACTTGATGTGGCGTACGAGAGCGCCAAATCTATCATCAGAATATCGTACGAATCCACAGACAAGGTGATCGCAGCCAAAGTAGCCAACGAAATAGTGGCAGTATACTTGGAAGTATTGAAGAAGGTAAAAAATGAATCGGATGTGAATACGGCGGGTTGGTTGAGTGCCAGGTTAGAGGAAGTGCGGAAAACACTGGTGCAGTCTGAGGCAAGGTTAAAGGCCTTTCAAGTGGAAAAAAGCATCGTGGATAGTAATGATGAAAATAGCGTCAGAAGCAGCAAACTAGGCGGGATTACATCGCAGATTGTTAAGGCCAGGGCGATGCGCGCGGACGCGGAAGCCGTCTACAACGAGGCAAAGAAAATCGTCTCCGCCTCTGGAGTCAAGGCGATTTCTTCAATCGTAGACGACGACCAACTGCTCGAAGCAAAGTTGCGTGAAAGTGACGCAAATCGAGAAGTAAGCCTGTTATCCAAACGATATGGGGAGAAACATCCGAAAATGAAGGCTGCCCGGTCTCGATACCAGCAACTCTCTGCTCAGGCAAAAGCAGAGGCTCAGCGAGTTTTTCGCCGTGTGAAAAGATCATTGGATTTGGCGTTGGAGCAGGAAAAAGAAACAGATGCACTATACAAGCAGCTACAACAGGAATTAGCTTCGACAAAAGACAAACAATTTGAACTCGCCAAAATGGAAATGGATGTTTCCACCAATAGAGAACTTTATGATTTATTATTGATGCGTTTGAAAGAGGCCGATATCAATCGCGCGGACAATGTTGCCGATGTTAGAGTGCTAGACCCAGCAGCGGTTCCCAGTGCGCCCTATAAGCCCAATCGAACTAAGATTATGCTCTTCTCGTTTCTGATCGGATTCGGCTTAAGTCTAGGCATGGCTGTCATTCGAGAAGCCAATGATCCAACCTTCAAGACCGCCGAGGACTTACTTTCAATCCCCGGCGTACCGGTACTGGGTATTATGCCTCAGTTGTCACGTCGAGAAATTCGAAAATATTCGGCTGAGAAGATTGCGGTCGGGAAATCACGATCCTCTGCTGCTGAAGCGATAAATAATATTCGAACGAATGTGATATTCAGTTCGAGTGACAGGGCGCCAAAAATTACCCTGGTCACATCGGCTGTTGCATCAGAGGGAAAAACTACCGTCAGCAGCAATCTTGCCATTTCAATGTCCATGCTTGGCCCGACACTTTTGATAGAGGCCGATACGCGTCGACCTCGCGTAGGAGAGTTTATGAAAGGGAAAGTCTTGGGTGGAATTTTTGAGTATGTTGCAGGTAAGCATAAATTGAAAGATTGTGTAGTAAAGGACGACGCGGCGGAGAACCTCTATGTTATGCCAGTAAAGACAATGCCTGCTAATCCACTCGAAATGTTCTCAAGTAAGCGTTTTGACGAAGTTTTGAAAAAACTCAGTAAAAAGTTTGAATACATTGTAATCGATTCACCACCAGTATTACCTGTTAGCGATTCAATAGTGATATCTTCCAAATGCGACGGTGTCGTGCTGGTCGTGGGTGCAGAAAGTACTCATAAAAAAGCAGTGTATGGCGCCTTAGACCGACTAAATCGTGCAGGAGCCAGGGTCTTGGGCACAGTTCTGTCTATGGCTAATATTCGCACCATTCATTCCTATGGTGACCATTACTATTACGGTTACGAGAAATACCAGAGTGATGGCAAGATGCCCAAATTAGCCTGAACAGGTGCATGATGCGACTGTCCAGGATACGATTCACATTTCTCTTCATCTTCCCGGCTTTGTTCGCGGTCTTATTAGGCACAGGTGCTCTCACTTATTCATCTTTTCTAACCTTGATAGCGGAATACAATCTAGATCAATGGGAATGTCGTGGAACTGTCAGCGATGATGGGGAATGGCAGACACAGGCGGAGAATCTGAATCAAGCGAAAAAGATAGAACAATTTGATGCAAATGTATCTCTTGATTTGGGTCGATTGCATGAATTTCGTGCGCTATCAAAGCCTATATGGAGCGATGACGCCAAAATCAGTCGAAAGCAGTCGCTAGACTATTATCAAGAGGCGACAACTCAGCGTCCAACCTGGGCGCTGGCCTGGGTGAACGTTGCGCAGGCACGGTTGTTAAATCAGCAGATTGACAAAGAGACATTCGATGCGATGCGAAAAGCGTTTCAATATGGCAGGTGGCAAGAGAAGGTGCAACAGCGTCTGATTTGGCTTGGGGTAGGAATGTGGAGCGTGTTGCCTGTGGATCTGAAAGATGAGATTCGCGCAGTCGTTCGCCAAACGCTGGAACAAGACTACCGTGTTTATGGGCTTATAGTACTCGCCTACAGGCAAAAATGGGAAGGTGAACTGAAAAAGCTCGTTACGCGTAAAGAACACTGGGAGATTATAAGACGAATAGAAAAGAATGGAAATGAGTTGAACGAATACTTACGCAAGCAGCAGGCAAGGAAGTGTTGAAAATACGATGAATGAAGTAGTTTATAGTAATCTTCAAGAAAAGATAATTTTTGCACTATTTCTGATATTGCTGGTCTGGGCACCTATTCCGCTAGGCAGTAACAGGGATATCGGTTGGACGCTGTTGTCTACTGCATCGACAATTTTGCTTGCCTGGTCTGCCGCTTTGCTTTCGGTTCGTAGAATGACGCTTACAAAAAGCTTCTTCAGGCTTAAGCTCGTTTATCTGATGTTTATAGCCCTGGTATCTTTACAAATAGCGCAAGTCGTCCTCATACCAATTGATATCATCAAACAGTATTCACCTCAACACTTAGGAAAACTATCTTTGCAGGACATCTATGTAGGTGCTGAAGCCTTGTCTATAAGTGTCGATCGCAATCAAACTATAGAATATCTGATTCGTTTCATTTCCTATATCTCTGTGTTCCTACTAACTGTTTTACTCGTAAATGGAAATAGTCGGCTAGTCTGGCTATTACTAGCGATGTCTGTGTCCGGCGTATTGCAGAGTATCTATGGAATCGGAGAACTGATTTACAATTACGCAGCCACCAGTGCCTTTACCATATTGCATGGAACATTTGTCAACAATAATCATTTTGCTGCCTACCTAAATATGGTGGTTGGTAGCGTCCTGGGTCTTTTGCTGTTGGCGACCTACAGTAATCGAAGTGGCACCGTAGGTTTTATACGTAGTTTTGGAACTCAGCAATTTTCTGTTACCGTTTACTTGATATTGTGTATCGTGGCCCTTTTGTTGGCCCAGTCACGTGGTGCTGGTATCGCCTTTGTTGTCGCCTTTCTATCGGTATTTGTGTTAATCAACATAAACGATAAAGGAAAAGAATGGTTCGGCCGTCGCATGGTTGGTTTGGCGCTGCTGCTGCTATTTATGATTTTTCTATTTGGAAACAAAATCATTATTGATGAGTTAAAGAATGTTGACACCGATATGCTCACGCGTATGGAGATATGGGAAATTTCCTTACAAATATTTAAAGATTTTCCTCTATTCGGAGTAGGAGCGGGCAATTTCGCCACGGTTTTTCCAGTATATGAAAGTCGGCACATGTCAGTGTTCGTCAATCACGTGCACAATGACTATATTCAGGTACTAGTCGAGCAGGGGATTAGCGGCTTTGCAATAATGGCTATTTTGATACTGTTATGTATCGGTGCGGCCTTCCGCATTTTACGTGCGTCCTCCAATGTCCATGTGCTTGTTGCTACCAGCGTGGGGATGTTTGGGGTGGTGAGCATGCTAGTGCACGCTCTGGTGGATTTCAATTTCTATATTCCCTCAAATGCCGCTTATTTTTTTGTCTTCCTGGGACTCTCTGTTGCGAATATCGATAAAGTAAAAAAGGCGACTAGGGCAAGGACGAGAACAAGTCAAACCGCCATCGACGAACAAGTATTAGAAAGACCCGCGTTTACGCTTTCCGAGCCACAAGCCTGATCAATTCGTTTATCCAGTCAAAATATTTTAGGTTGAATTTAAAAATTACGTCCTGTATGCTTGAACAGTGCTGTGCTTGACAACAGGGGTGTATTATGACGGCGTTAACCGACCGCCAGGCGTTAATTCTGGACGTTATAAAGGAATATATCGAAGATACCGGGTTTCCGCCAACCAGAGCGGAGATTGCAGAAATTCTTGGCTTCAGATCTCCAAATGCAGCGGAAGATCATTTGAGAGCACTTGAGAGAAAGGGCTATGTAGAAATTTTGCCCGGAGCTTCTCGTGGGTTACGCTTGATCGAGCAGGAAGGCGAGCGTGAAGGACTGCCTGTTGTTGGGCGTGTAGCAGCTGGTAGCCCGATTTTGTCGGAAGAATATGTCGAGACCTATTACAAGATAGATCCGTATTTGTTTGAACCCCAGGCAAATTATCTTCTACAGGTGCAAGGCATGAGTATGCGGGACGCCGGTATTTATGAAGGAGATCTGCTTGCTGTTCATAAAACTGAAAGAGTGCGCAGTGGGCAGGTAGTCGTTGCACGAATAGACGGTGAAGTCACCGTCAAGAGATATCGCAAAAAGGGCCGTGTCGTATTCCTGGAACCCGAAAATCCAGACTTTGACATTATTGAAGTGAACCCCAAAAATCATAGCGATTTTCAAATTGAAGGTCTCGCCGTGGGTATTATAAGGAACAATGTTTCATTGTAAGTCTTGTTTGGATTGCGAGACGTTTATAAAAGATCTTGTGGCAAGAGGCTGATTTCCGTTGATACGTAAGTCAATCTCGGCAATTCGCCTAGCACTTCAGTTTTTAACTCGTCTCCCGGTGAAATCATCGCCAACCGTTCCCACAGATCACGAGTTGGCGAGCTCGGTAAAAGCCTTTCCTATTGCAGGCGCGGTTATTGGTTTTGTACTGGCGTGTTTTATTGTCCTTACACAAGCTCTTCCGGATTATCTCCAGGCTGCCCTAGTTTTGATCGTATGGGTCGCGTTAACGGGTAATCTGCACATGGACGGCTTAGCGGATACGGCTGATGCCTGGGCAGGTGGTAGAGGGCAAAAGGATCGTATTCTCGCTATTATGAAGGATCCGCACACCGGGGCTGCCGCTGTGAGTGTCGTGGTGCTCACATTGTTAGTCAAATGGTCTGCGGTCTCGGCTTTGTTACCTGGCGACAACCTGCTCGTTTTTTTTCTGGTTCCCATAGTCCCACGCGCAACAATGTTGCTATTTTTTACCTCTATGCAATATCTACGAAGTGAAGGTGGTTTGGCCTCTGGATATAGCGATGCGATTTCTCATACGACTCTTGCCGCAATTTTACTGCTCACATTTCTTGTCGTGATAGCGCTTGCTGCCTGGCTAGGCATTCTCATGTTTGCGGCAGCAGTAGCAAGTTTTGTAATTTTTTATTTCTATTGGCGACTCCTGCTCGGAGGATATACCGGTGATATTATTGGGGCATACGTGGAAATAACGGAGTGTCTTATGCTCGTCGTCGCCGTGGCTTGGCTAGTTTAAGATGGCTTGCGAGGGAACCATTTTACCGCTGTCTCTGCCCCTTCTTCTACCGCGCATGAAACCATGTCAGCCAGCGTATATCGTCTCAACTCGGCTAAAAACGCATCAGTTGCCCGGCCTAGTACGGCTTTTAGTCGACAAACGGGTTCCACGGTACATGCTGGGCTTTCCGCATCGAAACATTCAACAACATTGAAATGAGGCTCTGTGTCCATAACGACATCGGCGATATTGATGTCTATTGCCTTGCCCGATAAACTCAAGCCACCCCCTTTTCCCCTTGTGGAAATTATATAGCCTTTCAAAACCAGGTTATGGACGACCTTGACTAAATGATTGCGTGAGATTTGATAAAACTCGGCTATTTCACCGATTGTGCTCAGTTTGTCACCATGAATTTCCAGATAAATCAGAGTTCTGAGAGAATAATCGGTGTAAAGGGTAAGTTGCATGGGTCACCTCGGTTGTAGCCCAGTTTACTCCGTATTCAGTTCACGTTCAAAAACATGTATTCAGGATATATATTTATTGACAAATTCAATAACCCGATATTTAATGCATTTAAGATGCATCTTTAAAGGACGATATGGTAGGGACACTTTTTTAGATTGAGTTTTGTATGTCAATAACCACGGAGAAAAAGTAAATGAGTGAAACATTGTATGATCGCCTGGGTGGGGAAGCGGCTGTAAATGCAGCTGTGGACATCTTCTATCGTAAAGTTCTTGCGGATGATCGTATCAATCATTGGTTCGAAAATACAAACATGGAAAAGCAAGCGGCCAAGCAGAAAGCCTTTCTTACCATGGCGTTTGGTGGCCCACATAGCTATACCGGCAAAGATATGCGCGACGGACACGCTCACCTCGTTGCGAAAGGCTTAGGTGACGTAGACTTCGATGCGGTTATCGAGAATTTAGGGGCTACCTTGCAGGAGCTGAATGTACCGCAAGACATGATCGCTGAGGCAGCGGCCATTGCAGAAAGCACTCGTAACGATGTGTTAGGCCGCTAAGTTTTCACGCCATGCCGCAGCTCCAATTTAGAGAAAAGTTCTATACCACTGAGGGCGAGGAATCTGTTTTAGATTGCTTGCTGCGGCACGGTGTTGAAGTTCCCCATAGTTGCAAGAAAGGTACTTGCCATACCTGCACACTAAAAGTGACAGAGGGAGTGGTTCCTGAAGAGTCTCAACGTGGATTAAAGGATACCGAAAAAGCGCAGGGTCTTTTTCTATCGTGCTCCTGTCGTCCAAGCGCCGATATGACGGTATTACTACCTGACGTGAGTGGTCAACAGCACACGGTAAGTGTATTGCAAAAAGATCACATCGCTGACGATGTGATTCGTCTTAGGCTAGATGTTCCCGATGGTTTTAGCTATCGTCCTGGTCAATTCATCAACCTCTACAAAACACCTGTCATAACTCGATCTTATTCTCTTGCGAGCATGGGCGATTCTGAAGCCTTCCTCGAGCTACATATAAAACATGTTAAGGGCGGACAAGTTAGTGATTGGCTTGCACAAGACCTAAAACCAGGTGACGAAATTGTAATCGGTGATGCCCTTGGAAGTAGTTTTTACCTAGCGGAAAAACTGGATCAAAATCTGCTTCTTGTCGGCACTGGAACAGGATTGTCGCCACTGTACGGGATCGCCCGTTCAGCTGTGGCGTCGGGGCATACAGGGCAGATCAAATTGTTTCACGGTAGCAGGACCCGAAACGGACTTTATCTGGATCGTGAGTTACGGAAGTTTGCTGATGACGTGAGTAATTTCGAATATACTGCGTGTGTTTCCGGAGAATCAAATTTGCCTGTAGGTTTTCATGAGGGGCGTGCGAATGACTTGGCGCTCAAAGAGAACAAGGATCTGAAGAATTGGCGTGTATTTTTATGCGGACATCCAGATATGGTGGAGAAGACCAAGCTCAAAAGCTATCTTGCAGGTGCATCGCTTTACGATATTCACGCGGACCCATTTATCCCAGCAACATAGTTCACATGCGACGACATGTTTAGTCGATTAGCCAGAGATCCTTTGTTCTGGTTTGCCTGCCTGGCTGCCATTATTCTTTGGATAATTCTCAACGTTTTTGGCGACGCCGTTTTTTCGTTTGAATCTCCAAAGAAAGATTCCACGACCTTTCTATTAATGGTCGTTCTCATTTATCCTTTGTTAGAAGAGTTGGCATTTCGTGGCTGGCTACAAGGTCAATTGTTACGGCTTAACCGCTTGAGTGTGACGCTGTGGTTGGTGAGTTCTGCGAATGTTCTGACATCCATTGTGTTCGCTGGTGTGCATATAGTGGCGCAACATGCGATGTTGGCGGGCCTTGTTTTTTTTCCCTCCCTGGTATTTGGCTTGTTTCGTGAGCGCTATGATAGTGTGCTTCCTTCAATATTGCTGCACGCTTTCTATAATTTCGGGTGGTTTTTATGGGTGGTCTAGCTCAGAAGTTGCCGGAATACTTGACACTAACCTGCTAATACTAATGTATTAATTGTTTAACACACGAATTCTAATTTTGCGTCACTAAAACTCATTAACGTATTAATTTTAGAGTATATATTTGGGTGAAAAGACACTTGGGGTGTTTTTTTGAAACCAATTATCCTGTCGAGATATCTTACAAACCAGTATTGGTTGATGGTTGAATGGGTCTAATTAATTGTATTTAATGACAAAAAATGAATTGGTCCGATACCTGCTAAACCTCCCGTGCTGGTTGTAGTAGGCTTCTATTTCCTGCCGTATGGACAGGTGGCTTTATGGAAGGACTAATCAGCGAATGAGGTAAGACCTCTCGCAAACATAAGAAGTTACGGACAAATAATAAGAAGATACTTACGAGGCCACGAGATTTACAACAGGGACATGTTGTTACTCGTGGCTTTTGTTTATATGCAGTCTTATCCGCGGAAAACTTCCCTTTAACAGCTCATTAAGTCAAATCGTCTATTATGCCCGCTGGTACTCAATGATATTGCCAGCTTTAGTGTCGTCCTGTCGGTTACTGGTATATCATATGCCGGCCCTGTCTTCAGATTATGTTAACAGTATTTTCAAAATAAATTGCAGTGAGTTCCTAGATCGATATGACTGGACAAATTAAACCGGGATTGAGTCCGTTCAGAGTTATGGTGCGACTAATTTTGGTGATTACGATATTAGTATTTTTTCCGTTTGAGTCGATGGCTCAGCAGGAGTTGGATATTATTGCTGCGGATCCACATTCACTTGAATATGGCGACCCTAGTACGCGCCCGGAAGCAGGTACCCATGAGTACAGAATTGGACCGCATGATTTGCTAGAAGTAGACGTATTCAGAGTGGAAGAATTTACCCGAGTTGTCAGAGTTAATTCGCGGGGAAGCATCAGTCTGCCCTTGATTGGCTCGGTCGTGGCACATGGAAAAACCAGCGAGGAACTGGAACAGATAATCGCAAAATCGCTGCAGTTGAGTTTTCTTCAAGAACCACATGTCAGTGTATTTGTAAAAGAATATGCAAGCCAGAAAGTAACGCTAGAAGGCGAGGTGAAGAAGCCTGGTCTATATGCATTGACGGGACGTACGACTGTTTTACAGGCGATTGCCATGGCAGAGGGACTGACGGATTTGGCGGATATTGGTGGCGTGCAACTCTTTCGCCCTAATCGTGATGGTCGAATGCTGAGTTATGTTCTCGATGTTAAAGCGATACGCAACGGCGAGACGCGAGATCCGCTGGTATTTGGCAATGATATTCTAGTCGTTCATCGCGCCACATTTAGATCGTTTACCAAAGCACTGACCGATACCTTGCGCGGCTTTGTCACATTTGGGAGACCTTTTTAATGTCTCAATGGCCTGAACGTCGGCGTAGCGATATCGGTGGGGGAGAGGTTCGACATCTTTCTGAACGCCGAAGAAAAACGGACGCGGTCGACGATAACTACCTCGCTCGTCAATTGGTATTAGAATCGTATCAGGAAGAACCTCAGGTCAATCTACGTGATTATTGGCAGATACTCAGACGTCGACAGTCGATTATTTTACTCTTTGCTGGCTTGGTGTTGTTCACTACCTTGATTGCCAGCATGTTGATGACGCCAATCTACCGCGCTAGTTTGTTGTTGCAAATTGATCGTGAATCACCCAAGGTGCTCAATTACCAGGATGTGACGCCAGTCGAGTCTATCAATGATAAAGACTTTTATCAGACCCAATACGAATTGCTCAGAAGTTATACCTTAGTCAAACGCGTGATAAATGAACTAGACCTGATCCACCATCCCGTACTGTTAAAGGAAACGGAGCCTTCCAGTCTGCGCGCTGTTATGGGTGAAATGTTGCTCTGGTTTGCAGAGGAGCAGGAGAATCGATTAAGCGAAGATAATCGATGGCTGGAATATTTTTTAAATCGATTAACGGTGGAGCCAGTCAAGAATTCACGTTTGGTTCGCGTGCATTTCGATAGTACAGACCCTGAAACCGCGACAATGATTGTGAATAACTATGCCGAAAACTACATCAACATGAATCTGGAGCGTCGATACGATGCTTCCTCATATGCGAAATCATTTCTTGATGAGCGCCTGGCAAGCGTGAAGATTCGCCTTGAAGAGTCTGAGCAGCGTTTGGTGGCGTTCGCACGGCAAAATCAAATCATTAATATTGATGACAAGCAAAATATCGATACTGAAAAATTGCGTGAAACGAACCTTGCCCTCGCTAGGGCGGAACAGGCTAGAATTTCCAGTGAGGCAATTTTCAATGAAATGAGGAAAGCGGAGGATGATCATTTATCCGAAATACTTGATAGTGAAGTCATACAAACGCTGAAAAACAACAAAGCAAAGCTGGAAGCTGAATATGAAGACAAGCGCCGAGTATTTAAGCCTGCATATCCGGCGATGTTGCAGCTAGCAGGGCAGATTGAGATTATTGAGAAGAAGATTCATCTCGAAATTGCTAGTGTACGTGCGGCTTTAGAAGCCAAATACAATGCAGCCAGAGACAAAGAAAACATGTTGCGCGAGAATTTGGCGGAAATTAAAGAAAGCGTGTTAGCTCTGCAGGATCGTAGTATACAGTACAATATACTCAAGCGTGAGGTCGACACTAATCGAGAGTTATACGAAGGCTTGCTACAACGTATGAAAGAGGTTGGGGTAGCGGGTGGAATCAGTACCAATAATATTTCGGTGGTAGATCCCGCTGCGATTCCTGACAAGAAACACAAGCCACGTCTGCTCATCAACATGTTGTTAGCACTGTTCGTCGGATTTCTAGGCGGAGTCGGTCTGGCGTTTCTTTTCGAGCACCTGGATGACAGCATAAAAATGCCAGAGGATTTCGAGAGACTGGTACAACTTCCCGTTATTGGCCTGATTCCCTTCCATGAATCGAAAGGGCGCGATGATGTAGATGTAGCCCTGATGTGCTATACCGATCCGTCATCGGCAGTTGCGGAAGCCTATCGCTCAATGCGTACGGCGCTGAATTTTTCCACCACTAACGGTGCACCGCAAGTCATGTTGGTAACCAGTCCTTCTCCTGGTGAAGGTAAGAGTACAACAGCGCTTAGCACGGCGATTACGTTTAATCAGACGGGCAAGAAGGTATTGCTTGTCGATACAGACCTGCGGAATCCGTCATTACACAAAATGCTCAATCTATCTAATGCCGATGGGCTTTCCAATTTTCTGACCGGCAACAGTAAACCGATTGATGTGTCACACGCGACAAATATTGATAACTTGTTTGTAATTACATCAGGTCCAGTGTGTCCAAATCCGGCTGAGCTTTTGTCAGGGACGCGGATGCAGGAGTTGCTGGTTTACGCCCGCGAAGCATTCGACTGTATTGTTCTTGATGGCCCGCCTGTTTTGGGTCTGGCCGACGCGCTATTGTTGTCAAATATGGCAGATGGGACCCTGATAGTCGCAGAGTCAGGCGTCACGCGCCAAGATTCGCTTAAATCGAGTGTTAAACGACTGCGCAATGCGCGGGCTCATCTCATTGGTGGTTTGGTAACCAAAGTCAGCGAGCATATGGTTGGGTATGGGCAATATGCCGGTTATTATTACTATGAACGTTCCGATGGGCAGGACCAGCCTCGGCTGCCAGTGTAATTGCAAGTTCATTGTGATAATATCCTAAGCCTAAGATTAATAGGTAAATAAGTGTACGACTCTCATTACGGATATTCCGAGATTCCATTCCGGCTGAGTCCGGACCCTTCTTTTTATTTTGGAAGTAAGGGACATAACCGCGCGCTGGCGTATTTGCGTTATGGTCTTACACAAAAAGAGGGGTTTATCGTCGTTACCGGTACCCCTGGCACCGGGAAAACCACTATCGCGCGGACACTGTTACAGGAAGTTGGCAGTGAGCGTATCGTTGTTTCAGAGCTCAACACAACTCACCTTCAGGCTGACGATGTTTTACGTATGGTGGCAGCCTCTTATGGGCTTGAACATGAAAACACTTCCAAGGCCAGTCTTCTAAAGCGCCTGGAGCAATTCTTTCTGGCCAAGTTTCGCGCCGGATATCACTGTTTGTTGATGATTGATGAGGCACAGAACCTGCCATTTGAATCGATCGAAGAATTGCGCATGCTCTCGAACTTCTATCAGGGCAACAACGCGCTAGTGCAGATATTCCTGCTTGGGCAAGAACAGTTTCGAGATATGTTATACATGCCCAAGTATGAGCAGTTGAGACAGCGGGTAGTCGCAGCCACACATTTAGAGCCACTTAGCGCACGCGACACGAGAGACTACATCATGCACCGCCTGACCAGAGTGGGTTGGACGGGGGAAAATCCTGCTTTTACCAAACGTGCCTTTGCGCATATCTACGCCTTAACTCAGGGTATTCCCAGACGTGTTAACACCTTCTGTGACAGATTGTTGTTGTTTGGATCATTGGAAGGTATCGATGTCGTTGATGAGAACGCGGTACAGAATGTTGCTAAGGAATTAATGTATGAGGGTACTGGTAAGAAACCCGAGGATGCTCCGACCGAAGCGATGAAATTTCAGTTCGTCGACGATGACGATGATGACGTCGTCGACGATATCGAAGACGATCAGGAATTAGATTTACCCGTAAAACAGATAGTGGAGCAAACTGTCACAAAAAATTCGCCTCCAGAAAAAGTGGAAGCGACCACAAAAGAAACAAAGGTAGCTGTTGAGCGCGAACAGGAGAAGGAAGTCGATATTGTCCGGCCAAGCCTGACGCTGGTTTCCAATAATAGTTCTGCCCAGCCAAAACGCGAAGAATTGCCCTCAATACAACCGAAAACTTTACCATCAGAACATGAGTGGGTTGCTTTTTTACGTGAAGTTGTTCAGTTAAATCAAACACGTAATATGGAACTGCTTTTTGAGCATGCTCATAAACCGGTTTCTCCTCATTTGCGCAATCTGCTGGAATTGACTAGTGGACAGCGACAAATACCAGGACATCTGCATCATTTGTTCGGAAAGACAGATCAACGTGAACTCAAGAGAGCGATACGATTTTATGTCCAAGAGACCTTGCTGAATAGTTCGGCAGATTATTACCGACGATTGGGGTTGCCCAGCAGAGTCGATGAAGCATCGGTTAAGATTCACTACCAACATTTATTTAAGTTATTCCAGCCGGACAGCAATATCGACGCGGAACAATGGGACAGGCGACACACTCAGCGAATAAATCAAGCCTATGCGACCTTGCGTGATCCGCATAAGCGAATTGCATATGATCAGTTTCTTGAAGACCTTCAGTTACAGGCTAATCAAGATGTATCTCAACAGTCGGCCTTTGTTGATAGTGTTGACGTTGAAGAACCAGACTCAAACATGGAAGTTGCGACAACTGATCCACAAATTGAATACGACTCTGGCGAGAGCAAAAAATCAGGGTCTGGCCTCATTTGGGCATTGTTGGTCTTTCTTATGGCGGCGGGAGGCGGTGGTTTCTGGTTTTATACGACCACTATGTCTGATAATTCGTCGGCCAGTCACATTGCGTCCTTGGCTGATTCAGACAAACCTATTCGATCGGGTGGAATCAATCGAGAAGCCATAACCGAAGAATCAAATACCCAAGAAACTGCTCCCGCTCATGTTGAAGAGCCAGTGTACGAGGCTAAAAGCAGTGTGAGCGAATCTATCAGACAGACCCAGCCAGAGATATCGGTAGAAAAGGAGTCGGTTGGCAAGAAAACACCAGTGTTAACAGATCAAAGCACACGCTTATCGACGTCCAACAAGCGAAGAGATGAAGCGGTGACGCCGACGCCAGTTGTAGTTGAGAAAGTTACGCCTAAGAAAGTAACAAAGGAACCGGTTGAGCGAAAACCACCCAAAACAACTAAAGAAAGTCAGGTTGCAGAGAGCGGCCTGGATACAGAAGCTAAGACAAAAGTCGCTCAGATTTCCTCAAATGGAGATCAGAAGAAGAATATCGTCGAAACGAAAGCTCCTATTCCTAACAAGAAGGAGTTAAATGAGATGTTGCAGAAATTCTCACTGGTCTATGAAACCGGTGATATTGATGCCTTTATGGAAATGTTTGTCGACGAAGCATATACAAATGATCAGGAAAACAAAGAAGGTATACGCAAAGATTATCAGGCGCTATTTGCGAATACGATAATGCGTACCATTGATATCACTAACGTAAGTTGGTTAATCAAGGATGATAAGGCTCGTGGTAAAGGTGACTTCGTTGTCACTGTAAAGCAAAAGGGCAATACTCAGCAACGCGTTGTTGGCACAATTTCAATTGGTTTCGTGAAGAAGCAAGATAAACTGTTTCTCACCGATATGTTGCATACCTATAATTTGAATAACTAATGAATAAATCGGCAATTACTACCTTATTTGGTGTAATACCGTTTTTGATTTTGACAGGTTTGGTGTTTTCAAATGGAATTGGAAATCATTTAGCCTCTTATAAAGACTTATCAAAGCTTCAACAGGCAATAGAATGGAATCATAATGCTTTTGCCGAATACAAAGTCGCTTTCTTTACAGTTGATAGCGATGCCAGAAAAGAACTACTCATCTCTTCTATACAGCATAACCCTTCCAATAGTTTCGCCATACTTCAATACGTTTTACTTGCGTCCGCCGCAGAAGATTCGACGAAAAATACAGATGCTCTAGTCGAGGCAGCCGCTCAATTGCGCCCGGTCGACGGTGAAATATTGACCCAAGCGGCAGCATACTGGCTCGAAAAAGGACAGATTTTAAAGGCGCTCAACCTCTGGAGTGAGGCCCTATCAATTACAAGAAACTACGATGACCGATTGTTTCCGTTTTTTCAGGAATTTCTCAGACAAGAAATGTCTTCTTCCGAATATGACAGTTGGATAGGTAGCGCTGGTAGCTGGTGGCCAAGACTTTATCGATTTCTGGCAAGGAATTCGGAAAATCTTCCTCTGCTGGAAAGCATTTTTGAGAAACGTAGACTATATAAAAATGCGGTTTCAGATGAAGAACAGCGCGTTCTGATTAGTTTTCTAATAGAAGAACGTTCCTGGGATCGAGCCTACTTATATTGGCTAAACAGTCTCGATGATGAGTCCAGGAAACATACAGGCTTATTGTTTAATGGCGGCTTTGAACATAAGATATCTAATTATGGATTCGGTTGGCATATACGGCGGGGACACGCTTATATAGAGACGGCCTATATACCGGGAGTAACGGGCAGAAAGGCTTTGCACATTATCTTTCGCGATGACCCTGCTCGTTTTCAGCATATATCGCAGTTAACTCGCCTATTGCCAGGAGAATATGTGCTGAACGGGCGTTATAGGGCGCAGACCTTACGCGCCGTCCGTGGGGTCCAGTGGCGCCTCGACTGTGTATCACCCCGTTATGAAAACCTCGGACGATCAAGCCACTTTGTGGGAAATTCCGCGTGGGAAACTTTTAGCATGAAGATCGAGATCCAGCATCAATGCGATGTTCAGAAGCTGTCACTGGTCGCCGATGGTCGCAATGAAGTAGAACAAAGAGTAAAAGGGGAGCTCTGGTTTGATCAGTTGGAGATTAAGCGTTTGTAAACCGCGGCGCCTATACTATAATCCCTTCTATTCCTATTAGTTACTACATTGATGGAAAGAGTGATAAGGACTATGAAACAGTATATTTGGGGATGCATCCTGGGAGCGGCTTTTACTTCCTTGTCAGTTTCGGCAGCCGAGGTTAAAATCAATGAATTCAAAGGGTTGGTGTTGGTCAACAACGGCCAGGCCTTTATCAGCGCCAAACCAGGACAAGTGCTACATTCTGGTGACCAAGTGTATATCCTTGATCATTCTGTTGTGGTGCTCGCCCAAGGTGAAGCCTGTTTCGTCAAGATCCGTCAAAATGCTTTAGTAACTATTCCTGCAGGAAGTCTCTGCGAGATTAACGCAAGTACCGTCAAATTTATGGGCACGCGCTATGCGGCGGCGATAGGCATAGTAAACACTCCTACAAACGACGCGGCTAAACCAGCTGGAAACGGGGCACTGGGCGGGATAGTCATTGAAGAAGAACCTATTCAGATTAGTGATGCCGATACACCAAAAGAGGTTCCTGCTTCGGAATCCGGCGGCATAGAAGGTCTGGCAACTAAGTTAGCGGTACCGGCAACCGTGTTGGGCGCGATTGGGTTTTCTGCGATAGTTGGCGGAGCGGGTGAGCCGGTTGATGTAGGTCCGACAACAGGTGGCACATCAGGAGAAACTGGTGATAATACAGTTGGTGGTGTAACCGGTGAGCCTGGTGAAAACGGCGAACCTATTAGCCCGGCCTAGAACTTTTTTGGTTGAATGACTTCGTTAGAAAATTCTTCCCCTAGCGGGAGAACCCATTCCTATTTTCCTTCCACGTTATCCTTTTATTTCTGTCTTGCTATCATTGTTTTCGCGCCTCTGTATCGAGGAGGAAATCGACCACTGGCTTTGATGAGTCTGGAGTTACTCGGCTTGATTCTCCTTGCTCTCGGATATTTTGTGTGGAAACGTGAGAATTTGACGGTCGGTGTATTTGGCTGGCTGGTGGCTCTAATTTGTTTGCCGGTCATTTATCTGGTTCCACTACCCACATCGATTTGGGAGTTGCTACCAGGTACATCTATTTATGTTGAAATTCTGAATCAGCTACCAGAAAAAACAAGCTTCCACGCGATCACTCTATACTCTGGAGCGAGCCTCGACGCGTGGGTAGCGCTAATCCCTGTGATAGCAGTATTTTTGTTTTTTGTTAACAGCTCCTACTCGCAGCTGATTCGACTTGTTTATGTGGTTTTGGCAATCGCAGTTTTTCAATCGCTGCTGGGATTATTGCAGTACACCCAAGGCTCCGAAAGCTTGCTACGGTTTGGAATGACAGGTCATGCTGATAGTGGAATCGGAACCTATCCTAATCGAAACCATCTTGCAGGCTTTCTGGAAATGTTTTTGCCGCTCGCATTGATGTTTTTTTTCGTATCGGTGAGTCAGTTTGCGCATTCCAAGCGTGGCCGTTTTGCCAAGCTGGCGGTTTTAGGAAATATGCGCAGTGGGGTATTGTTTGTAGTGAGCGTGCTGTTGCTGCTGGGAATCGTGTTTACCCGTTCCCGAACGGGGTTGGCTTTAGGTATGTTTGGAGTTTTGTTAACGGCATTCCTATTGCTAAAGCTACGCTCGCTAACGATGGTGAGAAAAACGACGTTGATTACCGTTGTAATAGTTTTTACCTGCGCGGCCGAAATCGGTTTGCTGCCAGTTTTTGAACGCCTGGCCAATCAAAATCCTCTGTCGGATAGCCGATGGACGCTGTTTGCCTCCACTTGGGAAGGTATTCGATATTTTCTCCCCTTTGGTTCCGGGCCGGGAACATTTCCATATATCTATCCACGTTTTCAAGTACCAGAGATAACGGGTTTTGTTAACTATGCTCACAACGACTATTTGCAATGGTTGTTTGAGATGGGAATGGGGGGGGGGCTGCTTCTGTTGACGGCAATATGGCTTTTTATCATGCAATGGCAGTATCTATGGAAGGGAACAAAAGAAAATCCGCATATACTGGTTCAATTATCCTGCGGTGTTGGTATAATCCTGCTCCTTCTGCATAGCTTGGTCGATTTCAATCTCCGAATACCGGCTAATTCCATATATTTTTCAATGCTTTGCGGTATATTTTTTAGAATAAAAAAAGAAAATTGATCACCGAAAAACGGTAATCATCGCGTGGGAGTTATGGGGCTCTGAATTGTTGTTGAATTTATTTGAACCACCATGCTTCAAGCGGTTCAAATAATGAAAATATAGAGAGGGAGGCCCTGTGATTGATTTGCACGCCCATATTCTGCCAAAACTGGTGGATGGCTCTTCTGAAAACACTCAAGTCTCAGAGCAACTGGTAAGAACTGCCATGGAAGATGGTATTCACACCATCGTATGTACGCCTCGAATGGGGGCAGATCGTGGCCTGAGCGCGGCAACCATACGCAAAAGATTCTTTCGTTTCTATCACGCAGTCCAGGAACTAGGCTACCCGATAAGTTTGAAGCTTGGGGCTGATATAGATTTAAGTGAAGGGCTGGCGGAAAACCTTAGATCGGCGAAATTCTTGACAATAAATCGTAGCCGCTACTTTCTACTCAGATTACCAAAAGAAGCTCCTTCACTTATGCTCGAAGGTGAAGTTGAGCAATGTCTTGCTGCTGGTTATATACCCATTTTGACCCATCCAGAAAGATTGAACTGGATTTCCTCGCATTATAAACGAGTAGTTAATTTGCTATTGGCCGGCGCGTGGTTACATATTACGGGTGACAGCCTGACCGGTCATCTTGGCCGTTTGCCCAAGTATTGGGCGGAGCGTTTGCTAGACGAAGGTTTAGTGCATCTGATTGCTACCGATGCTCATGCCAGAGACAAAAGGGCACCAATGTTATCTGAGGCTTTTGAATTGGCATCGGTACGTGTTGGTTCTCAGGAAGCAACACAACTGGTAGAAGGGCGTCCAAAGGCGGTGTTGTTCGATATGGATCCGCAAGATGTAATATTGCCGCCGGCACTTATAAAGGAAAAACCTTTACCGGTAAAACTGGTGTCCCAAGGCGTTTGAATCGCCTAAATACTCAGTTTTTTAAGCCGCTTCGGTTTTGTGTAGTTCGAATGTGAGTTCTGGTTCATTGTCTTCGCTGACAGTCTCCAGCTTTACATTGAATCCCCACAAACGCCCCAAATGTTTCATAACTTCTTCAAGGCTATTGCCCAACGGACGGCGATTGTATTGGTAATGTCTGAGCGTCAGCGATCGGTCCCCTCGAACATCAACTTTATAAACCTGAATATTGGGTTCAATACTGCCGAGGTTGTACTGGTCGGCCAGCTTTTGGCGCACGGTACGATAGCCTTCATTATTGTGTATTGCCGAAATTTCAATATGACTGTTTTTGTCGTCGTCGAGGACGGAGAAAAGTTTTAAATCACGAATGACTTGTGGTGACAAATACTGAGCGATAAAACTCTCATCTTTAAAATTGCGCATTGCAAAATCCAGAGATTCTATCCAGTTGCTACCAGCAAGGTCAGGGAACCAGTAACGATCTTCGTCAGTCGGTTTCTCACAGATACGGCGGATATCGCGGAACATGGCGAAGCCGAGGGCATAGGGGTTGATGCCTGAATAATATGGGCTATCAAAGGCTGGTTGAGATACAACATTGGTATGTGACTTTAAGAACTCCATCATAAAGCCATCGGTAACCAATCCTTCTTCGAATAATTTGTTCAAGATGGTGTAGTGCCAAAACGTCGCCCAGCCTTCGTTCATAACCTTGGTTTGACGTTGAGGGTAGAAGTACTGCGCGATCTTGCGTACGATGCGCACAATCTCTCTCTGCCAGGATTCCAGCAGTGGCGCATTTTTTTCAATGAAATACAGGACGTTTTCCTGCGGTTCTTCAGGAAAATTGTGCTCTTGTTTGTCTTCCGTTTTTTTGCCGAAATTGGGGATGGTGCGCCAGAGTTCGTTTATTTGGGACTGAATATAGGCCTCACGTTCTTTTTGTCGGGTCTGCTCTTTCTGCAACGAAACGGGTTGAGGCCTCTTGTAGCGATCTACGCCATAGTTCATTAATGCGTGACACGAATCGAGGATTGCTTCCACCGCTTCGACTCCGTAACGTTTTTCGCATTTGGCGACATACTTTTTGGCAAATAGAAGATAGTCAATTATGGCATCGGCCGAAGTCCATTGCTGAAAGAGATAATTATTCTTAAAGAATGAATTGTGTCCATAGGCAGCATGGGCGATTACCAGAGCCTGCATCATCATGGTGTTCTCTTCCATCAAATATGAGATACAGGGATTGGAATTGATAACGATTTCGTAGGCGAGCCCCATTTCGCCCCGCTTATAGCGTTTTTCTGTTTCAAGAAATTGTTTGCCAAAAGACCAGTGGTGATAACCAACAGGCATACCGACAGAAGAATAGGCATCCATCATTTGTTCAGCGCTGATAACTTCGATCTGATTTGGATAGGTATCCAGTCCGAACTCTTTAGCAACTCTGGAAATTTCTCGGTCGTATTCCTCTATCAACTCGAAGGTCCAGTCAGAACCGGTAGATATAGGTTCACGCTTCATCTGCTACCTCATGTGGTTTTGATTTTATCCTGCTTTTTAAACAGGTCTCGGAATACGGGGTAAATGTCTGCAACAGTTTCCAATTGGCGCATGGCAAAATGCGCAAATTGACTGGTCAGAGTTTCGTACTCATACCATAAACTTTGGTGATTCTCCGGAGTAATTTCCACATAGGCGAAATATTGTACAAGTGGAAGAATTTTATTTTGCAATATGTTCTTGCATAACGGAGAGTCGTCGTGCCAGTTATCACCATCCGAGGCTTGTGCAACGTAAATATTCCATTCGTTTGTCGGATAACGATCACGTATAACGTCATCGGCAAGTTTCAATGCGCTGGATACTACCGTGCCGCCAGTTTCTCTGGAGTAGAAAAACTCCTCCTCTGTAACTTCTTTAGCGATCGTGTGATGGGAGATAAATACAAGTTCAATCTTTTCGTAATTTCGGTTTAAAAAGAGATATAGCAAAATGAAAAAACGTTTAGCCATATCCTTCTTTTTCTGATCCATGGAGCCAGATACATCCATGATGCAGAACATGACTGCTTGTGTCGTTGGTTTAGGTAGTTCGATGCGGTTGTTATAGCGTAAATCAAAGGTATCAATAAATGGGACCTTTTTAATCCGACGCTTTAATTCCTCGATCTCTAACTCCAATGCCTTGATTTGGGGATTGGTTGAATCGAAGAGATTGCGGATTTCGGAAAGTTTGGCCTCCGCTTCTTTCAAACGTTTTTTATAGGGCGAACGTAATGCGATGCGTCGTGCATAGGCATTGGTTAGTGATCTAACAATATTGATATTTGACGGAACGCCGTCTGATGTATAGCCCGCTCTAACACGACTCTTTTCATAAATCGTTGTTAGCTGTCGCTTGGTTAAATTAGGAAGTTCGAGGTCCTCGAAAAAGAATTCCATGAATTCTTCTTTGCTGAGTTCAAACACAAAGTCGTCGACACCTTCGCCTTTGTTCGTTGCCTTGTTGCCTTTGCCTTTTCCACTTTGAGACTCGGGGCGGGGAACTTTATCGCCCGGTACAAACTCGCGGTTGCCAGGGTGTACAACGTCACGTCTTCCACCCTGACCGTGATGAATGTTGGGCTCCGAAATATCCTTAGAGGGAATGGAAATGCTTTCGCCTTTTTCGATATCTGTAATGCTTCTTCCGGCAATGGCATCGGAAACTGCACGTTTGATCTGGTTCTTGTAACGATGAATAAAGCGTTGTCTGTTGACTGCACTTTTATTCTTACCGTTAAGCCGCCTGTCTACAAATCGAGACATATTGATAATCCTGTTGTTGTCTACTGCTATGACGACTTACGAACACGTAAATACCATTCACATAACAACCTCACTTGCTTGCCGGTGTATCCTTTTTCCGTCATACGATCAACGAAATCATCGTGCTTCTTCTTGTCATCAGCGGAAGATTTGGCATTGAAGGAAATAACCGGTAACAAGTCTTCTGTATTCGAAAACATTTTCTTCTCAATAACATTGCGAAGCTTTTCGTAGCTGTTCCAACGTGGGTTTTTTCCGTTGTTACTGGCGCGTGCGCGGAGTACAAAATTTACAATCTCGTTTCGAAAATCCTTGGGATTGCTGATACCTGCGGGTTTCTCAATTTTCTCAAGCTCCTCGTTTAAGGCAGAGCGGTTGAGAATTTCGCCAGTATCCGGATCGCGGTAATCCTCGTCCTGTATCCAGTAATCAGCGTACGTCACATATCGGTCGAAAATGTTTTGACCGTATTCTGAGTAGGATTCGAGATAGGCGGTTTGAATTTCCTTGCCGATGAACTCTACATACTGAGGAACCAGGAACTCCTTTATATATGAAAGATAGCGTTCCTCAATTTCAGGAGGAAATTGCTCCTGCTCGATCTGTTGTTCTATCACATAGAGCAGGTGTACTGGATTCGCTGCCACTTCGGTATTGTCGAAGTTAAACACTTGGGACAAGATCTTGAAGGCAAAGCGAGTGGATAGTCCGTTCATTCCTTCATCGACACCAGCGAAATCTCGATATTCCTGATAGGATTTTGCATTAGGGTCTGTGTCTTTGAGGTTGTCACCATCGTAAACACGCATCTTGGAGAATATGTTGGAATTTTCTGGTACTTTCAGTCGGGATAGAACAGCAAATTCAGCCATCATCTTCAAGGTGTCAGGCGCGCATGGTGCTTTAGCCAAAGAGCTATTGACCAAGAGTTTGTTGTAGATCTTGATTTCGTCACTTACACGTAAACAATACGGTACTTTTACGATATATATACGATCAAGAAAGGCTTCGTTATTTTTGTTGTTGCGGAATGCCTGCCATTCGGATTCATTTGAGTGGGCGAGTATGACGCCTTCGAATGGTATAGCAGAAAGTCCTTCTGTACCTTTGTAGTTTCCTTCTTGAGTCGCAGTGAGTAGAGGGTGCAACACCTTTATAGGCGCTTTGAACATTTCCACGAATTCAAGAAGCCCCTGGTTGGCCAGGCAGAGGCCACCGGAGTAGCTATAGGCATCGGGATCATCTTGCGAGTACTCCTCAAGCATTCTGATGTCCACTTTTCCAACAAGGGAAGAGATGTCCTGATTGTTTTCATCTCCTGGCTCAGTTTTGGCGATAGCTGTTTGGCGTAGGATTGACGGTTTCAGTTTTACAACTTTGAATTTGGTTACGTCACCATTGAATTCGTGAAGCCGTTTAACGGCCCAGGGCGACATAATGGTATTCAGATATCGTTTTGGTATGCCAAAATCCTGTTCAAGAATGTCGCCGTCCTCTTCAGGAGAGAATAGTCCCAGTGGCGATTCGTTGACTGGTGAGCCTTTGAGCGCATAAATTGGCTCATGCTCCATCAGTGACTTTAGTTTTTCAGCGAGAGACGATTTTCCGCCACCAACCGGGCCTAGCAAATAGAGAATCTGTTTCTTTTCCTCAAGCCCTTGAGCTGCGTGCTTGAAGTAGGCGACGATGCGTTCAATTGTCTCCTCCATGCCATGGAAGTCCTTAAACGCGGGGTAGACCTTGATCATACGATTGGAAAAGATACGACTCAGGCGTGGATCGTTCCTTGTATCAACCATGGTAGGCTCACCGATTGCCATCAGCATGCGTTCCGCAGCATTTGCGTATACTGAGCGGTCTTTTTTACACAGATCGAGGTATTCCTGTATGGAAAGCTCTTCTTCCTGCGACTCTTCGTAGCGGGTTTGGTAGTGGCTAAAAATACTCATATGAAATCTCCCACCGTCTGGTTATGTCCATGCCATGAATCTGCCAATATGCTGTTATGAGTGGAGCAAAATCCAAGCCAGTAGTCTGTGCTGGCCGTGAATGTAAAAAAAGCTTGTGTTTTCGTCAGTGCTGGTGTTAGGCCGAAGTGAATCAAGGTTTTGTCCTCGTTTGACGGGAAGCCGACAGTGAATATAACTTACTGCACAGGCACACGTTTTAGATAAACCTCATAAGAATTGGTTCGTTCACAAGTGAAATAAAAATCAGCTTTTCGAATTAGAAATATAATTAATGAGAGTGGATTAAAAAAAGCTATTTGAAAGGGTGGTATCGATAGGATACAGATATAAATGTCGGACGCGGTTTAATTAAAAGCCTTTATAAAATGCTCAGTATTTATATGTAAAATTCCTTGGAATTTAGTTCTCTGGAACCCTAAGAGCTGCTCTCGATTTCGCGTCCTTCATCCAGTCTGGTTTATAACATCCGTGACAGGAGGACTAGTAGTGAAACTTCCCTTACAGATTACAACACGCAAGGTAAATTTGTCTGATTCTGTTCTTGCTTCAATAAAACGCAAAGCAGCCAAGCTCGAAAATTTTACTGATAGTATTATCGGATGCAGAGTGATGGTTGAGACGCCACACCGGCACAAAAATCACGGTCAGCAATACAATGTCAGAATCGACATTACCATGCCAGGCATTGAGCTTGTGGTAAAACGGGAACCGGATCAGGATTTGTCCGTGGCCGTCAGAGATGCTTTCGACGCTGCACGCCGCCAAATCCTTTCTTATCAACGCAAACGTCGTGGCGAAGTGAAACATCACGAAGAGATGATTCCAACCGCCACAGTGAGCAAGATATTTGAGCAGGAGGGCTATGGTTTTCTTGAAACCAATGACGGTCGAGAAATCTATTTTCATGAGAATAGTGTTATAGACAAGGGGCTAGATGAATTGGAAATAGGAAATACCGTGCGCTTTTCTGAGAAGCAAGGCGTTAATGGCCCACAGGCGAGTTACGTTTCCAGTTTGTAAATTATCTGAGACTCAATATAGAAACCACGTCCATTGGGCGTGGTTTTTTTTTGTCTATACATTTCTTCAGCTCGATTGTTGTGATCACGATCACAGAAATGAATACTGTCACGCGAAGCTAGTCACAATAAAACAAGTGCTTATGTATACTGTCGCCAGTGGTTTCTAAAGTTTATTTAACCGAATGTCGAAACTTTTCCAGAGGCACGGAAGCTGAACAAATGGTATGGAAAAGCACATAAAATTTAATGAGAAAGATGAAAATGTCCAGTTCTTCCTATCAGGAATTGCCAAGCGACAAGAGTCAGACGCAGTTGATTCAGCAATACTCTGCACTGGTCAAACGAATAGCCTATCATCTGATGGCGCGATTACCTGCGTCTGTGGTGGTGGATGATCTGATTCAGGCTGGCATGGTCGGTCTTCTGGAAGCAGCGAAAAATTACAACGCAGAACTAGGCGCCAGTTTTGAAACCTATGCAGGTATTCGAATTCGCGGTTCGATGTTGGATGAGCTGAGACGTAATGACTGGGCACCTAAATCGGTACATCGCAAGACGCGCGAGTTAGCTCAAGTGGTACGGAATATAGAGGCTCGTACAGGAAGAGATGCCAGGGACGAAGAAATCGCTAACGAGATGGGCATCAGCCTGGATGATTACTACAAAATACTCCAGGATGCGAGCAGTGCTCGTATGTTTGGCTTCGAGGAACTTGGAGTGGATGAGGAGGCCCTCGAGGGCAGTACGTCTGGCGGTAATATATCGCCGTATGAAGCGATGAAGGACGAGCGATTCAAGGTCAAGCTCACTGAGGCAATTGGTGGCTTACCGGAAAGGGAAAAGATGGTAGTTACACTATATTACGACTCCGAGCTTAATTTGCGTGAAATAGGTTCAGTCCTCGGAGTCAGTGAATCTCGTATCAGCCAGCTGTTAAGTCAGGCGATGATACGTTTACGTGCCCGCATGAAGGAATGGATTAGCGACTAGGCATTGCTTTTGCCTTTCTTTTAGTCCTCACATCCACTCTCTTGTCAAGACTGTTTTTCACCATCCTTTCCCGCTAAACTGAAACCAGAAAATTTTTAAAACTGAGGCCTTTTTGGTTAAAGCATTTCGATTAAGCAGCGATAAGGTAGAAACGGAATTGGAAAGACAAGGTCATGAGAAAGCCGCATAAAGAAAATTCACAAGCGTTGTGCGAAGCGAATTATCGCAGCTTACGCCGTCTTTTTCCTGGGATTAAAGACCTGGGGTGCTGGACTTGTGGTTTCTTTGTATCGGGGCAGGAATTAGACGTCGAGATCATTGAACAAACTCCTTATACAACGACTGCGCGTATGGCGCTATCCGTGCATGGGCAATTATGCGTGCCAGCCAGTCAATTTCTGATTCGTATGTATCATGATGCGAGAGTTGCAGAGGTGCTGAACTTTCAAGGTCACGAACGCCTCCAGCCGCACTATCACTATCCCAATGATAATCTCTATTACGCCGATGAAAAAAGACAGGTCAATCGATTGCTTTGGGAAGGTTTGATGATGTGTGAGCGATTTGGGCTCGAAGTCAGAACCGCGGACAGCAGAATCGCAATCTAAAGCTGTAAACAATATTTAGCGTAAGAACACTTCTACTATTCTCTTATATTAGTATTAGTTGAATTTTCGTATTCACTAATATATGCGAAATTCCTTAGTCTCATTGACCAATCGAAGAACTCCGAAATTCTTATAAATTCAAATTGTGATTCCATTCACAATTTTTTTTCTTGTCTCGTTAAATATCTTTCGTGTGCAGACGATTATTTAGATAGATCGATTGAGGAATCGAGATTTACAAAGAATTCAGGAGGCATAAAATGGGGCGGCCAGGGCACGCGAACGAAGAAGGTTATGAAGAAAGTTATTCGTTTGAAGACTCATATTTTGAACCAACGTCCGGACAATTAGGCGAGGACTGGGACACGCTAATGGAAGAGTATTTTGATGACTACGAAGATTTCAAGGACGTCAATTTCCCTGACTCAGATGACGATTTATAGTCAATTTCGGCTCAAGAAATTGTAAGGATACGAAGCAAAGCCGCACATTAGTGCGGCTTTTTTTATTCAAGCGATATCTTCAAAAATAGTTAATAGTGCTTTTGCCGCCTTGGGTAGCGTACGTCTCTGGTCAAACACAAGGCCGAGATTTCTATTCAGTGCAATATTCTTTACTCTAAACGCCTGCAATTCAGGTGTAATCATAGTCTCCGGTAAAATGCTCCAGCCGAGTCCAACAGATACCATCATTTTTATCGTTTCAAGATAATTGGTCGATAAGGTCTGGGTCAGGCTGATATCAAATTGGCTTAACGCGCGTTCCAGTATATCTCGGGTGACGGTACCGCGTTCTGGCAGGATAGAAGGCATGCGGATCAGCTCATCTGGCGTGACTGTGGACTTCACTGTGTACTCGCGGCTGACGACGAAGAGCAGTTTGTCTTTCCACAAAGTCTGGCAGTGTAAATACTCGATATTGCGCGACGGCAGGGTTACAACGCCTATGTCCAGATCCCCATTTAATATCTTCTCGATCACCAGCTCCGAATCATTGAAATGCAACTGTAGATTGACCCCGGGGTATTGCTGAGAATACGTTCGCAAGATTGGTGGCAGGCGGTGCAGGCCAATATGATGACTGGTGCCCAGGAGTAATCTGCCTCCAACGCTACTGGCAAGGTTATCGATGGCTTTGCGACCGTCATCAATGCTGTGAAGAATGTGTCTGGCATGGGGAAGAAACGTTTGACCTGCCTCAGTAATGAGTACGTTCCTGCCCACGCGATCAAATAGTCGCGTGCCCAACTGTTCCTCCAGGCTAGCGATACGCTTGCTAACCGCTGGTTGACTTAGATGTATCTGTTCTGCAGCGCGAGACACAGATCGCTGGTCTGCGACCGCAACAAACGCACGAATTTCTCTTATATCCAATATATAACTCTTTGGAATAGAAAATATGAATAATATAAATTAGAGTAATACACGAAATATACGATAGACTTTGTTGGAAGGTCAATAATTCGCAGGAAAAGGCAATGGGCGGAAAAACACTTTATGACAAATTATGGGACGACCATGTGGTCAATATTGACGAAAATGGTACAGCCTTATTGTATATCGATCGTCACTTGATACATGAGGTAACCTCGCCACAGGCATTCGAGGGTTTACGCCTTGCACAGCGACAGCCATGGCGACTCAACGCCAATCTGGCAACACCGGATCATAATGTGCCAACGACGGATCGAGAAAAGGGGATTGCAGATCCCATCTCTCGTTTGCAAGTCGAAACATTGGATGAAAACTGCAGGACGTTCAATATCACTGAGTTCGATATGTCTGACCTACGTCAGGGCATCGTACATGTCGTGGGTCCGGAGCAAGGGGCTACGCTTCCGGGAATGACGGTAGTGTGTGGAGATTCCCACACAGCGACTCATGGGGCCTTTGGAGCACTGGCGTTTGGTATAGGTACTTCCGAAGTCGAACATGTTTTGGCAACACAGTGCCTCATTCAGAAAAAGTCCAGGAATATGCTGGTCAAGGTCAATGGAAAGACCGGACCTGGTGTTACGGCCAAGGATATTATCCTCGCCATTATTGGTGAAATCGGTACTGCTGGTGGGACTGGTTACACCATAGAATTTGCCGGTGAGGCCATCCGTGATCTGAGCATAGAAGGGCGCATGACAGTGTGCAATATGGCGATTGAGGCAGGTGCTCGTGCAGGCATCGTGGCCGTCGACCAGAAGACACTGGATTATGTAAAAGGGCGACCTTTTGCGCCATCGGAAAAAGATTGGGCACAGGCGGCTGCTTACTGGAAGACGCTGGTCAGTGACGCGGATGCGAGCTTTGATCATGTGGTAGAACTAGATGCGACTGCGATACGGCCACAGGTGACCTGGGGCACCTCTCCGGAAATGGTAGTCGATATAGGTTCGAAAGTGCCGGACCCTGAATCTGTCACAGACCCGGTCAAGAAAGAAGGCATAAAGGCAGCGCTCAACTATATGGGCCTGCAAGCCAACACTCCGATCGAGCAAATCAGCGTGGACAAGGTGTTCATTGGTTCCTGTACGAATTCGCGTATCGAGGATCTTCGGCAGGCAGCGTCTGTCGCCAAGGGAAAGAAAGTCGCCGACTCTATTCTTCAAGCCCTGGTTGTGCCAGGTTCTGGCCTGGTTAAGCAGCAGGCAGAGCAGGAAGGGCTTGATAAAATCTTTATCGAGGCCGGATTCGAGTGGCGTGAGCCAGGTTGCTCAATGTGTCTTGCGATGAACGCCGATCGTCTAGAACCAGGCGAACGGTGCGCGTCTACGTCGAATCGCAATTTCGAGGGACGACAGGGGCAGGGCGGTCGCACTCATCTGGTGAGCCCGGCAATGGCGGCGGCAGCGGCAATCGCCGGACATTTCGTCGATATCAGCATTCAGGCCTGAAGAGGAGATAGTAATGAAACCTTATGTAAAGAACTCAGGCATTGTCTGTCCTCTCGATCGGGCGAATGTCGATACCGATGCCATTATTCCAAAGCAGTTTTTAAAGTCGATCAAGCGCTCTGGTTTTGGCCCGAATCTGTTCGATGAATGGCGCTATCTGGATCATGGCGAACCGGGGATGGATAACAGCAAGCGTGCGGTCAATCCCGAATTTGTGTTGAACCGTCCTCGGTTCGCAGGCGCGACAGTGTTGCTCGCAAGGGACAATTTCGGTTGCGGCTCTAGCCGCGAGCATGCCCCTTGGGCGCTGGAAGATTATGGTTTTCGTACCATTATTGCGCCGAGCTTCGCGGATATTTTCTATAACAACTGTTTCAAAAATGGTATTCTGCCCATCAAACTTGGTGCATCGATTGTTGATCAGCTTTTTCGCGAAACCGAAGCCGAGGTCGGGTATCAATTGACGATAGAACTGGAAAAACAAAACATCATCACGCCATCGGGCCAGCAAATTTCCTTCGAGGTCGATGCGTTTAGAAAATATTGTCTCGTTAACGGCCTCGACGACATTGGACTTACCTTGCAGAAAGCCGATGAAATTCGAGCTTATGAAGCTCAGCGCAAAACACGGGCGCCATGGTTGTTCGCATAATTGATAGTAAAGATGCAAAAGAAGTAGTAATTGAGAGAGTAATTAAATGACACACAAAATAGCAGTGCTTCCCGGCGATGGTATTGGACCAGAAATAGTCGCGGAGGCCGTCAAGGTGCTTCACTGCCTTCAAAAAGATTTTGGTTTGAAAGTCGAGTGTGAAAACGCCTTAGTTGGTGGTGCGGCAATCGATGCTACTGGTGGTCCACTGCCACAAGAAACGATGAAACTGGCCCTGGATGCTGATGCGGTCCTGCTGGGTGCGGTGGGTGGTCCGAAATGGGAATCACTCGATATTTCCATCCGACCAGAAAAGGGATTGCTAGGGCTGCGCTCCGGGATGGAATTATTTGGAAATCTTCGCCCAGCGATACTCTATCCTCAGCTTGCCGACGCATCGACTTTGAAGCCCGATGTAGTATCAGGGCTCGACATCATGATCGTCCGTGAGTTAGTTGGTGGAATCTATTTTGGTCAACCGCGCGGGATTCGTACTCTCGATAATGGAGAGCGTCAAGGATACAACACTCTAGTCTACAAAGAGTCAGAAATCGAACGTATAGGTCGTATGGCCTTCGAAACCGCGCGTAAGCGTGACAAGCGAGTTTGTTCGGTTGACAAAGCCAATGTGTTGGAATGCACGGAGCTATGGCGTGAGGTGATGACGCGAATTGCGAAGGATTATCCTGATGTCGCTTTAAGTCATATGTATGTAGATAATGCGGCCATGCAGCTAGTGCGAGCGCCCAAGCAGTTTGATGTAATGGTTACGACGAATATGTTTGGTGATATCTTGTCAGATTGCGCAGCCATGTTAACCGGTTCAATTGGTATGTTACCATCGGCATCACTTGATGCGAATGGCAAGGGTATGTATGAACCAATACACGGTTCGGCGCCTGATATCGCCGGGAAGGGCGTAGCAAATCCACTGGCAACTATTTTGTCCGTAGCGATGATGTTGCGTTATTCACTGAGTGAAAGCGAACTGGCGGACAGAGTGGAAAATGCAGTCTCGACTGTGCTCGACGAAAAACTTCGTACACCTGATATTTATACAGACGGTATGCGTAAGGTGGGTACAGAGGAGATAGGTGACGCGGTAGTCGCCGCAATGAAGCGCAGTCTTTGGAGTGAGACCGGCGCGAACAACTGCGCGCAGCAAGCGGGTGAATGTGTGCGTAACGGTTTTTCCAATAGTATTGATTAATTCGGGAAGAAGGTCATGAGTCAGAAAAAGTACGATGTTGCAATAGTTGGTGCCACTGGAGCGGTGGGTGAATCCATGCTCTCGATACTGGAACAGCGCAATTTTCCGGTAAACAATCTTTATCTTTTGGCCAGTGCGCGTTCTGCAGGTAGCAGAATGGAATACAAAGGAAAATATTTAATAGTAGAAGATCTTGCTACTTTTGATTTTTCCAAAGTACAAATCGGTTTGTTTTCTGCCGGTGGTTCTGTATCGAAAGAGTATGCGCCTAAGGCAGCGGCGGCAGGTTGTATCGTTATCGATAATACGTCAGAGTTTCGCTATGACGACGATATCCCCTTAGTTGTACCAGAAGTCAATCCGGACGCCGTGGCTACTTATACCAATCGCAACATCATCGCCAATCCTAATTGTTCCACTATACAGATGGTCGTCGCGCTAAAACCAATCTACGACGCTGTCGGTATTACGCGTATCAATGTCGCGACTTATCAGGCAGTATCTGGTACAGGTAAAGAAGCGATTGAGGAATTGGCAAAGCAGACCACAGCATTGTTGAACATGAAAGAGATCAGCTGCGAAGTATATCCTAAGCAGATCGCGTTCAATGTTCTGCCTCAGATCGATGTCTTTATGGACAATGGCTATACCCGCGAAGAGATGAAGATGGTATGGGAAACCAAAAAGATCCTCGAAGATGACAGTATCCAGGTCAACCCGACTGCGGTTCGTGTTCCGGTATTTTACGGTCACTCTGAAGCGGTACATATTGAAACAAAAGAGAAAATTACCACTCTCATGGCAAGAGACTTGCTAGAAAAAGCACCGGGCGTACAGCTTTTGGATGTGCGTGAAGCCGGCGGCTATCCCACTGCGGTAACGGAAGGGGCGGGCAATGATCCTGTTTACGTTGGACGGATACGCGAGGACGTCTCTCACCCGAGAGGACTCAACCTGTGGGTGGTAGCTGATAATGTTCGTAAAGGTGCGGCGCTAAATAGTATTCAGATTGCGGAGTTACTGGTCGACAAATACATTTAAGACCTGGGCTCATTCAGGCGCCACCGTGGCGTTGCTGGACTAAACAATGGATGCATTATTGAGCAGGAAGATTGTTAGCAGAACTTTGATCGGTCTCATACTTGTTTTAGCAGGTATGGGGCCGTCTGTCGTGTTCGCCCTCGGCGTAGGTGCGATAACGCTTGAATCTTCATTAAATCAACCGCTTAACGCAAAAATCGACCTGCTCGGCGCGACCACTGACGAGCTCGAGGGCCTATCGGTTAATCTAGCACCGAATGATGTCTATAACCGCATGGGTATTGAGCGGGGCGAGATACAGGAAAATCTCAAGTTCCGCGTCGATCAGAATAGTAACGGTGATGCTTTTATTCGTGTCTATACGCTGGAGTCTTTCGGCGAGCCCTTTCTGAATTTTCTCATTGAAGTGAACTGGCCTAGTGGCCGTTTGCTGCGTGAATTCACGATTTTGTTAGATCCACCGGTGTTTGAACAGGAAGAAGCAAAGCCTGTGTCCACGCCAGGGCTTGATGAACCACCACCGGAGACCATATCTGACGTCCAACCGGACTTCGATAAACCAATGGAAGTCGTTCCTTCAGCCACGGAATCCTTGGCGGAAGAACCGGAAATCGCTACGGAGACACTGGTAGAGAATCTGCAATACGGGCCTGTCAAACGAGGCGAAAACTTGTGGAAAATTGCCAATAGTATTAAGCCCAGTGATCTCACTCTACAACAAGTGATCATGGCGCTTTACAAGCAAAATCCCGAGGCATTTTTTGGCAATAATGTCAGCATGCTCAAGGAGGGAAGTGTTCTTCGTCTGGATGATATCGATGCTGCCCGGCGTATACCGGTGGACAAGGCTATTGCGGAACTGGCGCGCCATCACCAGGATTGGTTGGCTTATAAACGCGAAAAAGTTGCCTCGCGCGCTGTTGCAGCGGAATCCATAGGCGAACGATTACATGGCGAATCCAAAGTTAGCGATGAAGAACTCGCGGCTACACGTCCGGAGGAGCAGCCGGTACTAAAGCTGGTAACGCCTAGTCCGGAAGAATCACAATCAAAAGGCATCGATAGCAGTCTTAGCGAAAAAGTTGAAAGTGAGCTGAACCATGCGCGCATCGAATTGGCTATGGCTAACGAAATGCTTGAGGCATCGAGGCAGGAAAACCAGGAATTAAGAAGTAGGATTAGTGCACTTGAGTCTCAACTTGAGTCTATGAAAAAGTTGGTGGAGCTGCGCGATAAAGAAATGCAGCTTTTGCAGCAGGAACGAGTTGAATCACCACCTCGCGAAGTGGAAGACATCACGCAGCTCTCTGTAGATACCGGCGATGAAGGTATGGCTCCAGCGGCTGAAAAAGAGCCAGAGCAGAGTAAAGAAATCGATATTTTTTCAGACACACGCACGATTGTTACCTTGGGCTTAGTCGTTGTTCTTCTCCTCTCATTCTTCTATGTCGTAACGCGTTCACGCCAACGTGATTTGAACACTCCACTATTTGACGACGAGGAACTGTATAGTGAAAACAAGTCCGATGCAGTTAAATCCGAGGCAGTCAAAGAAGTTGAAAAGCTGGAGACCAAACCAGAGGGTGATCTCGGGTTCGGGGTTTCGGAAATACCTCCAGAGGAGTCGGATGAGGACGAGTTTATTGATCCGATTTCAGAAGCCGATGTTTATCTGGCTTATGGAAAATACGATAAAGCCAAGGAACTGCTACGCCCAGCGATAGAAAAGAATCCAGAGCGTCATGAGCTCAAACTCAAGTTATTGGAAGTGTTTTCTTTGGCGGGCGACAAGCATTCGTTTGATAGTTATGTAGAAGAGTTTTACGCTGCGTTGGCTGGCGACCGGGAAAACCCACTCTGGGGTAAGGCAGCAGAACTGGCCAAAGATGTCAGCCCGGATAACCAGTTATTCTCACAGGTAGTGGTTAGCGATGATTCAGTTTTCTCTGAGGAGACCAAGCTGGACTCGGTAGGCGCTCCAGAGTTCGGCGAATCAACAGATGCTGTTCTGGATCGTTTGTTTGAGGACGATGCGACAGTTAGCCAACCAACATATTCTAGTGTCTCTACCGCTAGTGCCCATACTGGGTCTAAACTGGATTCCGACCCACTGCGAGAAGAAGATGTACCTTCGCTTGCTATGAGCGATCTGGAATTGTCGCAACTCGAAAGTATTGCGCCAGGCGATATGGGAGAGAACCCAGCGCGTAGTGAACCGATGGTGAGCGATCGTGGTTTGACCAGCATGCTGGAGAACTTCGAGGAACCTGATATCGGGTCCAGTATTTCCAAAACAGTTGCTGAAGAACCTGTACAAACGCGTGGCCAGACTGACATCGCTAGCACTCAGGTACTCAGTGATGTCACTGCTGCTATCCCACTCGACGAACATGAAGACAGCATCGCGGTAGCTGAAGCTCTCGATAGTTTGTTCGAAGAACAGCAGGCAGTCGAGTTCGCACAAACTCAGTCGGATAACAGTGCGATTGAGCAGATGAAATCGGCTGCTGCAGTTGCTGAAAATGAAGATTCGATAAGGTCAGCACCGATCAGTGAACTGGAAACTATCCCTGACTTGACAGATGTCGCATCAACCGAGTCGCCGACCATACAATCTCTCGGACTCGATGGTGAAACTGTTCCGGTCAGTGAAGGAATGAGTAGCCTGCACGATACTACAGTGGATGTTGCGGCAGCATCGACGCCTGTAATGTCATCAGGGTTGGAAGAAGAGGCTGAAACCGTCGTATTCGATGAAGAAATTGGTCCACTGGAAACTTTGAGCAATAACGTCGAAGCCATCAGCATGTCCGTATTTGATGAATCGACGGATGAGAATCTGATATCAGATGCTTTTCTCGAAGAAGATAAATCCTTAACGGCCTTATTAAGTTCTTCACCCGTTAGCGAGCCAGGTATACCAGAGGTTTCACTGCCAATGGATAGCGTTGCTGAGAATGTAAGTGACGTTTTCTCTGAGGGCATGGATGAACTGGAATTGCACACATCTGCAACTGGTGAATTACCGGATGTTACCGAAGTAACCGATATTTTTGCTGAAGACGCGGAAACGCCAGTCCAGTCCGCAGCGGAATTTGAAGACACGACTATGTTTCTTCTAGCTGATGAAGTCGGTACCAAACTTGACCTTGCACGAGCTTATATTGAAATGGGCGACAAACAAGGTGCAATTGAGTTACTCAGGGAAGTTCAGGCCGAAGGCGATGACAAGCAGCGTTCGGATGCCGAGGAACTACTCGCGTTAGCCGGTTAAAATACACACGATTTTTGAATTTAGAATAATCAACGTATAATTCAGGCCACATTTGAATTGGCCAGTCGCATTGCATCCCAGTATCCTTATTGTAATATTTTTCGTATTCGCCGGTGTTCTTGCAACAGGAGACTGGTCGCACCTGATATCGGGTGCATTCTTACTGACCTCCGCTTTTCTAATGTTTAGACGGCTACCTTCAACAAATACCTGGCGCTTGCTCCGTCGCTTGCGTTGGATATTTCTTACCCTGGTGGCGGTCTATGCCACGATGACACCCGGTGCTCCTGTCCTGCCAAACCTGGATTTTATTAGCAAAGAAGGGTTGTTGCTTGGCCTTCTGCGAGGGTTAATACTGCTATTGCTTGTGATTGCCGTTGACCTGTTGTTAAACGCCTTGTCCAGAAATGAGTTGGTGCGCGGTTTATACTGGTTGTTTCGTCCGCTTAATGGCGTTGGGTGTGATATCGATCGATTAGTCTTACGCACCTTGCTCACAATGGAATATGCGCTTGAGGGTAGCGGTGAGAAACGACAGACCCAGCCGTCGATTGAAACTGGTAATTTCTCACAACGATTAGATTTGGCAGCCAAAACATTGCAGCAACGATTTGAAAACGCACTGATGCAAGAGCACCATAGAGAAGAAATTGTCGTGGATACAGGTGAGCCACCGTCCGTGCTTGCTTGGCTTGTACCGGTGGCTATTGGTTTGGCAATGATGACACTTGAAGCTGCAATATGACTGAGAACACCAAACAACGCATTGCTATGGGCGTGGAATACGACGGCTCTGAATATAGTGGCTGGCAGTATCAGGGACACACCCAGAACACGGTACAATACGACGTGGAAAAGGCCTTGTCAGCGGTGGCAGATGAAGCCATACAAGTTCATTGCGCTGGACGAACGGATGCTGGTGTACATGGCAGCGAGCAGGTGATTCATTTCGACACATTGGCCGAAAGAAGTTTACGTGGCTGGGTCTATGGCGCGAACGCCAATCTTCCGAAAAAAGTGTGTGTTTTGTGGGCAAAAGAAGTGGATGATAATTTTCATGCGCGCTTTTCAGCGACGGCTCGTCGCTATCGCTATATCATACTGAATCGAGCCATCAGGCCAGCAGTGCTCAATCATCGTGTGACGTGGGAATATCGGGCACTGGATGCAGATAAAATGCATAGCGCAGCGCAAGCCTTGGTGGGCGAACATGATTTTACTTCGTATCGTGCTGTGGCATGTCAGGCGAAAAAGCCAGTGCGCGAGTTACGTTGGATTCGCGTATCGCGGCATGGCCAGTATGTCGTCATAGACGTTGAAGCCGATGGATTTCTACACCACATGGTGAGAAATATTGCTGGAGTCTTGATGGATATTGGCGCCGGTAAAGCCAAGGATTCTTGGGCTGCGGAAGTGCTGGCACATCGAGACAGGAATCTTGGCGGCGTAACTGCGCCTCCCTGGGGTTTATATTTGGCCAGAATCACTTACCCGGAGTCATTTAAACTGCCTCAACTTTCCCTAGACTCGCCAGTTTGGTAATCTTAGCCACCTTTTTCAATGAATTGCTGACCCGTTGTGCGAACCCGTATCAAAATTTGTGGAATCACCCGTTGGGAGGACGCGGCTGCGGCCGTAGAGTGCGGTGCTGACGCACTGGGCTTCGTCTTCGTACCAAATAGCCCACGATGTATCGGGGCGAAGCAGGCTGCCACAATCATTCAGCGTCTGCCGCCTTTTGTAAGCGCAGTTGGCTTATTCATGAATCAGCAGGAACGGGATATCGGTCCGATAATCGACCAGGTGCCGCTCGATATACTGCAATTCCATGGTAATGAGAGCGCGCAAGAATGTGCCTGCTATCAGCGGCACTACATAAAGGCGTTGCCTATGGGGGGCAATATTGACCCAGCAGACTATATGGCCGGACATCCTCTTGCTAAAGGGTTTTTGCTCGACAGCCATGCCGATGGAGGGCTCGGTGGGAGTGGACACACCTTCGACTGGAATCGGATACCCCGGGGGCTTGATATTCCGATCATACTGGCGGGCGGGCTTAAACCTGAAAATGTGGCCGCGGCGATAGGCAGTGTCAGGCCTTACGGCGTTGACGTTAGTAGTGGTGTTGAAATCGAAAAAGGAATAAAGGACAGAGTCCTGATCCAGGACTTTGTAAATGCTGTAAGAGAAGGTGACAGAATATATGAAATTGACTGATATGCCCGATGCTAATGGCCATTTTGGCGTTTATGGCGGGAAGTTTGTAGCGGAAACCCTGATGGAGCCGCTGGAAGAACTACGGCAGGCCTATGAAAGCCTAAAGAAAGATGCCGGTTTTCAGGCCGAATTAGACCGTGACCTGGCCCACTACGTCGGTCGTCCTAGTCCTATCTACCACGCAGAAGGGTGGAGTCGTCACCTGGGCGGGGCACAAATTTATCTTAAGCGGGAAGATCTCAACCATACAGGTGCGCATAAAGTTAATAACACCATTGGCCAGGCCTTGTTAGCCAAACATATGGGCAAGACACGTATCATCGCCGAAACCGGTGCTGGTCAGCACGGTGTAGCCAGTGCAACAGTGGCGGCACGTCTGGGTCTCGAATGTGTAGTCTATATGGGAGCAGAAGACGTCAAACGTCAGGCGATTAATGTCTATCGCATGAAGCTACTCGGCGCAGAGGTTGTCCCTGTTACCTCAGGTTCCAAGACACTCAAGGATGCCTTGAACGAAGCCATGCGTGACTGGGTAACCAATGTGGATAACACCTTCTACATCATTGGTACAGTCGCCGGTCCGCATCCATACCCGGCCATGGTGCGCGATTTTCAGTGCATTATCGGTCGTGAAGCGCGGAAACAGATGCAGGAGATGACCGGAAGGTTACCCGATGCGCTGGTGGCATGCGTTGGGGGTGGCTCTAATGCCATCGGACTGTTCCATCCCTTCCTGGATGACAAAGAAGTGGCTATCTATGGCGTTGAGGGCGGTGGCGATGGCCTAGATAGTGGTCGTCATGCAGCTCCTCTTTGTGCGGGCACACCGGGTGTGTTACATGGCAACCGTACCTATTTGATGGAAGATGAAAACGGACAGATTATTGAAACACACTCGATCTCTGCAGGGCTCGATTATCCTGGCGTTGGCCCGGAGCACGCGTGGCTGAAAGATATCGGGCGAGCAAATTATGTGGCTGTTACTGATAGCGAGGCACTCGATGCCTTTCACGCACTAACACGCAAAGAAGGCATAATCCCTGCCCTGGAATCCAGTCACGCTCTGGCCTATGCGGCCAAACTTTCTAAAGAGCTGGGTAAGGACAAAAACATCCTGGTAAACCTCTCGGGCCGTGGTGACAAGGATATCCATACGGTAGCAGGTCTGGAAGGTATGAAAGTATGAACCGTATAGAAAAACGATTTTCCGATTTGAAGGCCCAGGGCCGTAAAGCACTCATTCCTTATGTAACCGCTGGCGATCCAGATCCCACGATAACGGTAAGCTTGATGCATAGCATGGTCGAGTCCGGTGCGGACTTAATTGAACTGGGAGTGCCGTTTTCTGATCCGATGGCCGATGGTCCGGTGATTCAAGCCGCTTGCGAGCGTGCATTGAAACACGGCGTCAGCTTGCGCGATGTGTTGGCGATGGTAGAGCGTTTTCGCGAACTCGATGCAGAAACACCGGTGGTTCTAATGGGCTACCTTAATCCGATTGAAGTCATGGGTTATCAGACTTTCACCACAGCGGCAAAAAAAGCCGGTGTCGACGGTGTTTTAATTGTTGATCTTCCTCCTGAAGAAGGGGAAGATTTGGGCAAGTGTCTTAAACAGGACGATATTGCGCCGATTTTTCTGCTCGCACCGACAAGTACCGATGCGCGAATAGAGAAAATCGTCAGTCACGCCAGAGGCTTTGTCTACTATGTTTCACTTAAGGGTGTAACAGGGGTGAAAAGTCTGAATGTAGACGAGGTCAGTGCCCGATTGAATCAATTAAGACGCATGACGGATTTACCTATCGGCGTTGGATTTGGAATTCGTGATGCGGATTCTGCTCGAAAAGTTGCAGCAATTGCCGATGCCGTTGTCGTAGGTAGTGCGATAGTAACCCGGGTAGAGTCTTTGCAAGACAAACCCGAAAGTATTAACGCCGAAGTGGGTGCATTTCTGGCAGAACTGCGCGCGGCGATGGATGGCAAATAACCGGAGTAGTGGAACGAAAACATGAGTTGGTTTGAAAAACTGTTACCTTCACGAATTCGTACCGAAGCGAATCAAAAGAGCACCGTACCAGAAGGTCTGTGGACCAAGTGCGACGGATGTAGCGCGGTATTGTTTAAGGCTGAACTGGAGCGCAATCTCGACGTTTGTCCCAAGTGCGATCACCACATGCGCATCGGCGCCCGTCGTCGCTTGACAATGTTTCTCGACGAAAACGGTCGTGAAGAAATTGCGCCCAATCTTGAGCCAGTGGATTTGCTTAAGTTCAAGGATAGCAAGAAGTACAAGGACCGGATTGTTCAGGCACAAAAGTCTACCGGTGAGAAAGATGCCCTAATCGCCATGCGTGGTGCGGTTAAAGGGGTGCCCGTTGTCGCAGCCGCATTTGAATTCAAATTTATGGGCGGTTCCATGGGATCCGTAGTCGGCGAGAGATTTGTGCGTGCCGCCAACGTCAGTTTGGAAAAACGAATTCCTTTTATTTGTTTTTCTGCCAGTGGCGGCGCACGTATGCAGGAAGCTTTATTCTCCCTAATGCAAATGGGCAAAACCAGCGCAGCGCTCGCAAAACTGAGCGAGAAGGGAATACCTTATATCTCTGTCTTGACCGATCCAACTATGGGTGGTGTTTCCGCAAGTTTCGCTACGCTGGGCGATCTCAATATCGCAGAGCCTAAGGCCTTGATAGGTTTTGCGGGCCCAAGGGTAATTGAGCAAACAGTACGTGAAACCCTGCCCGAAGGGTTTCAACGCAGTGAATTTCTACTCGAAAAGGGTGCAATCGATATGATTGTCGACAGGCGAGATATGCGCGATAAGCTCTCCAGTATGTTGGCAATGCTTAGCGAGCATCTAAAAAAGCCCGCGAAACAAGAAGCAACTACTACGGTCGCGTGATTTCATGCGCTTCTCATCGCTGGATGAGTGGTTGACTTGGCAGGAGTCGCTCCATCCCAAGAACATAGATCTTGGTTTGGAGCGCCTTCAGGTAGTTGCACAAAAACTATTCACACGTGAAGACTTCAAAACGATAATCACTGTCGCTGGCACCAATGGCAAGGGGTCGGTGTGCGCCATGTTGTCAGCCATATACCACAGTGCTGGTTTCCGTGCCGGTTGGTATTCATCTCCCCATTTATTGCGCTATAACGAACGCATTCGCATTGGCGATGTGGAAATCAGCGACCAACGCTTGTGTGAGGCATTCGAAAAAGTCGATCAGGCGCGCGGTGATATAACTCTGACCTATTTTGAATTCGGTACTTTGGCGGCGCTGGAAATTTTTCGCGATGCAAACCTTGATGTTGTTGTGCTCGAAGTAGGATTGGGCGGACGCCTAGATGCTGTGAATATACTCGATGCCGATGTGGCGGTGTTGACTACGGTCGATCTTGACCACCAGGATTGGTTGGGACCAGACAGGGAAAGTATCGCGAGGGAAAAGTTGGGTATCGGTCGCGAGAATCATCCCTTGGTTTGCGGTGATTTGGATCCTCCGTGCGCAGTAAGCGAATATTGCCTGGCGCATCATATTCCTTTGTATCGCATACGCCATGAATTCGCATTCTTCCTGCACGAAGAGCACTGGCATTGGCAAAGCGCGGATGAGAGGATTAGTGCATTGCCCAAACCAGTGTTGAACGGAGTCCATCAATACACCAATGCCGCTGTCGTGCTCATGGTGACTCGTTTGTTAAAGCAGCAACTACCCTTGAGTAATGCAGAAATTCGCAATGGCCTGTTGTCAGCAGTCTTACCCGGACGTTTGCAAATGGTGAAATTCCAGAACCGAATGTTCATGCTCGATGTAGCCCATAACCCTCAGGCCGCGCGCGCTTTGGCGTCGGCGATAGAGAATGAGGGACTCGGTACGCCTATGCAGGCTGTGGTAGGCATGTTGCGCGATAAAGATGCCCTTGAGACTTTAAAACCGATGTTACCAAGAATAGAGTTGTGGCATGTGGCTGGTATAGCAGTAGCAAGAGGTGGAAGTGGAGAGCATTTGAAGGAAACCTTAATGTCACTCGGTGTCAAACAAGACAACATTCATGTTTACTCCAATGTTAGGGATGCAATTCATGGCAGTATGCTAAATAATATTGCTGAACAGCTGACAGTTGTTTTTGGATCTTTCTACACAGTCTCTGATGCACTGCAATATCTATCGGATTAACTATGGATAATATTTCCTTCGTACAGAGAATACTCGGCGCAATCATTTTGCTTTCCCTGGCAATCATCTTTGTTCCTATGATTCTGGAACAGGAAAACGACATTAATGAGAATATCCGAGGCACAAACATCCCTTCCATGCCGGACAATGTGGCTACGGTTGTTTTTCAACTGGATAATGAAGGCGTATTTCGCTCACTAAAAGAGCAGGTAAAGGAAGGCAAGCCGGTGTCAATTCGCGAGGCCCTGGAAAATGAACACCGAGTGCTACCGGCTCAAGATAATAATGCGCAGAAAACGAATGCAACTGAGGAGGCAACGAATAAGCCTCGCATTCAAGAGAGCACTGTTGTTACCGAGGGTGCCGCGATGACCTGGATGGTACAGCTGGGTAGTTTTAGTAGCGAAAAAAATGCGCTCGAATTACGCGATCGGCTTCGTAAGGCGGACTATCCTGCCTACTTGCGTGAACGAAAAAATGAAGCAGGAAAAACGATTTGGCAGGTGCGTGTAGGGCCTGAATTGAGCGCCAAAAAGGCAGTTGAATTAAAGCAACGGCTCGAATCGACAACGGGTCTGGAATCGTTGGTGGTACGACATCCGTAAAACTTCACCCCATAGTTTGTCTTTTGCTACAATGCGCCTTGCCCAGAATCAGCCCGGAAGGTGTTGTGGCTTATTTATCTATTAAATCAAAGGCATACCTTGTATGAATGCGCTCGATCTAGCGATTCTGGGGATCTTGCTACTGTCGGCCCTAATCAGTTTTGTGCGTGGATTTACCAAAGAAGTCTTTTCCCTTGCGGCATGGGTGTTGGCTATCTGGGTGGCAGTTACCTATACAGGTCTGGGAACGCTTTTTCTTGAATCGTATATTTCCCATCCCTCACTGCGTGTTGGCGTCGCTTTCATTGTTTTATTCCTTGTGACTTTAATTCTGGCCACGCTTTTGAATGTCTTGTTGAGCAGTTTGGTCAAAAAAACCGGGCTAAGTGGCACGGATCGCATGGTAGGTTTGATTTTTGGTGTGGCCCGCGGAGCGGTCATTGTCTCAGTATTAGTGCTACTGGCGGGAATTACTGAACTACCAAAGGAAAGATGGTGGCAGGAATCCCGTTTACTTAGTCATTTTGAACAAATGGCATCCTGGCTGCGCGAATATCTTCCACCTGATGCCGCAGCTGGAATCGTTTATAACTAACACCGGAGAATACGTATGTGCGGAGTTGCCGGCATAGTCGCCAAACGTGACGTGAATCAATCGTTATATGACGCATTGACCGTCTTGCAACACAGAGGTCAAGACGCGGCCGGTATCGTTACCTGCGATATGGGGCGACTACATCTGCGTAAGGATAATGGTCTTGTGCGGGACGTATTTGCCGCAAGACACATGATCAAACTAACCGGCTATATGGGCATTGGTCACGTGCGCTACCCTACGGCAGGTTCTTCGTCCACTTCGGAAGCGCAACCGTTTTATGTGAATTCTCCTTACGGTATTACTTTGGCGCACAACGGTAATCTCACCAATACCCATCAGCTGATGGAAGATCTATATCGGGAAGATTTACGCCATATCAATACGGACTCGGATTCAGAGGTCCTGCTCAATGTATTTGCTCATGAATTGCAGGCTTTAGGTAAACTGAAAATCACTGCAGACGATATTTTTGACGCAGTAAAAGGTGTGCATCGACGATGCCGTGGCGCCTATGCCGTTGTGGCCATGATCACCGGCTATGGCATCGTCGGATTTCGTGACCCCTTTGGTATTCGACCTATGGTATATGGTAAGCGTGAAACTCCTGAAGGCACAGAATACATGGTTGCCTCGGAAAGCGTAGCACTGGATTCTCAGGATTTTGAATTGATCGCAGATCTTGCGCCGGGCGAGGCGGTGTTTTTTGGCAAAGACGGCACATTGGCGAAACGGCAATGTGCGGAAAAAACGCAGTATTCTCCCTGTATTTTTGAGTACGTGTATTTCGCTCGTCCTGATTCGATTATCGATGGGATTTCTGTGTATAAGGCGCGTTTGCGCATGGGAGAATATCTGGCGCGCAAGATAGAAAAAGCGAATCTTCATGAAGACATTGATGTCGTTATTCCTATACCCGATACCAGTCGAACTACAGCCCTGCAGTTGGCGAATTCTCTGGGCATTAAATACCGGGAAGGTTTTATCAAGAATCGTTATATTGGCCGCACGTTCATCATGCCCGGACAAAAACAGCGCAAAAAATCCGTTCGGCAAAAATTGAATGCGATAGATCTGGAGTTTCGCGGCAAGAATGTACTGTTAGTCGACGATTCCATCGTGCGCGGAACAACATCAGGCCAAATTATACAAATGGCGAGAGAGGCCGGCGCGAACAAGGTGTTTTTTGCCTCAGCTGCGCCTCCGGTGCGATTTCCGAACGTATACGGAATAGACATGCCGACTAAGGAAGAGCTGATAGGGCATAACCGCGACGATGCGCAAATCGCCCAGGCGATAGGTGCAGACTGGTTGGTGTATCAGAATCTGGAAGATCTGGTCGCCGCCGTAATACACGAGAAAAGTTCAGGCGTGCAAGGCTTTGATGCGTCCTGTTTTGACGGGGTATATGTGACAGGTGATATCACCGAAGCCTATTTAAATGATCTGGAACAACGTCGAAACGATGCCGCCAAAGAAACACGAAACCTTATTGAGCGTGAGGTTATGGAGTTGTACAACAATCGCTAATGGGTAAGTTAGGTAGTAGGGACTCGATTAAGTATTTGGTTTGTCGGCCTAATTTAAATGCTTAACATCCTTACTTCTTTAAGCTGTTTCTACAGTTTGCATACTATGCTGCCGACTATATACCCGGTTGGACTTTTCTAACGGGACAGGATGTGAGTGGAAGGGTTTCGGAAAAAGTCATCGCCAGAGCTAAAGCCGTTCAAATACTGAAGAAAATTCCGTGTTTCAATGGCCTTCTGGAAGATGAATATTTTAAAGTGCTGGGCATGTGCACCAGTGCTGCTGCGCGTGATGGCGACGTGCTTTTTAAACAGGGCGACCCTGGAAAAAGTATGTTTATACTACTGTCTGGTGAGATGCAGATCAAAGTAGATGGCGTTGGCGTCGTACACACCATGCGTGCCGGCGAAGTCGTCGGAGAGATCAGTCTGGTAAAACACGTCAAACGCACAGCAACGGTAATGGCAGCGCAGGACTGTGTGTTGTTACAGTTATATGCAGAAATTTTTCATGAAGTCATCAAAAAACAGCCACGTATCGGTTATGTAATTATGCGCAACGTGGCCAGAATTCTTGCCGACAGATTGGTGCAAACCAATAAATCCCGTTAAGTTGTCTTTCTCAAATACTGTTTCGCATATACACCCAACATATAGATTCCCCCTGCAACACCTCCATAAAAATGGGCGTCCACTAATACAGGGCCACCAGCACTTTCCTCGGAGCCTGGGAGTGGCCCCTGAATTTGTTCATACAGCAATTTTCCAATAATAAATATTAAAAACAGGATGGCTTCTTTGCGACGCGGCTTGAGATCTGCAATGCCACCTGCGATGAAAAGTCCGTGGAGCACGCCAGATAGCCCAACATAGCTGTGTAATGTCGGTTGTGTGAAATACAAAACAATACTGATAAACATACCAGAAAAGAAAATCAATATCGCCCAATGCGTAGCCGAAATGAGGCTACCAAAGAAATAGAATATAAAAATCAAACCCGCCAAGTTCATCCACAAATGCCCCCAGGTCAGGTGCATAAAGTGTCCGCTCAACATGTGCCAATACTCTCCTTCAGCAATCAACTCGCGTTCATAAGGCAACAGTTCAACAAGTGATTGCTCGAATAGGGTATTGATTAATACCACTAGCGAGACTAGGCCTAGCAAAATCAATTGGGGTAAGGGAATTTTTTCTGCAAAGAGATTCATGGCTAGACGCAATTCATCGCACTAATTCACGGAATCGTAGTTTAGCGCCGATATGAGCAAACCGCTATACGACAGGTGCTCGTTAAGGGGAAAACTTGTTTCGTCGTGTAGTTAAGCCACAATTGACATTCGGGTAGCCGAGCAGCTAAAGTGTCCTGGTGTCTCTCGAACGCCACTTATCCGCAGAAAGGGCTGAGCCCAACGAGAATTCGCTTTATTACAATTCATCAAATACGATTTTTTCCCGTCGGGCGGATACGGACAGAAGGAGAATCGTATGTCTAAAGAACATTCCGGCTTGTCGGCCGAGACGAGTCTGTATTGTGTACCTGAACCGACTGAAGCACTACGTAATAGCAATCAGGAAAAGGCGGTAAGTCTGCTTAATAGGTATTTTGCGGGTGATGCCGGCGCGATCGCACAATTTAGACGTCATCACCCCTTAGCAAGTAACACTGATTTCAAACCTGAGTTGATAGATGCGCGTATGTTGGTTTCCAGTGAACCGATGCGTATTAAGAAACTTTCTTTGGAAAAACTCAGGAAAGACGCCAAGAAATTACTCAGACAGGTAAAGTCGTCTTCTCCGGAAGTTTTGAAACGAATCATGCAGTACCATACTAAATCGCCTGAGCAATACAAGCTTGCCGATGCTCAATTGGTGATTGCAAAAGAAAATGGTCTGGCAAGTTGGGCAAAACTAAAAGCTCACATAGAGCAGGTGGACAGGGCATTAGAATTCCTCGGCAATAATGTATTTCGACCGGATGAGAAACTCAAAACCTTGCACATTCGATGTGGTACCGATATACAAGAGTCGCTTAAGCAATGCGGTTTTGTTGGGGACTATCTTGAAATCAGCAATCCGTTTCCGCAGGGTCCAGTGCCGCACTATGAACCATTAGAATATTTTGTCTCTACGCGTACAGAATTTATCCGTAACAATTATCAAAACGATTTACCAAGCGATATTGCTAAGGAAAGAATTGAAAACACTGAACAGGAGATTTTGCACGTTGAGCGCACCCTTCATAACCTGACAAAGAATTATCAACGCATAGTACTGTGGTTTGAACATGATCCCTTTGATCAATTGTGCAAAGCCTATGTATTCGCGCATTTGTCGAATCTGGATCTATTTGACATTACCATTGAGTGTATTCAAATTGATCGCTTCCCTGGCGTTAAAAAATTCATCGGCATTGGGCAACTGACGCAGACGCCGGAAGTGTTGCTTGCCTTGTGGCCTCGGCGGGTCGAGGTAACAGCGGCGATGCTAGCCTATGGCGCGCGCGTGTGGCAAGGTTTTGTTGCCAGTGACCCGATAACCTTATGGCAACTAACGGAGGAGCCACAAGTTCCGCTTCCGCACTTGCAGGCTGCCGTAAGACGCATGCTTATGGAGCTACCCTGGAGGGGAAATGGTCTCGGTCTAACCGAGCACCTCGTCCTTACGATTCTTGCCGAGCATGGGCCATTGAGACCAGGTGCCATATTTAATCTATTGATGTCAGAGTTAGAGCCATTGCCATATCTTGGAGACATTATGTTGCTTACCGGGATACGTCCACTTTGGCAATGCAAGAATGCCGCGATAGAAATAGTCGACCGCTATCCGGATGACAATCCAATGCGGCGGATGCGGTTGTCACTAACAGAATTCGGGAAAAAGCTGCTTAGTGGAGAATCGAATTGGCTGATGATCAATGAAAACTATGTCAGACATCTTGGTGGCGTGGTAATTCGTCAAGGTTATAGAAATTGGTATTGGTCTGGAGAGCATCAACAGCCAGTACTTAAATAGAATAGGAAATGATGTCAATTTGCGCTTTGTATATATCGACGTGTTAGCGGAAGTGCAGATGAAGAGAAAATATGTTGGCTGCTGTTATGTTCCAGCACAATGCCATGATCGTGATCTTGCCAGAAAACCGTAGTTGTATCAGCTATGCGTTTGGCTTGGGAAAGATTGTGCGTGACGACAATGAAGGTGTGACGACTGCGCTGATCGATTAATAAATCCTCAATTTTACGTGTTGATATCGGATCGAGCGCACTACAGGGCTCATCCAATAGGACCAGCTCTGGTTCAAGTGCCAGTGTTCTCGCTATTAGCAGTCGCTGTTGCTGTCCGCCAGAAAGCGCTAGCGCGGGCAGATGCAGCCGAGATTTTACTTCGTTCCATAACCCGGTGAGTTTCAGAAAATGCTCTATTCGATCGGCTATTTCCTGTCGGTTACGTATGCCATGGGCTTTCAAAGGAATAGTGAAGTTTTTTTCTATAGAAAAAGGGAAAGGTTGCGGCGTTTGGAACACGAAGCCTATCTGTCTTCGTAACATCGTCAAATCGGCGTCCAAAGTTAATATATTTTTTCCTTTATAATTTATTTTTCCTTCAGATGAACAGCCATGTAGATGTTGGTTGATTCGATTGATAGACATGAGAAAACTGGTTTTTCCACATCCTGATGGGCCAACGATGGCGTGAATTTTGTTGAAATCAAAAGATAGCGAGATATCTTTAAATGCATATTGCTGATGGAACTTGGTGCTGAGATTTTCACATTCGAGAATAGTGGGTTTGGACAGTGTTTCCGTCAAATCAGTCGTAGAGATATTCGTATTAAGGTCTGGTTTCATACTTTTATGCGTTCCTGATTAGATTTTTGATTTCCCATCCACAGGGCACTACTATTTATAAAAAGTAAAAGTAGTAGAAGTGTTAACGCTGATGCATAACTGTTTTGATTACCACCCGGTACGTTCATAGATAAATCCAGTATGTGTACCGACAAACTGCGCCCCGAGTCGCTAAGAGTTGATGGCATGCGATCGACGTATCCTGCGGTATATACCAAGGCCGCTGTCTCTGATAAGGCCCGGGACAGGGCCAAAATAATACTGCCAATCAATCCGCGGGATATAGATGGCAACAAAACAAAAAAATAGATTTGCCATTGATGCATACCGCAAGCTCGCGCACTTTGGAAATGAGCTATGGGAATTTCTTTCAAGCGATCTTCGAAAAGACGCGCTAACAAGGGCAGAATCATACACGCCAAAGTTAATCCGCCGGAAAGTAAGCTAAACCCCAGTTTGCAGAGGATGACGAAAAAAGCATATCCAAACAAACCATAGACAATCGAAGGAATGCTAGCCAACAAGTCGAGTGAAGCGCGTAGAAAAGATATGCCTCGGGAGTGAGTGGCTGGTATTTCACTGAGATTAATGGCAATGGCCAACGCGACAGGTGTCGCGGTTATCAAACTGACACAAATAATGAGCATGGTCGAAATTAATATAGAAGAAATGCCACCTTGTAAACCAGCGTTTGCTGGCGCTTGTGTAAACCAATTCCATGAAAGCCTGGGCAGGCCGTTAATGGTGATTTCCCAAACTATTTGGCCATAGAGTAATGCGAGCAAAGTGATAGAAAAAATGCATGTGCCAAGAATGACTTTCTCAGAGGGATTCACGGGTTCTGCTCCTGAAGCAAGCAATATTTTCAGGGATTGATCGTTGCCTGGAGGTCTTCAACAGTATTGCGACTAGCCCTAATAGTAACAGACCGCTGGTGAACAAAGCAGAGCGATGATCACCTGTGGCATAGGCCATTTCCAAGGCCGCATTGGTGCTCAACGTACGAACTGGATCGAAAAGGCTTGTTGGATATTGAATTATATTACCGCAGACCATGAGTACTGCCATGGTTTCTCCGATTGCTCTTGCCGTTTGCAAGAACATCGCTGAACTTAACGATGGTAGTGAAGATGGGATTAAAACTTGAATCACTGTCTGCATTTTCGTTAAACCAAGGGATCTACCGGCTAAATAGAAATGTTCCAGTGTTTGGCGGAACGCCATCATACACATCAGTACCAGACCGGGAATTAGCATTGTTGCTAGAACAATACTGCCGGCCGCGAGACTAGTGCCGGGGGATTTGATTTTTAGTAGTGCTGGAACGACGAATATCATTCCCCAAAGGCCAAACACCACGGACGGAATTCCGCTTAATAACTCAAGTAGACGCGTAACCAGGTGTTGATATACGCCATGAATGTAAAATACAACAAAAATAGAAGAGGCAAGACTTAGTGGAATGGCGATGAACATAGCGCCAAGAGTAATCACCAATGTGCCCGTCAACATAGGCGCCAGGTTGTACTCCGCTTCAAGCGGAAACCACCCGCTGGCAGTGAAAAAATGAAAAAGGCCATAGTGTGCAACGCTTGGCCAAGCCTCGATCAAAAGGACTATGACAATGATTGCGATTATCGTAGTAGCAATTAGTCCACCTAGTAATTGCGATAGGCGAAAAAACTTGTCAGACAGATGGTACAAAATGAAATTCCTCAATCAGACGTTTACCTTGCACACTACTACAAAACTCTAAGAATTGTTTTACTGCGGTCGACGGTGAGGGAGAGGCGATAAGATTGAGTTTTCTAACTATTGGAAATTTGCCATTGGCAACATTTTCGGTACTGGGAATGACACCATCAATCTGTATGGTTTTAATCGGGCTTCCGTTTTTGATATGTGACTCAGCAGTACTGCTGGAAACATAGGCGATGGCATTGGGATTATTTACGACGAGCTTAACCGCCTGCTCATTGTCTCCAATGATAGAATCAGGTCGCAATTCGCTGTTTTTAAGTCCAAGGTAGTGTAAGAACACTTCCAGTGTAGATCGTCCTTCAGCTTTGCTGATGACAGTAATATCACCACTGAATGTAGTCAGGCCGGACCAATCGAGAATCTGTTTTTGATAAATTGCTATTATGGTGTTCTTGTTTAATGAGGTCAGAGGATTGTTTTTGTGAACAATCATGGTGACGCCATCTTGCGCAATGGTATGGGCGCGGTATGTATCAGTATCTTCCAGATGCCGAGAAACCATGCCAATATCTGCTAGTTTCAATTGAACATCGTTAATTCCTCGTGATGATCCGCCGGTTTGTACATCAATGCGAAAATTTGGATGATCTTGTTCAAACGTCTTTGCCATCACCGATATCATCGGCGCAAGCGTACTCGACCCGCTGATGACAATTTTTTCTCTTGGTGGGGAGGCGTCGAGCGCAGATTCACTCTGACAAGCCCCTATCAACAGCCCATACATAAAAACAAAAAATGTCGCTATTCGAGACATATGTTACCCCCGGTCGCCAAGTTATTAATCAGATGTAAAATCAATAATTTTGTTACAATAAGTTCCCGTTTTCTTCGTACTGGGAAGTGCGGGTCAAATAGTTGACACGGCAATTCCGAGTCATCAGATAATAATCAATGGCATGCTAGCCGTACGGCAGGCCAATAGGCTGCGTAGGAAAAACAGGTTGAACACGAAACATGCTAACCGTGCCACACGTGGTTTCGGGGTAATTTCACGACTTGGATTTAAAACAAACCCTTTGGGGAATGAGACTATGGATCGAAAGCATCGCCATTTTTCACATCCCAGATCCTTCTTCGAACTCATCATCGCCGGTTTTTCATTGGTAGCACTTCCACTGATAGTGGCATTGGTTACCGGCGCCTTTTATGTTGACCGGCTGACTAATCAAAGTCAGGAGGCAGTGTACCGGGCAGTACAGGCGACTCAGATGAGCCGCAGCCTGGTGGAACAGGTTTCGACGATGGAGCGCTATACGCGTCAATATCTGGTGTTGAAAGATAAACAACTGTTAAACCTTTACGCTGAACGGCATCAAGTTTATGCAGAAACGTCAGTAAAATTGACGCCTTTATTTCTTGATGACTCATTGAAACAGCGGCTCAATATGTTGAACGATATGGAAAGGCGTCTATACGACCGATTTATGGGCGATGAGCGGGAGCAATTTGATGATAATGACTCAATTGCCTTGACTGAGTTAGCTCAGATTCTATTACGCGACAGTAATCTTTTGATCGATAGCGAAATGGCCATCATGCATGATATGTCAGAGCAGGCCAGACGAATTATTTATTGGGAACTATTGGCCGTTGTTCCCGGCGCGGTAATATTTATCATAGTGTTCGTTATCTTATTGTCTCGTCCGGTTCGCCAGATAGATGCTGCGATAAGACGCCTGGGGGCAGGGGAGTTCGATACCGAAATTGCAGTAAAGGGCCCGAGAGATATTGAATATTTAGGTGAGCGACTCGAGTGGTTGCGTCTGCGTCTCAAATATTTGGAAGAAAAAAAGGTCAAATTTCTGCATTACGTTTCTCACGAGCTTAAAACCCCACTCACTTCAATTCGAGAAAGCGCAGAACTGTTGTCAGAAGGCGTCATTGGCCCACTGACCAACCATCAGCAGGAAGTCACCGGGATACTGAAGAAAAGTAGCGTCAATCTTCAGAAAATGATTGAGAAGCTTCTGAATTTTAACCTACCAGGTCAGGCGTCACTGACCTCGGGTTCGTCTGAAGTGCATATGGCAAAACTGGTAGAAACCGTGGTGGCGGATCATAAAGCTGTCGTCATGACCAAACAGTTAAAGCTGGAAACTCGTTGTAGCGAGGTTTCTATTCATGGTGACGAAGAACAATTGCGAGCCGTTCTGGATAATTTATTGTCAAACGCAATCAAATACACTCCGGACGGTGGAGCCATCAATCTGGAAATGGGGTCCAGGGGGAATAATTTGATACTGGACGTAAGGGACACCGGTCCAGGCATCAAGGCAGAAGAACGAGAAAAGGTCTTTGAGGCCTTTTATAGAGGAGATAGCGCTGGTAAGGGGCTGATTCGCGGTAGCGGCCTGGGGCTTTCCATAGTTAGAGAATTTGTGGAAAACCACAATGGTTCAATAGAGGTGGTAGGTGAAGAAGGCCACGGCGCGCATTTCAGAGTGGTGTTGCCAATGAAGGTGGAAGAAGAGGAGTTAGCATGGGCCGTGTAGTTGGTGCATTGATTGTGGTTTGTTTCTTGCTGAGTAGTTGTAGCGCGTTAAACTGGGTCAAGGACGGGGCCCAACGTGACTCCACCAGCAAGGAACTGGATATCCCGGAACAGAAGGAACAAGAGGATATCGCATTAGGCAGTGAAGCAATGACTGCGCAGGAGTTACTAGCGCTTTACGAAGGCTTGTATAAAGCGCCGAGTAAGGAAATTAAGCAACACAGGGAACTGGCCAAAGAACAGTTTCGGGAGCATGAGACCCTGGATAAGGGTATCGAATATGTGCTTATTCTCATTTTATCCGGGAGAACCGAAGATTTGGCCGAAGCCCGTTCTGTTGTCAAATCACTACAGAAGTCCAAAAGCGTAAAGCCGGGAGACGGCTATATCGCGTTGGTTGAGCTTCTGGGGCAGATCACCTTACATCGCGTACATGCGGCTGAGAGAATCGGTAGATTGGAAAAGCGGCTGGAGAAGCGTGAGTCTGAGCTGGAAACGATTAAAGAACAGTTGAATGCGTTGAAATCTATCGACAAAAATATTCACGAACGAGAAGTAGGTACTATACATGATGGAAGATAATCGCTTGAAAAACAAGACGATTTTAATTGTGGACGATGAAGAGGATATTTTACGCCTACTGTCCATGCGTTTAGAGGCATCGGGATACGATGTCGTTGCTGCAGAAAGTGGTGAACAGGCCCTGGTTCAGGTGTCGTTGAAGCGTCCCGCTGTGGTGATTACCGATCTGCGCATGGAAGGTATGGACGGAATGGCGCTGTTCAACGCCATCCATAAGGTAAATTCTGCTTTGCCGGTAATTATACTCACCGCACACGGAACCATACCCGATGCCATCGAAGCGACCAAGCAAGGCGTGTTTAGCTATTTAACCAAACCTTTCGATAGCAAACAGCTACTGACTCAAATCGAAAAAGCCCTGAGTATCAGTTCAAATACCCACGCCGATGACGATTACGAAGACAACCCCAGTGAATGGCGTTCTGAAGTCATCTCCCGTAGCCCTGTTATGGAGGAACTGCTGAGTCAGGCAGCCTTAGTGGCAAAAGGGGACGCCAGTGTCTTTATACATGGCGAGAGCGGTACGGGTAAGGAATTGTTGGCCAAGGCAATACACAAGGCCAGCTCACGACGGGATCACCCGTTTATTGCTGTAAATTGCGCAGCAATACCAGAACATTTGCTGGAGTCTGAACTATTTGGTCACACTAAAGGTGCATTTACCGGGGCGGCCAGCAGTTATGAAGGACTTTTTCAGGCAGCTCACAAAGGCTCAATTTTTCTGGACGAAATCGGTGATATGCCTTTGACCTTACAAGTCAAACTACTAAGGGTTCTACAGGAGCGTCAGGTAAGGCCGGTTGGTTCGACTAAGAGTGTCGATGTGGATGTCCGTATTATTTCGGCAACACACTGTGATATTGACAAAGAAATGAACCTGGGGAATTTTCGCGAGGATTTATATTACCGTTTGAACGTGGTCAACCTGGAATTACCGCGGTTAACCGACAGAAGGCAGGATATTCCGTTATTGGCCAATCACTTTCTCGAAGATTTGGTAAAACGTCAGAAGAAGAAGGTAAAGGCTTTCGCACCTGAGGCAATGGAAATGCTCATGACGGCTCCCTGGCCGGGAAATATTCGCCAATTAAAGAATGTGGTTGAACAAAGTTTTGCGCTGTGTACAACGCCTATCATTCCGGCAAGGCTGGTGCTGAAGGCTTTACGTGGAAAGTCAGGCGAGATTATGCCTCTTACTGAGGCCAAGAGGCGGTTTGAGCATGATTATCTGTTGAAACTTTTGCAGTTGACCAGTGGCAACGTCAGTCAAGCGGCGCGTTTAGCCAATCGCAATCGCACCGAGTTTTATAAGCTTTTACATAGACATCATCTGAATCCTGCGGAGTTCAAGCTAGCACGTTCTCGTACTGTTCAAGAAACAGAAAAAACAGAACCATCTCAAAAGCCGCAAGTAGCGCTAGTCTAATAGAGTCGTGGCGTAGAGCATGTGCGACATGTATCTTCGCCACGACATCTCAAGCCTTTTTACCTGTAGTGATTCAGTCTATCTTTGTTGTGATCCATGTATCTGCTTGTATTAATAGGAAATAATAAAGTTGGTCTGGTTTTTGTAATAAATAAACTAGCATCATTAGGAATCGGTGATGCGAAGGCCTTTGACAATTCATTATTCAAGGATTGAAGTTTTTAGAGGCGTTATTCCCCGGACTTTCGAGGAATGGGAGGTGCCAAGGACGGTCTCCCGAAGGCTTCCCAAAATTGGGACTAAAGGTCTGACGATTTGTGACGAAAGTTTACATAGTCGCTGAACGAATTTGAACACATGGGTTGAGCAGGGACGTCACTCACGAGATAGCGATCGAAAGATCATGGACACAGTTTAATAGTATTCGGTTTGGAGCAGTTGAGATGAAAGTTCTTGTAGGTACTGTCATTATCGGTGTAACGATGTTCTATGTAGCCAGTTACGCCTCTATTATTGGTTAATTACGATTTTCGCACTACGTTTCTCTGTTATACTCCTCAGAACGCCCCTTTTTAAGGGGCTTTTTTTTTGCCAAAATACGTACATGTTTTTATTGAGTTTAGGAAGACGTATGTCATTTACTATCTATCATAATCCGCGTTGCAGCAAATCGCGTGAAACTTTGCAATTGCTACGTGATAAAGAAGTCGAGCCAACAATAATCGAATATTTAGTGGCCCCGCCAACAGTGGAAGAGCTGCGACACATTGTTTCACTCCTGGGTATCAAGCCTCGCGCATTGTTGCGGACAGGAGAAGATGAATATAAAGAAGCGGGTCTGGATGATATGAGCTTGAGTGATGAGGTCATTCTGGAAAAAATGGTCGTATATCCCAGGGTTATTGAAAGGCCCATCGTTATTAAAGACGGCAAGCAAGCCGTAATTGGTCGGCCTCCCAAGCTGGTAGCGTCGTTACTGTAAACTAGTCTCTATTTCTAATTACAGGGATAGTGGCAGATGGGATTTAGCGCATTACCGAGAACACGTGTCGTATTCTGGTCAATGACGGCTTCGGAGTTTTCTGATACCCAGATACCGTAACCTATGCTATCAGTTATTTCACTATTTTGAATTTTTACATAGGATTGAACCGTGCTGTTTGAGCGCTCAGGTTCTACAGTGATATTTGCCGCATTGTTCACAGATTGGATTCCTATGTAGTCAGACATTTCACCACCGTATTTCACAACGACATTGTCCAACAAATTTTTTCGGTCATCAGAATTGCGAAATCTAATACCAGACCAAGCTTGCGGAAAAGATATTCCGTCACCGTAGTTTTCTATTCGTGTAAAGGTAATCGGATTATTTGATGAGCCTTTCGCTTGAAGTTGTGAGCTTTGACCACGAACGAGAAACAATTTCCTTGGCGCAATCTCAATAGTTACGCCCGCATCAATTGTAGCTCGACCTTCAATTCTAATATCGCTCATAGATCGATACCTGATGTTAGCTGCAGTCCAATGATCTAATGTCTGGTCTGATTGCAAAACACTGGGCGTAATCAGTATGTGGTCATTGCCATTTCCTTCAAGATTTGACGTGAGCGATACCGTGTTTGCTTTGGAAAGCGGTAAAATCATAGCCCCTTTTGCGTTGCCGAAAATTCGGTTATTTTCAAAATTGAGCAAATTACCTTTGCTTTCTAAAATAATTCCGTAGCCATCTGAAAAACTAAACTCTGAATTAGAAACTTTTAGCATGGTTATACTGTCAACATTGGAGCCAAGAACGTGTAAACCTGTGGTATTTACGACTTCTTTATACGAATTTAGGATCTGTTTCCCACCATATTCGAGCCGTACATAGTCAAGTTGATTGGACTCTGAAGAACTGCCATCAATCGTTACACCTCGCCATCCGCCAGGGGTGCTGGTGGCTGATGTTAATACGATAGGTTGGTTTTTATTTCCGCGCGCGCTAAAAGATGCCCGTTCTCCTAAGACAGCTAATCCCGCGCCATCATCAAAGCGCACGGTTACACCAGGTTCTATCGTTAAGTTTGTATATACTTTAATCAGCTCATTCACAAAATAGGAAGTGCCCTGGTGTTTGGGCCAGTAGGCAAATTGCGACGTGACTCGTATATCAGGATCGCCCAACTTATCACCTGTGACCACAATATAATCATAGAAGTTGTTCTTCATTTGATTAGATGTTTCAACAAGGTTGAGTTTTGCGGCATCGACTGACAGTGGCGCATCACGCCCTTCATGAATCAGGTTATTCCGAAATTCGGTTATAAAACTGTGCTTTCCGATGTATACGCCGAGACCGCCGCTGTACTCAATCCGATTATTGCTCAGCGATACAAAGGGCTGAACCTGCATGTCTTCCATGTCTGCCGGACCTGAAACCACAACTGAGGTGGAAACGCCAGCAGGTGCATCAAATGGCTTTCCACCAGCGTACTGGATTATGGCATTACGAATAAAGCTACTTCCAGTACCCTGGTGATGGAAACGTATACCTTGCCAGTAACCCGCCTGATCAATCATCCCAGTAAATTTGATGGGATTGTTCGGTTCACCACTGGCAAATAAGTCACCACCATTCAAAGTAAGTGCGGCGTCAGCATCGAATTTAATTACGGTATTGGGGGCAATATTTAACGAACCGCCGGCAGCGACATATAAATGGTTGCGTATTCGATAACAACCTGAGCTTAGAATGACAGGGCTGGTAATATTATTTTTTGGGGCTTCAATTTCCTGCAGGGTGTCACATTTAACAGTTGTGTCTCCCACCGGTCCAGTTGGCGGTTGACCACCCCCACAACTGGCTAGCGAAAAAAGAGCGAGCGAAAATAACGTGACTCTTACGTACAAGATATTACCCCTTATTTCCTGTCCCCATGCTGCCTTGACTTTGTGTAAGGCGGTCTTTATTTTTCAGATGTTTATAGTGTAATGGCGTTAAATAAAACTTAATTGTAGTGATTGGCTTATAGACACCATACATGCGAATACTTGCTTTCTCAGTTATTGTGCCATTGTTCGGCGTTCATGGGGAAGGGTTCTCCCGATTATTAGCTAAATGAGATTTTTAGAATATGTCAAATTCCCAACAATCGTCACCCGCTGCGCATCTGCTGAGTGACAATTCCGAACACGTATATAGTGATGAGGAACTGGACGCGATCGAGCAGTTGGACGCTGCATTGGCCTTGCGTATTGATCGTATGCAGTTCTTGGCCAAACAAGCGCGCGTCGTGCAAGACTGCGATGAACCAATTCATATCGAAGATGTAAGTCTGGCGATTGAAGAGGCGAGAAAGATATTGCAACAGGATGGTGGCGATCTTGAACTAGTGGGGATTTATGACAGAACCGTCAGAGTAAGGCTGAAAGGAGCGTGTGTTGGTTGTCCAAATGCAGCCTTGGATTTGAAAAATGTCGTAGAACGGCTAATAAGGGCGCATGCACCGGGTGTCCAGCGTATCGAAAATGTATTTTAAGCGGCGTTTATCTTTCCTGATACGAAATGTGAAAGCAGGCTGCTTCTCATTTGCGGTGGCACAGACAGGCCCATCAACTCAAGAATAGTCGCGGCAATTTGGCTTAACCCTCCTTCCTGATTGATTTCATGTACATCTGAATCAATGATAACGCAAGGTACTGGAAAGGTCGTATGCTGCGTATGTGGCAGACCCGTCACTGGATCTAGCAATAATTCGCAATTACCGTGATCGGCGGTAAGTACGACGCTATAACCACATTCCTTTGCTACCTCCACGACCCGGTAAACTTCTGTATCCAGTGTTTCCACTGCCTGGATCACAGCATTACGGTTGGCAGTATGACCAACCATATCACCATTGGCGAAATTACATACAATGAAGCCGAATTCGCCTTCCTGAACGGCGTTAATTACCGTATCTGCCAATGCGGCGGCGCTCATTTCCGGCGCCATGTCATATGTCTCCACAGCAGGCGAATTTATCATGATGCGTTGTTCCAGTGGATACGGTTGTTCTCTGCCACCGTTGAGGAAAAAAGTGACATGTGCGTATTTTTCGGTTTCTGCACAGTGAAGCTGCGCAACGCCAATGTTGCTGAGCGTTTCGGCCAGGGTGACACGAGGTGCTTCCGGCGTGAAGGCAATGGGTAAGGGTAGTTGCGGATCGTATTCAGTGAGACAGGTGAGTTCTACCGGTTGGTATTCACCTCGGTCAAATGGCAGAAACTCTTTACCGGCCAACATATAGGTTAATTGTCTCGCGCGATCATTGCGGAAATTGAAAAAAATCACTCCATCACCCGGCTGTATGCATTGGCCGCCGGTAATTACCGTAGGTACGATGAATTCGTCACTTTGGCCCATTTCATATGCTTGTACTATTGCCAGTTGTGCTGCGCAGGCAGGCATACCCTGACCATGAATCATTGCTTCCCACACCTTGATAGTGCGTTCCCAGCGTTTGTCCCTATCCATGGCGAAAAAGCGACCACTGACGGTACTGACGTATCCTCCAACTGCTTCAAGTTTGGGTTGTATCTGTTCTAAGAATTTCATGGCACTATTTGGCGCGGTATCACGACCATCGGTAATCATATGTAGCGAGGGAATTACATTTTCATCTCCACACATATCGATCAAGGCTTTCAGGTGATTTACATGGCTATGTACACCGCCGTCGGAACACAGGCCAATTAGATGGACAGGTCGCCCTCTCGTCCGGCTACGGGCCATGGCTGTGCGTAATGCTGCATTGCGTCGAAAACTGCCATCACGTATCGCATCGTCGATACGAACCAGGTCTTGGCGCTGAATAGACCCACTACCAATGGTTAGGTGTCCAACTTCCGAATTACCCATCTGTCCTTCGGGCAACCCGACGGCGTTTCCACAGGCTTTAATTGGAGTCATGGGATAGTGGGTAAAAAGTTCGTCTAGGTGTGGGGTGTTGGCTAAGGCAATGCCATTGTTTTCCGTTTCTGGATTTAATCCAAAACCGTCCATTATGATGAGTAATACGGGTTTGCGTAGTTTTTTGTGTGTGTCCATATGCGTCCGTTGGAAGGCGTGTAGTGTTTTATCGGCACGAATCTGGCGGTTTGAATACAAGCGCCATACCAGGCGGTAAGGGGGAGGGGAAAATGTGAAGTGATTGTTACTTTTCCGCCTCGATGACAGTTTGTCGCATGCGCAAAACTGCGTCAGGATTAAGTGAAATTGAGTCTATTTCCTGCTCTACCAGCCAGCGGGTGATTTCAGGATAATCAGACGGCGCCTGACCACAGATTCCAACATATTTTTCATGTTGTTTGCATGCCTTTATCGCCATTTCCATTAGACTCAGTACAGCCGGATTTCGTTCATCAAAACCTGCAACAATTCCGGAGTCTCGATCGACACCGAGAGTTAATTGTGTAAGATCATTAGATCCGATAGAAAAGCCATCGAAATGTTGTAGAAATTCGTCGGCTAAAAGCGCGTTTGAGGGGATTTCACACATTAAATAAATTTTTAAATCGTTTGTGCCGCGTTGCAGGCCATGTTCTGCCAATAGCGCCAGGACGGTTATACCTTCTTCAACAGTGCGTACAAAAGGTACCATCAGGGCGACATTGTCCAACCCCATATCATCGCGCACGCGTCGCAAGGCCTCGCATTCCAGGGCGAAACAGTCAGCAAATTCTTTCGACGGATAACGCGCTGCACCACGCAAACCTATCATTGGATTTTCTTCGATAGGCTCAAAAAGCTCACCACCTATCATTGAGGCATATTCATTGGATTTGAAATCGCTCAAACGAACAATAACGGGTTTCGGATAAAAGGCGGCGGCGATCATGCCAACGCCTTCCATTAAACGATCGATATAAAACGAAACCTTATCTGCGTACCCCGCCGTTATGTGATCAACGCGTGTTTGTAATTCAGTCGGTAACGATTTGTATTCGAGTAGCGCTTTGGGATGAATTTGAATGGTGTTGTTTATGATGAATTCCAGGCGCGCCAAACCAACACCAGCGACCGGTAGACGGGAAGTTACGAAGGCATATTCCGGATTACCCAGGTTGACCATGATATTGGTGCGCGTTTGCCGATCAGAACGTAAATCCTGGCGTTCAATTTCATATTCGAGTATGCCCGCGTAGATATATGCGGTATCTCCCTCGGCGCAGGATATCGTTACTGCGTCACTGTCTTCCAGTTTAAGCGTTGCATCGCCGCATCCGACGACGGCGGGTATGCCAAGTTCACGCGCAACAATAGCCGCGTGACACGTTCTACCTCCTCGATTGGTGACTATGCCTGCTGCCTTTTTCATTACTGGTTCCCAGTCAGGATCCGTAATGTCAGTCACAAGAATTTCGCCCGGCTGCAAAGTGTGCATGTCTTCCGCATCAAAAATGACGCGGACGCTTCCACTGGCAATACCGGTTCCTACGGATTTCCCTGTGCACAACACATCACTTTTTTCTTTGAGTCGGTATATCTTCAACTGATTTTGGTCAGCCTGGGCCTGAACGGTTTCGGGCCTTGCCTGTACAATGAAAAGCTCACCGCTTTCACCGTCTTTGGCCCATTCGATATCCATAGGCATATCCCGGCCAGCAAGCGCAGAATAATGTTTCTCAATAGAGGTTCCGTATAAAGCGAGTTGTAAAACGTCATTGTCTGTTATCGCAAAGCGTTCACGGTCTTCCTTGCTGACCTCGACGTTACGTGTGGAACGCCCGGCAAGCGGGTCGCGGCTATAGACCATCTTGATGGCTTTATCGCCCAATTGGCGTTTGAGTATTGATCGGTGGTGGGTTTCCAACGTGGGTTTAAATACATAGTATTCATCTGGATTGACAACACCTTTGACGACATTTTCGCCAAGTCCGTAGGCTGCCGTGATAAATACGACGTCGCGAAACCCGGACTCCGTGTCCAAAGTAAACATGACGCCCGATGCACCGCTGTCAGAACGCACCATTTTTTGTACCCCGACAGATAGCGCAATGTCGAGATGATTGAATCCCTGGTGTATACGGTAGGAAATGGCTCGATTGGTAAACAAAGAGGCGAATACCTGTCGGCAGGTATTGATCAGATTAAAACTGCCGCGAATGTTCAGATAGGTTTCCTGTTGTCCCGCGAAGGATGCATTTGGTAAATCCTCTGCCGTAGCAGAGGAGCGTACGGCTACATCAGGGTTAGGGCCATACTCTTCTTCAAGCCGGTGATAGGCGTCGCGAATTTCAGTTGCAAGATCATCAGGCATATCGCCTAAAGTGATCCAATGTCGTATTTGGGCACCGACTGACGCGAGTGACTCTACATCGTCGGGCTTGAGTTCGGAGAGTAACGAGGATATACGCTTATGCAGGTTGTTATAGGTGAGATAGTGGCGAAAGGCTTCTGCCGTAGTTGCAAAACCATTAGGTACACGAATGCCTAACGGGGTGAGAGCACCATACATCTCTCCCAGGGAGGCATTCTTGCCGCCAACGATAGCAACATCCTTATTTGAGATTTCTGAGAAGAATTTGATATAGGCCATGGCTTTGCCTCAGGGTTTGGCTCCGAAAAATTCGGAGCGAATATAAGGCAAATATTATCGGATGGGCTGCAAATAAGAAAGTGCGGGTCTCAGTCCTGAGAGATGATGGCCTTGGAAACCGGTGTTTGCGGCGCTATGGAATAACAATCCCGTCCCTTGTGTTTGCTTTCATACAGCGCTTTGTCAGCGCGTTCTAAGAGTTCTTCAATTACCATGGGTTCGTTGGGGTAACTGACTGCGACGCCGATACTGCTCGTCGTCTGGAAATATTGATCCAGTTTGCTGCTAAGGAAGCGCTGGCCTCTCACGGTTTCGAGTAATTTGTTCGCCAGAGTTTTTGCACCCTCGTAGTCAGTTTGCGGTGCGCAAATGACAAATTCATCACCACCAAAACGTCCAACGATATCGATCTTGCGGCAATGCTGTTTCAGGATGGAAGTAAAATCATGAATCATTTTGTCTCCCATTAGGTGACCATGTTGATCATTAAATTTCTTGAAATGATCAAGATCGAGAAACAGCAGAGACAAGGGCTGGTTATTGCGAATACTGCGGTCCATCTCGGCCGTGAGCTTCTGCATAAAGGCGCGTTTATTGTACAGACCGGTGAGTGGGTCGTAGGTAGCCTGTTTATGTAGCTCCTGAAGTAGCCTTGCCTTCTCGACAGCCTGCACTGCTTCGGCAGCAAAGATGCTAAGTATCAGCATTTCGTGTTGCTCAAAAGGCTCATTGGTCTTTCTGTAAACTGAAATGCTGCCAATGGCGCTTTCACGGGTCTTCATAGGTACACAGATAATCGAACGTATACCCTCCAATTGCGCCAGCTCGGCATTTTTGCAGGCGGGTTCGATGGAAATTTCGGGCGAGTAAAACGGTTTGCCGGTTTGAACGACTCGTCCAGTAATACCTTCTCCAATACGGATGGGTGGTTGGGATAGAAAGCCTTCGGTGACACCAAAACCTTTTACGATTTCTATGTTGCCCGAGTCCATATCAAAGATTCGTATCGTTGCCGCCTCGGCGTGGGTGAGGGCGACGGCGGTTTTTACGATATGTTCGAAGACATCGTCCAGGCCATCGAAGACGATCATGCGCTCGGATAGCATAAATATTCGGTTTAGTACCTGGCTATCGTGCATAGTCATTGGCCTCAAAGCTTCCACGAAAAAATTGTCCCTATCCTATGAAGGAAAAATGAAAAGTGGATTAAACGTCAGAACGATCGGGTGGCTCGAAGCAAAGGTAGATATCTTCTATAATGCCGCTACTTGGTATTGAATTTATGCTTTATGTCCCCACATTCGGGGCTAAGTAATTGTAAACATTAAGAGGAATAGGCGTGACTAGCGTGGAAACAAACAAAGAAACCCTCCAATTTGAAACCGAAGTCAATCAGCTACTGCAGTTGATGATCCATTCGCTTTACTCAAATAAAGAAATATTCTTGAGAGAGCTTATCTCAAATGCCTCTGACGCCTGCGACAAGCTGCGCTTTGAGGCCCTGGGTGACGATGCCTTATTTGAAAGCGATAGCGAACTCAGGATTGACGTGAGCTTTGACAAGGAAGCCAATACAGTCACTATCCGTGACAATGGGATTGGAATGAGTCGCGAAGAGGTGATCGAAAATATTGGCACCATCGCCCGCTCAGGTACCAAGAAGTTTATGGAATCGCTTACTGGAGACAAAGCGCGTGATGCTCAGCTTATAGGCCAGTTCGGTGTTGGTTTTTATTCATCATTTATCGTCGCTGACAGCGTTACACTGGAGACGCGACGTGGTGGGCTGGGCGCTGAGCATGGAGTACGTTGGGAATCTAAAGGCGATGGGCAGTATACCCTGGAGAATGTCGAGCGCGAGGAACGTGGTACCACTATCACATTACATCTAAAGGAAGAGGAAAAGGAATTCGCCGAATCCTACCGTCTGCGTCATATTATTCGACAGTATTCAGATCATATTTCCATTCCTATCATGATGGCGAAGGAAGGTGAGGATGAAGCGGGTGAGGAACGTGTTAATCAGGCCGCCGCTCTCTGGACACGCGCCAAGAAAGACATCAGCGACGACGAATACAATGAATTTTACAAACACATTTCCCATGATTTTGAGGACCCGATCGCCCATATACATAGCCGTGTAGAGGGTACTCAATCCTATGTGTCGTTGTTCTATATCCCCAAGCGCGCGCCGTTCGATCTTTGGGATCGTGACCGCCGCCAGGGCGTGAAGCTGTACGTCAAGCGCGTATTTATCATGGATGACGCCGAGCACTTGATGCCTGACTATCTACGTTTTGTGCGCGGTATAGTCGACTCAGACGATCTGCCGTTGAATGTCTCACGTGAGATATTGCAGAAGAATAAACAAATTGATTCGATGCGTTCCGGTTCTGTTAAAAAGGTTTTGGGTTTGCTCGAAGGCGTTGCCAAGAATGAGGCAGAAAAATACACCACGATTTGGCAGCAGTTTGGCAATGTTCTGAAGGAAGGTCCTGGCGAAGACTACGCCAATAAAGAAAAGATCGCCGGTCTTTTGCGTTTTGCATCTACTCACAATAATGACAATACGCAGAATGTTTCGCTTGCAGACTATATTTCGCGTATGAAGCCGGATCAAAAGAAGATTTTCTACGTGACGGCGGAAAGTTTCGCCGCCGCGAAAAATAGTCCCCATCTGGAGGTCTTTCGCAAGAACGGTATAGAGGTTTTGCTCTTGTCTGATCGTGTAGACGAGTGGTTGATGAGCCATCTGACAGAATTCGATGGCAAGTCCTTTCAGTCCGTCTCTAAGGGTGACCTAGACCTGGACGAACTGGGCGATAAGGAAGAAAAGGCAAAGCGCGAACAAGAGGCTGAAGCAGCTAAAGACCTGCTTGGACGTATGAAGGAAGCGCTTGAAGATAAGGTCAAAGAGGTGAGGGTGACGCACCGTCTGACCGATTCTCCTTCCTGTCTGGTCGTCGATGAGGACGAGATGGCTGCTAATCTTCAACGCATGCTCAAGGCAGCGGGGCAGGCCATACCGGATTCCAAGCCTATACTCGAAATCAACCCGAGCCATCCTCTGGTCAAGCGACTGGATTCAGTCTCGAATAAGGAAGATTTTGCAAATTGGTCGACATTGTTGTTTGAACAAGCCACGCTTGCTGAGGGCGGACAACTTGATGATCCTGCCAGTTTCGTGAGTCGACTGAACAATATACTCGTTCAGATGTCCTGATAGATATCCCCGCCCGTGTTGTAAGCGGGCGGGGTTAATACAGTAACAATAATAATGGATTACCCTTCTGGTTCTTGTGTGGGTAGATGTGGAAAGCCGAAGAATATAAGTATTCGGTACAAATCGGAGTAGCTCGGCAAACGCCTGTTCCGAGGATTTGGGGTGATTTATTAATGAATATAAAGCACATGATGAGCTGTCTGGTGGTCGTCGTCAGTCTGTTATCGGCTTGTGATGATCAACCTGGCAAAGTAGATAAGCCTGATGAGGAGCCGAACCTCAATCCCAGCAATTTCCTAGCATACAAAATCACCAGACGACTCAGCGCTGACAATACTGCGACGGTAGAATTGAAGGCACGAAGTCTGGATAACATCGAAAAGTCAGTAGACGTTGAAACCAGCGCAGATGGTAGCATACGGGTGTTCCCCAATGGGTTTCAAGTCGGACAGTACAGTAGCGAAAATTATCGCATCAGCAACTATCATACTCATAAAATTGTTTACACCAATGAGGGGAAGCTCTATTTGCTCCCGGTTCACCAGGTGACTCAACCTGTTGCACGCCAACTATCCTCTGAGAACGATGGATACAATATATGTCTGGAAGATAACCGTAGAGCTAATGACTATGCAGATCCAGATAATTCGCGAATGGTGTATAAAAAAGTATTCACTAGTGAAGATCGCATCAATTGTGCGTCGAAATCGGGCGCGTGGTTTATGGTTAACATCAGCGATAATGATAGCGTCACGCCCAAGAGTTTGCCAAACAGTCTAGATTTTATCGTTACCGCAATTCATGACCCGGCCAGCGGAAGCCTGAGTGGATGGCTAGTGGTCGAGAATGGCGCCCTGAGTCGATATGACATCGACTTTTCGTCTTCCTCACAAGTCGTGTTGAGTGGTAGTCCCGTTACTGTAGGCTCGCGTGTCCGGTTGCTGACAAGAACTCATGCGAAACATTTCATCCTCAACGTGGATGAACAAATTTTAATATACGATGCCATTACTAACACTATCGTCGGAAGCAAAACCGCATTTAAAGCGCCAGCAGGCGGACGCATCGGTCGATTTGTAACATCCGATGGTGAACAACTATTTTTTACGGTCGATCTAGCCTTTGATGATCAAAATCAGGCCACTCAATCAGATTTGTATGCGCTAGATATGACGGATGGTAATGTAACAAAGCTACATTCTGAGAATGCAGGTATTGGAAAGATCCTGGTAGCCAAGAATTATCTGATTTTTGGTTATGAGGTTTCGCCATCTTGGTATTACGGACTCAGATTGAAGAAAATTGTCAAAACAGGTGGTGTAGCGGTAGAGGTAGTTAGGCCCGAAAACGCAAATGCCATTTACGATATGTATGCCCATGGGGATTATTTTTACGTCAACTACGTTAGCAATGATAGACATTTCACCCTTTATCGTATTGAGGAGAGGGAAACCCAATCATCGGCTATCAACCATCATCGTCTCGTTGGGGTGGTTTTTAGTAACGAATTGAATCCCGCGCGTTTCTTTCTGGATCCACAGTATTTCGTTGTCGTACAAAATGATATTGATACCGGCACGAAAAATCTACATGTGATAGAAGCTAACACCGGAGCCATGAAAGTAATTGGAGCGTTACCGCAAGATACGAACCTGGATAGAAGTTTTGATTTTATTGAAACCTTAGGCCATACCCACGTGTTGTTGGGCATATTTAACAATAGTGGTATTAAAGATCTTTTCTATTTTGATGCTACAAAGGACGGTTCTTTACAGCGTTTGACGCAAGGGGCGGGAAGTAATCAAAGCGCTATTTATTACAAACCTGGCTTGTAACTCGCTTCATAGGTAGGACACGAAAAACGGGCGCATGAATCAAATGATCAATGCGCCCGCTCGGTTTTAGCTAGCTAGCTATTTCCGGTCGTTAAACTGTCGACAATGGCAGTATAACGAAAAGTAACAGTGTCAAAGCCAAAAAGATGATAGGAACACCTGCATTACCCACTGTTAACTCCTCCTCTGGTAATGTGCAACGCCTGACTCCCAGACGTCTGCGTTTAGAGAATCTCAACCTATGTTTGTAAACAAACACGGCGACACTCTCCTCCTCTCGAACCATACATATAGTGTCTGATCCAACGGTTCAATACCATAACTAATGTTTTGTCTAACATCAAGTAATAATTCGGAGTTTTCGTGTTTGTCCATGAGGATTTGTTTTCTAGGTAGGACTATATTACCTGAGTAAAGCAAAAAGGATTTATAGATGGGAATTGTAAAGCTGACAAGAAAAAAGCCGGGAGAGGGATCCCGGCTTTTTTGCATCACGTAACTTGTACTGGCTTAGGCCATTGCCATGCCTATCATCGTAAGCGCAGTTATAACTACAACGAGATATAAAACTACGATTGGATCATCAGACATGATATCGCTTCTTTGTTTTGCCATGGTGGTATACCTCTCCTTTACTGTTCAAAGCTGCATAAATTATGTCGTCCAAAATCAGGGACTCATTAACCATAGCAGCAAAAAAACATGAACAACAGAGAGAAGGCCATGAAAAATATATATGTATAAATAAAGCGGAATTTATGGCCCAAAAAGTCCCAACTAATTAAATGGGTTAAAGCGGGAAATAAAAGCAGATTCTTAATAAGAATTACTGAGTGAAATGTCGTTATTAAAATGGAAATAAATAGAAGAGCAGAGATTGGAAGAATGAAAGAGGGCGTTAGCCCCCTTCCAAAGGTATACCAAGACTTGTTAGCCGCCCATGCTCACGCCAAGCATGCCAAGCAAAAATACTACGACAGCAAGATAAGCCAGATACAGACCGTCGTGCTTCATGATGTGATCATCTTTATTCATCGGAATTCCCCCTCTAGAATTTCGTTACTTACGTGATGCTGCCTTTCGGCGGATAAAACCATACCAAATCACTAATATTTAATGCAAGCTTTTTTTATACGAAAACTAAATAGATAAGTAAAACAATAGGATATTGGATGTTTGTATCGAGTGTCGTTGGGGTAGTATGAATATTGATCAAAAATCAGGCAAAAAACTGTTATGTAATTTTGTTTCACAACATGTTTTCTCATCGACAACAATTCTTGAGTCTAGGGTTAAGTGAGGGTTCTTTTTCTACTGGAAAATATGCTAAGTTTCTGGCGGTGTATAAATTATTGTCTGAGGTGGTTTGGAGGGTTGCATTTAAAAGATTCTATTCTATGCTCACCAGGTAAACATTTGTAAAATGTGTAAACATTGTGACTAGGACGGAATAAGATATGCCGTTACAAAGGATGAACTGAGGTCAAGAGGATAGACTGTGCGAATTGCCGTTTTGGAAGACGATGAACATCTGGGTCAATTGATGCAACTTTGGATGGAAGCAGCTGGACACAATGCCCACCTGTTTACGACCGGCCAAGAATTTATGGGGGCGGTAAAGCGAGACACATACGACCTGTTTATGCTTGACTGGATGCTACCTGATACCTCCGGTGATAAAGTCCTAGAATGGATACGTGAGCATATCGGTTGGCAAGTCCCTGTCCTTTTTGTTACCCAGAATGATTCCCAGGAAGATATCGTGAAGGCGCTAGAAAAAGGCGCTGACGACTATATGGTCAAGCCGGTTCAGCCGATGGAGATGCTTGCTAGGTTGACGGCGTTAGGGCGGCGTGTGAAGCAGGAAGTGCAGGAAGAAACGGTTATAGACCGTTCTCCCTATCAGCTCGATCTCAACACGCACACATTTTCCTGCAGGGGTGAGGTTATTCCTCTCACCCAGAAGGAGTTTGATTTGGCCTTGTTTATGTTCCAAAACGTCGGTCGCATTCTTTCCCGAGCACATATTCTAGATTCCGTATGGGGAAGGAATCCAGAGATTAATACGAGAACAGTGGATATCCACATATCACGTCTGCGAAAGAAACTGGAATTGAGCGCGGAAAACGGTTGGAAGCTTAGTGGAATATATAACCATGGTTACCGCTTGGAACGAGCGTATTCGGGGGCTGACAAGTCAAGTAGTGCTGAGCCTGTTTCTGCGGTTACCAGTTCTGGTCGAGAATAAAGTTTTCGATATCATCCGGGTGCACGTCGTATTCTGAGATTACTTTTTCGCGGATACTGTGCCCGTTGGTTTCTACACTCAATGGTGATCCACTAATAAGGGGGTGCCAGTCAGGCAGCGGAACACCGTCCCGAATGAGTAAATAGGCGCAAGTACTAGGTAGCCAGTTTATTTCTCTCACGAGTTTTGGCGTCAATGTAAGACAATCAGGAACAAGCTCTGAGCGTCGGGTATAGCACTGACATTGACTATGTTCCAACGCGAAATATTTGCAAACAATATTCGTACTGTACAGTGCTCCATCGTCAATATCTTCCAGGCGCAAGGTACAACACTTGCCGCAGCGATCGCAAAGCGACTCCCATTCCTCAGAAGTAAACGACTCGAGAGACTTGTTTTCCCAGAATTTATTTGACATCGGTTTTATTAAAGGGATACAGATTGAAATACCGGCCACATGATAGAGGAAACGAACACTTCACTCAAGTTAGAAGGAAGTACATTACAAAAAATTGTTTTTAAATCTCAATGCTGGTTTTTAGCTCGTCTATAGTATTTCAACTAATCAAAATTAGGAGACCAAGAATTTATCTGTGGTCTCGTTTCGAGTGCTCGTTTTCATGATGTTTTTTCTTATTCTTCTTTTTTCCTTCATGCTTTTTGTCATGCTCAACTACAATATCAGCTGACTTAGAGGATTGATTGCCGAATTTGTCTGTAGCCGTGGCTTCGATAGTGTAAATACGTTTTTCATGGCCATGGCGTAGCTTTTCGGCGCGTACCCAAACTTCCCATTTGCCATTAGATTCAACAATTTTCCAATCTTCGATTTCGAATTTGTGTCGATGACGATGGGTATCTTCACTAGTAATATTGATTTCCATGTGTGGGGTAGCATCAACAAGGTCGTTGAGATTGGTAACGTCGGCAACGTGCACTAGGCGATGTCGAGGAGGCCATAACACATCATCGTGCTGGATAATGTCAAATTGTGGTGCCGTCGTGTCGACGACAGTAACCTTTTGTACGAGTGAGATGCTATTTCCATTTGCATCAACTGCCTGCCAGGTCACCAGCGTTTCGCCTATAGGAAAAGAAACCGGTGCATTGTTCGATATCGTGGTACTAAATACGTCGACGGCATTAGCACTGCCCAATTCGACAGTAGTCAGTATACCGGTAGCTTCAACGACGATATTTGCTGGAATGACAAGTTGAGGTGGCTTAGTGTCCACAACCGTAACAGTTTGCACATGAGTCGCGATATTTCCATTACTGTCTTTAGCTGTCCAGGTAACGAGAGTTTTACCCAGCGGAAATGCTATAGGCGCGTCATTGCTGACCGTCGTTTCAAATATATCCGTGGCGTGCGCTGTACCAAGGTCCACAACGGATTCCTTGGCTGTGGCTTCAGTCACGACATCCATCGGTGTTGCCACAAAAGTGGGCGGTACGCGGTCCACTACGGTTATCTTAATACTGTCCGTGGCAGTGTTCCCACTTTGGTCGCTTACCGTTGCGATTACTGATGTTGTACCAAGCGGATATGTAGATAGAGCTGGCGCGTAACTCAGTGTCAATTGGCCACATTGGCAACTATCGGCGACTGACACGGGTGTAATTATATGTGCTGTTCCGTCTCTAGACGTTGCTTCAAGCACGAGATCCGAGCCAAGTTCCAACGTTGGTGCTGTTGTGTCTACAATACGTAAAGTTTGCGTAGCAGTACTCTGGTTGTTACTAGTATCCTGTGCCCTCCAAGTGATAGCGTGGTCTCCAAGGGCATAGCTGCCTACCGCATCACTTTCAACATAATCGAGAAAGAAATCATCAACTACTGGCGTAGGTATTGATACGCTGGTAAGTGTACCTTTTGCCTCGAATACTAATTCATTGAGTTGACCAAAAACTGGAGCAATTCGATCGAGCACAGTCACGGTTTTGACCGCTGTGCTGGTATTACTTGCGCTGTCAGTTGCTGAGATTGTTAATTCGGTTGTTCCCAGTGGGAAAATATTGAGATTTGGAGAGATACTTACGGTAGAGCCTCCACAGTTGTCTGACGAACTTGCCGAATAGGTATACAACGCACCCGCGGAACTGTTTGCTTCGAGCACAATATCTTGCGCACTAATGAAAGGTGCCGTGTTATCAAATATGTCTATTTGAATCTGATCTGTCGCCGTAGCGTTTCCATCATCAGTCACTAATAGTTCAACACTATATTGCCCTACCGATAAATCAGTGTTAACAGATGCACCCTGATAATTAAGCCCATCTATAGACCAGCGATGATCGACAATATAGCCGTCCAGATCATAAGACGCTGATCCGTTGAACGTAAGGTTGGTCATTTCCCCGGTACAAGCGGTAGCGTAGTCATTTCCAGCAATGGCAACTGGTGCAATATTTGGAATTGGGTCTCGAAGTCGGGCAAAAACATTGACAATGTTGTTTGCGCCTAGATTCGGAGCACCAGAGGCAAAAACCCCGATCTGACCATTACCGCTAATATCAGTGGAAAATGACACCGTACTATCGATTTGTGTACCAGCACTATTACGAGTGAGAATTTCGAAGTTCTTGGTAATCCTGTCGTAGACCAATAGATCATAGCCAGAGTTGGCGTCAGTCGTTAAATTGCTGGCACGACTGATAAAGCTGATGAATCGGCCATTATCACTAATTCTTGCGTTCAAACTTAAACTGTCGGCTATAGTGCCATTTTTTTGGGTTATTAGCTGGGTTTTGTTCTGATTTCTATCGCGTAGAAAAATATGGAATCCTGAGCTGTTATAACTTACGTCAAGGTTTTCTGCTAATGAGTGAAATGCCACAAAACGACCGTCTGCACTTATACTAGGTGATGAACTCTTTTTGTCACCCAGTTGTCCATAATTGTTTATTGAAACGAGTTCTGTTTTACCTGTTACATGGTCATACAGAAATATATCGTATTGATCGTTCGTGTCGGGTGTTGTGACGAGATTGTTTGCTCTGGATGAAAAAGCGACGTATCGGCCATCGGCGCTTATGGCTGGGGTTAACGATTCACCATTTGCAGGCCCGCTAATTCCCTTTGAGACTAGAAAAGTTTTTTGAGTGCTTATCTGATGCAGATAGACGTTTGCGCCACTATATGCCGAATCACTAGTCATATTTCCAGAGGCAGATACAAAAGCTACCCAATTACCATCTCCCGATATCGCAGGTTGATCACTATAGCCTTCAGGACTTGCGCCACCAGCAGGTCGACTTATCCAGATAGTTTGATTGGTATTCAGGTCTTTCAAGAAAACACTGGTATAGCTACCTACGTTGTCGGAAGTAAGATTTTTTGCATAAGATGTAAAAACGACGCGCTGTCCTGAATTTGAAATATCGGCTTGATAATTGTATCCGGTTGCAATGCTTCCAGCGTTTGTAGAACTGACTAGCGTACTTGTGCCTGTGTTCAAATCTTTACGAATAATTTGCTGGAAACTGCTTAATGATCCCACTATGTCATTCGCAACAGATTCAAAAACTATGTATCTTCCGTCAAAGTTTGAGCGAGGTGAGTTGCTAACGTTTGTTGCAGGTGTTCCCGCCAATGTCGTGCTTACCGCACTGGTAGTTGCTGAAAATGCAGAAGAGCTTGCAATACTTAATATGAGCAGTGTCCCTGTTTTTCTAAATAGATGACACATTTTTACACCCCTTCACTATTGCTGATGACAGGGGTTTGGAACGGTTGGTCGTTTTGATGTATAGCTTCCATAAAGAAGAACAGCGGAGTGTCCTGGAGGAAATACTGGGGGGACAGGTTGGAAATGCCCGTCCAAAGTATTGTGGTGAATCCTTTTACCTGTAAGTGGCTAATATAGAATGTTGACCTGGACTTGCTGTTTGAAAACTCTATTCCTTCGGGAAAGAATTGTATCTCCCTTAGGTTGTGAGCACTGTTATTTCGAATGGTAAATTCAACGTAAACCTGAGTTTTCCCGCCGATGGAATCAACACCGACGATACGATGGTTTAACAATAGCGGCTCGTCGGCGTAGGCCACAGACCCAATTGAAAACAGAAAAAGCGCAAGCGCCAGTCGTTTCATTCTTACCTCACAGAAACAGACAAATTAATTTATTATTTTAGGGGTGTGAGGCGTCCCTGCCTTCTATTGTTCGTTTTTGACTAAGAAAATTAAGGTGTAACCAACTCCGCTGCGGCGACGCCATTGAACTCTTGAGTTACTCTATTTGGGCCAAAACCTTCATAGTCGGTTCTTGCAAAGTAACTTACCAGTGCCGCCATTGGTGCACGCGATGTAGACAATCCCCCAGCAAACGAGCCTGTGGCGCTTCCACTGTTAATGGGGTTTGAATACACTGGATGGTTTAGTGATCGTATATCGCTTAATTCACCACCAAATTTTCCATCACTCGTGATAGCCATGTTGCGATAAGCAAGTTCCCAAGTGTTTGTGTTTGGGTTCTCAGGTTCAAGATCAGCCATGCTGACATTCGCAACGAAGTCTGCTGTCGAGCTAGAAAAGTTTACCGCAAACGTTGAATTAACAGTGTTTAAGGTGCCGATGTTGCCCATGTTGTCAGTTGGGTTAGTTCCACCGACTATCTTGTAGCTGCCACTAGCCGTCTTATCAAACACGATGCTGTCCTCGAATACATTACTGGCAATCCAGTGAATGCTATTCTTGTCTTCTAGCGTTGATGATGTAGTGTTGTTTACAGCGACATTCATTGCAGTCCAGCGTCCCCAGCTAATTTCACCGCCACTTGTGCTGCCTCGTTCCACTGAAACGATATTGGCATCTCGCACGAATTGGCTAACACTACCAGAAGTGCTAGTTATCTGAAAAGAATCCAACTCGCCATTTGTGGTGCTGGTCACGTTATCGGCCAATTCATGACTCACATTCGGACTTTGTCCAAATCCGGCCATTGCAATAGTGCGATTCAACACAATTGGTGATTCAGTGACAGTTGATGAGTTAACAGAGTCAACAGCGTTAACAGAGTTAACAGAGTTAACTGTATCAGTCGTTGTCTCGGAGTTTGAGTCAGCGCTCATATCTACACTCAGTAGATTAGCTTGTAGAGACGTGACGGTATTTTCAACACTAGTAGACGCCACAGTAGTGTCCGTTGTTGTCGAGGAAACTGTCTGGGCATTACTAATCAGCGTTTCGCTAGTTGAAGCGAGAGGTGCTGCACTGTCGGTGGCACCTTGGTTGGCGAACAGTATGTCGCCAGGAGCGGCATCCAGAAGAACAGGCGTAGAGAAATTGTCCTGCACATAGCCAAAATCACCAGGATTTATCTCTACCACTCCGGTGTCGTTTGATAATGCAACGCCGCCAGTTAATACACTTATATATAAACCATCAGCCTGGCTGCAGTTGGTATCACATAAACGAGCTGAGTAATCGGTCCCACGTATCCCGATAGTGGCGATAGGTGTTTCGACCCTGTACGCAGGCTTGTTTGCTTCGCCGATGGCGCCAGTTACAGAACGGAAACCGCCTTTTAGCAAAGTAAAAAAGCTTTTATCTGTGCCTACATCCTGGTTGTAAACAAATTCTTCGATTTTGAATTCTGAGTCCGGACGTACAGCGATCAAACCGCCATCAGCCATTCTCACTTGAAGCTGACCTTTGGCGCCAGTACGTAAAATATCTCCGGGTTCGAGATCCATTCCAGATTTGGCTTTTTGTTCGCCATGCGCCGCCGACAATACGGTTGCGTCGCCAATGAGGAAAATTATTTTTCCTGCCTCGGCATAGGCAATCATAGGAGCCAACACAAACATCAACACCAGTATGATGCGAGGCATCAGTCCTGGCTTTTCTCTCTTGTAACGCTTATTGGTAGCCATAACTACCCCCTATAACACTTGGGTTTGAATGGAAACGGAGACCTTGAGTTTTTCATACTCATAAAGGTCCACAGTGGATTTTGTTTTTATTAGAGATAGTTCAGGGCTGATAGTCCATTTTTTAGAGTAATTTATTGTGAAACCGGCGGAAACTCGCGCTAGTGCGTCTACTCTTTCTGCACCAAAGCTCAAAGCGTTTCCGACGTCATTTTGATAGTTGCTGTATTTGATAGAGCCGTTTAAATACATTTTTGCGTTCTTGGCGACATAACTGTTCACATTTGCATCCATGTTGACAAAAACGTTGCCAAAAAGTGAGTCGTTGTTGGTTGGAACGTGTCGACCACCAGATAGACTCACGCTTAGCGTATTGAGTCCATTTCTAAATGTGCTTCGTGCGCCTGCAACGCCGAAGTAGCCTTCCTGTACTTCATACAGTTTGGGATACATAGACAGACCCGCATAGCCAAATATAGCTGCTGCAAAGGTTTCTGAAAAATTTATCTGTTGATCACTCACTAGTAATGCCGTTGCGACTTTGATGTTTTTGTTTTCGGCGTCATTAGCACTATTGTTTGTGTTCTGGTTCGCACTCTTGCGCATTTGTACAATTTGGACTGTGGCTAAATTATTTGAAAAAAATCTTGATCCTGAATAGGATAGCCCTCCTTTAAGCGCTCCAGACGCATTGTCAGCAAACTTTGCGCTCGAAAATTGGCTGTAGGCCAGGCTGGCACTGCTGAATAGCTTTACTTGTTTTTTCCAATCAATAGCAAAATACGACTGACCGTTATATACAAAGAAATCAGAAGGAGACTGTCTCGATTGCGGGTTTAGAGTATAGAAACCATCATGAAATTTAACTTCCCGTTCAGCCGTGCCGCTGTTGGCATTTGAATCGTTTCCGACAGTTAAGCCTGCCAATAGATCGAATTCGAAGGAAAAAGGGCTTAATTTGATCGCTATTTCTGCCTGGTATTGATCGATTATTTGCATAATGGCTGCCGGCGGATTCAATGCCCGCGCACGTTCAAACATTGCTTGAGCTTGGGGGAGATCATTTCCATCAAAGTAGGCGCGTGCCAAGTCTAGAATTATGGTGCCTGAACGAGGAGAAAGCGCAGATGCGCGTTCCAGGGCAAATATCGCGATACTGGGATTTCCTGTCTGAAGTGCAGATAACCCGTATAGATAGTCATATTCCACGATACCTTCCAACTGTCCAGCGTATTCGTCCAAAAGAGTGAAAGCATTTTCAGACTGTCCTCCGCGTAGCAAGGTCTCCGCTTCCTGAAGCACGGCCTCGTGTACGTCTGATGGAGGTTCTGAACTAGCATAGACGTCAATTCCTATGCTCAAGCTCAGGAAGAAAATCATCATATTTTTAAAACTATTTGACATTAGAGTAGCTTAGGCAGCCTTTGCTATGCTTTCAGGTACTCCTATATCGACAGTAAGTTTAAGAAAACAAAGGCATCATTGCTGCGCAATTGGTCACAAAACACGGAAGTAGTTCTTAAACGTACAGACGCGAGGCATGGAAACCTGTCTATTCAGTGTAAACACTTTATGAATATCACGCTAAGTTAATGTTTTGTTACCGATTAGCTCAAGATAAAGAAGCAGTGCGTCGATAGTTTCATGAACGGAAATCCTGATTTCGTTACGGCACAGAATGAGCGGAAAATCAAAAACTATATACATCGCACTCCCAATTATTGCGACTTTGGTTGCAGCCTATGGTGTGTCCAGCTTTTCTAACCATATGGTTTCTATGTTTATAGTGATGGGTATGGGTGGAGTCTGGTTGATCACCGGGCTTTTTAGTCTTTTGTTGCAAAGTCTTGCTGAAAATGATGGAGAACAGGTATCAAGTGACGAGAATTCACTTTCTACAGACTTGGATAACGTTCACCGCGAATTAGAAACACTGGTGGCTAAGGAGACCAATAGTATTTCGTCTGATCTGTCGCGAATAAGGGAGCTAATGAATGAAGCAATTCGTGATTTGCAAACGAGTTTTACCGGTCTTAATAGTGAATCTCACCAACAGGTAAATATGTTGCGCTCCTTGTTGCATTCCATGAAGGAAAGCGATGAATCATCTTCATCGGAATTAAAGTTCCATAAGTTTTCAAGGGTAATACAGTCGACACTGGATAATTTTGTGTCCGAACTAGTAGGCACGAGTCGAGACAGCATGGAAATCATGAGTGTCGTTAGCGATCTAGCGACGCAAATGAACAATGTAAAAGAGTTGTTAAAGGATATTCAAAAAATTGCTGAGCAGACGAATCTATTGGCATTAAATGCGGCAATAGAAGCAGCTCGTGCTGGTGAAGCTGGGCGAGGATTTGCAGTTGTGGCCGATGAAGTTAGAAATCTCTCAACGAATTCCAATGATTTTAGTGAACAAATAGGTGAGGTAATGAAAACAGCGACGCACAATCTGGAAAAAGCGCAAAGTGTCGTCAGCAAAATCGCTTCGAAAGATGTTACATTCGCAATAGAATCCAAACAGCACATTGATGTAATGATTGAAGATATGGTAGCTCTGAATGGATCGATAGAAAAAAACCTGCAAGAAGTTTCTGGTATCTCAAATAGCATTGGAGAACAAGTTAATGTTGCAGTTAGGGCACTGCAGTTTGAAGACATTGTTAGGCAGTTAACCGAGCATAGTTCCGGTCGACTACTGCGGATGAAGGAGCTGACAATTGAGGCCTCCGAAATTTTGGGAGACAAAACCGAGCTGTTCGACGAGTTGCAATTAAGAGCAAAAGCCCTATTGGGAGAAATAGACAAGTTTAGCTTGTCCAGAGATAGCGACAAATTTAATCCAGTAATGCAGAAGTCAATGGGGCAGGGAGACGTCGACTTATTTTAGGGAAAATGAATTGGGATGAAAGAAAAAAAATTACTATTTCGACCCAATAATCTCAACATATATTAGATTTAGCAGTTGTATGTAGATAGAAGCAATTCTAAGTTGTATACGGGTGTATAACAGAAACATAGAACAGGAGAATGAAATGCCAGTAAGTAGCAAGGAAAACGGCGGTAGCGTCAACATAGTAGTTACCGGGAGATTTGACTTTAATGATCACTCTAATTTTAGAGAGTCATATAGAAATTTCGCACCTAGTGCACGATATAATATCGACATGAGCGGAACTGAATACATGGACAGTTCCGCGCTCGGTATGCTGTTGCTATTAAGAGAGCATGCCGGTGGTGATAGCGCTTCAATAACGATTAGCGGGTGCAAGCCAGAGATTCATAAAATTCTCAGTATTGCCAATTTTCAGAAATTGTTCGAAATTCGCTAAAAGGCCGTTGCGAGCTAAGGGATGAAAATACTGGTAGTCGACGATGACGCTACTAACCGTCTCGTTCTGAAAGGTATTCTTCAGAAGGAGCAGCATGAAATAGTAATGGCTGAAAACGGCATGGAAGCGATAGAGGCTTTTCGTTATGAACGGCCGGATTTGATTCTCATGGATGTTATGATGCCGATCATGGATGGGTATATCGCTACTCGAAAAATAAAGGAAGAGTCCAAAGAGCATTTTGTCCCTATAATTTTTCTAACCGCCATGGGTGGAGACGACGCATTGGTCAACTGTCTCGAACATGGCGGTGATGACTATCTTGCGAAACCCATAAACCGTACCGTGTTAGTCGCAAAGATAAAGGCGATGAACCGAATACGGCTGCTTAACGAAACCGTTCATCAACAACGTCATGAGCTTGCCTTATATAAGGAACGGATCATCCGTGAACAGGAGGTTGCAGAGAGAATTTTTGCCAACATCATGGGTAGGGGAGATGATGATGTATCGATTATTAATACATATCGAAAATCAGCCGAATCCTTTAATGGTGATATCGTATTGACATCTAGAAATCCGGGGCAAGGGGTAAATATTCTCGTAGGCGACTTTACTGGACATGGATTGGCTGCGGCGATTGGTGCTATACCTGTAGCAGAAATTTTCTATACTATGAGTGCAAAAGGGTGGGAAGCTTCGCAGATTGTCAGCGAGATCAACCGTAAAATCACAACATTTTTACCAAAAGGGCGTTTCCTGGCTGCGGCTATTTTGCAAATAGATTCTTCTGCCAAACGAATAACCATTTGGAACGGAGGAATGCCTGACATACTGGTTATCGACAATAAGAATCACAAAATAAAACAAACATATCCATCAAAACATTTGCCTCTCGGGGTATTAACGCCGGCAAATTTTGACAGCTCGGTCGAGTACGCTTCAGTGAAGAATAGTGACAGATTGCTGGTCTATAGTGATGGCGTGACAGAGTCAGAAAATAGAAATGGCATTATGTTTGGTATTGATCGGCTTTACCAGGCAATTGAAAATGCAGATGGTGAAGGATTTATAATTCAAAATATAGTAGACGAACACGAAAAATTTAGAAATGGTGAAAGTCATACAGACGATGTCACTCTAGTAGAGGTTGACTGTGATATCGGAAAACTTTTTCATGGACAGGATAAACAACCAAAGCAGAAAGAAGAAAGTGTAGACAATAAGAATTGTGAACTGGAATTTCTATTCAAAGATGAAACTTTACGTTTTTTCGATCCTATTCCCATGTTGCTTGATACAGTGACTGCAGTAACGGGAAAGATATCTGGGTCCGAATATTTATTCGTACTTTTTTCGGAAATGTATAACAATGCCTTGGAGCATGGTATTTTGCAGCTGTCTTCCGATACAAAAACTGACGAAGAAAGCTTTAGTCAGTACTACAATGACCGCAAAGAAAGACTGCAGGCACTGACTGAAGGATGGATAAAAGTCAGGGTTCAGGTTGAATATACGGGCAAGTCAGGAAGCCTGCTAATTACTGTGACTGACTCCGGGAAAGGCTATATAAAACATGAAATAAGTGCAGGAAATGAATCAGGGATTGAAGTTCGCGGCCGCGGCTTAACACTACTGAAATCATTGGCTGCAGAGGTTTTGGTAAATGAGGAAGGAAACGAAATAACCACTGTTTATAAATGGCAGGACTAGTGTATAGTATTGAAAAATTGCAGGTTATTAGTTGACTATTTGTATAGGAATTTGATTGGCATCTGAGTTTTGTCTGGGTTCTCAGATAGCTTGCCAATGTCCGCAGGATTCGGGGATATAGATGAAAGTTGCAGTCGCAGATGATCATGTGCTGGTTCGAGACGGGATCACTCATACCCTAAAAACGGTTTGGCAGGGCGTCGAGGTACTCGAGGCGGATGATGGTGTTCAACTGATGGAATTGCTCAGCAAACATAAGGATATGGATATTATTCTTATGGACTTATTTATGCCTGACACAGATGGATTTCAGCTTTTAGAAAACATCAGCAGGATATTGCCAGAGGTGCCTGTTGTTGTCCTGTCGGCGTCTGAAAGTTCAAATCATATGCGTCGCGCAATTGATATTGGCGCCAGCGGATACGTCCCAAAATCTTTGTCCAAAGATATCATGATAAGTGCACTTCAACTTGTGTTGTCAGGGGGAGTGTACATTCCACCGGCGAGTTTGTTGGCAAACGACAAGCCATCGCCCGGTTTTCCTGGACTCAATTCCGAAGTCAGCAAGGAAATGCCTAACTTGACTGGTCGACAGTATGATGTTCTCAAATTGCTAATAACCGGTTTAACCAACAAAGAAATAGCCAAGACCTTGGGCTTGTCGGAATACACTGTCAAAATTCATGTGACAGCTATATTTAAAGCACTAAATGTGTCGAATCGTACTCAGGCAGTAATCGAAGCAAAAAAGATGGGTATAAGAGAAGATTAAATACAGGTTTTGCCTGAGGCGGGTAGATACAGATGAACAAGGTTTAACGCACACGCTATCAGTGTGTCAATTCATCGGATGGTATCCTGACAGTGCCTAAAGTTGAATATTAAAATGAGAATAGGCGCCTACTTTTCCTCATTCATTGAATTCACGATAACTTACTATCGTCACTCCCTGTTGTTCTGCACATTGTTTGCTATCTTTACGTTACCTTGCATCGCTTCAGATAAAAATAAACGTCTGCTTCTCGTTTACGACAATAACGCTTTATATGCAAAGAGTCTCGAGTTTTTTGAACAGAATGGAACATTCAAGGGATTTGAGGTATACAAAATCTATTATGATAATTTCTCGCCTTCGTTGTATAAGTTAGATTCTGAAACGCGAATACTGACAATTGGTACCGATGCGACATTAAAAGTCGCTTCTTTGTCTTCCGCGGATAGCAACATATTGGCGCTGTTTGTTACTCGTTCAACATATGGCTTTGTTAAGAAAAAATACCCAAACTTATATTTAGACGCAATAACACTTGATCAACCTATCGAGCGTGTTGTCGATTTTGCGATACGTAGTCTGAATTCACCTGGCGAACTGGGATTCTTGCTTGGTCCATCATCCATTCATTTGCGTCAAGCAATAGAGGCTGTCCTCGAACAGAAAAATGTAAAAGCGTACTTTAGCGTAATAAAGGATGAGTCCAACTCGGCTCAGGAACTTAAAAAATTCCTTGTGCAAAAAGTCCCCGTCGTAGCGATTCCCGATTCAGTAGCATATTCTCCAAGAAATGCAAAATGGCTTTTGTATATGGCATATCAACAACGTGTCCCAGTGGTGGGGTTTTCACCTGCGTTCATTCGTGCAGGGGCAATATCGGCAATCTATTCGACTCCAGAGCAGATATTGCTGCAAGCCGCTGATATTTTTACGAACAATATTCGCTTATCTTCGGATAAACAAGGGCAAAGCTATGATCCAAAAGAATTCTCAGTTGAATACAATGACGCTATTTACAAGAGTTTGAAAATTAGAAAGCCAGACGAAGGCTCCTTATTAGATATAATGAGGGGCAAAAAGTGATGTTCGGGTGGGCTAGGGATTTAGGAATACAAAACCGATTGCTGATTTTGGCAATCACGCCAATTGTAACTATAACCTTTATATTAGGCTATTACATCACCTCCAGTCGGATTGACGATATGAATAATGTTTTGCATGACCGCGGAAAGGCGCTTGCACAACATCTTTCTTCCTCTGTTGAATTTGGTTTGTTTGTAGACAATAGAGCGATGCTGGACAATATTGCCAGACATTGGCTCCAGGAGCCGGATGTTACTCGTATCGTCATCAATAACGCAGCTTCAGAAACCGTAGTTGACGTTTCCAATGAAAAATCCAACTCAAATGCAATTGAAGAGGAAAATATATTGGTTTTTAAAAAAACGGTTATTGAAAGTGTGTTGGAGGCGTCTGACGTTGATATGCCTATGATTGGTGGAAGTGGCGATAGTCGGCGACCAAAGATCGTAGGTAGTGTACACGTAGAAATAAGTATGGAATCAACTCGACAAAGGGAACGCACTGTGTTGTTGAACTCGTTGTTGATAATGTTTTCAGGAATGTTAATGAGTGCAATTTTTGCACTACGCATCGGTGGTACTGTAGCAAATCCGATCATTAAGCTTACTCGCGCAGTTAAGAATCTTCAAAAAGGTGTTTTCGATATACGTGTAGAGGGCCACTATGGAGGAGAGCTTGGTACCTTGGCGGCCGGATTCAATGAAATGGCTCAGACCCTACAGGACTCTCAGGTTGGTCTACAGTCTGAGGTTGCCACCGCGACGTCAGAACTGCGCACGATAGTTTCCGAGCTTGAGGAGAAGAACTCCGAGTTGGACGAGGCTAGAAGGCAGGCAGTTTCCGCTGGCCAGGCAAAGCTAGAGTTTCTTGCAAAAATGAGTCATGAAATTCGTACACCTGTTAACGCAGTAATTGGATTTACGCGATTGCTTGAACAGTCTAAGGATGAGGAAGAAAGAAAAGAATATATTCGTATGGCGAGACAAGCGAGCAAGCAATTGTTAAGCATTATTGATGATATTCTCAATATTTCAAAAATTGAGTATGGAACATTGGTGTTGGAAGACAAGCCTTTCAATCTGAGAGGTTTGGTTGAAGATGTCGTGTTAATGCATAGTCGTACCGCATATGAGAAAGGGCTAGAGCTTGTACTGGATATACATTCTGCGGTGGAACTCGGCGTTTTTGGTGATTCAACAAGAGTTAGTCAGGTTTTGTCTAACCTTATCAGTAATGCAATTAAATTTACGGAGGAAGGGACTGTCTCGGTCAGGGTCGAAGATGTTGAGCAAAGTGAAAATGAGAGAATTTTCCGTTTCTCAGTGACTGATACAGGAATAGGAATCAGCCAGATTGAACAGGAGCGACTGTTTAAGACCTTTGCGCAAGTGGATACCAGTATCACTCGTCGGTTTGGTGGTACGGGGCTTGGGCTCGCTATTGCCAAACGTCTGGTCGAGCAAATGAATGGCGAAATAGGAATAGAAAGCGAAAAAGGGAAAGGTGCATCGTTTTGGTTTACCTTACCGTTACAAAGACAGGCACAGAACATCAAAGATCTGATGGGTGATTTTGTTAGAGATAAGCGCGTTTTAATCATCGAAGAGAATCCGATTTCGCGCCGTGCGCTTAGGAATATATTTGTTAGAGCACGCGCGGAAGTTTTTGCTTTTGGCGGTCTTGACGCTGCATCAACGGTGCTTACCAGTTCTCAGGCGCTTGATCTGATAATAATGGCTTTCTCATACAATAAGACGAATGAGGACTATGTAAACCAAGAGGTATCGGAATTACGACAGAGTTATGTCGGGCCAACCTTACTGTTATTTGGGCGTGACGATATAGATGTCGGTAAAGTTATCAGTAAAGACAAGTTGATTGATGTGATTTCGAAACCAGCGCGTACTGCCGTAATGGTGAGTTCTATCTTGCAGTTATTTGGCGCCGGACATCATCCTGTTAGTTCGTTTGAGGAAAATCCCGAATCTTTAGCCAGTCGTCGCGGTGTATTTAAGGGCAAGCGCATTCTGGTAGCAGAGGATAATAGCTTTAACAAATTGCTCATATGCAAGTTGCTTAACCAGATGGGAATACAGACGCTTGAATCGACAAATGGACGAGAGGCGATTGAGAGCTTTCTACAGAATGATGTCGACATGATTCTTATGGATATCCATATGCCACTAATGGATGGTTTGGAGGCAACACGACAGATCCGAAGTTTGGGTGGAAGCGGCGCTTCAATTCCTATTATCGCCTTGACCGCTGATGTGTTTATAAAAGATCGAAAAAATTTGAAATTTGCTGGTTTGGACGGATACTTGCTCAAACCTATCTCCGAAGCAAAGCTATTAGACGTGTTGGACAGCTGGTTACTGCATAATGAGCGCAAGGAGAGCGCGCAGGAACACAAATCAGAGCAAACAGCAATTCCAGTCGGCGATATCGTCAAGGTTCCCCCAGAGTTGCAAGATAGGCTTGCGCAGGAACTTCGCTCTAACCTTGAAGAAATCGCACAGCTTCTGAAATTAGAGGATTCGGAAAAGGCCTTTGAATCTGCCCACCGTTTGTTGGGCTCCATCGGATACTTCGGTTTAGCGGAGTTGCTCCAGCAGGCACGTGATTTGGAAACGTCGATAAAAAGCCAAGAATTTAAATTGGCCGCTGAGAATTTCGAAGAATTAAAATCTGGTATCGAGGCATTTCTGAAAAACTGAAGCCGCAACAAGCCCAAACTGAGCCTGTTGCGGAATAATGCTATTGATTTTCTATGGTAGTGATTTCAGCTGGTGAGCTTTTTTCTGCTACCGAACTTGGCTTTTCATTGTTATTGCTCGAACCTTTGGACATTTCCACTACATTTCCCGGACTGCCATTGGGCTTAGTTTTTTTTTGATCCGTTTCCTGGGTTCTGTTTTGACGGGTTTTCTCGTCATCTGGTGTAGGTTTCTGTCCTTGAGTATCACGTTTGTTGCGATTGCCACTATGACGGCGTCTGTTGCGACGACCACCACTGCTGTTGTTTCCGCCACGACGCTGACTATTGCCACCTCGTTCTGCAGGTTGTCCACCCTGCGGTCTATTACCACGGTTGTTGCGACGTTTTCCTTGTTTGCTATCAGATTTGTTGTCTCGAGAGTCTGCGCTATCTTTTTCACCACCAAAAAGAGCACTAATGAAACGTCCAATCAGGCCCTTGCTCTTGGCTTCCGCTGCTGGCGGCTTTGGTGTTGCAGGTTGAATGCTCTTGACGACTGGTTCACTTCGAGTCTGTGTACGTTCAGCTTGTTTGCTTTCCATCAAGGGTGTTTCTTTTTCCTTGATCAACTCGTAAGACGCGCTCTTAATCTCCTGATTTGAATCCACCTCAGAGATGCGAATGCGTTCAATATCGTAGTGAGGAGACTCTAGCGCAGGTGTTGGCACTAAGAGTACTGATACCTGCTGTCTTGCTTCGATGTCACTGATGTGAGGCCGTTTTTCATTGAGAAGATACGTAGCGATATCCAGAGGTAACTTGGCCAGGATTTTCGCGGTGTTTTCCTTCATGGCATCTTCTTCAATGATGCGCAAAATCGACAAGGCCAGCGATTCCACGCTGCGTATTTTGCCTTGTCCAGTGCATCTTGGGCAGGTGATCTGACTGTGCTCGCCCAAAGACGGACGAACTCTTTGTCGAGACATTTCCAATAAACCAAAGCGAGAGATTCGTCCTACCTGTACACGTGCACGGTCCATGCTGAGCGCTTCACGTAGTCGATTTTCGACCTCACGTTGATTTTTGACCGGTGTCATATCGATAAAGTCGATAACGATAAGCCCACCGAGATCACGTAAACGAAGCTGGCGAGCAATTTCATCAGCCGCTTCCAGGTTGGTGTTCAAGGCAGTTTCTTCGATGTCTCCACCTTTGGTGGCCCTGGCGGAGTTGATATCGATAGAGAGTAAGGCCTCGGTATGATCGATGACCAGTGAACCACCAGAGGGCAGTTGCACTTCTCGCCTAAAAGCTGTTTCTATCTGGCTTTCGATCTGATAACGGGTAAAAAGCGGTATAGGATCATCATAAAGCTGAATCTTCGAGAGATTATGAGGCATTACCTGAGCCATAAACTCTTTGGCTTGTTCAAATGTAGGTTTATGATCGATCAGAATTTCGCTGATGTCTTTGCGCAGATAGTCGCGAATCGCGCGAATTATGATATTGCTTTCCTGATAAATCAGAAAAGGAGCGGAACGTTCTTGCGCGGCTTTTTCAATTGCAGACCAAAGTTGTAGCAGATAATCTAAATCCCATTGCAACTCTTCCGGACTTTTGCCAACGCCGGCCGTACGTACGATAAGCCCCATGTTCTCGGGTATTTCAAGCTGCGACATGGATTCACGAATCTCATTGCGGTCAGCACCTTCAATACGTCTTGAAACGCCACCGGCACGAGGATTATTTGGCATTAGTACCAGGTAGCGACCCGCCAGACTGATAAATGTGGTGAGTGCAGCGCCTTTATTGCCACGCTCTTCCTTATCAACTTGAATGACAAGCTCCTGACCTTCTTCAAGCACTTCCTTAATATTTGGGCGTGAGCCGCCTTCTAAGGGAGTTTTGAAATAGTGTCTGGAGACTTCTTTGAGTGGCAAAAAACCGTGACGTTCAGCACCGTAGTCGACGAAAGCCGCTTCAAGACTGGGCTCAATGCGAGTAATCCGTCCTTTGTATATATTCGACTTTTTTTGTTCGCGAGTGGTAGTTTCGATATCCAGGTCGTAGAGTTTTTGGCCATCTACAAGGGCCACGCGCAACTCTTCTTTTTGAGTTGCGTTAAACAGCATTCTCTTCATATAACTTTCTCATTGCTCTAGTACTTAAACGCAGAGCGAGAGATGCTACGACAACCGGTGTTTTGGTAGCGATGTTATACCTTTTTTACTTCGCCACTGGTCTCCACTTCGGAGTACCAACACTGTGTTGTTCTGCATCCCCATTGTCACCCGCTTGGAGGGGGGTGTTATGTTTTTTCGTTTGCTGCGGTTAAGTAACGTTTCAACCGGTTGGCCTTCCCCTTAAGGGGAACACCGTAAATATTTTTACGCCCTCTTTCGTAGAGGTGTGAAATCGTATTCCAAATTTTTCTGTTACAATGTGGGCCTTTACGGCCTTCGCCTGCGCGAGGTTTACGCATTGGCAGACTTGGCGTCAGTCCCCCTATATACGTTTTTTTCAGCCAATACACAAGCATAGACTCGAAAATTTTAGCGTAATCGCAAAAATACCACTCTATCGTTTACTAACATATTGAATAGCCGATGAATAAATCCACCAAACCAGACACATTCAGTGTTCGAATAGTATCTATCGACGACCAGCATCAGGGACAGAGAATTGATAATTTTCTGACTACCCTGTTAAAAGGCGTTCCCAAAACTTATATATACCGCATACTCCGTAAGGGTGAAGTGCGTGTCAACAAAGGGCGGGTAAAGCCTGAGTATCGACTCAATACTGGTGATCAGGTAAGAATTCCCCCGGTCAGGACCAGCGCTGCAAATACTGGCCCGTCTCCAGACAATCCGGTATTGCGTCGACTTGAGAACAGTATTTTATATGAAGATGGCGATGTTATTGTCTTGAATAAGCCTGCTGGAATTGCGGTACATGGTGGCAGTGGTGTGGATTTCGGGGTGATCGAGGGTATGCGTGTTCTTTTTCCTAAAGCCAAGCGACTGGAGCTTGTACACAGATTAGACCGTGATACATCAGGGTGTCTGCTATTGGCGAAAAAGGCCAGTATTTTGAAGTCACTTCATGAGCAAATTCGAAGTGGGGCCATGAAAAAACACTATCAGGCCTTGGTGGTAGGTCGTTTGGAAAGAGCTATCGACAAAGTCGACGTGCCGTTAAAGAAATTTGTCGCGAAAAACGGTGAGCGCTTTGTCAAAGTGGATCGTGAAGGAAAATCGGCGACGACGCTGGTGAAAGTGGAAAGGCTATTTCACCATGCAAGCCTGCTTTCACTTGAATTGCTAACCGGACGGACCCACCAAATAAGGGTACACTGTGCCCATATTGGTCACCCCATCATTGGTGACGAAAAATACGGAGACGAGCAGTACAATCAGCAAAGTCGCACGAAAGGAATCAAAAGACTTTGTCTTCACGCGCGACGGCTTCAATTTTCAATTCCGGGAAAAGATAAGGTTATCGACATCGTCGCCCCATTGGACAATGCTTTTCAAGCGGCTATTGCCACACTGGAGAAAGAGTGAATTTGCCTTACAAAATGTTGGTGTTTGATTGGGATGGTACCTTGATGGATTCCCAGGCGGAAATTGTCTACTGCTTCCAGTCTGCAGCAAAGGATTTGAAACTCGCGGTTCCGCCAACCGAGGAGATACATAAAATCATCGGGATCGGTATGCAATTCGCTGTAAGAGCCATTTTTCCAGGCGTTCAAAGTGACGAGGGGATAAACGCTATCATCGAACGCTATCGACATTACTACTTTCATCCGGAAAAGGTTCAGTCGGAACTGTTTGAGGGTATTTACGACATGCTGATTGACCTAGAGAGCCAGGGATATCTGTTGGGGGTGGCAACCAGTAAAGGCAGGCGGGGACTGGATGAGTCGCTTGAACGAACGAGACTAAACAAGGTTTTTCATGTTACGCGATGTATCGATGAGGCACAGTCGAAACCGCATCCGCAAATGTTGCTGGATGCTATCGATATGCTTGGTGTAGAGCGTGACGAAGCGTTGATGATAGGCGATACGGAATTTGATTTGCAAATGGCAAACAATGCCGGTGTGCATGGTTTAGGTGTAAAATGCGGCGCACATCCGGAGGAACGACTGCGTGATTGTAAGCCTGTTGATATACTGGAGCATACCCGTGAAGTATCGGATTGGTTGCTGCGTAAAGGATAGAGTATGAATGATAAAAAAGATGATCAAACGCAAATTGATGGCGACGATTCCAATGTGGATAAAAATTCGATGAAACAGGAAGATACCCCTGTTGCCAGCGATAGCCTTGAATCAGCGGATCCCTGGACGCGGGAGTCCTCACCTGAGGTAAAGGCAACAACATCATCTAACGTTGATGAACTCTCGGCGGAAGGCGAGAGATCAAACAACTGGCAACAAGATTTGATCAATAGACTGGCATTTGCCTCGTTAAACGAGCAAAGACGGAATCGTCGCTGGGGCGTTTTTTTCAAGTCGTTGTTGTTTGTATATCTGTTTAGTTTGTTATTTCTCTTTTCTCCGTCAGAGACCGGTGAAATTAACCTGGCCCCGCATACTGCAGTGATAGAGATTAAAGGGGTGATCAGCGACGATCAATTTGCCAGTGCGGACAATATTGTTAGCGGTCTTCGCGCGGCATTTAAAAACAAAAATTCACATGGCGTGATTTTGCGCATAAATAGTCCTGGTGGTAGTCCGGTCCAATCCGGCTACGTGTATGACGAAATTGTCAGACTGCGCAAAGAATATCCGAATAAGCCGCTCTATGCGGTCGTTACGGATATGGCGGCATCGGGAGCTTATTACATCGCGGCGGCCGCCGATGAAATCTATGCAGACAAAGCCAGCATGGTGGGGTCTATTGGCGTGATTACCGGTGGATACGGTTTCGTAGAGGCCATGAAAAAGCTCGGCATTGAGAGACGTGTGCTCACTGCGGGAGAAAACAAGGCATTCCTCGATCCGTTCTCACCATTGCAAAAAAGTCATAAAGACCATATGGAAAAAATGCTTGCCAATGTCCATGAGCAATTCATCACCGCGGTCAAAAAAGGGAGAGGCGAACGCATCAAGGATGACTCAAGAATATTCAGTGGGCTCATCTGGTCTGGCGAACAATCAATTGATTTGGGTTTGATCGACGGTTTGGGAAGTACCAGTCAGGTCGCGAGAGAAATTATTGGGGAAGAAAAAATCGTGGATTATACGGTAAGACCCAGTTATATCGATCGTTTTGCTGAGCGTATCGGCGTGACGGTATCACAAATGCTTTACTCTGTTTTGAACAAGGGTTTTGAGCTTAACTAAACAGGTCGCGCAGAGGAGACCTAAGCATCCTCTGCGCAAAATGTCATAATGTGTTGGCGACAGATCGCCCACACGCAATTCACTGCATGTCAATTGTGAACTGACAAGTTCACTGCTTTTGTCTTTCAACGCTTGCTTGAATTCTATTAATTCCTTTCCGTATTTGGGCTGGCGAAATATAGTCGTTTTCATCAATTGAAAATTCTTATCGAGATAAGCAACGATCGTGTGGCCCAGGCCACAAATCAGGCATGTGTTTCGACTATGCTTTAGAAAATAACTGCTACACTTAAATTTAGTAGGCAGTTAAACGAATAATATTGGATTTGAACAAATCATATTTTTAATCAATGATGTTTTGTAGTGACAAAGGAAACCTTTATGCAAAACAGAGATTATGAAGTTGTAAAGCCAGGGTTTATTTTTAATACTAATCCCGACTTCCCTCATGCGCCACCCGATTGGGATCGCGATCAAGCGATAGAAGTGGCGAGGAATCTTGCATTGGAGATGAGCGAGGGGCATTGGGAAATTGTGCGTGCACTGCAGGAATTCTACGCTAGTCATGAGCGAATTCGGGTTAGAGAGCTACTAGATGCTCTGGATGAGCGTTTTCATTTCAAGGGAGGCGCTCGTTATTTGCTGCAAATGTTCCCTGGCGGTCCGTTGAATCAAGGTTGCCAAATTGCCGGGCTTACCGCGCCTTTGGGCAATGTGGACAAGGCGTACGGAACGGTGCGTTAAAGACAGGAATGTTTCAACATTCGGTTATGCTAACCGCTAGGCCGCCAAGAGAGGTCTCTTTGAATTTGTGAGACATTTCCAAACCGGTTTGTTTCATGGCTGCTATGCAATTGTCGAGTGACACAAAGTGACGTCCATCACTATGCAATGCCAGGGAAGCTGCAGTATAAGCCTTTACTGCACCAAAACCATTGCGCTCAATACAGGGGATCTGCACTAATCCCTGTACGGGGTCGCAAGTCATTCCAAGATGATGTTCAAGCGCAATTTCTGCCGCGTTTTCTATTTGCTCTGGGTTGCCACCTCGAATAGCGCACAAGCCTGCGGCGGCCATTGCTGCTGCAGAGCCAATCTCTCCCTGACATCCAACTTCGGCTCCAGATATAGAGCTTCGGTGTTTGATAATGCCACCGATTGCAGCGGCAGTAAGAAGAAATTCGTGAATTTGTCTTTGTTGGATATGATGGTGTTTGAGTTCGTAATACAAAATTGCAGGAATTACCCCAGCTGCACCATTTGTCGGTGCGGTTACCACAGTATTGCCTGCGGCATTTTCTTCATTTACTGCCATGGCATAGGCGCATAGCCAGTCAGCGTTTTCCGCTTGTTTAGGTGAGGATAGCAACTGTTCATGAAGTCGCGCGGCGCGTCGTTCTAAATTGAGGCCACCTGGTAAGTTCTCTCGATGGCGTAAACCATTTAACATGCAGGTGTGCATGGTATTCCAAATGCGATCAAGCCCACGCGAAACCGTGTCCGAATTTAATCGGGCGAGTTCATTTTCCCATTTCATTTGGGCAATGGTTTTTCCGCTGTCTTTTGCCATTTTCAACATGCTGTTCGCTGAATCAAAGCCAAATGGAGAGAGCGGTTCGGTATGATAGCTAAGCGGTGCCTGGATATTGTCAATTTCCTCCAGGGTTTTAATGAAACCGCCACCAATGGAAAAATAGGTCTGGCTAATCAGCGTTTTCTCCTCTGCAGACAATAATTCAAATATCAAACCATTAGGATGTTGGGGGAGTGTCGGCCCAGTATCAAATATAATTTGGCTTTGGGGCTCAAAATGTATTGAATGTGTTTTTGAAAGCGAAACAGAGGTATGTTGAGCAAGTGTATCGTATATATCCTGAATGTTTTGTCCTGCCAGCGTCTCAGGCAAGTAACCATGTACGCCGAATATTATCGCTTTATCACTGCCATGGCCTTTGCCTGTATAGGCAAGCGATCCTTTTAGGGTACAGCGCAGTGATAATGATTCCGTCTGTGGTAAGTGATCGACGGCAAGCTTACATTGTGTAATGAATGCGGCAGCGGCATTCATGGGGCCCATAGTATGTGAGCTTGAAGGGCCTATTCCCGGTTTGAATAATTCCAATACGCTGATGAACACTGAGTGATTCCTGCAGGATTGTGATCGTAGTTTTTATACCTAATCATACATACTGTCGCAATGATTAAATTTGTTTCAGTACAGAACTCTAAAGCCGACCATGCTATGAATTGATGAACTATCCTGGTGAGGCAATCAGTTCCGAATTAGTACAGCGACGTTGGCGGCTGGGTTTCCTAAAAAGAGACACTAAACGGCGAGTGTGACGGGGGAAATGCAAACCCGATATTCTATTCAGAACTGATTTTTGCGACGCACAATTGTGTTTTAAGCTGAAAACCGCCAAACATGGATTTGTTTACTTCGAGTTCGCGAGCATAACTGATGCCCTGGACTTTCTGGTGCGTACGCGTTTCACGTTTTATGAGTTTTGGAATCGTCTCGCGCCACAATGAGGCAAATATATCTTGGCTACTTTGTGTCTGGGTCAGATTTCTTTTTATAAATTGGCAACGCTCCTCTGGATATTTTGGTAAGGAGACGCTTGCCTGTAACCATATGGCCACGCCGTGTTGACCGATAGTTTCAGTTCTAAGCTTCTTTACCTGGCTGATTTCAGCTCGCAGCTGTTGGGTAAAGTTTAATTCGTTAGACTTTCTCTGATAAACAAATTGAGCCACCTTGGCCTGGTCGCTAAGCATTGCATTAGCAGCTGCCGTGGCAAGTTCACGGTTGATAGCGGTACCACCTTTGGTCTCGCTATAGCCAAACCCGGTAATAGATTGAGCAGTTACGGGTAGGCTTAACGTTATAGTTAGCAGGATTAGAAATGCTGTAAAGTAGGTGCGACAGGACAGTTTCATGGTAGTTGCTCTCTGAGTTTAATCGCCATGCGCTTATTGTGTTCTTTTTGACAATTAAGTTTATCAGTGATTCAGGTTCGTGTGCGAAAAATGCCAGATAAAAAAAGGGAGGGGGGGAACAGCTTTTAGAGCGGCGTTTACAAAACGGCTACATTGAAATTTCCTAAAATTCGCGTCAAGTGTATTAAAGGCAGACCAATCAGCGCAGTAGGATCATCGCTATGAATGGCGCTGGTGAGAGCTATGCCATAGGCTTCGGATTTGAAAGATCCTGCACAATTTAGAGCGGGTTCTCTGTTTAGGTAATTATCGATCTGTGACGAAGTCAATGTCCTAAAAGACACCCGTGTGGGAAAGAGTCCAAATTCAAAATGTTTGGTTTCGTCATCGAAAACACATAACCCAGTTTCAAACACGACGTCTTGTCCGGAAATGAGCGTCAATTGGCGCCTGGCATTTTCGATACTTCCCGGCTTACCCAAAATCTGACCATTGCACACCGCGACCTGGTCTCCTGCAATAATCAGCGCACCCGGAAACTGGTTGGCGACGGCCCTGGCCTTTGCAATGGACAGGCGTTCCACCAGTTGTTGTGGTGTTTCATCTTCTTTCGGTGTTTCATCGATATCTGGCGAACAGCATTCGAATTCAAGATGTAGTCGCTGGAGTAATTCTCGCCGATAAGGAGAAGAAGAACCCAGGACCAATCTTCGCGCCATTCTATTCGATCTCAATCAATGTTTCGTCAGGATTTACTGCATCGCCCTTTGCTATATGGATGGCTTTGACCTTTCCATTTATCGGCGCCTGGACTTCGGTTTCCATTTTCATAGCTTCGGTAATAAACAGCGGGTCTCCCGCTTTGACTGAATCACCGACCGCTACCATGACATCTACAATAGTGCCCGGCATGGAAGTTGTGACGTCACCAGGTGAGCTGGCGCGGCGACGGGAACTGCCCGGAGCATTCAATGTTGTGGTTATACCAGTAGCTGCGCCAGCGATACCGCCGGTCTGAATCTCAGACAGGGTTTCCACCAGGATTTCCTCGGGCACGCCATCAACCCGCATGTAAAATGGGCGCTGTGCCTGGTACTTATGACCGGCACCAGTCATCTTGATGTTATATGTTTCTCCATGCATGGTGACATTAAATTCTGTCGGTGCGAGGCCGCAAACGGCGACGTTTTCAGACTCAGGTGGTTCTAGCGCCTCAGGCTTTAAAGTGCCTGCTTTCCGTTGTTCTAAATAGTCACGCGCGAGGTCTGGAAACATGGCATAGGTAAGAACGTCTTCCTCGGTCTTTGCAAGTGCTCCAATATCTTGGCGCAATTTGTCCATCTCAGCAGGAATTAAATCTGCAGGCCTACAGTCAACGACTTTTTCCTTGCCAACAGCCTGTTCCTGGATCAGCTTATTGACCGGCGCAGGGGCCTTACCGTACTTGCCCAATAAATATAATTTCACTTCGTTTGTGATGTTTTTGTAACGCTCACCGGTCAACACATTCATGACCGCTTGCGTGCCTACTATTTGTGAAGTCGGCGTTACCAAAGGCGGATAACCGAGATCTTCCCGTACGCGCGGAATTTCTTCCAATACGTCATTGATGAGTCTGAGTTCGCCTTGTTCCTTTAATTGATTAGTCAGATTGGAAATCATTCCACCAGGCACTTGATTGACTTGCACACGGGTATCTAGTCCGGTGAACTCGCTTTCAAACTGATGGTATTTTTTGCGCACTTCTCGGAAATAAAAACCAATCTCCTGAAGTAGTTCGAGGTTAAGACCGGTATCGTATGGTGTATCGCGAAATGCGGCTACCTGGCTTTCCGTGGCGGGATGGCTGGCGCCTCCAGAGAAAGACGAAATCGCCGTGTCGATGTGAGTTGCGCCACATTCAACGGCTTTGTATTGGCAGATTGAAGCCAAACCAGAAGTCGCATGCGAGTGTATCTGCAATGGTACGTTCACCGTTTTCTTTAATGCTGTAACCAGTTCTTCTGTCGCATGTGGCGTTAACAATCCTGCCATATCTTTAATAGCGATACTGTCACAACCCAGATTGACCATTTCTTTTGCTAATGAGACGAAGGCCTCATTAGTGTGCACAGGGCTGGTCGTGTATGAGATTGCCCCTTGCGCATGTTTGCCAGCAGCTTTAACCGCCTTTATGGCAGTGGAAAGATTGCGTATATCATTGAGCGCATCGAATATGCGAAACACATCCACGCCATTATCGGCAGATTTCTTGACAAAGTTTTCAACGACATCATCGGCATAGTGACGATAGCCAAGCAGGTTTTGTCCTCGCAATAACATCTGTATGCGTGTATTAGGTAAAGCCTTACGCAAATCACGCAAACGATCCCAGGGGTCCTCTCTGAGGAATCTTACGCAGGCATCGAAAGTGGCACCACCCCACGCTTCCAATGACCAGAACCCCACTTGATCAAGCTTCTTGCAGATTGGAATCATATCTTCCGTACGCATGCGTGTGGCAAGTAACGACTGATGGGCATCACGTAATATGGTTTCCGTAATTTGTACTTTTGACATGTGGGATCGTCTCCTGACTAAAGCCGGTGGTGTGCAGCGATTGCTGCCGCAATCACAGCTGCCAATTCGCGAGGTGGTCGACGCGTCGAGTAATCATTTAATTCGGGATGAGACTCCACGAAACCGGTATCGATCACGCCTTTTTTGAATTCCTCGGTTTTGAGTATCTGTAACTGGTAGGGAATCGTTGTTTTGATTCCGTGTACACTAATATCTTGCAAAGCACGTTCTGCACGGCGCAATACTTCCTCCCATGTGAGTGCCCAAACCGTGAGTTTTACGCACATGGAATCGTAATAGGGCGGTATGGTATAGCCGCTATAAATAGCGCTATCCGTGCGTATACCGGGTCCACCCGGAGCGAAGTAACGCGTTACGCGTCCGAAACTGGGGAGAAAATCATTTTTTGGGTCTTCCGCATTGATGCGAAACTCAATCGCAAATCCGCGACGGGTTATTTGCTCCTGGGTGTAGCCAAGTTTCTCGCCATTGGCGATGCGTATTTGTTGTTGGACGATATCAACGCCGGTGATTTCTTCGGTGACACAATGCTCGACTTGCAGTCGAGTGTTCATTTCCATGAAGTAGAAATTTTCGTTTTTGTCTAACAGAAATTCGACTGTACCAGCATTCTCGTAACCGACTGTCTTCGCAGCGGTGACTGCATAATTGCCGAGCATTTCCCGTTGTTCATCGCTCAACTGTGGGGAAGGAGCGATCTCGACCAACTTCTGATGACGACGCTGTACAGAACAGTCCCGCTCGAATAAGTGGATAGCATTGCCATGAGAATCGGCCAGCACCTGCACTTCAATGTGCTTGGGGTTCACAATACACTTTTCCATAAATACATTGGCACTGCCGAAAGCCTTGGTTGCTTCGGAAATGACCCTGTCATAGTTCTTTTTCAATTCGCTTTCATTTTCGCAGCGACGAATACCTCTGCCACCGCCACCAGAGGTCGCTTTAAGCATCACCGGGTAACCGATTTTTTTGGCCAGCTTGATTGCCTGATCCAGATTGTCCAGATTGTCTTCTGAGCCAGGCGTTACCGGAACACCAGCAGCGATCATGGCTTTACGCGCCTCGGTTTTGTCCCCCATGCGGTGTATGACTTCGGCGCTAGGGCCGATGAATTTAATGCCTCTTTTCTTGCAGGCGGCTGATAAATCTGGGTTTTCTGATAGAAATCCATATCCCGGGTGGAGTGCGTCACAGCCAGTGGCGACGGCTAGATTGACAATACGGTGAACATTTAAGTATCCGGAGATAGAGTCCGGTCCGATGTTATAGGCTTCATCGGCCTTTTTAACGTGCAAAGCGTGGCGGTCGGGCTCTGCGTATATAGCAACAGACTTGATACCCATCTCAGCGCAAGCGCGCACGATTCGTACGGCAATTTCGCCACGATTGGCGATAAGGATCTTCTTGATCAAAGTGTTGTCCTTACAAGTGGATATGGGCTCCATACTAGCAAATCTGAGGCCGTTTACATTTTGTAACTCTTGGCCTTGAGAGGTGCTAAGTTATTGGGATTTCTATAGAATCATGTCTTTGATGTCAAGATTTGCATGTGATTTGAGACGATTCAGCAAAAAAATGCTAAAAATCAAACAGTTTTTTTGACAGAAGCCAACTTGCAGACTATTATTGCCGCCCAAATGTCGCGACGTTTGCCTATAATGATTGATCCACTGAAGTATGCGCAAAATGCTATGCGTATCAGTGGATTATTGCGCGTTGCGGAATTTGATCGTATCACTGACAAGCTGGCCAATCGGGAAGGCGAGCTCGCGGTTGAGTTGTCTTTCGACCGTATTCAGGGCAAACCGGTCGTGGAAGGCAAGGTCAGCGGAAAACTGGTTTTAATCTGCCAGCGTTGTATGCAAGCCATGGAATTTGAGGTAAACGGGGATTTACGGCTAGGGCTAATTCGCGACGAAGCCGAGATCGACGGGTTATTGTCGGGTTTTGAGCCGTTGGTTGTTGAACCAGAGCCGATGAAGGTGAAGGATATCATTGAGGACGAATTGTTGTTGATGATACCGATGATACCCATGCACGAACAAACACAATGCGAACCTGCTTTGGCAGTAGAGCAGGCAGTGTTCGTAGAGAATAAGCCGGTTCGAAGTGTTAATCCCTTCGCTGAGCTTGAGAAGTTAAAGACACATTAGATTTTCGAAATTAACTTGAGGTAAAAAACATGGCTGTACAGCAAAATCGTAAAACCCGCTCTAAGCGTGGTATGCGTCGTGCGCATGATGGTCTAAAGCCGGCGGCGTACTCTATTGACTCCAAAACTGGCGAATCTCATTTGCGTCACCATATGTCTGCCGACGGCTTCTATCGTGGTCGCCAGATCGTCAAGCCTAAGCAAGAAGTATTTGTAGACGAAAATTAAAGGATAATTCCTTGAGTCTACGTATAGCACTTGATGCAATGGGGGGTGACCACGGCGCCCCCGTTGTAGTTGCGGCTGCTGTAGAATTGCTGAAAAGGCATCGAAACGTTCACTTGATTCTCGTTGGTGATCAAAGCACGATCAGAAAAGAATTGAGTAATTTGGGTGCCAAAGAGTCTGACAGCTTATCTATTCACCACTGTACCCAAGTAGTCGCAATGGATGAATTACCATCTGTTGCGCTGCGGTCTAAAAAAGACTCCTCTATGCGTGTTGCTATCGACCTTGTAAAGAAGGGCGAGGCGCAGGCGTGCGTGAGTGCAGGAAATACTGGCGCATTGATGGCGACGGCTCGATTTGTGCTAAAAATGCTGCCCGGGATAGACCGGCCGGCAATTTGTACGGCTTTACCCACCATGCGTGGTCATTGTCATATGCTGGATTTGGGGGCCAATATCGATTCCGGTCCAGAAGCGCTGTTTCAGTTTGGATTGATGGGTTCTATTCTTGCCTCTGCTGTTGATGGTATCGATAGGCCGACAGTCGGTCTGTTGAACATCGGTGAAGAGGAAATAAAGGGCAGCGAATACATAAAAGAAGCTGCAAAGCTTTTGGAACAAAGCGATATCAACTATTATGGTTTTGTTGAAGGCGATGACATCTATAAAGGTACTGTTGATGTCGTCGTAAGTGATGGTTTCGTTGGAAATGTGGCGCTTAAAACAAGCGAAGGCATCGCGAGAATGGTTAAGCAGTTTTTGAAAGAAGCCTTCACCAGTAGCCTACGTGGCAAACTATCTGCCGTTGTAGCAAAGCCGGTTTTGAGGGCTTTCGGAAACAGAATTGACCCGGGTCGTTATAATGGCGCGAGCCTGGTAGGTCTACAAGGCATTGTTGTGAAGAGTCACGGCAATACTGATGCAAAGGCCTTTGCTAACGCAATCGACGTAGCAATAAAAGAAGTAGATAAAGATGTGCCTCAACGTATTGCAAAGGAACTGGAATCCATGGTTGTTGAAAGGCAAGCAGTTTGATCTATTCACGAATCATAGGCAGTGGCAGTTATTTACCGGAAAAAACCTTAACAAATTACGATCTAGAAAAACTGGTTGATACCAACCATGATTGGATTGTTGAGCGAACCGGTATAGTAGAAAGACATATTGCCGAAGCAAACGAAACAACCGCTGATCTCGGGACCAAGGCTGCGCAACTGGCCTTGCAATCGGCCGGGGTTAGTAATAACGATATTGATCTCATTATCGTTGCCACTACTACACCAGATAGAATTTTCCCAAGTACCGCTTGCCTGATTCAGGAGCGGCTCGATATTCACGGTTGCGCCGCGTTCGATGTGCAAGCCGTGTGTACAGGGTTTGTGTATGCACTGAGCGTGGCGGACAAGTTTATTAAAACGGGCTCAGCACGTTGCGCATTGGTTATTGGTGCGGAAACTCTGTCTAAGATCGTGGACTGGACCGATCGCGGCACCTGTGTTTTGTTTGGTGATGGCGCAGGCGCGGTGGTTTTGAGTGCGAGCAGTGAACCAGGGATTTTGTCTACACATCTCCATGCGGATGGCCAGTATAAAGAGTTGTTGACTACAACTGGCGGCATTTCCGAAAGTCCAAAATCACTGGGTGCAGAACAGGCATTAGTGACTATGAAAGGAAATGAGGTTTTTAAGATGGCAGTCAATACATTGGGTGCTATTGTTGATGAAACTCTCGAATATAACAATCTCAAAAAGTCCGATATAGATTGGCTGGTGCCGCACCAGGCCAATATACGAATCATAACGGCGACTGCAAAAAAGCTGCGCATGCCTATGGAGCGCGTGGTGACGACTGTTGACAAGCATGGTAATACCTCAGCCGCTTCTATTCCTCTGGCTTTGGACTGCGCCATTAGAGACGGTCGTATCAAGAAGGGTGAAATGCTACTCATGGAAGCTTTTGGTGGCGGTTTTACCTGGGGTTCTGTTTTAGCTAAGTACTAAGAGGAAATTCCTATGTCTCAGGCTTTTGTATTTCCAGGCCAGGGTTCGCAATCTGTGGGCATGATGAAGGCTTTCGCAGACGAGCAGCCTGTCATCAAGGAAACGTTTGAAGAGGCGTCAGATATTCTGGGCTTCGATCTCTGGAGCCTCACGCAAAACGGTCCCGAAGAAAAGCTTAATCAAACCGATAATACACAGCCTGCCATGCTGACGGCAGGGGTTGCGAGCTGGCGTGCTTTCAAACAGGCCGGGGGGGCAGACCCTGTATTTATGGCCGGCCACAGTCTCGGCGAATATACGGCCCTGGTTTGCGCAGGCGCTATGTCCTTCGCACAAGCGTTACCATTGGTCGTAAAACGTGGCCAATTTATGCAGGAAGCAGTGCCCGCTGGAACCGGCGCGATGGCAGCTATCTTGGGTCTGGACGACGAAATTGTACAAACGGTTTGTGATGCAGTGTCACAAGGCGAAGTTTTACAGCCGGTCAATTACAATAGTCCAGGACAAGTCGTTGTCGCTGGAACGCGCGGCGCGGTCGAGCGTGCAGTTACTGCAGCGACGGAGAAAGGCGCGAAACGCGCTATTATTTTACCTGTCAGCGTTCCGTCGCATTGCGATCTTATGGCACCTGCAGCAGATCGCCTGTTTGCAGAGCTAGGCAAAATAGATATCAATAGTCCCGCAATTAGCGTAATTCATAATGCTGACGTGGCATCGTATTCGGATGTGGAAAAAATCAAAGATGCCTTGCGTAGACAGTTATATTCTCCCGTTCGTTGGGTGGAAACCATACAATTACTCGCAAAACAAGGCGTGACTGAAATAGTAGAATGTGGTCCTGGTAAAGTACTTGCGGGATTAAATAAACGGATAGATCGTCAAATGGCGGCAATTCCCTTGATTGATCAAGGCTCGTTAGATAAATGCTTGGGAAACTAAAAGGAGACGCGAATGTCACTCGATAATCAGATTGCAGTAGTAACAGGCGCAAGTCGGGGAATTGGTAAAGCCATTGCGCTGACACTGGGACAGCAAGGCGCGTTTGTTATTGGTACAGCGACCAGCGACAGCGGCGCTGAAGCTATTAGTGCTTATATGAACGAAGCAGGAATTAATGGCGTTGGAAAAAAATTGGATGTATCGGATGACGATGCAGTTAACCAATTTATAAAAGATATTACCGCGGAAAAAGGGGCGCCAACAATTTTAGTTAATAATGCTGGGATAACAAAAGACAATCTCAGCATGCGCATGTCGATGGATGAATGGAATTCGGTAATTAATACAAATCTGACTTCTGTGTTTCGTATGTCTAAGGCATGTCTGAAAGGCATGATGAAGGCGCGTACCGGACGCATAATCAGCATCGCTTCTGTTGTTGGTGCAATGGGTAACGCAGGCCAAACAAATTATGCGGCTGCCAAAGCGGGCATTATGGGATTTAGTAAGTCTTTGGCACGTGAAGTGGCTGCGCGTAACATTAGTGTGAACGTGATTGCGCCGGGTTTTATCGAAACCGATATGACCAAGGCTTTGCCTGAAGATCAACGCGACACATTAATGACACAGATACCCATGAAGCGATTGGGTCAAGTTGAAGACATTGCTGCAACTGTTGCCTTTTTAGCATCAGCTGGTGCGGGATATATCACTGGTGAAACCATACACGTAAATGGTGGCATGTATATGGCATAAACCGATACTTTAAAATTTACCGCCAAAAATTTGTTATCACTGTAAAAATGGCGGCCAGATTTTGAAGTTTTGCAAGTTGGAATTTGATAAAAGACTTTGCAAAATTGGAATGTTGTCATAGAGTGACACAAAATGGATTTTAGGAGAGGCGTAGTAGGGCAAAATTTACTGGTACTGCCAGATAGATTTCACTACAATACGCCCAACTTTGTTGCAAATAACCTACTGGAGGAATTGTTTATCATGAGCAGCGTCGAAGAACGAGTTAAAAAGATCGTCGTTGAGCAGCTTGGTGTTAAGGAAGAGGAAGTCACTAATGAAGCATCTTTCGTTGACGATCTCGGTGCCGACTCTCTGGACACTGTAGAATTGGTAATGGCTCTGGAAGAAGAATTTGAATGCGAAATTCCTGATGAAGAAGCCGAAAAGATTGGCACAGTTCAACAGGCTGTCGACTACATCAATGCAAATATCGGTTAACAACCTTTTATTCTGCTAACCAATGTTTGATATAAAGGCCGTTCCTTTGCAGGATACGGCCTTTTCTATTCAATGAACATTCATTAGTTGAGGAAAATGTTTTGCGCGGAGATAGAAGAATCGTCATTACAGGTTTAGGTACGGTTTCCCCTTTGGGTCTAAACGTAAAAGACAACTGGGATGCGGTGCTTGCAGGTAAAAGTGGTATCAGGCCTCTCGAACACTTTGATGTATCTGATTTTGCTACCCGCTTTGGTGGTTCGGTTTGGGGCTTCAATGTCGAAGACTATATACCGAAAAAAGACGCCAAAAAGATGGATCCATTTATTCATTACGGTATCGCAGCGGCATCAGAGGCAATCAAGGATTCGGGACTGGAAGTTACCGATGCAAATGCTGAACGCATAGGTGTTGCAATTGGTTCAGGTATCGGTGGACTTGGTGGCATCGAAAACGGTTACGCTGCCTGGTTGAAAGGTGGACCTCGCAAAATTTCGCCTTTCTTTGTACCCAGCAATATTATCAATATGATTTCTGGCAATCTATCCATTATGTACGGATTGAAGGGTCCTAATATTGCGATCGTAACTGCCTGTACTACAGGTACGCACAGTATCGGTGAGGCCGCACGAATTATTGCTTATGGCGATGCCGATGTGATGGTTGCTGGTGGCGCCGAAATGGCGACCAGTATTACTGGTCTCGGTGGTTTTGCTGCAGCACGAGCTTTATCTTCACGTAACGATGATCCGCAAACGGCCAGTCGTCCGTGGGACGTCGACCGTGATGGCTTCGTATTGAGTGATGGTGCAGGTGTCGTCGTTCTTGAAGAATACGAGCACGCGAAAAAACGTGGTGCGAATATTTATGCGGAAGTCATCGGATATGGTCGCAGTGGTGATGCTTATCACATGACGTCGCCATCAGAAGGCGGTGACGGTGCACGTCGTTGTATGGAAAACGCATTAAACGATGCACGTATCAATGGCGTAGATGTGCAATATATCAATGCCCACGGTACCTCAACTCCAGCTGGAGATAGGGCAGAAACTATGGCGGTCAAATCACAGTTTGGTGATTATGCTTATAAGCTCGCTGTGAGCTCGACTAAGTCGATGACCGGACACATGCTTGGTGCTGCCGGTGGTATAGAGGCGATCTTCACCGCGCTGGCAATACGTGACCAGGTAGCTCCACCGACGATCAATATATTTAATCAGGACCCTGAGTGTGATCTGGATTTTGTAGCAGGTACCGCTCGCGAAATGACAATCAACGTTGCGCTTTCCAATTCCTTTGGTTTTGGCGGCACCAACGGTACGATTGTTCTAAGTAAAATCTAAGACGACTGACGACAGGCAGTTTAAGCTGTCTGTCGTTTTTTTTCTGAAGGCCTGCCGTTGTCTTCGATCATACAACATAGCATTTCTTACGATGTCGACTTGCTCGCTTTGCATGAACGGCATCCGCACAAATACCCTTGTCTACTCGAGAGCGTAGCGCATGGCCCACAAGGTCGTTACGATATTTTGTTCGCTTGTCCGCAAGAGAGTTTTCAAATTGATGTTAATCAAATCAATCAAGATGATTTTCTGCAAAAACTCGATAATGTATTTTCGTTTGAACGGATTTATGACAAAGATGAAAGTGGGCTGCCTTTTCGTGGTGGGTGGTTTGTTTTTCTTTCTTACGAACTCGCGCAACAAATAGAACCGGTTCTCGATCTTCCGCTAAAGGGTAGTGATTTACCCATTGCGGCAATGACACGCGTACCGGCAGCAGTGATAAAGGATCATCTGCATGACAGGGCAGTTGTGGTATTGGAGGGTGGTCATAGTGAACTCCTCGCAGAAATTCTCGCAGATTTACAATCAGCCGTAGATACACCAGACTTTCCATGTATGTTGCTGAATTTTGGGTCGCTGGTGGAGGAAGACTCGCAGCGATATCAGGAGCAGCTAGCAAAGATTCATCAATACATCGTCGATGGCGACGTGTTTCAAGTGAATTTGTCACGGCTGTGGCAGGTTGAACTAGCTGAGCGTGACGCTGCGACGCAGGTGTATAGACGACTACGCAAAAGTAATCCGTCGCCTTTCGCCGCGTTACTGAACTGGAAGAATCATTACATAATCAGTTCTTCCCCGGAGCGTTTGTTGAGCGTAAATGACGGCATGGTCGAAACACGCCCTATTGCCGGTACGCGGCCGCGCCGGGAAGGCGACGATGAAGCGCAAAGACTTGCTGAATTGATATCACATCCCAAGGAAAGGGCTGAGCACGTCATGTTAATCGATCTGGAAAGAAACGACCTTGGGCGTGTTTGTGTGCCTGGAAGCGTCGAGGTCAATGAACTCATGACACTGGAAAGTTACGCCCATGTTCATCACATTGTGTCCAATGTGCGTGGTCGTTTGAAGCCGAACACTTCACCGGGTGAGGTCATTGCAGCCGTTTTTCCTGGCGGCACTATCACTGGTTGTCCCAAGGTGCGATGTATGGAAATTATTGCAGAACTTGAACAGACTCGACGTGGAGCGTACACCGGTTCGGTTGGCTACATCAATCGCAACGGTGATATGGATCTTAATATCCTCATTCGTACGATGACGCTATCTGCAAGTGGCGTTCTTAACTTTCGTGCCGGGGGGGGGATAGTGGTGGACTCTAATCTTGAAAGGGAGTTGGAAGAAACGCGAGCCAAGGCCAAAGGAATGATAAAGGTGCTCGATGAACACCTGGGTTGACGGTATACCCTGTGAACAAGTCTCAGTGTTTGACCGGGGATTACAGTTTGGTGATGGTCTGTTTGAAACCATGCGTATCGTCGATGCCGACGTGCCGCTGCTGGATCGACATATCCAACGGCTATCGGCTGGTTGTGAGCGGTTGGGCATTGCGATGCCAGACGAAGACATACTGAGACGTGAAGTTAACTGTGTCGCCTCCTTACATACAAATGGCGTATTAAAGCTTATCGTCAACCGGGGGGACAGTCGGCGTGGGTATCGCTGTCCGCAAGACAGTCATTCGAAACGCGTGATGTATTATTCTGAATTACCAGTCTACCCCCGAGAATTCACAGCGCGTATTTGTCGAATGCCTTTGTCCCAGAATAAGACCCTCGCAGGGATCAAACACCTCAACCGACTTGAGCAGGTCCTTGCGAGACGCGAGTGGGATGATCCCGAAATCCATGAGGGCATTATGCTGGACGTGGATGGCATGGTCATTGAAGGGATAAGCAGCAATATTTTTCTCTTACATCAGGGACTTCTGCTTACTCCTAAATTGGATAGAAGCGGGGTTACCGGTATTATGCGGCAATTGCTTATGGAGATTGCTCAGCAACAGGGTTTGAGGTGTGAAATCAGTACCGTGAACAAGGAAGCTCTCATTTCTGCGGATGCCGTATTTCTGACCAATAGCCTGATGGGTATGCGCCCGGTGAGTCGAATTATTGGCCTGCGAGATTATTCTGCACCGGGTAGGGAATATCAAAAAATCAATCGTTTGATATGCAACTACTTCAAAGAAAAGATCTGATCGCCAAGTTACTCGGCGGATTCGCGTTGTTTCTCAGTCTGCTGGGGGGCGGCATGTGGTATAGCGTCAACAGCTATAGCTCGGACGCGTTAGAGTTGAGTGAATCCACGGTGATGTTTGTCATTCCTGCGGGTAGCGGGCTCATCAGTGTCGCAAACGATTTAAAAAAGCAGGGCATAATCGAAAGCGCCAGAAAGTTGCGCTGGTTGGCGCGTATTCAAGGCAAATCGCGTGAAGTAAAAGCTGGAGAATACCAATTAGAAGTAGGTATGACGATTGGTGGGATGCTGGATATGTTTGTCGCCGGCAAGGTCAAGCAATATGCCTTGACGCTGGTTGAGGGTTGGACATTTAAGCAAATGATGTCTGAAATTTCAGCGCATCCAAAGATTCGCCAGACGCTGTCGGGATTGTCTCCAGAACAAATCATGTCCCAAGTAGGTTTTACCGGTGAGCACCCAGAAGGGCGGTTCTTACCCGATACCTATCATTTCCCTGTTGGTACCATGGATGTAGATTTCCTCAAACGTGCGCATAAGGCAATGGAGGAGGTTTTGTCGCAGGCCTGGGAACAACGCCAACTTGGTTTGCCATACCAATCGGCCTATGATGCACTGACGATGGCCTCTATCGTGGAGAAGGAGACTTCGGTAGAGACCGAGCGAGCCGCTATCGCCGGTGTATTTGTTCGACGTCTACAGAAACGTATGCGCCTGCAAACCGACCCTACGGTTATATACGGCATGGGGGATAGCTACGAAGGAAACATAAGGCGCAGCGACCTGAAGCGCGATACTCCGTATAATACCTACACCCGTAGTGGATTGCCGCCGACGCCTATTGCCATGCCAGGTCGTGATGCAATAGTGGCAGCGCTGAATCCAGAAGAAGGGGATGCCTTGTATTTTGTAGCCAAGGGCGACGGTAGCCATTTCTTTTCCAGTACCATTGAGGAACACAATAAAGCTGTCGTTCGTTACCAGATACGCAACCGCAAACGCGACTATCGCAGTACACCAACAGAGAATTAAAAAGTGAGTGGTAAGTTTATAACAATGGAAGGCGGCGAGGGCGCCGGCAAGTCTACAAATATGGCATTTGTTCAGCAATTCCTTGAAGATAAAGGCATTGATCTGCTTGTCACGCGTGAACCTGGCGGTACCCGTTTATCTGAAAAGATACGCGAGTTATTGCTTGATAAAGCCAATCAGGAAATGACTGACAATACCGAGCTATTGCTCATGTTTGCCGCCCGTGCCCAACATCTCGAAGAATTGATACGTCCAGCGGTAGCTGCTGGCCAATGGGTTTTGTGTGACCGCTTTACTGACGCGACCTATGCCTATCAAGGTGGTGGTCGGGGGATGGACTATGGGCGCATTGCCGCATTAGAGGCCTGGGTACAACAAGGGCTTGCGCCAGATCTCACCTTGCTTTTGGATCTGCCTGTAGAAACAGGGATGGCGCGAGCGGGTGAGCGGGGCGAGCTGGATCGTTTCGAGCGCGAGGAGCAGGCCTTTTTTCAACGTGTGCGCGAGGCATATCTTGAACGCGCCAGACAGGCGCCTGAGCGATATCGCATCATCGATGCCAGTCGACCACTTGAAGAGGTGCAATCCCAGCTTGCTCAGGTACTCACAAAGGAGTTGGCCGAGTAATGATCTATCCCTGGTTGCAAACCCAATGGCAACAATTAGTACAGACCCAACGTATGGGTGGGTTGGCCCATGCCTATCTTTTTTCTGGCCCGGCCGGAATTGGTAAAGAGGATTTCGCACAGGCCAGTGCGCGATTCCTGTTGTGCCAACAGAACGAGGCTATCGAATATCCCGGTTGCGGACATTGTCCGTCCTGCCAGTTGTTCGATGCGAAAACGCATCCCGATATCTTAATTGTGGAGCCGATTGGCGCCAGCCAGACGATACAGGTAGATCAGATTCGGTCTCTGATCGAATACCTTAGCCTCAAACCTCATCAGGCAGCGCGCAAGATAGCCATTATCAAGGCGGCCGATCGGATGAATGCTAATGCTGCAAATAGTCTGTTGAAGTCTCTTGAAGAGCCACCCCCGGCGTCTATGTTGATTCTGTCTACCTGTCATGGCAGCCGTTTACTGCCAACGATAAAAAGCCGTTGTCAGCAAATAACGTTTAGCGTTCCGGATGCTGACATTAGCCGCCCGTGGCTGGCAGCGCGCCTCGAAAAAGAGGCGCAGGCCGAGTTATTTTTACAGTTAGCGCAGGGGGCACCGCTAAGAGCAGTGGAATTGGCCGATGTAGAAACAATGTCTCAGCGGACGATGATATATGATGATTTACAGGCATTACTGGCAAAGAAAGCCGATGTGCTCGCAGTCGTAAAGCGTTGGACAAAACTGGATACGCAAATTCCACTGGCATGGATGCGGAGTTTTGTATTCGATATGGCACGCCTCAAAGTTGCGGAATACCCCCCGGCTGTTAATAATCCTGATTTCGCACAGGCCTTTCGCCAGCTATGTGCTTCGATGTCATTGCAGAGTCTGTTGTCTTATCTCGCGCAGGTGCAAAACGCTTCCCGCTTCGCACAGGGAAATATGAATCGCGAGTTGTTATTCGAAGAATTGTTGTTCAACTGGGTTGACTTGGGCAGAAACAAAAAACATTTGGTGAATACACAATGAGTTCATCTACTAAACCACCCCGTTCCGGCAGCATAGTCAACCTGAGTTACAAGGAAAAGTCCGGTCTCTATACCGCATATATGCCATTCGTGAAAAACGGTGGACTATTTATACCGTCGAGTAAATCTTTCGAGTTGGGTGATGAAGTCTTTGTGGTCTTGACGTTATGGGATGTTCAGGATGAATTACCCATCCCGTGCAAAGTGGTGTGGATTACACCCGTCGGCGCGCAGAACAAGCGCAAACCCGGTATCGGTGTGCAATTTCTCGATAATGGAACGGCACGCACGCGCATAGAAACCATTCTCGCAGGAACGATCGAATCCGATCGCCAAACCGATACCATGTAAATTATTGGAACTGAGTCAATATGATTGTCGATTCTCATTGTCATCTGGATTGTCTGGAAGGGGGACAAAACCTCTCTGGAGTTGAAGAGTATCTTCAACGGGCGCAGGCGTCCGGAGTCTCCCGTTTTCTTTGCGTGTGTATTGATTGGGAGAACTTCCCAATGGTGAAATCGTTGGCACAACACTTTCCGCAAGTTTATGCTTCCGTCGGCGTGCACCCGAATCATAAAGATGGCAAAGAGCCTACGGTAGAGGAACTGGTAAACGAAGCCAAAGCGGATGAAATAGTCGCTATCGGTGAGACCGGGCTGGATTACTTTCGTAGCCAGGGTGATCTCGATTGGCAGCGCGAACGCTTTGCACGTCATATTGAAGCATCTAAGCAATCGGGCAAACCCCTGATCATACACACACGCGAAGCGAAACAGGACACTATCTCGATGATGCAATCCGAGCAGGCTATTGATGCCGGTGGTGTAATGCATTGTTTCGCTGAAGATTGGGATACCGCAAAGGCGGCGATGGACATGGGTTTCTATATTTCCTTTTCCGGAATCGTGACGTTTAAATCTGCCACAGAGCTACAAGAGGTGGCGCGTCGCGTGCCGATCGATCGCATGTTAGTTGAAACCGATAGCCCGTATCTTGCTCCAGTACCGCATCGTGGAAAACAAAATGAACCGGCTTACGTGAAACATGTGGTGGATTTTATTGCGCAGTTGCGCGGTGAATCTTCTGACGCTATCGCGCAGTGCAGCAGTGATAATTTCTTTCGGCTTTTTAGTAGCGCGGCCTAGCTCGGATAGTTTCGCACACTGTAGAAAGCAATTTTTCCAAACAAACTGAAGATCATAACGAACAGGTGTATCGCACGTGGCGCTAAAAAATTTGCAGCTGAAGAAAAGTCAGGAGCGTCGCCTACAGGTTGGACACTTGTGGGTTTATAGCAATGAAGTCGATGTTGCTAAATCGCCACTAAAATCATTTGAACCAGGCGAACTCGTTAATGTGGTACGCGTTGATGGAAAATCGATGGGTACTGCCTATATAAATCCGAATACGTTGATTTCGGCGCGTATTATAGATGATGAGCCGAATGTAACGCCTGATGCGGCCTGGTTTGAAAGGCGCATCCTCGATGCGCTTGCTTTGAGGAGCCAATATTACCAACAGAACTGTTATCGCCTAATACATTCCGAAGGTGACTATCTACCAGGGGTAATTATTGACCGCTATGGTGACTATCTGGTATTGCAAATCAATACCCAGGGCATGATGGCATTTCGAGATACACTAGTAGAAGTATTGCAGAAAGTATTTCAACCTAAGGGCATATTATTGCGTAATGATAATTCCGCACGCATACACGAAGGCCTGGAGGCAGAAAGTGAATGGCTGTTAGGACAAGGTGAGTCCACTATTATCATCGAAAATGAAACGCGTTTCGAAATTCCTCTCGGTGAAGGGCAAAAAACTGGCTGGTTTTACGATCACCGGGAAAATCGTCGTTCTTTACAACGAATTGCCAGAGATAAACATGTTCTCGATGTGTTTTCCTATATGGGAGGTTGGGGCATCGCTGCGGCCCAGGCAGGCGCCAAAAGTGTATGTTGTGTTGATTCTTCAACCACTGCTATTGCCTATGTTCATAAGAACGCCGAATTGAATAATGTTCAAGACAGAGTCGAAACCGTTTGCGATGATGCCTTCGATGCGTTAAAAAAACTCAAGGCGGAAAATAGGCGCTTTGACATTGTTGTAGTGGATCCACCGGCATTTATTAAACGGAAAAAAGATAAAGAGGCAGGAGAAAAGGCTTACCAGCAGCTCAATAATTTGGCTATGGATTTAATCGTGCCAGGGGGTATGTTAATTAGCGCATCCTGTTCCCATCATCTTGAAGAAGAGTCGTTACAGCGGATTATTCTGCGTGCGGCGCGTCGCCAACGCCGACGCCTGCAAATTCTTTCACGCGGAGACCAGGCGCCAGATCATCCTGTGCATCCAGCAATCGCCGAAACACGCTATATCAAAACTATTTTCTGTCGTGTTATTTAAATAATCATTCGAACAAGCCAAGGTAAATTGAATTTACTATGCTGGTCTTTCCCAATATAAATCCTGTTGCTCTGGAACTGGGCCCAGTGGCTATACACTGGTATGGAATTATGTATGTGTTGGGTTTTTTAGCCGCCTGGCGATTAGGATTGTTTTATGCTCGGCGCCCGTATTCCGTTTGGACAGGACAACAGGTTAATGATTTAATCTTTTACGGCATGCTTGGTGTCATCCTGGGTGGACGTATTGGTTATATTTTGTTCTTTGATCTGTCCTCATTCATTAGCAATCCTGTCACGATGCTCCAAGTTTGGCAGGGTGGGATGTCATTTCACGGGGGATTGCTTGGCGTAATTATCGCCATGTTGTTGTTCGCGCGACGCAACAATAAATCGTTTTTCACAGTTGCCGACTTTGTCGCTCCCTTGGTGCCCTTAGGTTATTTCGCAGGGCGAATAGGTAATTTTATCAACGGAGAATTGTGGGGCAGGGTGGCACCGGCTGAATTGCCCTGGGCGATGGTTTTTCCCCATGTTGACCAATTGCCCCGTCACCCATCCATGCTATACCAGGCGCTATTGGAGGGGCTGGTTTTGTTTGCCCTGTTGTGGTGGTTTACGCTACAGCGGCGCCCGAGTATGGCGGTGTCCGGCGTGTTTTTGATCGGTATGGGTGGCTTTCGCATTTTTAATGAGGGATTTCGAGAGCCTGATGCACATATTGGTTATATTGCGTTTGATTGGTTTACCATGGGGCAGTTGTTATCTGTGCCGATGTGGGTCATTGGCGTTATACTGTTCTGGCTGGCCTATCGCCCGGCGAAATCTGCTGTTCGCTGATATCGCAGACAGCAATTCTGGGTGACTGTGTTTTTACAAAGGCGATAATTTTTGAAAGGTAGTAGATGAAACAATATCTGGAATTACTCAGACACGTATTGGATGAGGGTGTCAGAAAAGAGGACAGAACCGGAACGGGTACCATTAGCGTATTTGGCCACCAGTCACGTTACGATTTGCGCGACGGCTTTCCTCTTGTTACCACGAAAAAACTGCATTTACGCTCCATAATTCACGAATTATTGTGGTTTTTAAAAGGTGAAACGAATATCGCATATTTGCATGAGAACAAGGTCAGCATCTGGGATGAGTGGGCCGATGCGAACGGTGATTTGGGGCCATTATATGGATATCAATGGCGTTCCTGGCCGAGACCCGACGGTAGTTCTATCGATCAGATATCACAAGTCGTCGATCAGTTGAAAGCCAATCCCGATAGTCGACGTATTATTGTTTCGGCGTGGAACGTCAGCGGCTTGCCGGACGAAACGATAAGCCCCCAGGCCAATGTCGCAGAAGGTCGTATGGCGCTCGCCCCATGTCATGCCTTTTTCCAGTTCTATGTTGCGGAAGGTCGACTTTCCTGTCAGCTTTATCAGCGTAGTGCGGATTTGTTTCTCGGTGTTCCTTTTAATATTGCGTCATACGCGTTGCTTACACACATGTTGGCGCAGGTTTGCGATCTGGAAGTGGGAGATTTTATTCACACCCTGGGTGATGCGCATATCTATTCTAACCATTTCGAACAGGTTCATGAGCAATTGTCTAGAACGCCACATGCACTGCCAACACTTCGTCTCAATCCGCAAGTGAAGGATATTTTTTCCTTTACATTCGATGATATTGAGTTGTCGAACTATCAGTGCGACGCGCCAATAAAAGCACCGGTAGCAATCTAATGATTATTTCTCTTATAGCGGCAATGGGGCGAAACCGCGAGATTGGTAAGGACAATGCCTTGTTGTGGCGACTTCCCAATGACATGCGTTGGTTTGTCGGTAAGACAAGAGGTAAACCAATTATTATGGGGCGCAAAACCTTTGAGTCCTTTGGCGCAAAACCCTTACCGAATCGCCTAAATATAGTGGTTACGCGTGATCAGCACTATGCGGCTGAGGGAGCTGAAGTGGTTCATTCTATTGATGCCGCGCTTGCCGCTGCGCAGTCGGCGGAGGAAGTGATGGTTATTGGTGGCGCGGAATTTTACAAGCAACTCCTTCCCGTTTGTAATCGGCTCTATCTAACCTATGTCGATGGTCTATTTGACGCTGATGCATATTTTCCAGATTTTGATCAGCGCGAGTGGCAAGAAAGCTTTTCAGAATATCATGATGTTGATAAAGATCATGCCTTTTCCTATCGTTTCGTGATTCTGGATAAACCCATACACTAAAACAATTCAGATAGAAGTGTCAAAGGTGTTTACACGTAAACATCGACCCCGAATGTGCGCCTAAGCTGTTGCTGTTTTTCATAATTGTCGATTTGTGAATAGGTATGCATTGCACGGTTGTTGCCTTGTTTCAGTCGCTCAACATCGGCAACAAAAAAATCCAAGTTAAACGTGTTATCACTTCTGCTTTGTTTTACCGACGAGGCCTGGAGTAACGCATTTTTCTCACGATCTGCGTGAGCTTTCGTCTGTTCAGATGAAACACGAGTTTGTCTATTATGAGTCTGAGGATGTGAGTCGACGCGTCGGTTTACTGCGCGTAAACCAACCTGTCCATGCGCATTGATGGAAGATATCGACATAGTTGAATATGTTTTCTCAGCATTTAACGGAGAATGCGAGCCCGCCCAATACAATCACTCTTTTGTGGAATTCGGTCATATAAACCGGGCATTGTCGGGCGTGGCTCGTATCCTCCAGTAGAAACGACTATGTAACCCTTGAGAGCGAATGGCCTCCTTGACAGATAGCTCTCAAAATAAAATATAGATCATCAATAGCCAAAGTCCAGAAAATAGGCGGTAACCATGTCAATTATTTTATATGGCTGATGAAAAGCCTTTTAGAATAACGCAGTGTCTAGGTTTGTTGTTTTGGTGAAAGTGCCCGCCGATATTTTTCCCCCTCTAAAATCGGCTTTATGTATATCACTCTCTTGAATCGTGGCGTCGGAAAAGTTGACCATTATTGCTCTTGCCCAGTGGAATTTGCACTGATTAAAATTTGATCGACGAAAACTGGCGCGGACGAGTATGGCTTTGGTTAGGTTGCAGTGCTCAAACTGCGAATCATCCGCATTACTCCACTCAAAGTTACTCAGTTCGAGGTCCGTATCACTGAAACGGGCGTGTTCGAGTCTGGTTTCATCCATGCGCACTTCACGAAACACGCTTTTAACGACGGACACGTTTTTTAGTGAACTCTTTGAAAATCGTGCGGCAATCGCATTTGTTTCCAAGAAACTTGCGTTATCAAAATTCGAATCACTAAAGTCTGAAACTTGGAGATTGCTTTCTTGCCAGAGACTATTGGTGAATTTTGACCAACTCGCATTGCTTTTAAATAAAATGCTTTTGTAGTGTGTGCTGCCGACAGCAGATGTTCCTAGCAAATTAGAAAACCGAATGTCATTTTCACTGAATCTGGCCTGGTCAAGGATTGCATAGGAAAGATTGACATTGTCCAGTTTTGAATTGCTGATCGTAGCGCCGCTTAAGTTTGAGTCTGCCAGAATGCTACCGGAAAAGTCCGTTTTTTTTATTTGGCTATTTGCGAAAACAGTTTCTCTACTATCAGAGTCCTGGAAATTCGTTTTCTCTATAGAAGAATCTGTAAAACGCGCCCCTTGCATGATGGCCTTACTAAAGTCCACGTTGTATAAACGTGCCCCACTAAAGTCGGCATTTCTTAGATCACATGCTTTGAAGCTGACTTCTTCGATATAAGTGTTGGAGAAGTCGGCTTCGACTAAACTACAATGTTCGAAATTTATGTTCTGGATCTGTAGATTTTGAAGCTTTGCCTGTTCGACTCTAATGCCATGAAATTCACGCGATGTTTCAGTCTGTTTTATGCGTAAATTGAGTTCATCATTGGATACGGCTGAATATCGTCTACTTTCATAAATAGTGTTCGTGTGGCTGCAAGCCTGAAAGCCTGTCAGGGTAATAAAAAGTATTAAGACATGAAAAAATTTCATTTTTGCAAACCCGTGGCTAAATCCAGGTTCTGCGCATCTGTAAAATCAGCATCATCGAGATCTGCTCCGGTAAAGTCAGACTGCCGGAGGTCGGCCTTTTTGAAACTTGCCCCTTCCAAATAGGCTTTCTTGAAGCTGGATGCAAATAAAATGGCATTGTCAAATCGTGATTCGTCGAGTATTGCGCGACTTAAATCGGTTTGCGATAGTATCGCGTTTTCGAAATTGGTTCTAGGCGCTCTAATTTTTGCCATTCGCGCCCCAGTCAAGTCGGCGAAGTTGAGATTGGTTTGTTCAAAAACACCTTCAGTAAATATGGCGTTTCTTAGATTTGCTTGTATAAGCTGTGCACTGGAAAAAACAGATGCCGTGAAATTGGTGTTTTCCATGATCGCACCGGTAAGATTCGAGTGGGTAAAATTGGCCTCTTTTGCCACCGCGTGTGAAAGATCAACGTCGGCTAGATCGGAGTTACGGAAATCACTACGGGATAAATTACTCCCCGAAAGACTGGCTCCTTGAAAGACGGACTCGTGAAATTGAATTCGAGTTAAGTCTGACCGGTGTATGCTGGAAAAACGGAAATTGGATTTTTCAATTAAGGCCCCGTCAAAACTGGTAGCCAACATATGAGCTCCTACCAGATTTGAATCGGATATGGTGATCATTTCCAGTTTTGCACTATCGAGATTGACGCTTTCAAAGTTTGAATTAATGATGAAGGCGTAACGCAATGTCGCATTTTTCATGTCGGCTAAGTGGGCATTGGTGTCTATGAAGCGAGTTTGGGTCATATTTGCGCTACGCAAAGTGGCCTCGCTCAAATTCGCATTGCGAAATGTTGCATAGGATAGATCTACTGCATTCAAAATACAGTGAGATAAGTTTGTGTTTTCGAAATTAGTGGCATAGAGATAGGCGCCGCTCAAATCCATCCGACTAAAATCAAGGCCGGATAGATCGAGTCCGGAGAGATTGGCGAATCGCAATCGTTTTTCCCGACGAGGTGACTCAAGTATCGCGGTAACAGTTTTCAAGTCCAGACGCTTGCCTACGCGAAAGTCCTTCGGTTTTGGTATATAGGTACATGCCTGGAAGAAGAGCAAAAATAGGAGCGTAATCACTAAATATGTATTTCGTTTAGCCACGTTCATGCTGTTTTTCAGCAACCTTATTACGTAGATATACAGGCTCAAGCGACGTAGCAGAAACAGTATGACCCTTAAGGTGGTAGTCTAACGCGAGTGCAGGCATTGCACGTGCGTCTACGACTACGTCGGTAAATATATGGGAGAATTTTCCGTGTAATTTCGCAAGTTCTTGCGTATATTCCGCCCAAGCCGTTCCTACCGAAACCCAATCCCTATTTTCAGAGGGACAAATGTCGGCGGGCGCGTCAATTCCTTCTTCGATCACAGCCTGTGCGATACCGTTAACGATTTCGTACGCGCCATAATAGATTTCATTCATGCGCGCATCCTGAAGGCAGAAGATATTTTCGGATTGATGCATTAGCCACGTATGTTGAGCCAACACTGCGAGCGAAGACAAAGGCGCAACGGGTATATCCAGCGCGTAGGCAATGCCTTGTGCAACACTGACGCCTATACGTACGCCTGTGAAAGAACCTGGCCCGCGTGTAACGGCAAGAAGATCGAGTTCGGTACGGGATATTCCAGCCTGAGCGATAACAGACTCGCACATGGAAAGTACATTTTCCGAATGGGCCTGTGGTTTGTCATCGAAAAGCGCAAACACGTCTTTATCTATGGCTAGAGCGACAGAACAACTCGCGCTACTGGTATCAATACACAGCGTCTTCATGTTCGCGTATTTTGCTCCAAAATTGTTTTACCTCACTGAGACGTCGTGTAACGGGCATTTTTGGCAGGCTGTCGAGAAACATTTTGCCATACCCCTTGCTACTGAGCCTTGGATCGCAAACCATGAGTATACCGCGATCACTTTCGTCGCGTATTAATCGGCCAATACCTTGCTTTAAACTGATTACCGCATGGGGGAGTTGATACTGCCAAAAGGGTTCTCCACCTTTTTCACGGATGTTAGCGATTTTTGCTTTGATAATGGGGTCTGCGGGGGAGGCAAAGGGCAATTTATCTATTACCACCAGTGACAATGCTTCCCCTTTGACGTCAACACCTTCCCAAAAACTCGCACTACCTAATAACACGCCTTTTTTGCTACGAATGAATGCTTCGAGGAGATGAGATTTGGGGAGCGTACCTTGAACAAACAATTCGTAATCGGTTTCCTTCAACTGTTCCGCGGCAGCATTTAACGCTGCCAGACTGGTGAACAGAATGAATGCCTTTCCTTGTGTTTCCTCCAGAACAGGAATCACAGCATTAATGACGGCTTCGCCAAAATAGGGGTGACTAGGTTCCGGTAAATTCTCGGGCAAATAGAGCAAACTGTTATTCGGATAATCAAAAGGACTGTCCCAACAGGCATTTTCTGATTCCTTGATTCCCAGCCGCTTACGGAAGTAGGAAAAATCGTCGTTGACGCTAATCGTCGCCGAGGTAAATATCCAGGCTTGACGAGAGTTGCTCATGCGTTCATGAAACGGGGTCGCAATCTCAAGCGGCGTATTGTGGAAACTGATGCTCTGTTTTCTTACTTCGTACCATTGGATAAACGCCGGATTAATTGTTGTCATCTCCGCCAGGGCGATGCAAAGTTTTTCACAGCGTTCAAAGCAATTATTCAACTCCGTACTGCGTACTGAGGTTTCCTCGAGATGTCCGCAATATACCGCAAGTCGATTGACCAGATTGGTGATCGCCTGGCTGACGGATGGTAGATGATAGAATTCGGTCCAGGCGCCACGTGAGGGCAGGGCTTCAAAAGCCTTTTGCATGTCCAGCATTTGCCTGGTCAAGTCCTGATGAAATTCATTGAACTCGGTTAACATATCACTGGCATGTTCGCTAATAGCGGTGGTCACATCGCTGATCAAATTGCGTATTTGAGCGCTGCTGAAATTGAACCCCAGGAACTGATGGGCTATCTCCGCTAATTGATGAGCTTCATCGAAAATATAGGCATCCACGGTAGGTAGTAAATCGTCTATGCCTTCACGCAATAAGGCCATATCAGAAAAGAACAGGTGATGATTGCAGACAATGACATCGGCTTTATGCGCGTTGGCGCGCGCAAGATTGACATAGCACTTTTCGGCGTAGAGACAATCGCTGCCTAGACAGTTATCGCTGGTAGACGTCAGTTGTTGCCACAGTGATGATGTTTCTGGTACTTGATGTAGTTCGCTAATATCGCCGTGCCGAGTTTGATACGACCATTCACGGACTTCATGTAATTGATTAATGTGTTCTCGAAAACTCAATCGTCCTTGAGCAAGCGTTTTGTCCATTCTGTGCAGACAGAGATAATTTTGTCGACCTTTGAGCAAAGCGACGCGTGGGCTAACGCCAAGCGCCTCGCAAAGTTTAGGTATGTCGCGGTTGAATAACTGGTCTTGAAGTGTTTTGGTACCGGTGGATATCAGAATTCTATTACCAGATAAAAGCGCGGGCGTAAGATAAGCAAAGGTTTTTCCGGTTCCCGTACCCGCTTCGACGATGAGAGTACTGCGGTCGGCGAGGGCATCCTGGATCTTCTGCGCCATTTCCATTTGCTGTGGCCGAAAACTAAATCCGGAAATATTGTGTGAGAGTTTACCCTCTGGCCCTAAAATGTCACTCAGTTCCGTCATGAATAATGTTTTTCGTCCAGCAGTATGGTTATCAGGGTTAGCAACAGACAGGGCGGATTATACAGAGGCTTCTTTTTCCCAGTTCCCACCCTCTATCAAGCCTTCTTCTTTAGTCCATACAAGGTCGGAAACAATCTTGAACTTGGCGAGCGACATCGCGCCACGCTTATTGCGCTTGCTACTCTTGCTTTCATCAAGAGATTTTTCGACAACGCTACGAGCACATTCGAAAATTTCTACCGGCTCATATTCTTCGTCCATGATGACCAGTACGATACTGTCCCAGTCCTGATCCAGTTTTAATTGTCCTACGCGCTGTCCAGACTTCTTTTCATCAAAAACTGCGCGTCCCTTGATCTGAACTTTCTTTCCCTGGCGCTTTCCCCGACCAATCGCGTCGTAACCACCCGTTTTCTGGTCGCAGATTTCCAGGTCGAGTAGTTTGGCGGCATCGAACTCGGCAATTTCACTGCTAATACCCAAAGGCTTTCCAGTGGCACGGCGATACTCCGCAGCCAGGCGGCGCGCCTCAGTTATCAGTTTGTCGGTTGAATAAACGCCCATTAACAGTAATGACTTTTTCGGTTTGTCCAACTAATAATAACGGTAGAGTACTCAAAATCTGAAGAATGCTTGAGACTCACTCTATATAAAAGTGACAACTTGCTGATAAAGAAGAAATATAATCTATTAGCAATATTGCCCATTCGAACTGCCAAAGTCCAGCTTACGGGTATGCACGAATGAAGCCGCAATAGTAGCAATTTTAACCCGATGCGGGTAGAACCGAGTCGCTAAATAGTGAAAAAGATTGGGGTTATGGGCAAAATTCTTTGCGCCATTCCGAATTCCTGGCGTTTGTGTGTGACTGAGTAAAAAAGACATGGTAAGCTCTCGCGCATAATAAAGTCGTTGCAACGCACGGAAGCGAATCTGATAGCAATCCCTGTATTCGTTTTATAGCCATATCGATATCCGGCGTCATTCGACACTGATTGTCAATATCTGGAAATCTCTCACAATAAAAACTTTTTCAACAGAAACTGAGTCCATTCGTGATGTCGCAGTCTGTCATCACGAAAAAAAACAAGTTACAGGCAGATGGGGATGGGACAAACGCATTCAACAATGGCTTGCCAGGCAATGGTAAGGCTTAAACGCTTATGCGTCGTGGCATTGCTTGCCGTGGTCGGCGCGTGTTCGGAACCCTTGCCGGTATATCACCATAGTGATCAAGCTGAAACTCCTGCCGCCGACGGTATACTCATCAAATTTACCCATTCCACGGGAACAAGCAGCCGCGCACGCTCAGTGCAGGCGGCCGGTTTGACGGAACGCTCTCGTTTTTCGCTTGTACCGGGTTTAACGCTGGCAAGCGTGCAACCGGGATATACACTCAATGAAACGCTGAGTGAATTGGCTAAAGACCCAACTGTGGCATTCGCAGAACCGAATTATATTTATTCGATAAACGTGCTTCCCAACGATCCGCGCTTTGCACGGCAATACGGTCTGCACAATACCGGTCAAAATGGGGGAGTTGCTGACGCAGACATCGACGCGCCGGAGGCCTGGGATATCCAGACCGGTAATGATGTCGTTGTCGCGGTTATCGACACTGGAGTGGACTATAACCATCCCGATCTGGTTAATAATATCTGGACCAATCCAGGAGAGATTCCGGGTAACAACCGGGATGACGATGGCAACGGTTTTGTCGACGATGTACGCGGCTGGGATTTCGCGCTAAATAATAATAATCCTATGGATAACCATAATCATGGAACACATGTCGCGGGTATCATCGCTGCGAGAGGCAATAATGGTATTGGTGTCGCCGGGGTCAATTGGCGCGCGCGCATAATGCCACTAAAGTTTATGGATAACCAGGGCATAGGCACTACTGCGTCAGCAATACGTGCTATTGAGTACGCTGTGGCCAACGGTGCCAAGGTATCGAACAATAGCTGGGGTGGGACGAATTTCAGTCAGGCCTTGTATGATGCAATTCAAGCGGCCAATAGTGCGGGGCATGTGTTCGTAGCCGCTGCCGGCAACGATGGCGTAAACAGCGATACCAGTGGCTATTATCCTAGTACGTATAATTTGCCTAATATCATTTCGGTTGGCGCCTCCGATCAGAATGATCAGATCACCACTTTTTCAAATTTTGGTACACGCACTGTCGACCTGGTCGCCCCCGGAATGGGCATCGTCAGTACGGTTATACGCACCAATAATAACGGCTATCAGTTTATGACAGGGACTTCCATGTCTGCGCCCTATGTTACAGGTGCGATCTCACTCCTATATTCACAGAATCCTACGCTTTCTATCGCCCAGGTACGCAGCGCAATATTAAACACAGTCGACACTAAACCTGCGCTGAGCAACGTCGTGGGCAGTGGTGGGCGTCTGAATGTATTCAATGCGGTAAACAGTGTGCCTCAATCCGGTCCTATACCGATCAATCCTGTGCCCGCACCAACGCCTAATCCAGCACCAGTCAATCCGAGCGTGGTCAGAGTTTCTCCACAAAATGCGGAAGTACCGATTGGAGGGAGTTTCCGATTTACGGTTTCCGGTGGACAGGCGCCTTATACGTGGTCGGTAGGGAATTCCATTGTCGGAACCATAGATGCGCTTAGTGGCCAGTTCCAGGGATTAGCTGTAGGCAGCACTAGCATAACGGCTACAGATTCGTCAGGTAGTACCAGCGCGCCAGTGAATGTTACGGTTACAAATTTATTGATTAGGCCGGTTAATAAAACCAGTTTACAGCTGACTGAAGTGGCGACGTTTACCGTAAACGGTGGAGTAGGTCCGTACAACTGGAGCACCAGTAATACTGGCGTCGCCGAGATTTCCATCACTGGCGCACAAAATGAGACAGTAACCGTAACACCAGCGGCACAGGGCAGTTTTAGTCTCACAGCAAGCGATGCATCCGGTAATAGTGTTGCCAACCGTCTTACCGTGGTCGTCAGCCCGATGGCTTTGGACCCGGTTACCAGCAGCATACGCGTTGGAGGTTCGCTACAACTCAATGTTAGTGGTGGTACTTCCCCGTATTCATGGACAAGTTCGAATACATCTGTCGCTACAGTAGATGGTGGCGGGATAGTTACTGGAATCGCCGCGGGCTCGGTGACAATTACTGCCACAGATGCTTTAGGTACGCCACAGTCGGCACAGATTACTGTGGCAGCAAATACCACTCCGCTGGTTATCAATTCCCCGGCAAATACGGTCAATGTTGGGGCGACGCTGCAATTTAGTGCTAGCGGTGGAGTTAGGCCCTATTCCTGGGGTGTTGGCAATGTGGCACTGGCAAGTATAAATGGAACTGGTTTATTGACCGCGAACGCTGCAGGAACGGTGGCAGTAATCGTTACCGACTTTATTGGATCGGTGAGTCGTCAGACAATCACAATCAACGCAGCTCCACCGGCTACAGTTCATCACTAGCTTTAACCGTCTTTTGCATCTGAATTGACTCATAATGCATTAATGACAAGGAAAAATGAATTTAATGCCGTATAAGCAGTGTGGGTGTTACAATACATGACCATGTTAACACCAGATTCCAATCCCTATGAACTCCTGGGCGGTGAACCAGCCGTACGTCGCCTGGTGGATCGCTTTTATCAGTTAATGGATGAGCAGCCGGAAACCTTTGGCATACGTAAAATGCATGCTGAAGATTTGGCCTCTGCCAGAGAGAAGTTGTTTGAATTTCTATCGGGCTGGTTGGGTGGGCCACCGCTGTTCGTAAAGAAATATGGGCATCCGCGTTTGCGTGCGAGACATTTGCCTTTTTCCATTGGAAAGGAGGAGCGTGATCAGTGGTTGATGTGTATGAATCAGGCCATCGACGAACAGATTGAGAACGAAGATTTAAAAGCGCATCTGAAAGATGCCTTTTTCAGAACAGCGGATTTTATGCGGAATAGGGATATGTCGTTACCGCTTCAGTCCTAGGCGGTTGCTCTGAAGCGCGTTTCCTCGGTATCAAACTGCCCAATGCCTGCGACGTTTTCATAGGCCTGGGCAAATCGTGAACGTGCTTGTTCAGAGCCAGTAGGTGTTGAGGCTTCTTCAGTAGTTTTGTCTTTTGATTCCAGTGTCTGCTTGATTTCTTCTTGCTTTTCCTTAGTGATCTCCATACGCGCTTCAGAAGCCATACGTGCGGCTTCGATGGCCACAGACCGGTCCTGACCGGAAGGTTCAGCAGGGGCAATAGCTGCGGCGCGGATTTTCTGTGCTTTACGTAGAGTAGCTTCAGGGTCATTGGGTACTGGGCTGGTATCAATGCTTACATGACCGCCGACGGCATAACTTTTACCATCAGGGCCGCGCTTAGTTTCAAGGTTGATACCGCCTTTGGCATATTGCCCTGCAGCAGCCAGATGCGCGGCTTCATGCGCACGGACTTCACGGTCTCGACTTGCGAGTTCCTTTACTTCTTCAAGATCGTCTTCATCAAGTCCGGCGGGGTTGTCTACGGGTTTTTCACTTTGTTCCTGTGCGAGCGTGCCCTTGTTTTCATCCTTGCGCTGTTCGTCTCTTTGCTTGTAGTCCTTTGTATTTCGTCCGAGTTGGGCTTTCTGGCTAAGTAGTTCGCCAATCCCGGCGTTCTGCTGATCCTGTTGTTGTGTGTTGGGTTTGTTTTCGCTATTGGCGGTATTTTGCGTGGAATTAATGCGCGTCAGCGACTCCGCCTGCGCTACAGGCGTCGCATTGGGTTGCAGCCCCGGAGCTGAATGCCCCTGATGGGTGGTCTGCAAATAACTAGAACTGACGTTCGCTATGTTCATTTCACACTTTTCCGGGTGTCTCACAACCTTATTCGTCCAATGAAGCCAAAGTTTTAGCAAATCAATCTCATTTTATGTGCGAACTGTATCTTAATAAATTTTTTGACTATATCTATAACATATCCTTTCGCAAAGGAATTCTGCCGAAAGTGAACCTAAAGACGCGTGTACGGGATGTCGATGACTCGGGAAGAAAATTACAGCTTCAAGGATTTGAATATGCCCATTACTGCGCGGGAATTTACTGCAGATATTGAGGATTTTGTTCATATACCATCCGTGTGTCTGCGGATTAATGAAATGGCAAACAATCCACGTTTCTCTGCAATCGACATGGCCAACGAAATCGCCAAAGACCCTATGACGATGGCGAGAGTGATGCGCATGGCCAATAGTCCTTATTATCATTTCCCCGCAAAAGTGGATAATTTAACTCGCGCCATCACTATTATTGGAACGCAGGATTTGCAGGATATGTTGTTAATGGTCGCCTTACGCGCTGCCACGGAACAAAGCCAGCCAACGCTCATAGACCTCGATAACTATTGGAAACACTCATTGTTTGTAGGTCTGATGGCAAAGCGACTTGCGGGTATGATTAGCACGCCAGTGTTGGGGCGTGACCGTCTTTTTGTCGCCGGCGTTTTACATGAATTCGGCCGCATCGTTTTCGCGCAAAAGATTCCAGAACTTTTCAAGGTCATGTTAAACCGCGCGATGAATCAGCAAGAACCATTTTATGAAATAGAGCGTTTGGTTTTCGGTATTGATCATACGGAGATTTCCTTAGAAATTATGAATCGTTGGCTGTACCCCGCGCGATTGTCTACCGTTATCCGGTATCAACACCATCCTGTGCGAGCGGGTGACCAGCGATTGGAAGCGTCTTTGTTGTTATTGGCCGATCATGCCAGCGCCATTGCGGGTTTGCCTGGCATAGGAGAAGACGGGCAAACAGAAGAACTTGCGCGTGCAATGCAGTTCTGTGGCGTTACCGAACGTTTAATGGATGATGCTATCGAGTTGGCTAGAAATGATTACTTCGAATTACTACCGGTATTTATGCAACGGAAAACTGCCTGATTATTGACGAATGCTAGCTCCTCCCACAACCAAAAGAGGTCCATAATAACTTTTCGGGCACCTTTGCAAGCTTGGGCTGTCTCCTACACATGGCATGGATTTTTTTACTTATCCATGATCTAATGGCTGACCAATTTTAGATTGATACACAATCACAAAGGAAATAATGATGGGTTTGAGAATTTTTTGCCTGGTGTGCTTATTTGGCATTTCATCCGTAGCGTTTGCTGCCGGGCTCAAAACAGATAAAGAACGATTGAGTTACACCTTGGGTGTTCAGGTTGCAGAGCAATACAAGGCAAATGGAATTGACATCGACCCCGGTGTTTTTGTTGGCGCGGTGAAAGATATCTTAGGTGACAAACAACCAAAAATGACCCGCGATGAGATGATACAGGCGATACAGAAACTTCAGCAGGAACAGGCCAACCACATGAAGAAGGTTGCCGATGAAAACCTCAAGAAAGGTGAAAAGTTTCTCGCAGACAACAAAAAGAAAGATGGTGTAATAGTGTTACCCAGCGGCGTTCAATATAGCGTCGAGAAGAAAGGTGACGGTAAGCGACCTGGTTTAGATAATAGCGTTGTTGCACATTACCGCGGAACATTAATAGATGGTTCCGAGTTCGACAGTTCATATTCACGTGGACGTCCAGCGACATTCCCCGTCAGTGGCGTTATCAAAGGTTGGCAGGAAATATTGCAACTCATGCAGGTTGGCGCGAAATGGAAAGTCTTTATTCCGGCCAGTATGGGTTACGGTGAGCGAGGAGCCGGACCTAATATCGGTCCAAATGAGACTCTCGTATTTGATATAGAACTCATCGACATCAAATAAGAAAAAGGCGCCTAAGGCGCCTTTTTTTATCGTTGTACGGTTACCACAACATTCTCGGTAGCCTGGCCAACCCAGGTTTCGTTCCCCTTTTTTAAACGCCATTGGAAGTTATAGATACCAGGATCTAACGGAGCGATTACTTTGAAAGTAAAAGATTTCAATTGGCCACTATGAACCACCTCGTTGTCGTGCAATTCAACACGTGAAACTGACCATACAATATCCGCCTTAGTGTCTAGTGCTTCGAGATGATAGATATCGGGTAACCAGGGTTGGCTACCGGTATTTTTAAACGTGATAGTGATTGGATAAATCTCGCCACTATTAAAAATGGTGAAGGGTGCTGTTGAGTGTTGCAGATTAGGTAGAACCTGGTGCATAAATTCTGCGTCCAGCTCTCTGGTCCCTTGGGTTACCGTTACGACGCTTACCGGAGTCGGTTCACCAATCCAGTCTTTTCGATTCTTTTTTAAGCGCCATTGTAAGGCATAGTTACCAGGATCTGTGGGGGCAGCAATTTCGAATCGAAATGACGCAATCTCTCCAGGAGGGACGACCTCATTGTCGCGCATGGAAACCAATTTATTACCCCAAGCCTTTTCATCACTACCGGTTATGCCTAGACGATAACCATCATCATTGTTCCAGACATATTTTCCATCGTTGCGGAATTGCACGATGATCATGTATTTTTCACCCGCATTCATATTTTCAGGTACGACCTGCGAAATAAATCTGACCTGATTTGATGCACTTTCAACGACGATTTGTTCTGAGGCCGTTGCTGGGGAGATTTCTTTCTGTTCCTGCTTAAGTCGCCAGTCAATCAGGTAGATGCCACTTCTTGAGGGGCCATTTACACGTAATTTGATATTTTCCGTTTGCCCCGGTTTGATTTTGAAGTTACCAAGACTTATTGCCTGATCGGGCCAGGCACGTTGATTTGTATTGAACAGCATTTCAACCCCATTTTGGCTGGACAGAGTTTCTGTTCCGTCGTTCCTGATTCTTAGATCGGCGACTATGCCTTGACCAGTATTCAATATCTTGGGGATCTCTGCACGAAGTATCGTTGCCGCAAAGTTTTCATCGGCATATGACAAGGCGATGAAAGGATTCGACAAAAGCAGAATTGCCAGAAGGTAGCGCATATGTCCCGTACGTCCTAACCCACACAGTTTTAAAGTGGAAATATCAATTCAAGATGTATTCCGTTTTACACCGGCGAAATACCACAGAATGCGACTTTTCCCTTGGTTTGGCCTTGAAATCATTGGATAACAACTTGTCATTATGTGATCCGGTTGGCATTTTTCGGCGTTAGCTATCCATTTTTTCCTGTCGACACCCTTCCCGTAAGCACAATGAAACGGGGCGTCAAAAGTGGCCAAACATACGGGAAAAAGTATAGCAATTATTGCGTCTATTGCCTTAGCGACGTCAGTAGGGCAGGCGGCTGAAATCCTAGCCACAAAACAGACATCGCATTGGAAGTTACAGGATTCGCTTTGGGAAGCGGCCTATTTGGTCACGCATATTGCCGACTGGGGACAGACCAGAGATATAGCCATGAACTGTGGCGATGGTAGCTATGTTGAGATGAATCCGCTAATAGGCAGTTGTCCGCGTATGGCCAGGGTCAACGGCTACTTTTTGGCGACAGCATTATTACATGTAGGGGCGAGTGCGATGTTGCCTGCTCGCTATCGTCGGTTTTTTCAGACATCGACTATGGTGATGGAGCTAGGATATATCACTAACAACTACAATATCGGGCTTAGGGTTAACTTCTAAGTTTGTTTTATTAGACCGAGATCACCTTTACCAATACCACGGTAATATTGTCTCTACCACCGCCATTATTTGCCGCAGCGACCAGGTTTTGCAGGGTTTGCTGCAGGTCAGACTCACCATGGAGCAGAATTGAGGCAATATCTGCTTCGCTAACCATATCGGTCAGTCCGTCAGAACACATCAGAAACAGATCACCCGCATACACAGGTTCGACATAGATATCAGCCGGGGTGTCATTCATATGGCCGACGGCGAGATAGATTGCATTGCTTGGCAGTGGTGTCTGCTCATCCGTCGGTAATCCCATATCAATTCGCTCCTGCATGACCGAATGATCTCGGGTAACACGCCTGAGCTGAACGTCGCGAAACAGGTAGCTGCGACTATCGCCTACATGTCCTATGACAAAATTTCCCTTGTCAAAGGTGAGTACTTCGGCGGTACAGCCCATGCCTGCGGCATCGGGGTTAATTGTTCCGTATTTTGCAATATGTCGATTGGCGTTCTCGAAACAATCACTAACGGTTTGCCGGTAGTCTACTTCGCAATCCTGTACTTTGAGAAACTCGGTCTCGCAGCATTTTACGAAAATATGACTGGCGACCTCTCCGGCTGCCGCTCCGCCAACGCCGTCAGCAACGGCAAAAAGTTTAAGGTCGCTTCGAACCAGGAACTCATCTTCGTTATCATCTCGAAGTCGTCCGACGTCGCTAAGGGCCACCACATGTGTCTTCATTGTTAAACGTTTTCTCTGGTTAAGCTCACCGGGAATTTACTGCATTTTTCTCGGGATTACCATGCCACAGCGCATTGCAGGGTGTCGAGACGGGGATCATGAAGTTCGATCGCCTCTTGGGTAAGGCGTATGTAACTGGGTTTGTCCAGCCAATCGCCAACAACGGCGCGCATTCCCAAACCTTCGTCCAGCTTGAATTCGTGTATGGCAGGACGATGGGTATGGCCGTGTATCATGCGTTGAACCCCAGATTGTTTCAAGTAAGAAAGCACCGTAGTGGTATTGGCGTCCATGATTTCTGTAGATTTTTCAGCATTTTGCATGCGACTTTGGGCGCGGGCCTGTGTTGCCATGGCGATGCGTTCAGCAATCTCGCGTTGCAAAAATTCCGCTATCCATTGCGGATTGCGGACTTGCTGGCGAAATGCCATATAGTCCAGATCATCTGTGCACAACAAGTCACCATGAAGCAATAAGACTTCTTTCCCATACAACATGATGACTTCCGTTTCTGATAAGGCTTTTGCGCCTATCATATCCAGGAACCTTTCACCGACGAGAAAATCTCGATTTCCCGCCTGAAAATAAACGGGAATACACGCTGAAAGATTCTTAATCTGACCAAGAAGGGGAGAGATTTGCGGTGGAATAGCGTCGTCTCCCAGCCATACCTCGAAAAAATCCCCGAGAATATAGAGTGCTTCTGCGTCGTCGGCGATATCGGAGAGAAATTTGACAAAAGCGGACACGCGTTCAGGCGTGTCCACCGACAAATGTAGATCAGCAATGATATAGGTAGCCACGATACGGTTAGTCGACTATGGTCGCTTTTTCAATAATGACGGCCTCTACAGGAACGTCCTTGCCAAATTGTCCGCCCGGCCCAGTGCGGCTGCGGCGTATCTTGTCCACAACGTCCATGCCTTCGACGACTTTGCCAAATACCGCATATCCCCAGCCACGGGATGTCTGGGCACGAAAGTCGAGAAAGTTGTTATTGACCACGTTGATGAAAAATTGCGCTGTGGCCGATTGGGGGTCTGCAGTACGCGCCATTGCAATCGTGCCGCGATTATTACGCAGCCCGTTATTAGCCTCATTTTTTATAGGGGCGCGCACGTCTTTTTGGACAAATTTTTCGGTAAAGCCACCACCCTGGATCATGAAATTTGATATGACGCGATGAAAAATAGTCCCGTCGTAGAAACCGCTACGGACGTATTCGAGAAAGTTTTCAACGCTGACTGGGGCTTTAGCGGGATTGAGTTCGAGTAGAATATCCCCCACATTGGTCTTGAGTTTAACGCGAGGCACCTTGTCTTCGGCGAATAAAGGCATGCTGAAACTAATAAGGGCGATGAAAACGAGTAATAGTCGTCGGTTCATGGTATTTATTCACTCTCCAAAGTCGGTGAAAAAGGATATCGTAAAAGGATTGCGATGTTTAATATAATGTTTTTTCAAATTGTCCGAAAGAGATTGTAACAGAATTGGCCGCTTATTCAGCACGAACCCGCCAACAGCGTCGACGTAGAATCATTCGAATTGCTTTGCTGGCGTCCGCGATACTCACGGTAATTTACTTCGCTGTTCTCGATTTTCTGATTACGTCCCATTTTGAGGGATCACGCTGGCAAGTGCCGTCTCGCGTATATGCGCGCCCGCTAGAGCTCTATTCACAACAGAAGATAGACGCTGCTGACATTGTTTCGGAATTGTCGCTGCTGAGCTACAAACGCGTTTCCTATATGCGAAATCCGGGGGAATTTGCAGTATCTCAAAATTTTTTGGATATCTATTTGCGCAAATTCAGTTTCTGGGATGGTGATGAACCGAAGCGTAAAGTTCGCGTAGTACTCAATGACGAACAGATAAGTCATATTGTCGATCTGCAAACCGATGAGAATATCGATATTTTGCGACTTGAGCCGATGTTTATCGGCGCTATTTATCCCCGTCAAAAAGAAGATCGCGTATTGGTGTCACTCAAGGAAGTACCGGAGTCGCTAAAGCAGACATTGTTGTTGGTGGAGGACAAGTCATTCTATGAACACAATGGAATCTCGATCAAATCTATCTTGCGGGCATTGTGGGTAAACATACAAGCTGGGGAGAAGGTCCAGGGTGGAAGCACTATCACACAACAATTGGTGAAGAACTTCTATCTTTCGAGCACCAAATCGTATTTTCGAAAGATCAATGAAGCTTTTATGTCATTGCTACTGGAGCTGCATTATGAAAAAGATGAAATTCTAGAAGCCTATATTAACGAGATATATCTCGGGCAAGAGGGAAGTCGATCGATACATGGTTTTGGACTGGCCAGTCAGTTCTATTTTTCAAAATCTCTTACGGATCTTGGCGAACAAGAGATAGCCTTGCTCGTCGCCTTGGTAAAAGGTGCCTCTTTTTACGATCCTCGACGTCATTCCCAACGCGCTCTGGAACGCCGCAATCTCATATTGCAAACGCTGTACGCTAACAAACCGCTGGAAAAAAATCGACTAAAACTCTTGCAGTCTTTGCCACTGGGCGTGACCGAGGAAAAACCAAGCGGCGTTACACCGTTTCCTGCGTTTATCGATGTAGTGAAACGTCAATTGGTAAGAGATTATGACGAGAAAGATTTGCATTCTGAAGGTCTAAGAATTTTTACGACTCTGGACCCGCTTGTTCAGCGACGTGCAGAGGCCAGCTTTAATCGCGATGTGACGGCACTAGAGCGCATCTATCAGTTAAAGAGCGGTGAACTGGAAACTGCGGCGGTAATTAGTCGTCGACATTCCGCTGAAATACAGGCAGTTATTGGCGGCAGTCGTTCCGGTTTTGCGGGATTAAATAGAGCGGTCGCGATTGATCGCTCAATTGGCTCGCTTGTTAAGCCAGTGATCTATTTGCATGCGCTTGAGACCCCGGAGAAATACCATCTTGCAAGCATGCTGGAAGATGCACCGGTAGAAGTACAGATGGACAGGGAAACCATCTGGGCGCCAAAAAACTATGACAATGTGTCGCACGGATCAATACCAATGTATGCGGCATTAGCCCAATCATACAATCTCGCTGCAGTAAAACTCGGATTGGAATTGGGAGTGGATTCGATTAATGAGACCTTGCATCGAATGGGTATCAGTCAGCCACTGGATTCCTATCCAGCGAATTTATTGGGAGCAATAGACTTGTCACCTATGCAGGTGGCGCAATTGTTTCAAACTTTGGCTGATAGCGGGTATCTAACGCCTCTGCGAGCTATTCGTTCGGTGACTACCGGCGACGGCAGACCGCTAAGTCGTTACGATATAGAAACCAAAAAGGTGGTTGCAGACGAGCAAGCATTTATGATGCATGTTGCGCTGCAAAACGTCGTAAAGACAGGTACCGCTTCGGCGCTGAATAAGATTGTCAGCAGTGATCTGAATGTCGCAGGGAAAACCGGTACAACGAATGATAAAAGGGATAGCTGGTTTGCTGGATATGGCAATGAGTTTGTTGGTGTTGTGTGGCTCGGGCGGGACGATTTTCAATCGACCCCATTTAGTGGCTCCACAGGCGCAATGAGGCTGTGGGGTGGTATCATGAGTCAGTTGGAAAAAACACCACTACAATTGGAAGCCCCACTCAATATTGAGTTTGTTACGTTTGATCCCGAAGACGGCAAACGACTAAAATCCAGTTGTTATTACGGGGTGGATATTCCAGTAGTGAAGGGTAGTGTAAATCTTGAGGAATCAGCCTGTTTAAAAGGCAATATAATTGATAGGACCAGAAGTTGGATACAAAAGCTTTTTTAATAGTCGTTGTGTTATTTGTTTTACTGACGTCTTGTGCCGGATTACCGGAAAAGTCCACGGAAGAAGTTACACCACAGCACGCACCCACGCAAAAGGATGCCTTTACGCAATTCAAACGGGAATCGGATAGAGACTCGTCTCAAGGTCGGCCGGACGACAGCATACGTAAGCTAGTTCGAGACGCGCAAACTGCGGAGCGTCAAGGTGACATAGACAAGGCTATCTCAATAGTCGAGCGAGCGATTCGCATACAGCCTCAAAATGCCTATTTATGGTATCAACTGGCGCAGTTGCAGTATGAAAAAGGGAATTATACCAAAGCCATTCAACTGGCTCGGCGTTCAGACAGTTTTGCCGGCAGCGATATGCAGCAAAGAGAGTTAAATCGACAGTTGATAGCGCAGATTGAGAGTGGTTTGGCGAGCCCCTGATCTTCCAATATTCTTATTTTCTGGCGTTTTTGATGAACTCTATCGCGTTTGCAACCGCAGTTTGAACTTTGTGCAATGTTTCATTTCGTTCTTCTGGGGATAGATAAAAAAAGAAGTCCACTTCGTGTCGAAAATAGCGAGGCGGCAGGTGATTGAGTGCGACACAGGCGATGTCCGAAAGCACACTGTCGTCACGCAGTTTCCCAGACTGGCGTTTTACCTCTTCAAAAACCAGTGTTTCATAATAGTTTCTGACAGAATCAAATGGCATGGAAATTTTTCCCCTCGCTATTTACACTTCTTTATCGGCTGGGCGGTTTTGGAGCTTTACCTCATAACCCTGATATAAAGGGCAAATTTCCTGGCTAGAAAATGGCATAGTTAGGCCTTCTGAAGGTCACGAGTAGATTCGGAGAACCATGCGAAACGGAATTCCCAGCATAAAACAGGTAATGACATCTTTTCCGTACTGGATATCAAACGATACCACCGTACAGCAGGCGCTACTGCTAATGAAGGAAAAGGGGATTCATCACCTGCCGATTAAAAATGAAAATGAACTCGTTGGTGTGATTACCAGAAAAGACATAGAAAAGTTTTTGCATTACCAGGAAAACGAAATCGAAGCGGCGAAGCAGCAGACCGTAACCGATTTGTATATCAAGAATCCATATATCGTCGATATCAATGAGCCGCTCGATAATGTGCTGATGCACATGGCGCATTCACATATCGGCTCAGTATTGGTGACAAGAAACGGCAGATTGGCCGGGGTATTTACCACCAATGATGCATGTCGAACATTCGGCGAATTTCTACGCGAGCGTTACCGACCCAGCCCAGGCGACGATGTCGCCTGAACCGAAAAGGATTTAACACCAGCAGTAATTATCGCAACCAAGCTCAACGATATTCTGCTTGCCATAAACTACCGCAGCGTGTGATGAGACACATGACTGGCATTTTGGTGTTTCACTCAGTTCATTGTGTACTACAGCAGTAATACGGTTTTCTTCCAGTTTGATAATTTCAGTCCAATATGTCCTGTCGCCGTCTACGATTTTTACGTAGCAACCTGGCCCTAAATTGGATATTTCTGATTCTGAAGGGGGCGGAGTATTGATGTTATTAAGCACGTTATCATGTCCTGGCACCCTTCCCACGCCAATGATTATTACTATTATGTATATGAAAATAGACGGGTACTTAGCGCTTGGCAACTAAAAATAACTTATGACGACCAATAAAACGCAATAGGGTCATGAGAAAAATACCGAGTAGCATGCTAGGAAACTCTATGCTGCAACACCACCAGCGTTTGGGTTTAGGGCTGGCTAGCTGGTCAGCGGGGAAATCATCGGTAGTAGTTGAGTAAAGCACTTCGGTGTTATTTGATCCTGAGAGAGCTTCACCAAGCAATATAAGCTGTTCATTTCTGACGCCGAACGTAATCTTGCTGGTGTTTGTGTATCCACTAAGATAGGAAGAATACGTCAGCGCACCCCGGCCTGATTTGTTTGGATCAAGTCGCATGATGAAGCCACTCGACTTCTGAGCGCATTGATCACCACATTCACGTTTACTCAGTGTTGCCTTGAGCGAGGTAGCAAAGTCATCAGAAAAGGTAATTCCAGAGACATAAATTTGGTCTTTAAACCACGCAATATGTGTTGGGGCTTCGTCTGAACTGCCCCCGTAAAGCGTAGAGTAGTAAGGTTGTTGGTGGTCGACATGGTCTATCATCGTAATGAAGATGTCAGTGTGGCTGCGATCGGGCGTATTGCAGGCCAATTTCTCCATCGCGCAAAACTTAGCAATAGGAGATCCTGAAACAGGAAAATCTGCAGAACCGGTTTCGCCGGTAGCAATGGTTTGGCCGATATCACTTACACTAATACGGCGCACGCTGTCGTAACCGCTGCCGCCCAGATAACTACTGTAAACCAGGCCGTTGTCTTCTCCGCCAAGATCGAATAAGGCGATAAACCCATCATACTCACCCTGAAGCCGGTCGTAGCTGGGAAAACTTAAAGGGAGATCATTGGAATCAGTTTCTCCTCCGAGGTGTACGCGACCTAAATAGTCTAAGGCGATGGTGTGGATGCTGTCGTATGATTGGCCGCCAAAATAGCTGCTGTATACCAGTGAAAACTGCCCGAGCTTGTTATCGATTTTACTCAAAAAGCCATTCGCATTATTACAGATGCCAACCTCTGAGCAAGATGCGGTTAGTGCGTTAGAGGTGGTTGGGAAATCCGTTGAGCGGGTTTCTCCTACAACATAGATATTGGACAGGCTGTCAACAGCAATGGCGTGCGCGTAATCTGTACCACTGCCGCCTAGATAGGCGGCTGTAAGAATGTTTCCAGTGGGAGTGATTTTGGTTATGTAGCCGTCCCAGTCCCCCTGATAGGGATAGGCGTCTTCTGTGACAGGTAAGTCGCTGGAATTCGTTTCAATTGCGATATAAATATCGCCACTAGCGTCCACCACTGCGCCGCGAGCGATATCCTGCCCACTTCCTGCAATGAAGAAAATGCTTTTCGCTTGCTGTGTATCGTTATCCCATTTTATGACGAAGACATCGCTGTCTTGCGTTGTTTTAGATGGTCGTGACTCGATCAAATCCGTTGAATAGGTACTGCCGACGAAATAGACGCTGCCGCTTTCGGCGGTGAGGACAATGGTTGAATAATCCGTTTGGCTACCGCCAATGGTAGCGGCCATAGACGAGGCGCAATAAATTGCCGCGGCAAAGACTGGCAGTAATCTGCCTGCTTTTGTTGTTGGCATCGTGTTCTTCCCACTTGTGACGGATGACAATATTTGTTTTGGTATGGTGGATACCTGGTTATGTATCGGCCGGGCCGAAGAGTCGATCCAGTTTTTTCAAGTCCTCCAGGTCGAGTTCTCCGGCAATTGCCTTCAGCTCTAACAATGCATACAGATACTTGAAACGTTGATTAATATAGTCGCGTTTGGTTTCAAAATACTGCTGCTGAGCATTGAGTAAATCCAGATTAGTGCGGATGCCGACCTCAAGGCCTTTTTGCGTGGCTTCCATTGCGCTTTGGGATGACTTCACCGCCTGGGACAGCGCATCCAGACGCGCATAGCCATCTATAACGCTGAGATAGGTGGTTTGAGTCCTGATTTCGACATCGCGCGCCATTTGTTCTTGCAGAAAGCGTTGGCGTTCCCGTTGGGCCACAGCCTGACGCAGCTTGCTGGAGGTAGCACCCCCGGAAAATATGGGCATCTCGAATTGAAGAGTAGCGGACGCCTCGTTACGTGTCTGATCACTTCCAAATGAAAGTCCTTCGTAATATGACAACGCGCCGACCAATTCGAGCTGTGGCAGAAACTCTGACCGAACCGCATTGACGTGTTGACTTGCCTGTTGCAAAGACAGCATGGATTTTCGTAAATCGGCATTATTACTTTCCGATTTCGTCTTCCAGCCGTTGATATTGTCGTTGTCCAATTTGGGCAATACATTGTCTTCGCGAAGCGGAAAGGGAGTATAGACGCTACCCGTAATCAAACGCATGTTTTCCCTTGCAGACGACAAGCGACTTCGTGCTTCAATTTCGTCCGAACTGGCCAAATCAAATCTGGCCTGGGCTTCCAGTTTGTCTGTAATCGTATTCGTTCCCAACTGAAAGCTGAGATTCGCTTTATCGAGACTCCTGAGAAAGGCATTCTTGCGTGCAACGGCTACGGACAGATTCTCAGTTTCACGCAAATTTTCGAAGTAAATACTGGCGATTCGCAGTATAAGGTTTTGTTCCGCGAGCTTCAGGTTTAGCTCACTCAACTGCTGGTTGATAGCATCACGGCGATAGCCAAAGTATCGGTCCACTCGTAAAACGGGCTGGCGCAGTTGCAGAGTCGCGCCTCGGCTTTTGAAGTCCCGTTCAAAGTCACTCAGGCTGGAACCCGGAGCATAATCCACCTGGTTGCGGTTGTAGGCGTAATTTGCCGATAGTCTGACGTCAGGGAGTAATTGGGAGTTATAAAGACTCCCACTAGCATGTAGCGCATCCGCGTCAAATCTTTCCGCAGCGTAGGTAGCGTCATTACTAAGTGCGAGTTGGTAGATATCCAGCAATCCTCTGGAGGAAGTGTTTGTGGCATGAGCGGAAGACAGGAATGTCAGAAAAAAAACGCTACTGCTTACAAGTAATTTTTTAGACATAAACGACTTCAAGTATGGATTATTTCGGCTTGTAGAAATAATAACATAGTGGGAAAATGCATGACTAACCAAATATGCGTTACGGAAATTTTGACTACACAGTGTCCACCACGCTTTAAATGCCTCACGGCATTAATAACGACGGGAGCATCGTGCGGATTACCGCAAAATGGAAGACATACTCAATAACCCGGCAGCGCAGGGGGGGATAATTCCCTTTATTGCCGCCTTTATGACATCTTTACTGTTAGTGCGCATTTGGCGGCTATATGGATTTGCCGTCTTGATCGCCTTGCTGTCTATGGTTGCTTTAACTACCGGTATTCAATTTGACCCGCTGACGTCTACTCGAAAAATTGTACTGCTCGCCATCTTCGCGCCTTTTGTTGGTATTGCCCTGGAATATTTGCATCCAGCTAAGCGCATACATAGGGGAGTGGCGGTCGTTTTTGGCGTTGCCGCGCCCTTATGGTTGTTGTGGCCATACCTGATGCGCCAGGAAACCTTGCCTATGATATCTATTGGGGGAGGTATGGTGGTATTCAGTTTATGGATGACGCTAGGTTTTGTGTCGTTAAAACAAGTCAGTTCACTAGCGGGCATGTCAGCTTTGTCTGCCGCAGGATTTGGCGTTGGTGGAGCTGCACTGTTGGGTGCCTCTGCTTTTTTAGGACAAATGGGGATTTCTATCGGAGTAGGCGGCTTGGCTGTGATTAGTACTCTACTGTTAAGTCATCACAATAGTAATGCCAGATTTATTGAACTATTGTTTGCCGGAGTTGTTATATCACTGATTGGTGTCGCGGCGGTGATCTACGCCAGTATGCCTTGGTATGTCTTAATTGTGTTGGCCACAATACCAATACTTGCGCGCATAGGATTGGCGAATGATCAGGCGCCATGGTTGAGAGCGGTTATATGGTTCGGTTTTTGTATGGTCCCTGCGCTGGTCGCAATTGGACTTAGCTGGAAGGCGGCAGGGTCGGTGCCATTTTAAAAAGTATTTTCTATTTGTTGAAACTATATCTAAGGAGAATGTAATGCGTAAAACCATATTGGGCTTTTTGTTGGCGACACTTCCCGTAGCATCTATGGCGGCGTCTTATCAGTTAGATCCGACCCATACCTATCCGAACTTCACCATTAATCACTTGGGATTTTCTACCATGAATGGAACGTTTCTGGAAACAGCAGGAAGTTTCGAAATGGACCAGGATAAGGGCACTGGCTCCGTACAGGTCACTATCAAGGCAGATTCTATTTTTACCGGTTTCAAAAAGCGTGATGACCACCTGCGCTCACCGGATTTTTTCAATGTTGGTGAATTCCCTGAGATCACTTTTAAATCAACCTCAGTAAAATTTAGTGGAAAAGACAAGGCAACAGTGAATGGTAAACTTACCATCATGGGTGTAACTAAAGACGTGACTCTGGACGTCGATGCGATCCATTGTGGTCCACACCCGTTCAACAAGAAAGAAACCTGTGGCTTTAACGCAACAACAAGCGTTATGCGTTCTGATTTCGGCATCAAGTACGGTGTACCAGCGATTGGCGATCATGTCTCCATTCGTCTTGAAGCTGAAGGTGTATTGCAGTAATAGAAAGTATTGAGAAAAGGGTGGCTCGCGCCACCCTTTTTTATTTCACCAATTCGCCGTCTTTGATAAGGACCGGTGTTCCCGCTGGAACGGTATCAAACAATGTGATCACGTCTTTATTACGCATTTTGACGCAACCGTGAGAGGAGGGAATACCCATCTCATCCTCATCTGGACAACCGTGTATATAGACATAGCGACGCATGGTATCAACGTCACCCAGGCGATTAAATCCAGGTTCCAGACCGCTAAGCCACATAATACGCGTTAAGATCCAGTCGCGTTTTGGATGGAGTTCGCGCATGGATGGCGTATATATTTCCCCGGTCGGACGACGTCCAACGAATACCGTATTAGGCGCGGCCCCGGCGCCTACTTTTGCGCGTATGATATGTCGGCCGCGAGGGGTTTGTTCACTACCGAATTTTTCGCCCACGCCTTTTTTACCTGTAGCGATTCGAAATGTTTTGTGAACCGACTCGTTCAAGAAAAGTGTGAGTGTTTGATTGGGAACGTCAACTTCGATGCGATACATCACTTCCACCACTGCTTTCCCGCAAAACGTCTTCGTGAAAGACGGAGATGGCGTTGCACAGGTTGGGGTTTATTGACGTCAAACGGGTAGTGGCGATGGTTCGGTAATTTGCGCTTATCGTGTAAACAATCAACCGACAATTCTCTCAAGCATTGTATAGTCACGACCAGTCCTTATAGGGATGTTTGACCAAACAAACATTGTAGTAACGAGTATCGTGCGAGACATCTTCACCTGCCCAATCGGGTACAGAAAACGTTTCCTGTTCATCTTCTAATTCTATCTCGGCAACGACCAATCCTGCATTGTCACCCTCAAATACATCCACTTCCCATGTGTTACCTTCAAATTCGACAAAGTGTCGGACCTTCTCGATAAGGGGTTTGCGACACAATTGATCTAACATCTCCTCGGCATCCGATACGGGAATTTCATATTCGTATTCGTGTCGCTGAATTCCAAGCGTGGCGCTCTTGATATTCAGAAACGCGCGGTCATTTTCGAGGCGCACACGTATCGAGGCCTTGTCATCGTTTCCCATATAACCCTGACGGAAACGGGACGAAGCAGTGGCCTGTGCTTTCCAGCCATCATGGATTACGGTAAATTTACGTTCTATCTCTTTTGCCATGCGATCAACCATGAGGTATTCAAACTGCCTGTATGGTAGCACAGGCCTAGAGCGGCGAAAATTCGACTAGTAGAAAAGATATGCAATTTCAAGACTCATCAGAACCCGTCCGTCTGGATAAATGGTTGTGGGCGGCGCGTTTCTACAAGACACGTTCTCTGGCGACTGAAGCCATCAGTGGCGGTAAGGTGCATGTGGATGGCGATCGCGTGAAACCGAGCAAGAAAGTCGGGCTGGGCGCCAAGCTGGAGATTACGCAAGGTGAATTTGTCACCATTGTAACGGTGAAACGCCTACTGGAAAAACGTGGACCGGCGAGCGTCGCGTTAACCATGTATGAGGAAACAGAAGAAAGTCGTGTTAAACGCGAAGCGCTGCAGCAACATCAAAAATACACGCGTATGGGTTTACAGAGCGAGGGACGACCGGATAAAAAAGGGCGACGTCAAATTCGCCGTATGAAATATGGTGATTAGTAAGAGTATCCGGCAGACATAAACGCTGTCAGACTGACACTGCTTACAGGCTGAACATCCGTACTACTGCCGATAATCTGAGCCATACCTTTGCCTATAGAGCCGTTTAGGCCGATAGTAAGTGAGGATGAGCGGGTAAAGCTGCTTACACTCATACTACCCCCATACATATCGATGTGTTCCTGAAAGTAGTATGCGCCTGGAACGTTCATTTCTGGTGTATTGGCGAAGTTTGTATAGGTACCGAGGCGTACAGCGAGTGTATCGTTTAGATAGAGCTCCATACCTCCGGCGAAATTTATCGTGGGTTTGGCGTAATTGATGGGAGAATAGTAGTTGATGCTGCCCGTGAGTAATAGTGCGCTATTGACAAACCACGTTCCTCCCAGTCCAACTTCGAACGGAAACATTCGATCCGATGTGTAGGCACCTTTTTGACGGATTAAGACACCCTTTGCACAACTTTCGCTATCAGTGAGACCTTGATAAGTGCTCGCGCAGGAGTCTTGTCTTTTTAATGATGAATGGACTAAGGATGTCGCGGAAAAAGTGAGTCCCAGACTGACTTTGTCTAGAGGCGTATACATGATTCCAATTATAGGTTTATAACCATATTCTTCCGTGGCGAAATAACCATTTTCCCAGTGAAATTCGTTTGCATCTGTAAATTCGAATATCTGATTGAAAATTTGCTCCTGTTCTCGTGCATAGGCATAAATTGTCATGCCTAAGGAAAGATTTTTGGTGATAAACCTGGCGTAAGATGGGCCGACCACATAGGTTTGATCCTGATTGTTAAAATTTATCGTGAATTTGTCGTTTACACCGGGAATGTTTAAAAATGTCTGGTCCTGATCTTCCAATGCGGAGTCTATTACCGCGTAGGAAAAACCCAGGGTTCCACCCGCAAACGGTTGTGTAACGCCAAAAAAATTAGGAACTAACATAGTCGAAGTACGAACCCAGTCGGAGCCGCCCAATACGCCTTGATAGGCGGTGCGGGTAATGTGATAGGCGTTCATGCTCGCAGATAGATTGCTGCTATTGCTATAGACGATGCCAGATGGATTGTAATACAAACCAGACGGGTCATCGGATATTGCGATATAGGCTCCACCTAAACCGGAGGCGCGATCTCCGATCAGCATATTGTTGTAGTGGAATTCGTTAGACCAGGTCATACCCGGGCTTAAAAACTGTATGGACAGAACAATCAATAGCTGACGAAAATATTTACCGCGCAACATATTGTTGGAACCTTTTCGCGCCACGCGCGAGTTCTATATCGTTTAAACCTTCGCTTTCAAGTACGGCGTTTAGTGCATCCAGGCGTTCAGTTGTCGGAGGGTGTGTGCTTGATCGCAATGCACTGTTTTGTTCGCTAGCCTGTATTTCACGCTGTAAAAATCGCTTTAATGCAGATGGATCGTATCCGGTCTGTGCCAGTAGTAATGTCGCTACCTGGTCTGACTCAAGCTCATCGCTATGTTTAAATCCTTTTTCCAGAAGTAGCTCCATCGCCTTGTCTACTGCCTGAAAGAATGCCACGCGGGCAGAGTCACTGGAGCCACCTATAATGCGTGTAACGCCACTGACAGTGGAGTCGTCTTTCCCTTTTATGTTGAATTCATTGACAATGTGTTTCTGTGTAATATGCGCAATTTCGTGCGCAAGAACTGCCGCTAACTCAGACTCGTCCTTCATTAGCTTAATTGCGCCAAGACTGACAAATATGTATCCACCGGGTGTAGAGTAGGCATTGACTTTTTCCATATCGAGAACACCGAAGTGAAATTCTAATTCGGGGCGTCCACAGTTACGTGCCAGGCTTTTGCCTACCAGAGATACGTAGTGCGTAAGATTGTAATTGTCGTTTAGGGAAATGCCGCCAAGCAAGCGAGCGGCAATGGTTTGTCCGAATTCAATTTCTGCGACGACGTCGCTTTGCGTGCTTTCATCAAATGCTTTGTGGTGTGCGCGTGAACGAAAGTCACTGGCCTCGGCTCGGCTCAATGAAAATACATAGCACAACAGTGTGCTAAGCAGTATCAGTAGCGAGAAACTCAGGCGGCGTGGATGGTTCATGCGAGTCCCTTCGCAAAATGATCAATTTAATTTAACTCGGCCAGGAATAGCTCTACGTCATGGTCTGTAATGTCACTGGTTTCGACGCGAGTAAGTGCAGTGAAATTGGCGACATTCTTGTCAGACACACGAGCACGGCTTCCATCATCACGTAATCCACGAACCGCCGCAGTGGTTGAAACGGCTGAAGAGCGCATACGGGATTGTTGAATCAGATTGTCGTCACCTTTAGCGAGCAGGCTCACGCGCTTCATAGGTGGGTGTGGTGACACAGATAAACGTGATAACCAGCCGACTTGATCGCGATATTTCACTTTAAACCAGTTATTGGTTTTTTGAAGTGACACAACCTTCTGTCCCTTTGAAATCTTTTCAAGTGATTTAGACTGAAACGAAGGTTCGGCAAACAGCTTCGCTCTGGCACTCAATATGTAAAGAAAGCTCTCTTCTGCCTGAGCCATTCCACCTGCCATCATGAGTGCAGCTGCTAGTAGTAATTGTTTCCTCATTGTATCTTCCCCCACAGATTGTCTTTGCATCTGATAGAAGTGATCGGATAAAACGACAAAATCTTTATCTCTTAAAGAGCATAAACCGGACCGATTTTTAGTACGATTCTAAAACTTCCAACAAGACAATCATTTAGTGGTCATTGTGTGGGAGCCGTCCCAATCATCTCCGGGTGGATTTTTTCGCAGCCAATTACATCTTTTTACCAATTCTTCGCTCACAGGATCATCTGAGAATTGCGACCAGATGGCTTTGGCTTTCTCCCAATCGCGTTTGAGGTAGGCCGCGAAGGCGTTTTCAGAGGCTTCTGCGGCGAGTTTGGCCTGCTTGAGATGTTCAGTCGAGCTGCGCTCTGGGTGAGCCAACGGACGATAGATGCGAATTGGATGTTGTTTTCCCTTTACCTTTACCAGGTCTAACATTTGACACGGCATGTCGACGCTCAGTCGTTGGTAGGTGTCTTCGGTAATGAGAATTTGACTATGGTAAGTTTTGGTTAGACCTTCGATACGTGAGGCGAGGTTAACGTTATCACCGATGATGGTGTAGTCGAGCTTGTTCTCAGAGCCAATGTTGCCAAGTATGGCGTCGCCGGTATGAATTCCAACACCAATTGCGATGGAGGGATACTGATTGGCCTGCAGCCATTTATTGACCTCCTGCAGACGATACAGCATGTCAACAGCAGCCAGGGTTGCACGATCCGCATGATTTTCGACTTTAATCGGCGCGCCCCAAAAAGCCATAATGGCATCGCCAATGAATTTGTCTATTGTGCCTTCATAGGTAAAGATTGCGTCTGTCATAGAAGAAAAGTAGTGATTAAGCATCTCCACTACTTTTTCTGGCGCGAGTTGTTCCGACATATTGGTGAAACTGCGTATGTCAGAAAAAAGAATCGAAATATTTTCCCGCGTTCCGACTTCGGCTTTGGCAAATTCCTCGTGATTGCTGACAACAGTTTGTAGCACCGCAGGTGAAAGGTATTGCGACATCATGCGTTTGAACCGGCGTTTTTCCTTGCCCTCAGTAAACACCAGAACAGAGAATGCCAAAACCCATGCGGCAACAATGGCAGTTGACGGCGCTGCCATCTCCAGTACCCATCCATGTTGAAACGCAAAATAGGCAGCTGAACCAAATCCAAGCAATATCCAGGCAGGGTTTGCATTCTTCGCCCAGCTACTACGCGGCATAAGCGAGCCTATGCTCGTCAGAATGGCGAGAAGAATAACCAGTAGCAATGTAAAAATGCGATTGGGTGGCGTCAGGAAATCCTGATTCAAAATACTACTGGCGATGGACGCATGTATCATCACACCGGGCAAACGTGCGTCTATAGGGGTGTGTTTTAAGTCTTCCAGACCCGCCGCGCTTGCACCAACGAATACTATTTTGTCTTCAAAGAGCGCAGGGTCAACCATTAAATTTTCGAGATCACCATTCTGAATCTGAAACTGCGATGCAATAAGACCCGAGTAGGAATAAGCAGGATAGTTTTCATAAAATTTCACCCACATGTGTTCTCTTTCATCTACTGGAATCTTTAGATCGCCAAAGTGAATATTTCCACCACGACGTACAATGTTGGGTGGTAGTATCTGATCGACTACACTTGTGACAGAAAGCGCTGGATAGATTTGTTCACCATAACGGTGAAACAGTCTTGCGGTACGGTAAACACCGTCATTTTCGCTATTCATGTCAACGACACCGATACCGTTAGCGGCATCTGCGAGTTCTGGAAACGGCAAATAGAAAACATTATTGGAGGGTGTTTTAATATCGATATTTAAATTGGTCACATCGAACTGACTTTGATAGCGATTTTCAAGGGACAAACGTTGCGCAAATGACGGAGGGATATCCTGGTTGAGCAAACCTTTGTTGACATCATCTTCCTTATCTACAACCAGACGCATCGCGTGGTAGACGTTTGGTAGAATATGCGTCGTCAGTACCAGACGCTGATCGTGTGGATTGATATCTTCCACTTTAGGGTTGAACAGGGCTTTTTCAAAAAACGTAATATCAAATAGGACCGCACGTGGATTACCCAATGACAGGAAATCGATTAAATCGGCATGTATCGATCGTGGCCATGGCCAACGACCAGCGACATCATCGAGCGCATTCAATGATGCATCGTCTATGAGCACAACAGCGACTCTGTCATCAAGTTGAGTTCCTTTTTGCGTATATGTCATGCGCAAATCATAACTCCAGCCTTCAGGCAGATTGAGTAGGCCTGAATAGTAGCTCGCGAGCGTAAAAGCAATACTCAAGGCGGCAATGAGTAGCGCGCGATGCAATTTAAATTCAGTTTTTTCTCTCGCCATTGTAAGGATATATATCAGTTGACTATCAGCAAACAGATATCGGATTCAGCCAGGCAGCACTTAACCTTGCGAAGGACGTTGATTAAGTTGTGTTGTCTGGCGCCGATGTGAATTAAAGGGCAAACAGGCGTATAGGTAATGCATATTTTATCGGCGGGCGTTGTTGTGGTTCACAATGTTGACGGTGAGTACCGTTATCTGTTGCTGCGCGCCTTTCAACACTGGGATTTTCCCAAGGGTATGGTCGAGGCAGGAGAGTCTCCAATTGAGGCCGCAATACGGGAGGTGTGGGAGGAAACCACACTCCAGGAATTGCAATTTCATTGGACGGAGCAGTACAAAGAAACAGGCCCCTATGGTAGGGGGAAGGTCGCTCGCTACTATATCGCTGAAACACTGACTGACAAAGTGGATTTACCCATTAACCCGGCCCTTGGACACGCAGAACACGAAGAATTTCGCTGGGTTAGCTTTGAACAGGCCAAACAGTTGATCTCACCCCGGGTGCGTACAGTGCTTGAATGGGCTCATGACATCATCAAATATCACAATCCTCGCAACTAGACGCCGAAAATCTGTGAGTTACGTCTTAAGATTCAATTCTAACCATCTATTCTCCATTAATTATTGGCAGATATAGCCGATAGTGGTGTTGAGAAACCCAAAACTATAACTATGTAAAACGATGAGAGCTATTGCAGAACAGGAACCATTGCTAATTTTCCGTGTTGGCCCCGTGCTTTGTTGCGCACGCGTGCACGACGTGGATTCTATCGTTGTCCCTCAAAAATTCACTTATTTCCCTGGTCAATCAGAGGATATCGCCGGCGTTTTCAAATACCGTACACATACCGTCTCGGTCGTAAAGCTGCGGGCCAAGTTTGGCTTGCCCGACCATGATAATGAAGAAAGCGGCCGAATTATCATGGCATATACCCGGCACGGTTTGACCGGGTTCTGGGCCGATGAAATTGAAGAGATTACCTCAGGTTATGAAGACAATCTCGCTGCGCCGCCAATGTATAGTGATGGCAATGTATTTGATAAAACGCTGATCTGGAACGAGCATATCGTTTTGCATACCGATTTTGACGCCTTGTATGCGATGAAAGATGCACGTCCATTATCTGCCTGGCTTGACGAAAACGCTGGGGAAGAACAGGCCCATCAAAGTGCTGACATCGTTGCATTGTCGGAACGTACCTTTACTGAGACCGATGCAGAAGAAGTACACGTGGATAGCAGTGTCGCTGAAATGGTGTCAACTACTGAGGCTGCTACTGTTGATCCTTCCGTACAAGCAATTCCGATTGACGACATACAGAACGCGCATCCAGATCCAGAGCGTGAGAACCTTAGTGAAACAGTTGAGGCACAAGCGTCGGTCACCGAGGCTGCTACTACCGTAGTCGACCAGGTGGCCACGGACGAGACTGATCAAAACAATGCGGCGATTCCGCACACAACGGCTTTGCATGCCCCAGTAACTGGCCTGAATACCTCAGCCATTACTGACACGCAGTTCCATGAGGCTTTAGATGCCCTGGACGGTCAGACAGAGCCCATGTCGTTCGACGAATCTGTAGAAGAAGTGTCTGAATTTTCTATTTCTGCGATATCTCAAGCCGCGCAAGATGAGGACTTCGAACACGAAGAAGAATACGCCGCGCAAGATTCTGGTGAATCTGCGTTATTTGTTGCGACGCAGGAAGACGTCGCTGATGAAGACTCACTGCTAGCGTCTTCGTCATTTTCTGAGTCTCAAACGGCGAGCAAGGATTTCAATCAGACGCCTGTCTCAGTTGAAACGCGAGTTGAAAACGAAACCGAAGCTGAGTTTGATACCGATATTGGGACTGAAGCAAAAAGCGATGTCACATTTTCACTGGAACGCGAAACCTTCGATTTTAAATCGCCGGTTTCGGCAAAGAATTCCGTGCTCGATGAGGATCATATACGTGCGCCAGCATACGCGCCAGATCCCGTAAGGACCACTGATAGTGAAGCTCACGACAGAGTTGCTGTACCAAGGTCAATATTCCCACCGGTACGTTTTGTTGCCAGTGCCTCAGCACTGGTGCTGGTAGCAGCGATTGCCGGTTACGTCATTTTTAGTAACGAAAGTGCTGAAGATGTTACACATGTTGCGCCTGTCGCAATTCAGGAAAGCGTAGAAGAACCAGCTATAGATGAAGATCTGCAACCGCTTACACCAGTAGAAGAATCATCGGAAACGCTAGCGAATGCCGGTGACGGAGATTCAATGGCGCCTGTAGAAGACGTTGTTGAGGCGAAAGAAAGCACTGCTTCTGTTGAAGTAGAAGAAGTTGCCGCAATTGAAGCCACCGAGGAAAGCGAACCTCCAGCGATAGAAGCCGATGTCGAAGTCGCTATGCAGGATGAGGCAATAGAAGTTGCGAGCACACCAGTGTTAAGCAGTTCGCCAACACCTCTGGAGCCCTTGCAACCACAACCTTCTCCTGTATGGGGCATACATACGATAAGCGATGGTGATACCCTATGGGCACTCGCTGGTCGGTATCTCAATAATCCTTATCGCTACCCTGATCTTGTGCATTGGAATAAAATAAGCAACCCAAATCTGATCTTTCCAGGAGATCAGGTAAAATACAAAAAAGAGAAAAAAGGCGGAAAATAAGAAAGTTTCTGCTGTCCCTACTTGAACATGCCGGCAATAGGTTCAACGATTTTGTTTTGTATGGCCATGCCATAACGGCTATGGTTGTGCATGATGAGTGTCAACATCAGTGATCCCACCCCTTCATTGCCGATTAACTTGTACTGCCACAGTCCACGTGCGGAGAATTGATCGTTGTGTTTGTATTGAACACCGAGACCGAGACACGCTCCAAAGCCACTACTTGCTGTTACCTTGGAAGTGACTTCGGCAGGCGTTGTAAAGGTGCTGGTCATGGTACGAGACCACTGATGTACGCCAAGTATTGTCAACGCGTGCATTTTTGACGCACTGGGAAAGTTCATGAAATTGGCCAGCGGGAAACGCCCCAGAAAATTTACATCCAGGGAATGCATGTTGCCGATAATCTCATCGCTATAGTTCACATTTCCGTCTGACAGTGCAGCGCTAAATCCCACAGAACCAAGCAATGTGTAACCCGCCTCTAGCATAAATAGTGGATGAGCCATCAAACCCAAATTGAAATGCAGACCATAGCCGTGGGGATGGGGTGTAATTTCACCACTGAGCCCATTCGCCAAATAGTTGTCTTCAAGGCGAGCCTGATCAGCGTAGCTGGTCATAGACGCATAATTGCTATAGCCGGCAGCGAGTGAGAAGTACAGCCCCTGTAGATAGCGCTCGTTAAACAAGGCAAACCCGACCAGCTCATTACCGTCCATCTGTTCAGCCTTGGAAAAATCCACAAATTCGACGGACTGATGTTTCTTCTCGCAGGTTACCGCCATGCCGTCAATCTCTACCTGCTCACCGATAGCTACACCCTGACAACTCTTCATTACCTTTTTTAAGAATGGATCTATTTCTTTCTTTTTTACTGCGGTCGTTTCCGACGTTTTACTATCTGTGTCAGCATTAGATTTAGAACTAGTTTGGATTTCAGTCGGGTTTTGCGTTACGTCTTCATCCGCCGCCAAAACCAAGGTACAAGGCGCGAGCGCGATCCACAGGCAGATTGATGACAGCAATCTCCATCGCGTATTTTTATTAGTGCGACCTATACAATACATAACACAATTCTATTATTGCTTTTCCTAAAATAACTAATTCGGCCTTTCACGATATCTGATCATTTCACTTCTCGATGATCACATAGAACATATAAGAGTTTTCCTAGACTTTTAACGTCAGTTGAAAAAAAAAAGTTCAATAAGAGGGTCTTGTATTTGTATCGCATTGTAAAAAGTAACTAACTCATAAGTGGTATTGGTTACTACAAACGAACTATGAAAAGTAAATCAAAATGTAAATTTGTATTGTTGTGTGAAAAGAGGGCGAAATTGCTGTCGGGAAACGACCCTTAACGTCTAAAAACACACAAAGAAATGGACGATGGATAGTCAGTGCACATAAGTAGTATTCGTCCGAGAAAATGACTTTGATAAGGTTTTTAAAACAGTTCTTGTTTGTGTCGATTGTGACGGTTGTAATAGCCGGTTGCGACGGCGACACATTTACTGCTACTGAAATTCCTCAGCTAAAGCCTGACGTTATTCCCACTCTGGCGGGAATACAACTATCTCGTGGTGAGTTGTCGCCGGAATTTAATTCACTCGTATTCTCCTACAAATCCACATTGCCAAACAGCGCGGACAGTATTTCGATTACACCTTTTCTACCGTCGGGCGCCGTTATTGATGTGCACATAAACGGGAATGCTGCTGATTTGGAAAACGGCAATACGGTATCGCTGGCTGAAGGCGATAATGTAGTCAGCATAACGCTGAAAAAGAAAAATGCCGTGTTACGTAGTTATAACCTGACGATAACTCGTGAAACAGTGGCCAATGTCAATTTGACCTCTCTGTCACTGAGCACTGGAGAGTTGTCTCCCTCATTTAACACCGCAACAACCGAATACAGCGCAAGCGTTACGTCGGATGTTATGGAGATGATGTTGACGGCAAACACGGAAGACCCGGAAGCATCATTGACCATCAACGGGGTAGTGTCTCAGAGTGGAGTTGAAAGCGCGCCGGTATCATTGATAGAAGGCAGCAATATTATCAATGTTGCGGTGACCGCTAGCGATAGGGTGCAACAAAAAATCTATCGTATCGTGGTAGTCCGAGCGAAGGATCCTGCCAACTCGGCCTATCTGATGAGCCTGTCGCATTCAGCCGGAAGTTTAGATCAAACTTTCAGCTCCAACCTGACGTATTACTCCAGTACTGTGGCCAATAGTGTAAGCAGTACCAGCATTACCGCAACTGCGATGAACAGCAATGCGTTCATAAGTCTTAATGGTGCGACGATATTATCTGGGGTAGCCAGTACAGCACAGAATCTGGCAGTTGGTGACAACCTTTTTACAATATCCGTCAGCGCAAGTGGTAACGATACCTTAAACTATGTATTAGTTATTAAGCGATTGGCCAGCGCAAATGCGGATCTGTCAGACCTAAACCTTTCTACTGGGGCAATTTCACCGATTTTCAGTTCCGCCACGACGACATACACACAGACTGTTAGCAATAGCGAAGCAAGTGTAGCGATTACAGCGATTTCTGCACATGCGGACGCGACTCTATCAATAAATGGCAGCAGCATTTCCTCAGGTGTGGCAAGCACTTCCCTGGCGTTAAATGTGGGTGATAACATTTTCAATGTACAAGTATTGGCTCAGGACAAAACCGTTAAAACGTATAGTATTGTTGTCACGAGAGAAGGAAGTAGCAATGCCGATCTTTCCGCGCTGAGTCTGTCTTCTGGCGCATTCGATCAGGCGTTTGATCCAGGCACGCTAGCCTATACCCAAACGGTATTGAACGCGGTCAATTCGACAACAGTAACCGCCAGCGTCGCTGATAGTGCAGCAGCATTGAAGGTCAATAATGTTAGCGTTCCTTCTGGCGCTGCCAGTACGCCAATCAGCCTTGCAGAAGGACAGAATACCGTTAATGTCACCGTGGTAGCGCAGAATGGATCAATAAAAAATTACTTTATCGTGATCAATCGAGATTTGGCATCTCAAAGTAGCGATGCCACGCTTGCGGATCTCAGCTTATCTTCCGGTTCACTGGATACTTCCTTTGCGCCGCTGAGTCTCAACTATACACAGACAGTCACCAATGCGACATCATCATTAACAGTAACGCCGACAGCCAGTGATTCCAATGCCGTTGTGGAGGTTAACGGCAGTGGCGTAACTTCGGGGACTTCGAGTACCAGCATTCCCTTAAGTATCGGTTCAAATGTCATTTCCGTGCCAGTAAAAGCCCAGGCGGGAAATATCAAAACATATACTATTGTGGTAAATCGTCTTGGCAGTAGCGACTCGAGCCTGTCAACGCTGACGTTCAGCACTGGAGGCTTAACGCCAATATTCAACAGCTCGACGCTCTCGTATACACATGTGGTTAGCAATGCCACAACATCGCTGACTGTAACACCAACAGTCAACGATGCGAACGCCAAAGTCAGAGTGAATGACATTTCGCTGACTTCCGGCAGCACCAGTGCGCCAATCGCCTTGAACGTCGGAGAAAACATCGTAACCGTATTGGTGATTGCACAGGATAACTCGACCAGTACATACACAATTGTCGTTTCTCGCCAGGGTAGTAGTAATGCGGATTTGAGTTCATTGCTTGCGTCAACCGGCGGATTTAGTCCGTCGTTTGACTCTGCCACAACTTCATATACGCAGTCGGTCGCGTTTGCAACAACAAGTGTGGATATTACGCCAACGCTTGCGGATGCCAATGCGTCGGTGACAGTAAATGGATTTGCGGTGACCTCAGGTGGCACAAAGACTGTTGTGCTTGCCGTAGGTGTAAATGTTATTAATGTGATTGCCAAGGCTCAAGATGGTACGTTAAAGACGTATACCATGACCATTACCCGAGCAGGAAATAACAATGCGGACCTCAGTGCATTAGTCCTGAGTACTGGCGCTATTAGTCCGGCATTTGATTCTGCAACCTTGGCTTATACGCAATCGGTATCAAACGCGGTCACTAATGTTGATGTTATAGCGACCTTGGCGGATACCAATGCAACTATGACGGTGGAGAGTTACGCGCCAAGCTCCGGGACAACCGTCAGCGTCCCCTTGCTCGTCGGCGCAAATATCATTGACGTAACGGTAACCGCCGAGGATGGCTCTACGGTCAAGGTATACCAGGTAACGATTACTCGCGCACAAAGTAATAATGCAAACTTGTCGAATATTACCTTGTCCAGCGGCGCATTGGACCAGGTGTTTTCGAGCGCTACAACAACATATACTCACACCGTTTCAAATATACAGAGCACGATTTCCGCAGTAGCCATCTTGGAAGATGGTTCGGCCTCGATAAAGATAAACGGCGTGAGTGTTGCGTCAGGACAGGCGAAATCCATTAGTTTGGTGGTTGGTGACAACGTCGTGACGTTTGACGTCACAGCACAAGATGGTACGACTACAAAAGCATATATGCTTACTGTTACACGGTTGAGTAATGTTGGTGATTTATCTAATTTGACCGCCTCAACCGGTCCATTTGATCAGGCTTACGATCTCAGTGTTCATACGTTTACACAAACAGTTGCCAATACCGTAACGAACGTAACGATTACTCCCACAGCAATGAATAGTGCTGCGTCAATCACGGTCAATAGCTTGCCAGTACTTTCCGGAACCGCAAGCGATCCAATATCACTGAGTGTCGGCAGCAATGTAATCGATGTCGACATGATTGCGCAGGATGGTTCGTTACACAAAGATGTCATTGTCATCGACAGGCTGGGTAGTAATAATGCGCAACTGTCGGATCTCTTACTTGATAGTGGCGCATATACACCCGTCTTCAGTAATACAACGTTTGTTTATGATCAAACCGTCAGTAGCGCAACGACTAGTGTCACTGTTACGCCGACAGTCAGCGCTCCAACATCAACGGTCAGCGTCAATGGTGTTGATGTGACATCGGGCACTGCCAGCGCGCCAATAAATTTGAAAATCGGCGAAAATACGATTTATGTTTTGGTGAGTGCGCAGGACGGAAGCAAACAGCTCTATCGTACAACTATCACCCGCACCGGAAGTACAGACAATACCTTGTCCGCACTGAGCGCTTCTACCGGTGTTTTTGATCAAGTGTTTGATGCAGCAACATTGCTCTATACCCAAACGGTTTCTAATGCTGTGAATAACGTTTCCATTACGCCTACAGTAAACGATGCCAATGCCACAGTGACGGTCAACGGAATAACGGTGACATCAGGCTCTGCCAGCACGGCTATCGCGCTGGGAATAGGCGATAATGTCATTCCAGTTGCTGTAACCGCGCAGAATGGCAGTAACAAAGTCTATACTGTCGAGATTAGTCGTCAGGGTAGTCTGGATGCAGATTTAGCGAGCATGAGTTTCTCTACGGGCGCTCTTACACCGGTTTTTGATCCTGCTACGACAGCATATACCCAACTGGTGAGCAACGCGACGACATCGACAGATATCACGCCAACAGTTAACGATGCCAATGCATTTGTTAGCATAAATGGCGCGCCGGTAACATCGGGAACAGCGAGCACTCAGACATTGAATATCGGTACGACCGCCTTTAGTGTGGTGGCTACCGCGCAACAAGGAAATACCAAGACCTATACCGTTAATATCACGCGTAAGAGTACGAATGCGGATCTACGCAATCTGGTATTGTCAGTAGGCGGCATGGATCAGGCATTTGACGCGAATACCACAGCCTACACACGCACAGTGGGTTTTGCTACGACTAGCCTGACAGTGACGCCAACGGTCGATGATACAAACGCTACACTCACCGTAAATAGTATTGGCGTCTCTTCTGGGACAGCAAGCGGGGCGATCGGGCTGGGATTAGGTGATAATGTTATCACTGTTGTGGTAACGGCACAGGATGGCAACACCAAAACATATAGTATCACCGTTACCCGGGCGTCGAATGTTGCAACGCTTTCAGGTCTTAGTACTTCAAGTGGCGCAATCAGTCCTGTCTTTAGTTCAGTTACGCTAGCCTATACGCAAACCGTCGCCAATGGCATTACAACGACTACTGTCACACCGACGGCGACTGACTCAAATGCCACAATTGAGGTCAATGGCGTACCGGTAAGCTCCGGCTCGGCAAGCGGCGCAATCGGTCTGAATATTGGGGAAAACGTAATTACTATTGCCGTTCGTGCTCAGGACAATACGCTCAAAAGTTATTCGCTAGTTGTGCGTCGCCTGGGTAGCAATGACGCGACATTAGCAAGTCTCACTGCATCCAGCGGTGCTTTCGATCAGACGTTCGATCCGGCAGTAACAACTTATACCACTACCGTGCCGTTCACTACGACGAGTGCGACGGTCACACCAACGGTTAATGATTTGAATGCAACAGTTAAAGTAAACGCCGTGTCAGTAACATCTGGCACGGCAAGCGCGCCGATGTCGCTGAGTCTCGGGGACAATATCTTTAGTGTTTCCGTCACCGCGCAGGACGGAACCTTAAAGACTTATACGGTCATCATGACCCGTTCTGGCAGCAGTAACGCAACGCTGTCTAATCTTGTCGCTTCTACCGGCGTGTTCCTACAGGCATTTAGTTCAGGTACTACAACGTATACACAGACCGTAGCTGAGACAACGACGAATGTAAGCTTGACGCCTACTGTCAGCGATATCAACGCAACTGTTGCTGTGAACGGTACGAGCGTGATTTCGGGCACGGCAAGTCCATCTATTAATCTGAGTATCGGGACCAATATCATCAATACGGTTGTCACGGCTCAGGATGGAAGCGTTAAAACCTATGTTGTGATAATTTTCCGCAATGGAAGTGGTGACGCTACCTTGTCTGGGTTGACTGCATCGCTTGGCGCCTTCGGTCAGACATTTGATCCGGCGGTGACGGTGTACACCAAGACAGTAACCTTTGGTGTAACCGGTACAACGATTACGCCAACGACCACTGATGCAAATGCGACTGTCAAGGTGAATGATGTTGGCGTGGTTTCAGGTACGGCGAGTGGCAATATCGGTCTTGCGGTAGGTGATAATATCATTTCAGTCATCGTTACTGCCGCTGATAATTCGACCAAGACTTATACTGTTATCATTACACGTAATGCGAGTAATAATGCAGACCTAAGCAGCCTGACAATAACGGCGGGCACATTGAGTCCATCATTTAGTAGTGCGACGACCAGCTATACAGCCACCGTTTCCAATGCAACGACGAGTCTCAATGCCTCAGCAACTATCAGCGATAGCGGCGCGACCATGACGATAAATAGTATTGCCAAGGCATCAGGGGAAATTCTAGCGGTTGCGCTAAATGTTGGCGTGAACAATATCAACTTTGTAGTGACCGCATCGGATTCCAGCACCAGGACTTATACGGTTGCGGTTACGCGTCTAAGCAATAATGCGAATCTGGCGTCGCTTAGTGTTACAGGTGGGGCCATCGATCAGACTTTTGATCCAGCGTTAACATCGTATACCGTCACTGTTGGCTATCTCGTCAACTCTCTACAGGTGACGGCAACTGTCGAAGACACCGGCGTGTCATCGATGACGATGAATAGCGTGGCCTTGAGTGACGGCGTTGTGTCTTCGAATCTGGTTAGTCTCGCAGTCGGTGCGAATACCGGCGCCGTTAGCCTGATGGTTACTGCACAGGATGGTACGACGAAAACCTATACCATCGACGTCGCACGTGATGATGTGAGTACGTTTGCGCAGCAGGCCTACGCCAAGGCGAATGATGCTGCATCGGCCAATCCTGGCGCCACTTCGGCCACCTATGAAGCGCTGTCAGCAGGTTCGAGCATGCCGTTGGCCGCTATGAAGGTAGCCATCTCAGGAAACTACATGGTGGTCGGTAATCGCGCGGCCTATGGCGATCAGGGTATTGCATACGTGTATTATCGTGACCCGACAACCAATAACTGGAGTCAGCAGGCCACCTTGCTTGGCAATAACACAGAGGCAGGCGATCATTTCGGCGCCGCCGTTGCGATTGATGGCGATACGATTGCTATCGGCGCACCAAAAGAACGTGGCGGCATAGGCGGTATAAACGCGCCAGACAATAACAGTAATCCTGCAAGTTATGCGGCCGGCGCTGTTTATGTATTCCAGCGTAGCGGAACGACCTGGATACATCAGGCCAAATTGAAAGAACCCGACGGCAACATCAATATCAAGTTCAATGAATTTGGATCCTCAGTGGCAGTATCTGGCAATGTAGTCACGGTCGGCGTGCCACTGGAGGAGAGTAGCAGTACCGTCATAACGGATATGAATGTCAGCGCAGCGCCAATAGACAAACTCGCTGCTGAATCCGGCGCTGTCTATGCGTTCTTGCGTACTGGAACGACCTGGGCCTATGAGGCGCACATAAAAGTATCCAGCGGTGTTGGTGGTGATCGCTGGGGACATGATATTGCGATGGACGGAAATACGCTTGCTGTAAGCAGCATTTTGAATAACGGAGGCACCGGTGCGGTGGCAGTATTTGTGCGTGATTCGCTTACTGCGACCTGGACGCAACAAGGCGGTATACTGACGGCCCCCGCGCCATCCTCAAATGATTTGTTTGGCTGGTCTGTCGATATCAATGCGAATACCATCGTCGTTGGCGCTCCGCTGGAAGATACTACGGCGGCAGATTCCGGTGCAGTTATGGCTTATTTGCGTACGGGCACAACCTGGGCATGGCAGGCTAATATTAAATCCAGTGTTGCGGATGCCGGTGACCACTTCGGTAAAGATGTCAGTCTCGCAGGAGATACCTTGGTAGTCGGTGCGCCAATGGAAGACAGCAATGCGATGGGAATTAGTGGAATGCCAAACACTAATGACGATATCAATAACCCGAGTTCAACCGCGGAGCACGGTGCCGCAAACATATTTATACGCAGCGGCACAACATGGACGCAAACTGCCTATATCAAGGCATATAACACCGGACAGACAGATAAGTTTGGCGCTGCGGTCGCAATCGATGGTGATACGGTTGGTATTGCGGCCCCTCTGGAAGATGCGGATCATGTATCGGTCTCTAATCCGCAGCCGGCGACAGACAATGACTTAAGAAGTAATAGTGGCGCGGTCTATATCTTCAAATAAACAACACAAATTGCAGACACGATGCTAAGCGGGTTGAAATCTGCGCATAAAACCGAGCTCTCCCAATTCGGCAGTAAATCCCCATTTTTCGTAAAACGGAATCATTTCTGGCAGACAGTGCAAGTCAAAATGTTCTACGCCATGCAGTTTGGGATGGTTCATCACGGCTTCCATTAACTGTTGCCCCAGCTTCTGGTTTCGCCAATGGGGATGCACGATCAAATCATAAATCGTCGCCTTGTATACAAAGTCGGTGAGTATGCATACGAAGCCGATTAATTTACTATTCTCATCTATCGCGCCAATCACGATATCGGTATTCTTCAGCATTTTGTCCACGTCAGGACGTGTACGCGTATGACACCAGAATTCATTCTGGTATAGCGCTACCAGGGTATCGGTCTGATTACTATTCAGTTCGTATATAAAATTGGCGTGACTCATGTTGTTTGTGTTCGCATCCGTGCAAATGAAATAGTCGAAATATTATTTTTTACTAAAAAACAGAAAAACTAGACTCAGGCCTGCAATTTATCAATCAGCTCATCTATAAACTGTGCACGTTCGTCAAAGCTCTGCATCACTTTGCTAATACGTAACTTGTCCTGCCCATCGAGACTATAAATCATCGGCCGTTTTTGAATCAGCGCGATAATTTTCATGGGATCAATATTGGGTTGCTGATTGAAGATAATGCGTCCACCACGGGCATGTAGTTCCAGCTTTTTGACTCCGAGCGGATTGAGCTTGAGTTTGATTTCGGTAATCGCAAACAGTTTTTTGGTCTGATCCGGTATTAGACCGAAACGATCAATCATCTCGACTTGCAATTCGCGTAAGGAATCAGCGTCAGTTGCACTGGCAATACGTTTATACATGGTCAGACGTGTGTGTACATCAGGTAAATAATCGTCTGGAATCAGTGCGGGAGCACCGAGTTCCACTTCGGCACCGTGTTCCAAAGGACGGTCGAGTTCTGGCTGTTTACCTTCCTTGAGTGCCTTGACCGCACGTTCAAGCAATTCGGTATAGAGACTGAAACCGATCTCATGCATTTGCCCGCTTTGTTCTTCACCCAATAATTCTCCAGCGCCGCGAATCTCCAGATCATGAGAAGCAAGCATGAATCCGGCACCCAAATCCTCAAGCGATTCTATCGCCTCAAGACGTTTCTCGGCGTCCTTGGTCAAGGCGTTTCTAGGTGGCACGATCAGATAAGCGTAGGCGCGATGATGAGAACGACCAACACGTCCACGAAGCTGATGCAACTGCGCCAGCCCAAGTTTGTCGGCGCGATGTATAAGGATGGTGTTGGCAGTAGGGATATCAATGCCGCTCTCAATTATCGTGGTGCATACCAGCATATTGAAGCGTCGGTGATAAAAGTCCGACATTACCTGTTCCAATTCGCGTTCGCGCATTTGTCCGTGGGCCACTTCAATCTTGGCTTCAGGAACAATTTCACCTAAATCGCGGGCTATGCGGTGGATGCTCTCGACTTCATTGTGTAGGAAATAGACCTGGCCGCCGCGTTTGATCTCACGTAGGCAGGCCTCCCGTATGCTTTGCTTGTTCCACTCACCAACAAATGTTTTCACCGCGATGCGCGTCGTTGGCGGTGTCGCGATAATAGACAGGTCGCGCAGGCTCGCCAGGGCCATATTCAATGTACGCGGAATCGGCGTGGCGGTTAGAGATAACAGGTCGATATTGGCAGCGATCGCTTTGACCTTTTCTTTTTGACGCACACCAAAACGATGCTCCTCATCGACAATGAGCAAGCCAAGATTCTTGAAGCGCACATTGTCCTGGATCAGCTTGTGTGTGCCGATTACGATATCCACTTTACCCTCGGCCAACGCCTTGAGCGTGTCATCCTGTTCCTTTTTGGTTTTGAAGCGTGACATGCCTTCGATGCGAAACGGCCAATCCGCAAAACGGTCACGGAAATTATCAAAGTGTTGTTGCGCGAGCAGGGTAGTGGGGACAAGTACCGCTACCTGCTTACCATCATTAGCAGCGACAAAGGCGGCACGCATGGCGACTTCGGTTTTACCGAATCCCACATCGCCGCACACCAGTCTGTCCATCGGTTTGTCGGAGCGCATGTCTGCGATAATCGCGTCGATGGTTTGTTGCTGGTCCGGGGTTTCCTCAAAAGGAAAGGCCGCGGCAAAGCTATCATAGTCATGCTGGTTGACGCGAAAGTGATGGCCTTTGGCCGCCTCACGCCGAGCATAGATATCGAGTAATTCCGCTGCCACGTCGCGTACTTTTTCTGCGGCGCGTTTTTTCGCTTTATCCCATTGATCGGAACCGAGTCGATGCAAAGGAGCAGACTCGGGGCTTGCGCCGGTATAGCGGCTGATGAGATGCAGAGACGAAACCGGAACATACAGTTTGTCCCCGGCGGCATATTCCAGCGCAAGAAACTCGTTCTCACTTCCGCCAATATTGAGTCGTTGTAAACCCAGGTAGCGACCGACACCATGGTCTTCGTGTACGACGGGCGAACCCATGGTGAGTTCGGAGAGGCTTTGGACGATCGCCTCGTTATCTTTCGTGGCGCGGGTGCGGCGTCGGCGTTGCTGAATCTTTTCGCCAAATAACTGCGCCTCGGTGATGAGCGCGATGTCCGGGTCACTGAGTAGCAGTCCCTGATCAAGGGGTGCAATACCGATTGCGAGCCTTTCTTCGCCCTCGATAAAAGCGCGCCAGCTTTTCACGACTTTCGGCGTGAGCCCATTGTCGCGTAATAATTTAACCAGCGCTTCGCGGCGTCCATCGGTTTCCGCCGTGAATAAGGTCTTGCCTTTGTGCTGATTTAAAAAGAGCTTCAGCGCTTGCGAAGGATCGGAAACGCGAGCGTTGAGTTGTACAACCGGCGGACGATGGGTGGAAAAGTTTTGGTGTAGTGGATTGGCATCGTCAAGTGCGGTGTCGATTTCGTATACCTGGTAGACGACTTTGGAATAACTGGCCAGGGCTTGCGAGGCCTGTTGTGGCGAGAGAAATAACATCTCAGGCGGCAAGATGGGTCTTTCTACGTCATGACATCGTTGCTCATATCGGTTGCTGACTTCTTCCCAAAATTTCGCAATTGCACTTTCACTGGAGTCGGATAGCAGGAATAAGGTGTCATCGGGCAGATAATCGAAAAGCGTCCCGGTCTCCTCGAAGAACAGGGGAAGGTAATATTCGATACCGCCGGGCAAAATGCCATTGGTCACATCTCGGTATACCTGGGCCTTATTCGGGTCACCTTCAAAACGTTCGCGCCAGTTTTGGCGAAAGCGCTTGCGCGCCTGTTCGGTGAAAGGAAATTCCCGTGCAGGCAGCATGCGGATGTTATCGGCTTTGTCTACGGTGCGCTGGGTTTCAGGATCGAAGGTACGTATGCTTTCGACTTCGTTGTCGAACAAGTCTATGCGGATCGGCAGCTCGCTACCCATCGCGTAGAGGTCGATGAGAGAACCTCTTACAGTGAAATCGCCATGCTCGAGAACTTGGGAAACGTAGTTGTAACCGGCAGCTTCAAGATCGAGGCGGAATTGGTCTATATCCAGGGTCTGGCCCTGTTTGAGCAACAGGATGCTGGATTGCACAAACTGGCGAGGCGCGAGCTGCTGGCAGAGCATTGCGGCCGGCACAATCAGTATGCCGCTATGGGTATTCGGTAGCTGGTAAAGGGTTTCCAGGCGCTGAGAAATAATGTCCTGATGAGGAGAAAAGACATCGTACGGGAGGATTTCCCAGTCGGGAAATGCCATGATGCCAGAAGCAGCTGTTTTATCCAGGAAAAAACGCAGCTCGGCGTCAAGCTCAAGGGCCGCGCTCATGTCCTCAACTACCACGACGACCGGTGCTGAAGAGTGTTTTTCGGCTAATCTTGCGATTAGCAACCCACGTGAGGCCCCATACAGGCGTCCAAAACGGGCGGTTGTGCCACGTGAAACACGCAAGACAGGTTCTAAGATGTTTGTCAATAGGGTAGTTGCATCATTCATGGGAAACCTGGAACGTCTTGAATTTGGTACGCAATTTGTACCTGGAATCTTGTTTCAGCCAAAAAATTCGGCCGCGTATTGTCCCACAAACAGGCCATCAGTTTAAGGGAAAAGGGCAAAAACCGGGCATGCAGCTGCTACCTCACACAAATAAGCGATGGTTAGGGCCGGGGTTCGTGGTTTTGTCCGGGTTCGCATTCGCCTTCATGGGGGCACTAATCAAGTATCTTTCCCCATCGCTACCGAGTGAAGTCATTGTTTTTTTTCGTAGTCTGATTGGGATCGTGGTGGTAGTTCCGCTGCTATTGCGCCAAAAAGTTAGCATGCGTACCGGCGTTCCCCATCTACACTTACTGCGCGGTGTGGTCGGCTTCGGCGCCATGTATACCTTTTTCTATTCCATCAGCCTGATCCCTTTATCCCAGGCAGTATTATTGAGTTACACAACCCCCTTGTTTGCGCCAGTGATAGCCTGGCTGTGGTTGCGAGAGGGCATGGGGCTTAAAGTGTGGGGCGCTATCCTGACCGGATTTTTGGGCGTGGTGTTTCTACTGCATCCAAAATCAGGTACAGAACTGCTGACTGTCGGGGGCTTGATTGCCTTGTCGTCCGGGTTATTAGCTGCTGTCGCCCTGACCACTATCCGGCGCATGTCGGATACAGAAGCCACTACTCGTATTGTTTTCTACCATACCTTCATCAGCTTACTCGCGTCGGCAGTTTTGGCTGCCATTAGCTGGCAGACACCGTTATTGGAGCAGTTGCTGCTATTAATCGCTATCGGAATTCTCGCCACTGTTGGCCAAATGGCGATAACCCGAGGATATAGTCTGGCTCCCGTCGCGACAGCCGGCCCGTTTACCTACACCACGGTGGTATTCGCTGCGGTCATGGGGGCCGTATTTTGGGGTGAGTTATTTGATGTGTTTACCTGGGGCGGTAGTCTACTGGTAATCATCGGCGGCATACTCGCCCTACGAGCAAAATAACTGCGCCCTCTGTCATGGAAACTCTACTGAGTCTTAAATCTACTCGACAAAACGGTATCTGATACCGAGCATATATTTTCGTGTATAGCGCTGAGAAACCCTATATACAGAAGTCAAAACTGAGCCTACCCTCGCAAAACAAGGAACAAGGAACAAGGAACAAGGAACAAGGAACAAGGAACAAGGAACAAGGAACAAGGAACAAGGAACAAGGAACAAGGAACAAGGAACAAGGAACAAGGAACAAGGATCGGGGACTGTGTATCTATTCTTGCGAACCTTTTTACGAATCCTATTTTCCATATTTGCAGCCCGCTGAATTTCCAGCCACTCGCCAAATGTAACTAAGCCATAAAAAGCCTGATTTATACCCCTTCTATTACCTGTCGCCAAAGGTGAACTTTCTTTCGAGAATACCGATACATACAGATAGAGAAGGCATTTTTGCCTGGTTCTGCACAAGGCTAGACAAGAGGCGCATAGGGAAATATGTCAGGAAATTCGATTTTTAAGGCGGGAAGCTCACTTTTTGCTTCAATACTAATCGGACTGGTTTTCATCGGGCCATGGGAGACGATTGCCCAGGCGGATGATAAGGCGACCATTTTTCAGGCCAAGGCATTGTTAGACAACGGGCAGGCAAAGGGGGCCTATCGTTTATTACTTCCACTTGAGAGTGAGTATGCCGGAAATCCTGAATTTGATTATCTTTTAGGTATTTCTGCGTTGGACGCAGATGTTCCAAATTATGCGGTTATTGCACTCCAGCGGGTATTGGCAATGGAGCCTGCATTTGTCGGCGCGCGTGTTGATCTCGCCCGTTCTTATTATTATCTCGGTGAGTTTTCTACAGCGAGGGAAGAGTTCGAGGCCATCATGCAGTACAACCCGCCAAATAAGGTCAGAGAATTGGTGGTGTTTTATCTGGACGAGATCTTTCAGCGACAGAAAGGCCCACGCTACCGAGTGTCTTATGCATTGGACGCGGCGTTCGGTAGTGACAGCAATGCCAATAGTGCTACCGATCTTACGACTTATAAAGATTTCGCATTATCCGAACAAGCGCGTAAGTCACCTTCGGCATATGGACTCGGTGGACTTACCGCGAATCTCGCCTTTCAGGCCGGGGCGCGCTCGACCTTTTACATGGGCGCAGATATTCATTATCGATACAACGTCAGTGCGCCATTTGTGAATAACACGATTGCCAGCGGCAATATGAGCGTCAATTATTTCGATCGATATTTCAGTATGAATGTAGGGGCAAAGGGATTCTATTCACGCATCGGTGAATACGAAAGCTATACCGGCATGGCCACGGGGCGGTTACAGTTTTCCTTGAGTCGTCTACTAAAAGCCACGTTTATGGGGCGAGCCGGAGGTTCCGAATTTTTCGAAGAATTGAGCACACAGGACAATTTTAATGGCCTGGCCGGTGTTGGTTTGTCGACAGTTCAGGATATCGGCATATTGCCAAAAACCAATTTGATGTGGATTTATGGTCGGTCATACGCCCGCCATCGAGATTCTTCAGAGTATGACAACGAAACGCGAGGATTACGCGCAAGTGGTACAAAGCACCTGACTGCAAAGTGGCGTTTGGTCGGTGCGGGTGGCGCTATCTGGACCCGGTATCTCAATCTGTTCCAGGGAGTGCCCCGCGAAGAAAGGAGGCTTGACGCGATGGTTGGCGTCGAATGGAAAGCCACGAAACGTACTCTAATCAAAGCCGGTGTTTCGTACATTTACAACAGCAGCACCCAAGCTATCTATGCCTATGACAAACTGGATTACAACATCGGTTTGCGGAGGGAATTCTAATGAAGTCTGTCAAGCTGATGTTTGCTATCGGTCTTATGTCTATTCTCGTGTTAAATGTGGCCATCGCCGCCGAAGAAAAACATCCTGTTGGTACCGTGGTATTTGTACTCGGTGATGCGTTGGCTCGTGGCATCGAGGGTACGGGTAGAAAACTTACTCGCAAGGCACCTGTCTATGCACTGGACACGATTCATACCAATCAAAAGAGCCAGGTGCAGATTCGCTTTAAGGACAACGCCTTCATTTCGGTACGCCCAAATAGCAGCTTTACTATTGACGCATATAGCTTTAATGATACCGAAGAAAATAAACAACACTTGAATCTGGTCAAGGGAGGTTTTCGCGCAATTACTGGACAAATCGGGAAGATGAATAAGCAGGCTTTTAAACTAAAAACTCCAGTGGCTACTCTCGGCATACGCGGTACCGATTTTACCGTAATGTATTGCCGATCCGATTGTGGCGAAGGTGAGCGAGGTGATACAAGCGCGCAAAACGGATTGTATGTTGGCGTAATCAGTGGTGGAGTTACGCTCCAGAATGAACTGGGAAACATTAACATCGGCGCCAATGAATACGGCTTTGTAAATGCGCTGGGTGATTTACCCAAGACCTTACGACAGGCACCTAGCTTTTTAATGTTTGATCGGACTCAGCGAGACGTTAGAAAAATTCAGGAACCAGAATCACGGCGCACCCGAGAAAATCCACCCGTCGGTAAGGAAGCCAATGAAGGGAAAAACGAATCGTCAACCCAGACGACAACATTTTCACCCGAACCAAGTGCAGTCATCGAATCCATTGCCGAAGATGTACGCAAACAAGCGGCCTTAACTTCGCCATCACTCGGTGCCGCCGACAGTAGTTATGCACTGTTTGGAGACATGATGGAAAGTCGCTTCGGTTCTGATGGAAATGTGCTGCTACCGTCTACGGAAAATGAAACAGTTTCATCGACCGCAGAGAGAGAGACAGTTGGGGAAGGTCTTCTTGGAATGTTAGAGCAGGCAATGTCCAGTGATAGCGCCAACAATCTTGATGATCCTTTGAACACTATTCCAGGCGTGTCGACCAATCAAAACCAGGCTTTTTCTATGGCGACCGGCTCTGTCGGTGGACGGATAGGCAGGCAGGTGATTAATCATAGCGAGGCTCGCGTCACAGGATATCGCGACAATCAGGTCGATGGCGTATTGGCTAATACCACCAATGATGCCTATTTGTTTACACAGACGCAGTACCTGTTTGACGGCACGCAACTGGATCTGGGTTACGATGCCACCACTGGATTACGCTGGGGGCGGTGGGCAAGTGGAACCGTTACGTTTGAAGGCGAAACAGCCGACCCTTATTACACTCGTATCAAGGATCAGATGCATTGGGTCGCCGGAGACGAAAACAGCATGATGCGTAGTCTACCGATTAGTGGAACGGCGACATACAGTCTCTATGGTGGCACGGCACCCACAGACAGCGCGGGCAATGTCGGCCAACTGGGCAGCGTGACCTTAACCGCAGACTTCAATGCGCCTGCAATGGTGAGCAATGCGACAGTTGAACTCACCATCGATAACCAAAACTGGAAGGGTGAAGCGTCCACAATGCCGATACAAGCTGATACCGCGACGTTCTCGGGTCTTATGCAAGTCAATGTTACCTCGGACACCTCTGCGGGAAATCCAGGACTCGGCCATATCAGTGGTTTCTTCGTCGGCGGTGATAGTAGCACGGTGCCTAGCGGTGCAGGGATTAGTTATGAAATGACCGCTACATCAAATGGCGCCGCAAACACTGTGTCAGGTTCCGCTGCCTTGCGTAAGGATCCATAAGCAACACAAGTAGCGTGCTTCAAATAATTGACATCATAATCCTCGCCAAGGAAGATAGAAGCATAAGCCTCGCGAGGGAATGCGTCCGTTGAATTTTCTCAATACCCATGCTTTCCCACGAAACTGTTCCTACAGACGTTATAGCGGATCAGCAATTAGCGCATAGCTATTGTTAACGGGAGTTGTGTATGGCATTTCCATTTCTAGGTGATGTGTTCAATCATTTTTTCGGTCTCGACTGGAATCTTCCTATACCGATGTTTGGTCTGTTTGTCGCAACTGCGATAGTTCTCGCTACTTATGTTGCCCGTAAAGAAGTAGAACGTTACCAGGGGCTCTCGCTGTTAGGCAGCGCTCGGGTGATCGTTTCGAAAACGGGCGAAACACAATGGATTCCTGTTCATGGCGTCATAAGCGATCTTGCTCTGGTATGCGCGATTGCCGGGATAGTTGGCGCGAGAGTTTTTCATATTCTTGAATATCCGTCTGACTTTCTCGGTGACCCTATGAGTATGATATTCACTCAGGGTGGTTTTTCCATTTATGGAGGCCTGGTATTTGGCTTTGTCGCCGGCATAGTCTTTCTCCGCAAACGTGAAATACCCTTGTGGCCCATGCTCGATGCATTGTCACCGTCGCTGATTTTGGGTTATGCCATCGGGCGTGTAGGCTGTCAGATTTCTGGTGATGGCGATTGGGGTATCGCAGCGGATCTCGGCTCGAAACCGGATTGGTTACCTCAATGGTTTTGGGCGCAGACCTATGAAAATAATGTCATTGGAGTAGTCATACAGAGCCCCGGTGTCTATCCAACACCGCTTTATGAAGTCCTGATGGGCTTGCTTATCTTTGCCATACTCTGGAACGTGCGCAAGCGTTTTATGCCTTTGGGTATGATGTTTTTCCTCTATCTATTACTGAGTGGATTTGAGCGTCTTTTGATTGAACAGATCCGCATAAACACTGAGTATCGCCTGTTTAATCTCGCCTTTACCCAGGCGGAATTGATATCCACTTTGCTGATTATCATTGCAACTGTTGGTATCGTACGAGTTGCCCGTATGCATCGTTTGAATAGCGCGCTATTCGTCAGCTTCGTTAGTATATTGATGACTGCATGTATGTCACTGTAATTATTCGGTCTGGCAGGTTTTGGTATTTGATATTGTGCAGTAGGCTTTAGTATAGCCATACAAATCTGATTGAGATATATCTAGTTAAAGGAATCTGTACGATGCTCGAATTGACGCATCGAGTCCAACAATGAACGGAGAAGAAAATTGGAAGAAAACAAAGTAAACGGAAGTTGTTTGTGTGGCGCTATTGTCTTTGAAGCGGAAATCATCCCCGAAAAAATCTTTAATTGCCACTGTTCTCAATGTCGAAAGTCTCATGGCGCAGCGTTCGCCACGCAGGCTTTTGCCAAGGGAGAAACTCTCAAGTTTTTAAAGGGGGAAGAGCTGATTTCGGAATACAGTGGTCACGGTGGGGTGCGTGTGTTTTGTTCCAAGTGCGGCTCACGTTTGATGAATTACACGCCGGATAAACAATATCTCAGCTTAGCCTTATCCAATATTGACAGTGAGTTTCACGGAAAACCTGTTGCGCATGCCTTTGTGGGATCTAAAGCAAATTGGCATGAACCTTCGACCGATATCCCTTCATTTAAACGCATTCCCAGAAATGCGTTAGCCGAAGAAACGAGATAAATCATGGCACAACAATATTCTTATATCAGTGATCTAATACGCCAATTTATCGAAAAGCAGAAAGTATTTTTTGTTGCCACGGCAATGGAAACGGGACACATCAATGTGTCACCGAAAGGTATGGACAGTTTGCGCGTGCTGGGTCCAAATCGCGTGGTTTGGTTGAATGTGACCGGTAGTGGTAATGAGACGGCGACTCATGTGCAACATAGTCCGCGCATGACCTTGATGTTTTGCGCTTTTGAAGGGACGCCATCGATATTGCGCCTGTATGGAGAATCCAGGGTAATCCACGTTGGTGAAATGGGGTGGAAAGAGCTAGCTCAACATTTTCCATCCATACCCGGTGCGAGACAGATATTTGATGTACAGATTTCACTGGTACAGACCTCATGTGGAATGGCGGTTCCTTTGTTCGACTATGTTGAAGACAGGGATTTACTTTGGAATTGGGCCGAGAAAAAAGGCGAGCAGGGCATACATACGTACTGGGAGGAGAAAAACCAGACCAGTATCGACGGAGTGGCGAGTAATATACTTGAGAAGGCAAGGATTGAGTGATGAATGAGATTAGTATTCGTGCAGCCGGGATAGAAGATGCGGAGTTCATGTGCCAGCTATTGATACGATCCATCACACAATTATGTGCTGAGGACCATCACCATAATGCTGAAATTCTCAACACCTGGCTGGCGGGAAAGACTAAGGAAAATATGGTCGCCTGGATAGCTAAGCGCCAGATTCATACAGTGGTCGCCTATACGCAAAATCAATTGGCAGGCGTTGCTTCTATCGAAAACTCCGGCTTTATCCATCTTTGCTACGTCGCCCCCGAATGGATAGGCAAAGGTATAGGTCATCAATTATTCAAGCACCTTGAAGCGTGGTCAGTCGCTCAGAATATTTCCGAACTCTCGTTAACAAGCACAGCCACAGCGAAGCAGTTTTACCAAAACCACGGCATGGTGTTTACCGGCACAAGGACTAATTGCTTTGGTACCGTCGGATATCCTATGAAAAAGATGCTGTAATTAATGCAGTCAAATCAATCATTGTCGGTGAACTGGGTGACGAGCTGGTGAACGTCAATGGTTTCGTTATTAGAAGACTCAGTTGTGAAGATGGAATGGCAGTATTTTTCTCTAGTGGGTTGGATTCGTCGTTGTTTTCACGTATAAATAGGGCGCTGTTTCGTCGTATCAAAATCCTGTCTAACTTCAAGTGTGGGGTCGATCGTGATGAAAAATAACGAATTATTAGCACCTAATCTGGTAAAGTTTCTGATAACCTCGGCAGCCTGTCTGTTTGTCGGTACTGTTCAGGGCGCGGTGCAAGTTATGGAACCTATCCGGAGCTGGCTGGTTTCCATCGGAACCCCAAATACCAATCCCGGACATTTAATCGATCCACTCGCACATGCCCATATCAATCTTATCGGTGGCGTGGTGCTATTTCTTATTGGTATGGTTTATTACCACTTTCCGCGTATGAGCGGAAAACCGCTTTATTCCAATCGACTGGTTGAACACACCTACTGGTGGGTGACCATCGGAATTGTCAGCTTTTATCTTTCCTTAATGACGTTCGGGATAGTCGAGGGGATGTTGATGCTGGAAGGGTCGCCGATGCAGGAAGTCGTACACAGCTACTACTCACCGGTCATCGCCACTTGTGCGACGATAATGACGGTTGGTTATGGCGCTTTCTTTTTCAATCTGACTTTGAGCGTGATGAAAAAGCCTGAGTTAGAAGGCAAAGCTGCGGCAGAGCGCGGCTAAAGACCACGAATTGATTACACCGGGAAAGCGGCGCTACCAGGCGCCGTTTTTCATTATGTCGCGTGTACAATATCGGGTAATATCGGAAACTTGTTTCTATATTCTTATCTGGAGTCAGAATGAGCAGTTTTGAAAATATCAGTATCGATAGAGCGGCTAACGTTTATTTCGATGGCCGTGTAACCAGTAGAACCATACGTTTTGCAAACGGTGAAGTAAAAACCCTGGGTATTATGTTGCCAGGTGAATATCGATTTAATACTGATGACAAAGAATTGATGGAAATTCAGGGTGGTGATGTGTTGGTTCGCCTAAGTGATAGCGACGAATGGGTGGCTTATGCATCAGGCGAAGAATTTGAAGTGCCTGCCAGGTCTGCATTTGACATCAAAGTCAATTGCGTCACCGACTACTGCTGTTCCTTTACCAAGGAATAACTCACCTTCCTTATTTGGGAAAAGCGACGGGAAGAACCACATGGAAATTGATCACCTGTTTATCTGCACAAGCAAAGGTGCGCCTGAGGCCAAACATCTGGTTGATTTTGGACTCACCGAAGGACTACCCAACACCCATCCCGGACAGGGAACGGCATGTCGACGTTTTTATTTTCACAACCTGATGTTGGAGTTGTTGTGGCTTGAGGACGAAGAGGAGTCAAGTAGCCCACTGACAGCGCCAACGCAGCTGTTCCATCGGGCAGGTTTGCGCGATCCAGGGACATCACCGTTTGGCGTCTGTTTCAGACCGTCGCCAACGGAAACGGCAGTTTCATTTCCGAGCTGGCAATATCGTCCCCGCTATCTGCCAGCGCATTTGTCAGTGGAAATCGCCAAAGACATGCCGTATGTTGAACCCTTGTGGTTTTATCTCGGGTTTTCCCATCGCCCTGATCAGGCAGCGACACCACCTAACATGCAACATGCATGTGGTTTTAAAGAAGTCACTCAGGTAAGGATCACAACCGAGTCAGACGACGCATTTTCGTCAACTGCGCAAACCGTCATGGGCGAGAATTTACTGAAACTGGATCGCGGTGATACGGCTTTGCTCGAATTGTTTTTTGACGAAGGCAAAGCGGGAAAAGAAATGGATTTTCGCCCGCATCTTCCACTGGTGTTTCATTGGTGATTTGAAAAAGGAGTCGTTTTATGACTGAACAGAGTATCGAAGCACTGGAAAGTAAGCGCCAGGAATTACGTGAGCGTCTGGAAAAAATAGAACAGGACTATCGTTCTGGTCTGGATGCCGATTCTGAAGAACGTGCGTTGCAACTGGAAAATGCCGAAGTGTTGGAAGGTATCGCAAAGGCCACTGCTGAGGAATTAGCAAAAGTTGAAGAATTGCTGGCCGACTTGAAATCCTAGTAGAGGATGCGATGAAAATTGGAAAAAAAAGCGGGGCTTGCTTGCCCCGCTCTTTTTGAAATCTTTTTCGCGCGCTTATTTAAACCGTTGCATCAACGCCTGAAACTCCGGCGAGTCTATCATCTGCTGCAAACGTGGATCTTGCTTCAGCGCGGATACATCGTTCATTTCCACCATATTGGCATTTTTAACGGCATCAATTACGTGCAACACCACTTCATCGGCACTTTCACCCAGGATAGAACGCTGAATAGAATTTTGTGGCGCCAGCTCGCTATCGGAATAATAGTCATTTTCGGCAAATTCCGGTTGCGTGGAGTAATTCAGTAGATTCTGGCCCTGATCAGTAAAAGACGTTTCCATGAAAAAAGAAGATTCGTTCTTTACAGCGGCATTCACACCAAAGCTCGCAAAAAGAAGTATCAGGAGGAAAGATTTGGAGACATTCTTGATAGACATAGGGCACATCCAGTAAAAGCTCAACCACCTGTTTCGGTCCGTATTCAAAATTCTTTAGGGCATATTTATATTTTTTTGTGAAATTTAATTTTCCCATTCCTTGTGGAAACGCTCGGTCAGGCTGACTCTCCTTTCATAAGCTTGGCGCACGATCGCGACATCTTCCAGAAAGTAAGGTAACTCCCGCATATGTAAGGCCTGTGGGCCGTCTACCAGTGCCTTGTCAGGATGGGGGTGGAAATCCACCAACACCATATTGGCGCCAGCGATGATGCCTTGGGCGGTGGCATGGAATACATCCAGAATGCCATCCGGGGAAGACGCTCTGGTGCCAACCGAATGGGATGGGTCGATGCACACGGGCATGCGTGTAAGGCGTTTTATGACCGGTACATGGCTAAAATCGACCAGATTCCGATGGGGGTCGCCCATATTGGTCTTCATTCCCCGCAGGGCAAAGATCACTTTGCTATTTCCCTCACTGGCAAGATACTCGGCGGCGTTGAGTGACTCCTCCAGGGTGATGCCAAAGCCACGTTTCAACAGCACGGGATATTCAGTCTGGCGGCCTACCGCCTTCAATAATTCAAAATTCTGGGTGTTACGGGTGCCAATCTGCAGCAAGACGCCAGTGGGGCGCCCACTTCTCGCCAGGGCCTGATTTATTTCTTCCAGGTGTTCGTCGGAGGTGATCTCCATGGCAACGACCTTGATACCATATTTTCCGGCAAGCTCGAATACCCAGGGTAAGCATTCCTTACCGTGGCCCTGAAACGAGTAGGGATTGGTACGCGGTTTATACGCACCCATACGCGTACATACCTGTCCATTTTCCTGCAAGGCCTTCATCATGGTTTCGACATTTTCGCGATTATCCACGGCACACAGCCCGGCAAAAATATTTAGATTATCCTGGCTAAAAGTCACCCCGTTATATTCGAATGAGGTGGCGCGGCGTTCATCACGATGTCGACCCAGCACGCGATATTCTTCGGACACGCGAATAACGCGTTCTACCGTGGGCAGCGAGGTCATTTCCTCAATCGTCAAGGGCGAAGTATTACCCACCAGATAGATTTCGGTGAGGGTCTGCTGGACGCCTTTAACCATATGAATGCGGGCGTCTATATCAGGTATTGCCTTCAAATAACTCATCAGGCTTTTGAATTCGCTACCATTTTGATCGGTGTTCGGCTGGAGAATGAGAATCATTCCTAATCCCTTCGCAACTGTTTGATTTGTAAAATATTACTAGATGATCATCGCAGCGAATAGTTCCGCCGTCAAATTGCATCGGCAAGACTTGAGATAGATTGAGCTTTACGGTAGGGTATGTGCCTTCTCGGCGGCATAAGCCACTTGAATAAGCCCATTAGCCATGCGCTAGACCCAAGACCTTTATCCATGGAGGTGAAGATGAACATTGGAACTGTAAAATGGTTTAATCGGACTAAAGGTTACGGTCTGATCAGTCCCAGAGATGGTGGTAAAGACGTATTTGTGTTTTATCCCACCATCGAAACAGACGGACACCAAACACTCGAATTCGGACAGACTGTTCGATATGAATCGGTAGATTGTCTACATGGAGAACGCACGGTACGTGTTGTTCCTGTCAACTAGGATGAGAATCTGTGATAAAAAACGGCTGATACAGCCGTTTTTTTTGTCAAAATTTTTTGCTAGTCGATGTATCGTCTAACCAGATCGAAGTAATTATCTATACGTCGATCACGTAAGAAAGGCCAGATTCGTCTGACATCCTCAGTACGCTGCATATCGATGTCGGCGTATAGAATCTCTTCCTTGTCTTCACTTGCATGGGTAACAAACTCACCCTGTGGGCCGGCAATAAAACTATTCCCCCAGAATTGAATACCATTGCTCTGGCCACTGGGGTCATTCTCATGGCCTGTACGATTACAAGATAGTACAGGTACGCCGTTGGCAATCGCATGTCCACGTTGTACAGTCACCCACGCTTCGAGCTGGCGTTGTTTTTCATCATTGGTATCACGTGGATCCCAGCCGATAGCGGTGGGGTAAATAAGTAGCTCGGCCCCTGACATGGCCATTAAGCGTGCTGCCTCGGGATACCACTGATCCCAGCACACTAACACGCCGAGTTTGCCTACTGAGGTCTTGATCGGCGTGAAGCCAAGATCGCCGGGAGTGAAATAAAACTTTTCATAAAACCCGGGATCGTCTGGGATGTGCATTTTGCGATAGGTGCCAGCAATACTGCCATCACGTTCAAAAACCACAGCCGTATTGTGATACAAACCTGCCGCGCGTTTTTCAAATAGTGAGCTTACTACCACAACATTGTGTTGCTTGGCCGCTGCCGCGATACGTTCACTACCCGGGCCTGGAATCGGCTCGGCCAAATCGAAATGATCGACGTCCTCTGTCTGACAAAAATACAGGCTGCTGTGCAGTTCCTGGAACACGACTAGCTGTGCTCCTTGCCTGGCGGCCTCAGTCAGCAAGGAGAGCGTCTTATCGAGATTTGCAGATTTATCTGCAACACAAGTGTGCTGCAATAATGCGACTTTGAGCGTGTTGTTGCTCATGCGAGTACACCTTCTGGTAGTTGCATGGTCAGGCAGTGCAGGCTGCCATGTTGTTCGATGATAGGCAAGCAGTTGATACCGACGATTTCATATTCGGGAAAACATTTTTGTACTTGTTGCAAGGCGAGATCGTCATTTGCATCATCGTATGTCGGTACCAATACCGCGCCATTGATGATAAGAAAATTGGCGTAGGTTGCAGGTAAGCGGTGGCCGTCATCGGGACTGTATTTGGCTGAGGGCCAGGGCAGGGGAATGAGACGATAGGGTTTGCCTGCAAAATCCACAAGCTGTTTTAGCTCATCTTCCATAGCCTTCAGATCCTGATAGTGGCTGTCCTGTGTATCGTCACATTGCACATAACAAATAGTGTTTGCATCAGTGTAACGCGCCAGTGTGTCGATATGGCTATCAGTGTCATCACCTTCGAGATGTCCGTGCTCCAGCCACAACAGTCTTTCCAGACCAAGTTCTTTTTTAAGGTATTCGGTTACATCATCGCGACTGTATTGCGGATTACGTTGAGGCGACATCAGACAATGCGCAGTGGTCAATACTGTGCCCATACCATCGGATTCAATTGAACCGCCCTCAAGTACAAAATCAAGTGGCCAATGTGTGGCCAGGGGAAAGCAATCCTGTTTGTAAAGCGCTTGTGTAATAGCGGTGTCTTTTTTGGCGGAGAACTTGTTTCCCCAACCATTAAAAACAAAATCAAGAAGACGAGCCTGTTCGCCTTCGTAAACGGTTATAGGACCAAAGTCTCGCGCCCAGGTATCATCCGAGGGAACACAGTGCAGACTTACTTGTTGAAGATTGACGTCAGCCTTTTCCAGCAATCGCTGTATGTGCGCACGATGTTCGTCATTGTAGGCGACGATGAGCAGGTTTTGTCGTTTGGCGATCTCACGACCGATCTCAACAAACACCGGTTCAACGCGATCCAGGATGTCTGCCCAGTCAGAATGCGAATGTGGCCAGGTCAAAAGTACGCCGCTTTGGGGGTGCCACTCAGGGGGAAAAAAGCGTTGCTGCATGTGTGCGTCTCAAAAGGAATTTAGGAGCGCGATAATAGCAGGGCTAGTCGGACGGATAAAAGTATAAACCGACCTGTCTGGACTGGTTGAACCAGCCTAATTAGTGAGATCGGAATAGGCGGCTTTTTTCACGACCGAATGAATGACGCGATCGTTCTCGAATACCACGATAAAGCTGTCATAGACCCAGCGCGAGATAGCGGGTTTGCCGACAGGATCGCTCTTGGCGCGGGGTTTACCAAAAACCTGTTCGACGCGTTCAGCCGTCATGCCGGCATTGGGGCGAGGAATACCATCCAGAGTATTGGGTGGCTCAGTGTTTATGCCTTCCAGCAGTAACTTGTCTGCGGTTGCGGTACCGGACAAAAGAAAACTTTGTAATAGAAATATCCACAGCATCTTTTTCATGTGCTTTCTCCCCCTTTGCCACGTACAGTTCAGGTTTATTCCCTGGTGCGTGGGCCGGATCTGCGGTCTGGCCCTGTTTTTCGGGTTCTGGACCGGACGAGTTTCTGCTATTTATAACAATACCGCCGCCAGTATTGGCGATTTAGCTTTCATAGTCCTTAATCGACTGGGCCTGGTATACCGCGTTTCCGATATAGCTCGCAGGGCTCATCTCCATCAGGCGCGCCCTGGCTTCTTCCGGGATATCCAATGTGGCGATAAAGGCCTGCATTTGCGCCTTATCTAAACGCTGACCGCGAGTGAGTTCCTTCAGTTTCTCATAGGGGTTGGCAATGCCGTAACGGCGCATAACGGTCTGAATCGGTTCTGCGAGTACCTCCCAGTTTTCATCCAGATCCTGGGCAATACGTTGCGCGTTGACCTCCAGCTTACCTATGCCTTTGAGCGTAGACTCATAAGCAATTACCGAGTGGGCAAGACCTACGCCCAGGTTGCGCAACACTGTCGAATCGGTCAGATCACGCTGCCAGCGAGAAACTGGCAGTTTGGCCGCCAGGTGTTCGAAGATGGCATTGGCCAGTCCCAGATTACCCTCAGAGTTTTCGAAATCGATGGGGTTTACTTTGTGCGGCATCGTTGACGAACCCACTTCGCCTTTCACGGTTTTTTGTTTGAAGAATCCCATGGAGATATACGACCAGATGTCACGATCGAAATCGAGGACAATAGTGTTAAAACGCGCTAATGCATGAAAATACTCGGCAACGTAGTCGTGTGGCTCGATTTGTATCGTGTAGGGGTTCCAGTCCAGTCCCAGATTGGTAACAAAAGCCTCCGCGAAACCCTGCCAATCGACTTCGGGATAGGCAGAAAGGTGAGCGTTGTAGTTACCTACAGCGCCGTTGATCTTACCCAGGATTTGTAAATCTTCCAGTTGTCGCTGCTGACGCATCAGGCGATAGGCAACATTGGCCATCTCTTTGCCCACTGTTGTCGGAGAGGCGGGTTGGCCATGAGTGCGAGACAACATCGGAATATCCGCATATTGCACAGCCATATCGCTTATGGCATCGATCACCTTTTTGCACAGCGGTTTGATGACTTCATCCATTCCGCGTTTGAGCATCAGACCGTAGGAAATATTATTGATGTCCTCTGAGGTACAGGCGAAGTGGAAAAATTCATTAATTGCTTCCAGTTCAGCGTTGCCTTTAATTTTTTCCTTGAGGAAATATTCCACTGCCTTAACGTCGTGGTTGGTCGTTCTCTCGATGTCTTTTACGCGTTGTGCATCTGCTTCGCTGAAAGCCGTAACGATGTTGTCGAGTGCGGCATGGGCAGACTCGCTTAGGTCCGGGACTTCGGCGATAGCCGGGTTTTCCGACAAGGCCTGTAGCCAGCGTACCTCAACCAGTACTCGATGGTAGATCAGACCATATTCACTAAAAATAGGCTGTAACTGGTTGGTTTTATTGCCGTAACGGCCATCAATCGGTGATATTGCAGTTAGTCTGGACAGTTCCATGGGCTCGCTATGTCGTTGCTTGGTCAGGAAAAGGGCGAATTCTATCGCAGATAGCGCCTGAATTTAACCAGAATTCCACCGATATAGACATGTTGAGCGATATTCCATAGCTGGTGCCACTTAAAATCGCCATGGCAAGCGCCGCTAAAACAGGTACAATGCGCGGTTATCCAAGCTATTGAATAAACGTTAAAAGTATACGGAAAGAGGTGTAGATGTGTTAGAAGCCTATCGCAAGCATGTTGAAGAAAGAGCAGTAGATGCACTGCCACCGCGTCCCCTGGATGCGGAACAAACCGCTGCATTGGTGGAATTATTGAAGAATCCGCCAAAAGGGGAAGAAGACACATTACTGGAATTATTCATTCATCGGGTTCCACCGGGGGTGGACCAGGCAGCCTATGTCAAAGCAGGCTTTCTTACCGCCATCGCCAAGGGCGAGGTCAAATCACCTCTGATCGATCCAGCCAAGGCAGCGGAATTACTCGGTACCATGCTCGGTGGTTACAACATCCAACCGATGATCGATTTGCTTGACGATAAAACGCTGGCGCCTATAGTCGCCAAAGGTCTGTCAAAAACACTGTTAATGTTCGATGCCTATCACGATGTCCTTGAGAAGGCCAAATCGAACCCTGTAGCCAAGGAAGTGGTTGATGCCTGGGCCAATGCGCAATGGTTTACCAATCGTCCAGAGCTACCTGAGGACATCACGGTTACCGTGTTCAAAGTGCCCGGCGAAACCAATACTGACGACCTTTCTCCTGCCTCTGAGGCCTGGAGTCGTCCGGATATTCCGCTACATGCCAAGGCGATGCTGGTAAGCAAAATGCCGGATGGTCTGTCCACGATTGAAAAACTCAAAGCCAAGGGACATCCATTGGCCTTCGTAGGCGACGTGGTCGGTACCGGCTCTTCACGTAAATCGGCCATCAATTCCGTTTTGTGGCATATGGGCGACGACATACCTTACGTACCCAATAAACGGCAGGGTGGCGTGGTATTAGGCGGCAAGATTGCACCCATATTTTTCAACACGGCTGAAGATTCCGGCGCTTTGCCCATTGAATGTGATGTGTCAAAACTGAACATGGGCGATGTCATTACGATTCACCCATACAATGGCAAGATCACTAATGAAAAAGGCGAAACCGTTTCCACTTTTGAAATTCGCCCGACGACTTTGCCTGACGAGGTGCGCGCAGGTGGTCGGATTCCGTTAATCATTGGACGTTCACTTACGGATAAGACCCGTGAAGCACTTGGGCTTCCTGCATCTGATATCTTTCGTCGTCCTGTTGCTCCCGTGGAAAGCAAAAAAGGTTTTACTCTCGCACAGAAAATGGTTGGTCGCGCCTGTGGCGTGAAAGGCATACGCCCCGGGACATATTGCGAACCACGCATCACTACCGTAGGTTCTCAGGATACCACCGGTGCGATGACGCGTGACGAACTCAAAGAACTCGCTTGTTTAGGTTTCTCTGCCGATCTGGTAATGCAGAGTTTCTGTCATACGGCGGCTTATCCCAAGCCTGTGGACATACAATTACAGCATTCCTTACCCGATTTTATCCAAACCCGTGGCGGTGTTGCTCTGCGCCCTGGCGACGGTATTATTCATTCCTGGTTGAATCGCATGATATTGCCCGATACGGTTGGTACCGGTGGAGATTCGCATACACGATTTCCAATGGGGATTAGTTTTCCGGCAGGTTCAGGTCTGGTTGCTTTCGCCGCCGCATTGGGCGTAATGCCGCTGGATATGCCCGAGTCGGTTTTAGTCCGTTTCACAGGTAAATTGCAGGCGGGTATTACCTTGCGCGACCTGGTACACGCCATCCCCTATTTTGCCATCAAGCAAGGCTTACTCACGGTGGAAAAAGCGGGTAAGAAAAACATCTTCTCCGGTCGTGTATTGGAGATAGAAGGGCTTGAGACACTGAAAGTAGAACAGGCCTTCGAACTGGCCGATGCGTCGGCAGAACGTTCTGCCAACGGTTGTACAGTTAAGTTAGACAAAGAACCGATCATCGAATATCTGAATTCCAACATTACCTTATTGAAGTGGATGATTGCCGAGGGATATGGTGATGTACGTACTCTTGAACGTCGCATAGAAGCGATGCAGGCCTGGCTTGAAAAGCCGGCATTGCTCGAAGCAGACAAAGATGCAGAATATGCGGCGGTGATTGAAATCAACATGGATGAGATCAAGGAACCGATCCTGTGTTGTCCAAATGACCCCGATGACGCGAAGACATTGTCCGATGTGGCGGGTGAAAAAATCGACGAAGTATTTATCGGTTCTTGTATGACTAATATTGGCCATTATCGCGCAGCGGGCAAGGTGCTGGAAGACGTTACTAATGTACCGACTCGCATGTGGATTGCACCACCTACACGTATGGATCAACACCAACTGACAGAGGAAGGCTATTACGCTATCTTTGGCAAGGCAGGTGCTCGTACGGAAATGCCGGGTTGTTCCTTGTGTATGGGTAATCAGGCGCGTGTTGCAGACAATGCTAAAGTGGTGTCGACATCGACGCGTAATTTCCCGAACCGACTGGGCAAGAATGCGGATGTTTATCTTGCATCAGCAGAGTTATCAGCAGTTGCTGCGAGACTGGGCAAGATACCTACAGCAGCGGAATATATGCAATATGTTGGTAGCATCGCCGCCATGTCTGACAATATCTATCGCTATATGAATTTTCATGAAATAGCCGAGTATAAATCGATTGCCGATAAGGTGATTCCGATCGCTCAGGCCTAGAACGAAACAGTTTCCCGCGTCAGATCGTGGCGCGGGAAAGATGTTTTCTACATCGTCTGTAAAAACCCCTTCGCCTGTTTCAGGATTTTTCCACGGCTAAAAATCAATTGCCAGCGGCGTCCACCTTTTTGTCGCCACAATACTGCTGAGCGCATCAGCGCCAGGAGCAGTGTGCGAACTTTTTCGGCATTATGGGGATTGGTGAGATAACCCTGTTCACCTGCAACCACGATGCGTGGCTGCATAGTACTGATGGTTTCCGTATAAACACTGGCGAGGTTGGATACGATATTTTCGTGCATAGGACCGAAGCTTTCCGCCTGACGTTGCACGCGTTCTATCCCTGCCGAGAGTTTATCGAGTAAGTTGCGATCCTTGGCTAGCTTTCTTTCAAGATGAGCGATGCCCAGGACATATCTCGCAATTTCCATGTCGCGTTCTTTATTAAGCGAATCAAACAAGGTCGATAGAACCATCATTCCTTGACGTATACTTTGGACACCACCATAAACGTCTTCAGTTGTCTTTGCATCTGAATTCAGAACACTTTTGACCGCTGTTTCAAACTGAGATGCATCGGCCATCCCCGTGCGTGCGATTTGTCTAACTAAATATCCTGCCTGAAACATGCCTGCGAGGGCGATCAAGCTGTCACGACTAGCCATCTTTTTTTGATGTTCTCCGTCTATTGATAAATGATGTCTTTTACGAAATCGATTACGCCACCACCAAGACATACATCGTCCAGATAGAATACCGCCGATTGACCAGGCGTCATTGCCCGCTGCGGTTCGTCAAACTGAACAATATAATGTTCACCTTGTTTTTCCACGATAGTACATGCCTGGTCGTCCTGACGATAGCGGGTTTTAGCACTACAACGAAGTGGTAACTGAAGTTCTTCACCGGATATCCAGTTCACATCGATTGCTTTTAACTCCCGGCTGTAGAGGAGGGGGTGATCATGCCCCTGAGCAATTACCAGAATATTGTCCTGTATACGTTTGCCAACCACGAACCAGGGATCTTCACCGCTGTCCTGTCGCCCACCTATGCCAATTCCTTTGCGCTGTCCGAGGGTGTAATACATCAACCCCATATGTTCTGAGACAGTTTTACCATCCGGTGTCTGCATTAATCCGGGTTGTGCCGGGAGATATTGACTTAGAAACTCGCCAAAGTTTTTCTCACCAATAAAACAAATACCGGTGCTGTCTTTTTTGCCGGAATTCTGGAAATGGTATTGTGTTGCGATGTCTCGTACTTCCGGTTTATGCATCTCGCCCAGAGGAAAAACACTTCGCGACAACTGATATTGATTAAGTGCGTGAAGGAAGTATGTCTGATCTTTGTTCAGATCAACGGCTTTTTTTAAAACCTGGAGTCCGTCCTGTTCTTCCAGTCGCGCATAATGTCCTGTTGCAATCTTGTCGGCACCAAGCTCCATTGCCCGGTGAAGAAAGAGATCAAATTTTATTTCCTTATTGCACAAGACATCGGGATTCGGGGTACGTCCCGCTTTATATTCATCGAGAAAGTGCGCGAATACCCTGTCCCAGTATTCCGGTGCGAAATTTTCCGTATAAAAGTCAATTTCCAGGCGCTCTGCGATATGTCCCGCGTCTTTGAGATCCTCCTCAATAGGACACTGGCCGTCTCCTTCAAGGTCAACCCAATTCTTCATGAACAAACCGGCCACTTGGTAGCCTTGTTGTTTTAATAGCAAGGCAGAAACTGACGAATCTACGCCGCCGGAAAGACCGACCATAATAAATTGTGAATGAGTAGAAGAAGACGACATGATGATATGAAGGACAAAAGAATTTGTGGCGAAACCGGCTTCGATTTCGGGAGTATACCAAAGTCACGCAGTAGCTTCGATAAATAGTTTCTAATTCCGAGTGGACTCAGGGGGATTTTAGTCCTACACTTTTGCAACATCCCCGGTAAAAAACAATGATGACACCCAAAGTAATCAGTATTCGGCAACGGTTTTTGGTTATTATGTCCTTGTTCGTCGGAATACTGCTGGTTGCCACCTTATATACCTCTCACCAGTCGAAAGACTCTATCAAAAAGCAATACGAAATTGCCCATCGGCAAAACCATTTGAGCGACGTACTGAGTCTCCTTTCTGAGAACCTACTGCAACTAGGTGTTTCTATTTACCAAAAGTCGTTTATTAGTGACCACATTGATCAAAAAGAGATCCATTCGCGCATATTGCGCGTTAGAGAACTTGCCGCAGAACTGGAAGACCCGAGCAATGTCGCCCTCCAGGAAAGAATTCAGACCCTCAGAGCTACACTGGACGTTATTTTTGATCAGGTTGGGACGCTTTTAACGGTTCAGAAAGATGTCGAAAAACGCTTTTTGGCCATGCCTATCATGTTAAACGACCTTCGGCCGGCAAATGTGGATTTTATGACGGCCGTTGTCGATGGACTCAATGATTTGCGGGTAGAGCGAGGTAATGATGAAGCTTCGGAATTATTTCGCGACATTCGCTATGAATGGTCACAATTAATCAGTTCAGTACGTGTTTTCGTAGCTAATCGTCTCGGTGCATTTGGGCCACCAGAGCTTTCAATGGAGGCCTCTGAGAACAATCGAAAAGTTTATGCGGAATCGGTTGCACTGGCATTAGTAAAGCTTGAAACGCTGAAGAAGCAGGGGCGTTTGGGGATAGTGCAGGAAAATGCCGTCGAACGTATGCGTAAGGCATTCGATGTTTATAATGTAAAGTTCAAACAAGTACAGGAAATCTATTATTCCGAAACCTGGCGTGCCGATCATTCTTTGATGCGCGACGGGATCGACCCCATGCTCAATACCGCGATTGGTATTGTCAACGATATGCGCGCCATGCTTTCCGGAAACGTGGTTGAGGGGATAAGTCTCATCGAAGAGAGTACAGCTACTTTTTCTGAGACGATGTGGCTGGTGCTGGCATTAGTATTACTCGTGACTTTTATCGCCTATATTGGGTTTGAGTTACTAATACGCAGACCGCTTACGCAGATCGGTTTAGCCCTGGTTGCTGAAGGAGAAGGTAAAAAGTTTCAGCCTGCTCTTAGCCATCGCATATTAGAAACACAATTTCTTATCGATGCACTTGCGCGTATGCGTTCCCAGGTCCACGCGCGTCAGTTACGCCTCCAGTCTATACTCGACAATGCCGGTGAAGGCATTTTAATTATCGATAAGCTTGGTCGGATCGAAAGCCTGAATAAGGCTGCGGAAATCGTGTTTGGCATGGACGAAGCCGAGATTGTTGGCAAGGGCGTAACCACCGTTATTCCTGCGTTTGAATCCATACGCAATCACAAAGATGCGGGCATGATGTCGGTATTGAAAAATCGAACCACCTTGCACCCGGAACAGGAAATAGAAGGCGTTAACAGCAAGATGGAAAGCTTTCCCATGTCAATACGCTTGGGGCGCGTATTGTTGGAAGGCGAAATACTTTACGTCGCGCTGGTATCAGATATTAGCGAACGCAAAGCCATGGTTGATCGACTCAAACAGCTTGCTGAACGCGATTCTCTGACAGGACTTTACAACAGACATTTTTTTATCGACGAACTTGATCGTGCGATTGAGCGCAATTTGCGCAATGAAAAACTCGACATTGCGCTGCTATATCTCGACCTGGATAATTTTAAATACGTGAACGATACCTTGGGACATGTGGCTGGGGATAAGGTGTTGACCGATGTTTCCGACGTTCTGATTAATCGTGCACGAGGAACCGATTTGGTAGTGCGACTCGGCGGAGACGAATTTGCCATATTGCTGTATAACTCCAGCGCGAAAGAGGCATTGGTGGCAGCTGAAGCATACAGACGGCATCTTAGCGAATTTATATTTAACTATGAGGGGCAGATACTGGACATTGGTTGTTCTATTGGCATCGCCTTACTTGATGGGAGCATCAAAAACAAAGAAGAAATATTGTTACGCGCAGATCTGGCCTGCCATATTGCCAAGCGACTGGGTAGAAATCGAGTTTACTTTTTTGAGGAAAAAGACAAACAGAGCGCCGACGCCATGTCACTGGATATGGGATGGGCCCGTAGGATAAAGAACAGCATTGAGAACAATTTGTTTGTCATGGATTGCCAGCCCATTATGTCGTTAAAGTCACGACAGATTACCTCACACGAGGTATTGCTGCGTATGAAGGGCGAAAACGGTGATCTGATTATGCCATCAGGATTTTTACCCTCTGCTGAACGTTTTGGGCTAATTCAGGAAATTGATCGTTGGGTCATTCGTCATAGTATGCGTCATTTAATGCGCAATGAAGGTTATTCAGGTCGACGCTACGCAATCAATTTGTCAGCAAAATCTATCGGTGATCCGGAGATATTGGAACTCATACAGACGGAATTGGATAGGAATGCGGTCAATCCGAATAACGTCGTTTTTGAGGTCACCGAAAGTAGCGCGATTCAGAACATCAACGCCGCTGCGGAATTTTTAGCAAAACTTCAGGAATTAGGATTTAAAACCGCACTTGACGATTTTGGTGTCGGATATTCATCGTTTTCATATTTAAAAGATCTCGCCGTTGATATCGTCAAAATTGACAAGTCATTTGTACAGAATGTAACGAATGATAAGGTTAAAAGGGCGATTGTTGCCTCAATGAATGATGTAGCACACGCCCTGGGTAAAGAAACTGTGGCAGAGTTCGTGGAAGATAGAGAAACCGTGGAATTTCTCGCTTCAATCGGAGTGGATTATTGCCAAGGCTATTACATAGGTGAACCTCGCAAGACCATTAGAGACAATCACAAGGACAACATTGTCTATCTAAACTAGCAAAATGTAGAAAAAGAAGCCTCAACCCCTGTTTAATCAAAAGCAGGGGGGTTTGTGATGTCGGCTATCCTAAGTTAGCTTGGATTACTGTATGGTCGCGTCAGCAGCTTCGGTTGTATTGCTGATTGCCTCGCCGCTTGCCATTTGAATTTTCGTCGCCTGTAGACCACGCGGTCCATCGATAAGATCAAACTCTACCTTTTGCCCCTGCTTTAGTGTTTTGTAACCTTCCATTATTATTGCAGAGAAATGCGCAAAAACGTCTGAGCCCCCTCCTTCTGGTGAAATAAAGCCGTAACCTTTAGCATTGTTAAACCACTTAACTGTGCCTGTTGCCATGGCAATTCGCCCTCCTTAATCCTTCTTAATTCTTCCCAGCGCCAACCTATCCCTCAAAGAGAGATGCAATTTAACGCCCCACTTTTCTTATTGAACTTCTTAAATAAGGCCTCACATAAAACTTTATAATGATGAGCGTCTAAGTCAAGTTTTTTCTTGTTTTTTCGGTAGCTTGCACATAAATAGGCTTCATTGGCGCATTTACCATTTTGATAATAGTGTTATAAATATTAAGTTAAACGGAATTAAGGTCTGGATTTCGGATCTAGGCTAGAATGTCGTTGAAATATTATTGGTCTAATTGCAGACACAAGGGCTTAAACTGATGGAATATTTGTGATTATGGTCAACCAATAGGTGGTAATATCGCCCTAACGCGCTGTATTGGCAGATAATAAAATTGTTATTAAATGAAATGTAATTTTTTTGATTTTAACTAAACTTCATGGCTATGAGTGACGATCAATATAACGAACACGACGGAGACTTGCAGGTCCAAGAAGCCAAACCGGCTCTAAAAAGACCTTCAATGTACAAGGTCGTACTACTGAACGATGACTTTACTCCAATGGAATTTGTGGTTCAGGTTTTGGAAAAGTTTTTCGCTATGAACCGCGAAAAGGCAACGCAGGTAATGCTGCAGGTGCACACGCAAGGAAAAGGGGTATGTGGTGTTTTTACCAGGGAAATCGCAGAGACCAAGGTAGCACAGGTTAGCGATTTCTCGAATCGTAATCACCATCCGCTTCTTTGTGTAATGGAGAGAGCCTGATCGCAACTACTTATGACGACTGGAAGCCAAAATGATCAGTAAAGAGCTTGAATTTTCCTTAAACCTGGCGTTTAAAGAGGCACGCGAAAAGCGTCACGAATTCGTGACGGTTGAGCATCTCTTATTGGCTTTGTTGGACAATCCAGCCGCAGCCTCTGTATTAAGAGCCTGTGGCGCAGATATGTCTCAGCTTAAGCAGGATTTGACCGTGTTCGTGGATGAGACAACACCACATCTGGTACACGATGATGAACGTGAGACACAGCCTACGCTTGGCTTTCAACGCGTATTACAACGCGCGGTGTTTCAGGTTCAGTCTTCCGGCAAGAAAGAAGTGACCGGCGCAAATGTGCTTGTCGCTATTTTCAGTGAGCAGGAATCTCAGGCAGTTTACTTTCTGAATAAGCAAAACGTCACAAGACTTGATGTAGTCAACTATATCTCCCACGGGATCTCAAAGGTCCATGGTGATGAAGAGGACCAGAGCGTTTCCCCTGCGTCTGAAGAAGATAGTGGCGGTGAGGGCAGCACTGCGAAATCACCGCTTGAGAGTTATGCAACGAATTTGAATGAGCTCGCCAAGAAAGGTGAGATCGATCCTCTGATCGGTAGAAAAGAGGAAGTTGAGCGCACGGTACAGGTGTTGTGTCGTCGTCGCAAGAACAATCCACTGTATGTGGGTGAGGCCGGTGTCGGCAAGACAGCCATTGCAGAAGGCTTGGCAAAGAAGATCGTCGACAAGGAAGTGCCTGAGGTGCTTCAGGACGCCACGGTCTACTCGCTCGACCTTGGAGCCTTACTTGCTGGCACAAAGTATCGTGGTGACTTCGAGAAGCGCTTAAAGGCTTTATTGAGTCAGCTCAAGAAAGAAAAAGGCGCGGTCTTGTTCATCGATGAGATCCATACCATTATCGGTGCCGGTTCTGCTTCCGGGGGCGTAATGGATGCATCTAACCTGATTAAGCCTATGCTTGCTTCAGGTCAATTGAAGTGTATCGGTAGTACAACATATCAGGAGTACCGCGGTATTTTTGAAAAAGACCGTGCACTGGCACGCCGCTTTCAGAAAATTGATGTGGTTGAACCGACGGTAGATGAAACCGTGCAGATTCTTAATGGTTTGAAGTCGCGTTTCGAAGAACATCATGGTGTTCGTTACACCAAGCAGGCATTGCAGACGGCTGCGGAACTGGCAGACCGTTATATCACTGACCGCCAACTGCCGGACAAGGCAATTGATGTAATCGATGAGGCGGGTGCAATACAGCGTTTAATGCCTGTATCCAAGCGCAAGAAGGTCATCGGTGTTGGTGATATTGAGCACATAGTTTCCAAGATTGCACGGATTCCGCCCAAGAGTGTTTCCCGTTCTGATACTGAGCTGTTGCGTCATCTTGAGCGCAATCTGAAAATGGTGGTGTTCGGACAGGATGAGGCAATAGATCAGTTGGCAACAGCGATCAAACTGGCCCGTTCCGGCTTAGGTGCAGAACAAAAACCAATAGGTTCTTTCCTTTTCTCAGGTCCAACAGGGGTAGGTAAGACTGAAGTCACGCGCCAACTGGCTTCTGCACTGGGTATCGAACTTATTCGTTTCGATATGTCGGAATACATGGAACGCCATACGGTATCTCGACTCATCGGCGCGCCTCCCGGTTACGTAGGGTTTGATCAGGGCGGTTTGTTGACGGAAGCGATTAACAAGAGTCCGCATGCGGTACTGTTACTCGACGAAATCGAAAAGGCGCATCCGGATGTCTTTAATCTGCTTCTTCAGGTAATGGATCATGGAACCCTGACGGATACCAACGGGCGTAAGACGGATTTTCGTAATGTGATTATCGTGATGACAAGTAACGTGGGTGCTGAGTTGATCAGTCGTTCTTCGATTGGATTCTCTGAGCAGGATCACTCTACTGACGGTACCGAAGCAATTAAACGCACGTTTACACCAGAATTCCGCAATCGTCTCGACGGTATCATCGCCTTCAAACCGCTTATGCCGGATACCATCGCCAGCGTCGTCAGCAAGCTGCTGGTGGAACTGGAAGTTCAGTTGGAATCTCGCAATGTCACAATTGAAGTCGACGATGAAGCAAGAGTTTGGTTGGCAGAGCATGGTTACGACAAGATGATGGGCGCCCGACCAATGGCTCGCCTGATTAAGGAAAACATCAAAAAGCCACTTGCCAATGAGTTGTTGTTTGGAATTCTGGCAGATGGTGGATTGGTAAAAGTCACTGCTACTGACGAAAAGATCGAGTTGGAATACGAGCCAAGAAAGAAGGCTGCTTCGGAAAAAGCTTGATCGATAAAATGCAATATAGGAAGGCGCCTCTATGGCGCCTTTTTTTATTCTGCAACGGTGAATTCAAAAGGTTCACTTAATGAACCATGATTGAAATCGCCATAATACACATCCTCATTGCGGTCACGTGCATGTATCCGCCAATTGTAATATCCACCGGGTGTCAACAGACCTGGAGGCAGGGTGAGCGATGGTTGTGCAAGAAGTTGGCTGGTGTATATGACTTTTTCGCCGTCCCACACATCACGTATGTAAACCTGATACCATTTTGCATCCGGTACAGGTGTCCAATGCAGAGTCGCTGAGGAAACTATTGGCGGTTTTGCGCGACATTATTGTTTTTCCACTTTATTTGCGCGACGCAGGCGCAGACTCAGACTCTTTAACATTCCAAGCGCCAATTCCGGGTATTGAATGATCAGCGTGCGTAGTTTTTCCTTGTTTAAGGAGAGTACGGAAGTCTCCTCCAGTGCGTGAGCAGTGCCGGAACGGGGTTGTTCGTCCAGCAATACCATTTCGCCAAAACATTCTCCCGGTCCAAGTAAACAATAAAAGCCCTGCTCACTACTGCTGCCATCGAAAGAGATACCTATTTGGCCTTTTTGAATGAGGTACATCTGTTCACCGTAATCTCCCTGAGAAAATATTACATCATCCGTGTTGAACAGCTCTTCATCCAATACTCGGGCGACCACGGCGAGATCTTCCGTTCTGACACTGGAAAATATTTGCGAGTTTTTGAGTACTAATACCCGGTCAAAAATATCAAGCATAGCGTTCTCCACTATCTTGACCTGGATTGAAGCTGTTTAGACATCCCCACATCCAAGGATCGGATAAGGGACTGCATTGTTGTTTCATTTTATCCAAAGTCCATGTATCCCGGCTGTGTATTTTCTCACTGATGTCGTAGATTCTGCCGACGGAGTCTATCAGTGAATTGGCAGACGGTTTGTCTCGAAATTCCAATAAGGTTTCCATCGCACTCTCAATAACATCTCGGCTTTTTGAATTAATGCCTGCAATGACTGATTCCACTAGATTCACGTCTTCAACGAATCCCGCTATGCGTAAAGAAAGTAGTAACATGTCTTCACACCGTTCATTCAATAGCACAGGTAAGAGACTGCGATAATCATCATGTGTCTTCAACTGCTGTATGATAGCTTCATGCATCTCGGCATAGGCTTTGGTCTTGGAGACCGCCCATCGGTAGAGTTGTTTGTATTCATCGGTTTTTGGTTCTTTTTGCATAATCACGTCAACAATACTTTCTAAGGCGCGTGGCGGAAGCGGCGTCGATTTAAGCCACGCAACCAATGATGCCGCACTAAAGCCTCTATGAAAAAGGCTTACCGCACTTTCGCGACGCACATCGGGATGTGGGTCACAAAGCTTGCCGAGTAACAACTGATATCGCTGCTCCCAATCGAGCTGTGTGGCAATGCGCGCCGCAATTTGTCTGGCACGTGCATCATCGCTAGAGAGTAGCCTCTTTACAATTGCAGCGATCTTTTTATCGTTTTCCAAGGGCATTTGACTGATCGCCCGTGCAGCCTGTCGTTGTACGCGTCGATCTGGGTGTAACGTCAACTCAAAGAGTCGTTCAAGGTGTTCTACGCCGTTTAGTCTTATCACGAGTTCCAGCCCAGAAAGGATCTCACCAGGATTGTCCGCATATAACAATTCAAACCACGCATGTTTCGCCTGGTCTCGGAGACTATGTAAATCGTTTATCAATGCACCATAAACTCCGGTTGCGACCATGCGTGGATTTGTACTATTCATGGCAGCGTTGATCTCATCGAGCATCGAAGCGCCATAGCGTCTGAACTGGTGGCGAACGATGGTAGCCTGTAAATGGACATCGCCCTGTAAATGTAGCTCTTCCAGTAATCGTTGGTGGTTGGTGTCGATGTAGTCGAAAAGAAGCACCATTAACCTGTCTTGATACGGCGGAGAAAAGCTGCGTACTACGGGCAAGACCAGCGATAATGATTCTCTACCTAACACCCGCACGAGAGTCTTACAGGCTGCAAAACGGATCTCTTCGTCGTCCAGCATGACCCCTTTTTTAAGCATTTCCAGGGTTTCTGAGTGTTTGTCACTGGCAGTGAAGATGCTGCGGTCGGGGACGTAGACTTTCTGTCTAAGATTAGCAATTAGCGTTGGCGCATAGGCCCGGTTCATTTTGTAATTACTAATTAGAAAACCAAGTGAAAACACGAGACCAGCGATAACAAGCCCGATGTCCCATTGCAGAGACTGCAGGCCATATAAAACCAGCCCGGAGGCGATTAGGGCGAAGGGTAGAATTAACCCTACCGAAACTGCTCTTATGCGTCCCTGAACTTGCCTTGGAAAGGCCGTATAGAAAATACTCTGCACCGGATTGCGAAACACCGGCATGATGACGTCACGAGCAAAATAGGCAAATGCTGCCATAGGCAATACAAACCAACCCAGCAGACCGAGATAGCTGATGCACAGCGCAAATGGAAAAATCAGGTTGACCTTTTGTACGCCGAAGCGACGCATCACGCGATTGCTGGCAACTAATTGTAAGACCAGCGCCAGCGCAGCATTTACCGCTAGCAACAGGCCAAGAAACGCAGCAAGCTCAGATTCCAATGCGAAGGCTTCAGTGAATATTTTGTTTCCGGTATAGGTAAGGACGTAAAAAGAAATAACCATAAAGAAAAACGCGAAGCCCATGGTGGTCAACAAAGCTGACCTTGTTGCGTAAGCTATTCCTTCACGCAAATGAGAAACTGCTTCGCCCAATAAGTTTTGGCTTTTTCGACCCGGACGGAAGTAGGGTGAGGCACCGTTCTTTTGGTGATAACGGTTAACCAGTGAGGCTGCCAGTACGAAACAGCCAAACCAAATGAGCAAGGTATGATGAATATCCAGTACAGGGCTGAGAAGTGCTAGCAACACTCCACCCACTATAAAACCCGCTTGTGATCCGGCAAACACAAGAGGCAATAGGCGTTTGACTTGTTGCGTGGAAAAGTTCTGTGTCACGTACATCGAGAGGTGGAGCAGGAGGACTTCTGAAACGATTTCATAGACGACGTAATAGACCGGGTAAATCGTATCGGTCACGTGTCTTGCCATCACTAGCCAGCAAACCAATAGCGTTGTGCTGGTCAGATAGAGAAAACGGGTCAATAGTTTATTCGAGGAAATCTGATCTACGACGGCGGTGTAAATTAGGAACACCAGTATCAGCACCAGTCCGTTGATAGAGAATAGAATGGGGAGAAATTCTATTCCGTAACGTTTGAGAAATAAGACATCGACCGAGCCTCTGCCCAAAGAAAGGCCACAACCAACAAGAAAAAATACGAAGGCAAAATACTGCACCGCACGCCGCTCGTTTGGGCGTATCAGTAGTCCCTCATATAACTTGTTTGTCCCGGATTGCATGATTCCTATTCTATACGTAACTACGCAAAATCCCACAGCTTTTGCGTCCATACTAAATCTGTACCAGTTGGGTAACAATTTAGGGGATGAGATGGAAGTTTTAGAATTCGATAGTAGAGCAACAGGACGCGTGTCATCTACATACCATCCCGCGTTGAAAAGTGCAGGGGAAGTCCTAGGTAAAAAGTTTCGTGGAGTAGGCTCGACGCAATACTGAGCTGGTGGCTATGAAAGCAGGAACACTGATATGTCTCCGAAGATTTTGGCTTGCCGGGTTTTACCTCTCGATGGGGACGAATTGCAGACGAAGACCAGGAATTATTCATAGAAACTACGCTCGAATGCGTATGGTTTCATCTGTCCACGCCTCGTGGGGTGTCATTCACCAGGGCAAGGACGATTTCCCTGGTTAGATCAAGAGGCTACAGGGATGAAGGGCGTGATTATGGGAGATCGGCCGCATTTGTCTGTGTAAACAGGAAATACCCACCTATGGTGAGTGCGACGAAAGTCAGGAAGCTGCTTAATAGCCTTCGACAAGGCCTTCTAACATATGGAAATTGCCAATGTTTTGTTATTAAGTGCGGGCTTGCTTAGTAAACAATATTAAAATTCCCTAATATTTTGATTACAGGCATTCAGCCCACAGGCATTTTCCTCTAGAATATCGACCGGTTTAATTGTTGCTATTGGTTGATCGAGATGGAATTTTTCCCCGCTTTTTTCAATATTAGAGGTCGTCCCTGCCTGGTGGTAGGCGGCGGCGAGGTGGCTTCGCGTAAAGTAAAACTGCTGTGTGATGCTGGTGCAAGCGTCAAGATAATTTCTCCTGAGATTTGCAATGACTTACAGGCCAGAATCAATTCGGGAGAAGTCAGTCTTATTGCTCGGGACTACCAGGAAGGTGATTGTTGCGATGTGGACATTGTTATCGCCGCCACCGACGACATGACCGTTAACCGCAAGGTCTCAGAGGAAGCTAAGGCGGCCAATATTCCGGTCAATGTCGTCGATGCCCCTGAACTCTGTAGTTTTATTGTGCCTTCGATTATTGACCGATCGCCCGTTATGTTGGCGGTATCCTCTGGCGGGAGTTCTCCGGTTTTGGCAAGGTTATTAAGGGCCAGGCTTGAAACACTGATACCGGCTTCCTATGGGCGTTTGGCGATCTTGTTGAAATCCTATCGAGAAAAGGTCAAAGAACGTTTCAATACCGGAAATCAACGTCGCCAGTTCTGGGAAAAGATTCTACAGGGCCCACTAACCGAATTAATGTTTTCTGGCCAGGAAAACAGTGCCCGTAAATTGCTGGAAGAGGCGATTGAAAAAGGTGAGGGTGCCATTGGTGCCGATGGAGAAGTCTACCTGATAGGTGCCGGACCTGGTGATCCTGACCTGCTAACCTTTCGCGCTTTACGCCTGTTACAACAGGCCGACGTTATTGTGTATGACAGACTGGTTTCAAAACCGATACTCGAACTGGCGCGCAAAGATGCCGATCGCATTTACGTAGGTAAACGCAAAGCCGATCATGCCTTGCCACAAGATGAGATCAATCTGTTACTGGTCAGACTGGCGAAAGAGGGTAAACGCGTTGTTCGCCTGAAAGGTGGCGATCCGTTTATCTTCGGACGCGGTGGTGAGGAAATCGACACCTTAATGGACCACGGCATACGCTTTCAGGTTGTTCCTGGCATTACCGCTGCTGCTGGTTGTGCTGCCTATGCCGGTATTCCGCTTACCCATCGTGACTATGCGCAGTCGGTTGTGTTTGCAACAGGGCATTTGAAAGACAACACAATTGATCTGGACTGGAATGCGCTAGTTCAAAAACAGCAGACAATAGTTTTCTATATGGGGTTAACCGGGTTGACGGTTATTTGTGAACAGCTTACTCAGCACGGTATGCCTGACTCGACACCGATTGCCCTGGTGGAACGCGGCACGCGCCACGATCAGAAAGTCCATATTGGCACGCTGGCCACCATGCCCGAACTCGCGGCGGGCAAGGATATCAGGCCACCTACCTTGATTATTGTTGGTCATGTGGTCAACCTTCATGAGAAGCTTTCCTGGTTTGATCCAGCAGAAGTCAGCTTTGCTGACGATCTCTAGTGAATAAAGTCTATTGTTTTACTTATTCGTCGACGTGACGCCTACAAGCCCGCGTCGCGTCGGCGCAATTCCCCATAAGAACAACGCTTCTTTCTGACGGCATTACGTACCGTGAAAGCGGCAGGTGTCCCTGACCACGTTCGTCACTATAGAGAATTAGCGTTACATAAAAAAATGAGGGGCATTGCTGCCCCTCTAGTATCCACGGATCTAATGGAATTCTCTAAACTAATCGAAATGTGCCGGGTATCCTACAGAGAACGACGTGCTTTCCCCTGAATAACGATCGGCGATATGAACGCCGTACTCGTCTCCTATGTAGACAATTCCGTCTTCAGCATCAATCGCCATCGAGTAAGGGCGGTTGAATGCTGGGATACTGTTACGTCGAGCATACACAACACCGTCTCTATCTCCTGTCGAAGGTTCAACCGACATCACGGCGTTTAAATCATTGTCTACTGTGTATAACATTCGAGTGGATTTATCGAAGCGCAAATCTTGAATGTCATCGAAATTCACGCCCCAGCCGATTGTATAGTCCTGATCGGTAATCTCGTCATAATAGTAACCGGAAACAATCTCCGCGTTTGGCGTCTCAGCATTGAGATCTATTTCCAGGACTTTCTCAGAATCGTCCAGCACGTACAGCAAGCCCTTTTCTTCATCAAGAGCGAGTGCAGTAGGATTGGACAACCAGTAATAATCGTTTGGAACGCTATCTTCATCATCTATATATCCATATACGTAGGTGCGATTTCCATTTGTGAGATCGATTGCAAAAATGACATCGTCGCCTGAATCAGAAACTAAAAGACGATTGTGCGTTTTATCCAACACGATATCCTGCGGTCGGTCAAAACTCGATCCTTCCCCGACATATTCCCCAGTATCGTAATCATATCCCGAAAATATGGAACGATTGCCGGTATCCAGATCGACCTTGAAGATTGCCTCATAGTCCTCATCCGTTACATACGCCATATTGGCGTCTACATCGACGACAAAATCATTGAGGTCATCAAACTCAGGACCATCACCGACACCGTTACCGGATAGTATTGTTCTTTCGCCAGCTGAAAGGCTAACCTGGAACATTACGGCTTGACTTTTATCCAGACCAACCAGCCTATTGTGTACCTTGTCCAGTTCCAATTCGTCGGCACTGAACGCCGGACCGGTACCAAGAACGGTGGCGTAAACAGTCGTTCGATTACCGTTTACGGGATTGATACTAACTATTTTGCTTCCATACGACAGAATGGCGATTATTTGATTTGTCGCTTGGTCAAAATGAATTTGCGTCATGTTTAAAAGTGAATCGCCAGTCCCTCGGCTGTCACTACTGATCACACTGCGATTTCCGTTACTAATATCAATTGCCAGAATGCGATTTTCATTCGGTTCCATTAAAAAGACGCGGCCATTGATGGAATCATTCTCGAGCAAGCTTGAATTCGCGCCGAATGATTCACCACTACCAATTTCATCAAACTCCGAAACCGTTGTACGGTTTCCCGTTTCGATATCAACAGCTACCAGTCGCTGTGATGATGAGTCATAGACGTAGATAACTTCACCGTTGACTGTTAGTCCTGAGGGCGCAGAAAACGCACCGCCAGTTCCGTATGCTGCATTCGATACAAAGCGTCGTTCACCGGTGGAACGATTAATGGCGGCGACTGCGTTATTCGCGGCATCAAGATAGATGATATCTTCTCCGAGTATAGCCAGTTCCTTAACTGAGTAAAGAACCAATCGGCCAACCTGATTGTTTGCAATAATCTTGGAAGTGTTATCTGCAAGAAAATACGATCTTAATTCATCGTTTATCCAATCTATTGTCAATAATCGGTCATTCACATCGTCATATACCAGATCAGAAATATATGTACTCGTTGGCGGCGTTTTACTTGTACGATTGCCAGTTTCCAGATCGACCTCTATGACGCTGCGATACCAGTTACCGAACCAGACTTTACTTCCATCCGAACTGGCTGTCATACCATATCCGCTTGACCAATTACTTCCTGTGCCAATACCATCTGCTGAACTCGAGAGTATTGTTTTTTCGCCATCGCTTATTGCAACGCCTACCAATTTATTTGAATCAGACACTAAAAGCGAACTCGCATCCCCAGACATCACCATATCAGCTGGGTTACTAAAACCACCGGTCAGCTCAACACGGTCCCCGATCACAGTAGTTTCTGTAGCAGATAACAGAACCTCTACAATTGTTGCACTCGATCCACTTCCACTCAGAACGAACAGTCTATTGCTGTCGGCGTCATGAGCGAGTGCACGTGGCGAAATTGTTGGACCAGTTCCTACTGAGCCACTAGAGAGAACAGTCCGATCTCCACTCGTTAGGTCGACTGCGATGATATGTCCTGAGTAATAGCCGGCAACCAGCAATCGAGTATTTGAAGAATCGACAACCATGTCATAGATCGAACCAAAATGTGTTCCTGCACCAACAGACGGGGAGGACAAAATTCTACGTTCCCCTGTGCGAACATTAACTTCCGCAATGCCATTTCCGTTGTCATCGGCTATATATGCCTTTTGAGATTCTGGGTCGTAAGCGATACGTTTTGCATAATTGCTGATATTCGGTCCGGCCTGAGATTCAGATGACACAATTTCGCCATCGCCGGTTCCCAGGTCGATGCTTTTTAAGTCGCCTTCGTTAGTATCAACAAATATTATTCGGCCTGTGGCTTCCTCACGCACCATTGCACCTATGCGACCCACATAAATACTTTCGTTGTTGCTATAGGAATAAATCTTTTCCCCAAAACCGGTTGTTGGATCGATAGAGTACATGCCACGCAGTGAAGAATCCGCCACCAGCGCTCGGGAACTACCTGGTAAGTACGAAATATCCAATACGTTTTTGAGTAAAACGCCTTTATTTATAACCGTAACTGTTTCGCTCGTAATACCTTTGGTACCATTTGCGTTGGTTATTTCCACCTTTAGGGTGTTTTCTCCGAGGGTCAGCGGTACTTCTGCCACCCAGTTTTGGAAACTGTTGTCGCTTTGTGCTTCAGACGCATTGACCTTAATGGCAGTAATCTGGCTACTTTTCTCACTTATGCCTGAGACGCGTAAGACATTGGTGGCGACTATGGCATTATTGTAGGGGAAGGTTATGACCGCCGGAGAAGTAGTTAAGCGTCTGACTGATCCAGATCCGGAAAAGCCACTACTACCACTACTACTATTCCCGCCACTGCCACCACCGACGGTTGAGCTTGTTCCAGGACTTGTCGTATCCGATACATCAACTGTTGTGGCTTTACCACAAGCTAATAGCAGCACGGAAATTAGACTGGTTAAAATTAATGATGCGAAAGTATTCTTCACAACCCACTCCTCTATAACTAGGCTTTTTTAGAATTATATAATTGACATGCCAAATGGAATGTCAACAACGTGGGAATACAACAGGATTCTACGAAACCAACCCCCCCCCAATGCAAGAGCAGCTAACCATAACTCCCGCCCAGAATTTGGTCAACAACTTCTCATAGACAACATTAATATATGCTCCTATTAGTGCGGCTAGTATGAATTAAACAGATCCGTTCCCGCTTGAAGTGTCGCCAAACCAAGACGCTAAGACACTTCGCAAAGTAGGTTCAAATAGCGCCATAAAACCATCACCGTAAATTTAAACAACGAAACACCCAATAGTGGGGCAAAACACCCAATCCAACGCTTGTCAAAACGTCTGAACGAAAGACCTAAACACCATCCGCTTGTTTTCTTACAGAATGTCTATTGAGAAAAGTAATTGGCACAAAACATGTGTATGCATTGCTGCCTGCATATTGGATTCAGGCCTTCGAAAAAAAGTAAGTTTGAATTGGAGAAAATGATGAGAAAAATTATTACTGCTTGTTCAGCTCTTGTATTCCTGACTGCTATGTCAACTGCGCATGCAGCAATGACAGAAGTTTGTGACACCGCTTTGTCGATGACAAAAAACTATACTAACGCTGTTGAGATAACTGGGCGACAGGCCGATCGTGATCGCGCTACTTTGTTAGGCAAAATTGACGATGCAAGGTTGAAGATGTTGTTAGACAAACCGGAAGACGCATGGCAGAAGCTGGAAGATTATAAAACTAAGGTCGCAAGCATGGTGGAAAGTCTAAAACCGAGTTTGAGTCAGACGGATGCTGAGTCTCTAACAACTGCAGCAATTGAAAGTCAGATGGTATGCACTGGAATGTAGTGTTAATGGTCGAAAGTATCTCGTTTAGCCTTATATATAAAGACTAAGAATTGCGCCTTTCCTGATCCGAGTCGGACACGGGAGGCGCTGTCTTACCATCCGGCAATCCACTCGCGAAGATCCATAAAAGTCCTGATAATCAGCGATATATCCACAGCTCACAGGTAGGAGTTTTTAGTTTTCGGCGAACAAAACTTCGGCTATGATGCCCGAATGAAATATGCCTCTCGCATTCTGCCGATTCTGTTGCTAACGCTATGTTTTGCTGGCTATCTGTTGCATCAGACCCAACACCAAATTGACCCTGGCACTGTTGATGAGAGCACCAATTGCGAGTTTTGTCTCACCGGACATGGCCCTACAGCGCTGACTTCCTCGTCCGATCCGCTGGTAACAGGCGAGTTTCAAGCGTGTGATATACCAGCAGTTTCCCATCAAATATCTTTAAGTTTCAGAGGCTTTCAGTTTTCCTCCCGCGCACCACCTACGATAGGCGCGTAATCAGTCCTTATAGTCTTAGTGTTTTTGCTCGTCGGCATCGGTACAGATACCGCAGGCTACATGTTAAGACCCGTTCTAGTCGGTATTTAGATTCGTAGGTAAGCATATGTTGTCAGATAGAAAATCCTTTAATTCAGGGCTTGTTCTGTTGTTATCTGTCAGTCTTTCGTTTGGCGCCCAGGCGTCTGGTGAAGGTCTGCAAATAGGCCTTTCGGGCACTTCTGCCGTCGGTATGGGTACGGTAGGCGATGGCACAATCGCTAAATTACAGGCCGGTGGTCATGATCCAAAACGCAACGGTTTTACCGTGCAGAACATCGAACTCTCTTTGTCTGCCGCCGTCGACCCGTATTGGGATGCACAGTCGAATATTGTGTCGCAGATTTCTCCCGATGGGGAAAGCGTTTTCGAACTGGAAGAAGCCTATTTTGTTTCGCGGGCGCTTCCGCTGGGATTACAACTCAAAGGCGGACAGTTCTATACCGAGTTCGGTCGTCACAATCCGCAACATCCTCATGTTTGGTCTTTTGTGGATCAACCTATCATCGCCAGTCGCCTGTTAGGCGGGGATGGTTTACGCAGTCAGGGTGGACGACTGTCCTGGTTAGCCCCTTTGCCCTGGATGTCAGAATTTTTCGTCGCGTTGCAAAATGCCAACGGTGAAACAACACATAGTTTTATGAGCAGCGGTGAACAGCACAACCACGGAGGGGAAATACAGGCGGAAGCTAGTTTCGCAGAGTTTGCTCTGGTCGATAGACCGGTAAAGAATGCGGGGGATCTGTTGTATTCCGTGCGTTGGCTGAACGGCTTCGATGTGGGTGAGACACTCGGTGCCAATCTTGGTTTGTCCGCATTGTATGGACCGAATAACACCGGCTATGAAACGGACACGCAAATCCTTGGCGCAGATGTATTCGTTAAATGGCAGGCGCAACAAAGCCATCGTGGTTTTCCTTTTGTCGCATGGCACACAGAAATTATGCGACGGGATTATCTTGCAGGAGATGAGGGCAATACGGCACATGCAAAACTGATCGACGTGGGCATGTTCAGTCAGTTGACCTGGGGGTTTCGGCAGGGATGGGTAATGGGTCTGCGTTATGAATGGGCACAAGGTAATGAGGCCCATGCCCATGATGCGTTGGCTGAGGAAGAAATTGATCCTATGCGTGACAAGCGCCAGCGAATGTCGACGAATCTCACGTATTTCCCGAGCGAGTTTAGCAAGGTTCGACTGCAATACAATCAAGATCATGCCGATCACCTTGGCGGTGTCGCACATAGTTTTTGGTTGCAGATTGAATACACCATAGGTGCGCACATGGCGCATCAGTTTTAGGAGTTGGCTATGATGCGCTTTATTCAAATAGTGATTACGACTTTGTCGCTGCTAACATCGGGCATTGTGAGTGCGCAGCTCAATGTGGTGACAACAACGCAAGACCTGGCGGCTCTGGCGCAAGCGGTGGGTGGTTCACACATCCACGCAGAGGCGTTGACTATGGGTACGCGAGACCCACACTTTGCCGAGGCAAGGCCGAGTATGATACGCGTCGTACATGGGGCTGATGTGTTAGTTGTTGTCGGCGCTGACCTGGAAATTGGATGGCTGCCAGCAGTTTTACGTTCTGCGCGCAATGCAAAGGTACAAACAGGTGGCGAAGGCTTTCTTGATTTGTCTGAGCATGTGGCGTTGTTAGGCAAGGCCTCTGGCCCAGTTGATCGAAGTCTGGGAGATGTACATGTACAGGGCAATCCCCATTACTGGCTGGACCCGCAAAATGGTTTGGTCATGGCCCGAACGATTGCCGACAAACTCATTGAAATGGATAAAACTCATCGCGTAGATTACGAAGCAAATTTTGCCAGTTTCGAAAAGACTTTACAGACAAAAATAAAACAGTGGCATGACGCGCTTTCGATTCTAAAAGGCAAGAAGATTATTGTGTATCACAATTCTCTTTTGTATCTGGCCAAAACCTTTGGCTTTGAGATCGTCGCCGAGATCGAACCAAAACCGGGCATATCGCCAAGTGCCGCTCATTTGGCCAAGTTGGTGTCGACAATTAAAAGCCAGGATATCGATTTATTACTCATGGAACCATATTACGAAAGACGTTCCGCAGAATTTCTACAACGAAATACCGGTATACAGGTGTACGTCATACCGCAATCAGTAGGATCGACCAGTAAAGTCACTAACTATATTGAACTCTTCGACGAAATTGTGTTTGCTTTACGCGGAGTCAAGTAATGGAATATTGGCTGCTATTACCCGCGTTTACCATGATGGCGCTTATGGCGCTCACACATTCCTATCTGGGCATACACATACTCGCTCGGGGCATTATTTTTGCCGATCTTGCCCTGGCGCAAATCGCGGCCCTGGGAGCCAGTATCGCTTTTTTAATGGGCGAGGACGCTCACGGAAGCTCGGCTGGGTTTTATGCGTTTGCCGCTACTTTTGTCGCCGCGGCGCTCTTTTCTCAGCTTCGTCGTATTGAAGACAACACGACACGAGAAGTAGCAATAGGTGTCGCCTACGTTGTTTCGACAGCACTCTCTGTGGTGATACTTAGTCGTTCCTCGCAGGGAATGGAGGAACTCAAATCTATCTTCAATGGCAATATATTGTGGGTGAGTTGGGACGATATCGGTGTAGTTGCGGCGACATATGCGCTGGTCAGCATAATACATATCGTTTATCGACGCGCTTTTTCTCAACTGTCCTTCGGTGACGCATCGCGGAAGCCTAATTATCTGTGGGAGTTTTTCTTCTTTCTTTCATTCGCCGTCGTAATCACTGTTGCGGTGCGTATCGCTGGTGTGTTGCTGGTGTTTGCTTTCCTGATTATTCCGGCGTTCAGCGCGTCATTGGTTAAGCCAAACTACCGAACTCGCTTATGGATAGCTTTTCTAATGGGACTCGCAGGCGCGCTTATGGGACTCTATGTTGCGTTTGTCTTGGATTTGCCCGTAGGTGCAACCGTGGTTTCCCTATTGGGATTGTTGCCATTGCTGGCACTTGTGCTGCGTATCTTTATACGGGGAAACAACGTACACCGGCAATAAAAAAAGCCGACCACCATTTCGATGGTCGGCTTCATTCCAGAGGCTCTCTCGGAATTATTGATTAGGACAAACTGTTGGTGCTGCTTCGACTACGCCAGTAGTAGGATTCAGCGCTGGAATGGTACCACACAGTGGCTGCATTACAGGGAATCCAAACACGTCACGACCTGGCAGGCTTGCACCATCAACCAAGGTAATGCGGTTTTGAACTGGATTGGCCGGACCATTTGCCGCCAAATACTTCTCGATTACAGTAACCAACTCGATTGCTTTACCTGCAACCTTTGGACGGTTGTCGGCTTCACGTAAGATGTTGCCATCCGCATCGTAAAGCAGAACTGGCTTGCCACTGGCATCCAGAGCAGGTGTGCCGTCGTCGTTTACGTTAACTGGCAAAATGTAAGGTGCTTCAGCGCTATTGTCGTCGTTCGACAAACCAGCTGGATTACAGTTTGGACAGTTATTCAATTTCAACGGGCTGCGCTCATACCAGTAACCAGCAACAGAAAGTGCAGGTAACTGGTTTTGTTTGCTAGCAGTACCAGACTTAAAGTTCCAAGGTAATTTACCGGCTGGAACTGGATCTGTTTGCAGTGCGTATGTTGTCAAAGGTGCTGGAAGATTTGCACCCCAGTTTGCCATCCACGCGCCATTTGTTCCATTGGTGATTTGCGTTACCGCTTTATCCGTACAGCCAGCTTGTTCAGCGGCTGGTAGACGGTCACAAGGAACGGCTACAGTCAGTTCACGCGCACGTGAATCAACGTTAGCAGTACGGTAGTGGTATGGGTCGAACTTCACGCTGAAGTTGTCAGCACTGTAAGCAAACAACCAACCACCGGCCCAACCGTTGTTGTTCTTAGGCGCGGCTTCAACCAGTGTGCTACCTGGGTCCGAGCTAAAGACGGCTTGTGAAGAGTTGTCTACCTGGTTACGCAACTGACCAACGTGAATACGGCTGGCCTTACCGATGCGTGCACCGATGGGAATGAAGTGATACAAGTCGTTACGAGTAATCGGACCTGGTTTTACATGTGTTCCATAACGGAAACCACGTACGGTTGCCAGGTCAGACTGCGCCCACCAGCGAATCGCATCAGCGATGAAGTCATGCGATGTACCTTCAAGTACGGCAGGCATGTTTTCATCGGAATAGTTGCTACGGTGTAGACCGACTTCAGTTGAACCTACAACTTCGTCGAGTGAACCGGTCAAGCAAGTACCGCTGAATGTGTTGTAGTATGGGCTGCTTTCGTTACAAGGAATGGTGCTGTCGAAGCCCTTGGTGAAGATGTAGCGCACGTTCTTAACTTTGCGAGCAACGTCTTCGTTTTCCTCGATACCGTCATGAATGCGGTGACCACGGAAAGAAGAGTCAACGACTTTCTTGTTACGAATCGTCAGCTTCAGCTCGCCCAACATGGTGCCGTCCTGACCTTCTTCAATCAACAAGGTTTCAGCAGTGCCGCTCTTGTTCTTGATACGGATAGGCTCACGAGTTTCTTCGTGCATATCTGAGTTCAGGATAACGTCGATGTGGTTAGCGCCATCAAGTGCCGCAGAAGTGCGCACCATCTGGATGTTTACGCCGACTTCGATCTCGGTGATCAATACCAGCAAATCAACATTGTGGCCGTTTGGATCGCGTAGGATCGGTGTATAGTATTCCACTTCTTTTTGACAGTCAGTGAATTCAATACCGTCGACTACCCAGCTACCAACCACTTGAGGACCACGGCGTGTAGTACAGCCGATGATACCGACTTTTACACCGTCTACGTCTTTAACAGAGTATGCAGGTAAAATGCGTGTACCGTTATTCAAATACCAGTTTGACCAATCATCATATTGGGCAACGGTGTGTACGCGAGGCAGTGTGGCTGGAATCAGACCAGAGGTGAAGTTTGCGCTGGTTGCGCCTATGATGTTGCCATTGCTATCGACGTCGGTAATGGTATTGTAAAGGTTACTCGCCAAAGCACCCCAGCGATTGCCCTTGCCGTCTTTACCGGTTCCGTTGCCAAAGAATTCTTTGAAACGATCTGGTCCGTATACAAATTCCCAGTTTCCAGCAGCAAAGGCTTGTACGTTAAACATGTCGACCACGTCGACGAGTGCCTTACCGCGGGTGTAAAGTGCTTCACCAGAACCTTGTGTGGTGTCGCCAGTATTGATCAACAGTGTGCGTGAATTATTTTCACGAATACGTTTGATCTTGGTATACATACGTGCCAGACCACCTTCCATACGGCCATCACCATCGCTACGCAGGTTAGGGCGTGGTGTGGTATGTCCATGAAGGTCGCCCATATGGATCAAGGTGATTTCCTTGCTATAAGTGCTATAGCTGCTCTCATGGTCGTCATCACTGGCGGCGACGTATGCAGATGGCAGAATACTACCAAGCACCATTGCCATCGCGACAACAATCGGTTTTCGTATAAAACTCATACGTAATACTCCTGATGTTTCCCTAGTCAGTCGGATATGTCTAAAAGAAAAGCAATACACACTTGGGTGGCAACCGTTACTTGTTATGCTTTTCTTGTCGGATACGTTCTAAACTGCCTTTTGGCAGTTCCGGGAAATGCTAGATCAAAATTCTGATTTTGTCCGCAAGTTCCACCCGCTTTTCCGATGAATTCTTTTTGTTACAACGATCTTATTTTTGGATGGGTAGTCCAGAATGCAACAAAAAAGTATTAAATATGAAGAGTTAATCCGGGTTGAAAACAGGTATAAATACCCTTGAAAGACTCGGGCGTATCCTGTGACGCCTTCGTGTAAGATAGGGGTGACTTAAGGAAGACAGTAAATGTGGACGTCATAAGTCGGAGATTTTTTATTTATTCTATTATATTAATATCATCTGTCACCTTTTTAGGCGATTGCTCTCGCTTTTTCCTTGGGCTTACGATGCTCCTCCACATAACGATTTTCCCCGAAGTCAGGTCCAGGTTGACACGCGACCGACAACTTTAATTTTAGTTAGAAAAACCTGGAATATTTGGGAACAAAAATACTCGCAGCGAATCAATATGTAATGCGAGTTATTTGAATGGGACAAAGGGAATTCGAATGTCACTTACACAATTGGATCTTGAATTGATTCCGTTGCCTGCTTTGCAACTAAACAGCAAGTTAGAGATTGTCGGTTCGAATCTTCTTTTTGTTCACACGTTCGATCAGGATAGTTCTCAAGTTCGGCCACTTGTAGATTTTCTGGATCTTCAGTCATACGAACAACTCATCGCCGGAATTCAAGAATCACCTTCAGAATCGTCTGCGCCACTTAATTTGTGCCTCACAAGTTCTGATATTTCTCACTCTGTCGAAGTAAGCTGGAAGCGGATAGGGGACATGACCAATAGTGCCTATCTCCTGGTACTCAATTGCGTCGATAAATATGTCGATGAAATCGAAAAGCTTCGCTTCTACGCGACGCGAGATTCCCTGACGGGTAGTTTGAATCGCTGGGCATTTTTTTCGCGCTTTGATGAGGAGTTTAAAAAGGCGGACCGTTATGACTTACCTTTGTCAGTCGTGATTTTTGATGTGGATTTGTTCAAGCGGATAAACGATACCTATGGTCATCCGGTGGGTGATGCTTTGTTGATACACATAGTCAAAACCGCGAGAGACAGTCTACGTAACAGCGATATACTCGCGCGTATTGGTGGCGACGAATTCGCCATTTTGATGCCGCACACCGGATATGTTCAGGCTGGGGAGGTTGCTGAACGACTATTGCACAATATCAATCACTCGGTCATGGCTTACGACGAGCACCGCATTACCCCAAAAATCAGTCTTGGCGTAGCCTCAACAAAAGGGGCTCAACATACTGTTCAAACCCTGATGGCGCAATGTGATCGTGCCTTGTACCAGGCCAAACGCAAATCGCATGGGCGAATAGATGCCATAAGCGATGTTGCATAGATGGGAAATTACGTGGCTACTCCTGGTGAATATCGTCGTTTGCTAGCTGGTTAGCTCTATGAAAGCCATATTATCTCCGTGCCCGCCAATTATTAACATTGAATAGACAATCGGTTATGATGTAATCATAAAGTAAGAATATGCTTATATTAAGAGGGATCTGTGGTCCTGGGTGGCGGATAGGTGCTGGCGTTGGCGTGAGCTCGCTGACTATAGCTACACCGTAAGCCGAAATACTGAAACGCTAAATTTCATACGTATCGACTATTCCCGGGCTGGGAATTTGCATTTCAGATCAAACCAGATTTTTTGGAAGGCTTACGACGGTATGCAGGCATTATTTGACATAGACCCCTTCAACTGGCCGGCCATTGTAACGGCTTTACTCTGCGGCACCATTATTGGGTTGGAACGACAACTGCGCGGCAAACCGGTTGGGATACGCACATCAGCACTAATCGTACTGGGAACCTATGTCTTTGTGAAATCTGCGTCCACCTTGGTGGGTAATGTTGACGCAGGCAGGGTTATCGGCCAGGTCATTACCGGCATTGGATTCCTCGGTGCAGGTGTGATGCTAGCACGAGAAGGAATCGTCGTTGGTGTTACCTCTGCATCCGCCATCTGGGCGCTTGCGTCCATCGGTGTGACTATTGGCCTGGGCTATCATCTCACCGCAATAAAACTCTCCTTCGTAGTCATTTTTATCTTACTCGGCGTCGACTTACTCGAAGACTATTCCGCCGCATTCACCCGTGGCGTACACGCTAAAATACGCGACTGGCGAGGGCGCGGAATACAACCGCGGCAAGAGTAAAATGTCGCAAATTATTCGCCTCGCGTTTCGACAATTTCTCACGCTCTAACATCGCTCATTCCACTTAAACGAACCCACGCGTATTTGTATGGCGGCCATACGGTGCATTTTCCCTTGTGCGTCTGATGAAATTGCTATTAAATCAGTATAATTCTGAATTGACAGACAGGTTTTGCGTTGCACTTCAAATTACCCGGAAACAAGGGTGTTATATGACATTAGTCGCGGAGATTGAAGTTTAAAATGTTCTCCCGAAGGAGCTGAAGGCATAGAGCTTGTTTTGGAAAGGGCAGTATTTCCGTCCGTGACAACTTAGCAAAAGGGCGTTTCTTGGTTGCTATCCCATGCATAATCTGCGACACCTAAAGGACAATGATGATTACTAAAAAACCAATTAGCGCGAGAGAAGTATCAGGCTCAGACCGGTCTGTTTATCCAGAACCTTTCGCTTCAATGATGAAAGGTCGCTTCAAAAGAAAATTGGGAGAATTTTTTGGTCTCCAAAACTTTGGTGTAAATCTAACAGAATTGGCGCCTGGGGGTATTTCCGCGTTGAAGCATTATCATTTAACGCAAGACGAATTCATTTATATTGTTTCTGGATGTCCAACCCTTTTATTGGACGACAAAGAATTTTCAATGTCGCCTGGGGACTGCTTTGGCGTTCGAGCAGGCGAAAAATGCGGAGCCCAATTGAAAAATGGATCCAATGAGGCTGTTGTATATCTGGAAGTTGGTGATCGTACGGCAGGGGATATCGTTGAATATCCCGACGATGACTTAAAAGCATTTGATACCGAGTCTGGCTGGGTATTTACGCATAAGAACGGTGATAAGTATTGATTCATCAATATTCAGTTTTCCGCTGTGTTCCCACCGTACAATGATGAAGTCAGGTAGGAGCGGAGTAGTGGGAATCGTTGCAAGTAGGAAAAATATGGTTATCCCGCTTAATTTATGTTTTTATCAAGTCTGTGCGACAGCGCGATTATCATTTAACGGAGTTTTGATGAAATGATAATTGGCGAATATTTAGTCTTTGGTGGGTTTGCCGCTGGGCGATCAATGATATTTAGTTCGAGTATCGGTGTCGGTCTATCGCTTCCTGGTTTTTAAACGCTGCAGACGTAAAAGAGGTGACCTTGCACATTACTGTATTATTGGCGATATGTATTGTGACATTTAATGCCTTATTGAACCCCACGCTTGCCAGCGATTCTGCGTCTTGGGGAACGGCAAAAGGTGTGGATTATCGTTACGCACCACAAAAGGTGTTATACGATCTCACCACCGGCGATGCAGAACATCTCAAAAATATTATGGATAGAGTGGGACTATTGTATAAATTGTATGATTCAGATCCATTTGAAAGTTCGATCGTTGTAATCATTCATGGGGACAGCATACCTTTCTTCAGTATAGCCAACACGCAGAATTATGAATTGATGAAAAGAGCCTATAATTTTACGTTAGGCTCGACGATTGAATTTCGCATGTGTCAGGCAGCCGCGAAGGTCAGGGGTTACGAGCCGCGTGATATCCATGGGTTCGTAAAGATGGTGCCGATGGCGGATGCAGAAATTGTAAAACTGCAAAAGGAAGGTTATGCCTATATGCAATAGAGTATGGTTTCGCATTCTTTACTTGAATAAACTTTCGTCATTCTATTGATGGCCTAAAGTCATCGTCAATTGCACAGGAAGTACATATGGATATGCCAGTCACTCGCGGTGTTCATCATATCGGTCTAACAGTCTCAAAACTGGAAGAAAGTGCACGGTTTTTCACCACTATACTTGCTTGGAAGGAAGTACGTAGGCGCGAAGATTATCCTGCGATATTTGTTAGTGACGGGCATATTATGCTCACGCTGTGGGCAACGAAAGAAGAGCCTTTTATAGCGTTCGATAAGAACAGAAATGTTGGATTGCATCATGTTGCGCTCGCGGTCGCCGACGAGACTGGGCTCAACAAAACATACGAGCGATTAAAAGAACATCATGTTGAGATTGAGTTCTCTCCGGAGTTATTAGGGGCCGGGCCTGCCAAGCATATGATGTGTTATGACCCGAGTGGCATTCGTGTGGAATTTATTTGGCCTGGTAACTAGCAGGTATTACGCGAGAATTATGCAAACACTTTTAATTATATAGAGAATTACTATGAGTGAGTTACCCAGTTGTCCAAGTTGTAGTTCTGTTTATACCTACGAAGACGGAAATATGTTGGTCTGCCCGGAGTGTGGTCATGAGTGGAAGATCGGCGATGAGGCTCAGCAAGTCGAAGGACTTGCCATTAAGGACTCCAATGGCAATCTATTGAGTGATGGTGACACGGTTAGCGTAATTAAGGACTTGAAGGTGAAGGGTAGTTCCTTAGTCGTTAAGGTCGGCACCAAGGTCAAAAATATCAGGCTGGTGGAGGGCGATCATAACATCGATTGCAAGATAGACGGCATTGGACCAATGAAACTCAAATCGGAGTTTGTTAAAAAAGTGTAGCGGCATGCCGCCTGGTTTTTCGCTAAGTACGGGGTTTCCTATAAAGCGCTATCCGATAATTCTCATAACACAAGGCCGGAAGGGTTAGTGTTCGCTTCGTGAGCAAAACGTGAGTGCGTTGAAATATAGTAGCCATATGCTTTCTCGGTAATCCATAAGGTGTTTCCGGAGAGCTTGCGCGGACGAAGGAGTCGCCGCGGATTATAAAAGTGCGAGTTGAAACTATTAAAACCAGGACATAAGGACACAACATGAAAAGTCTAAGTAAATTTATAATATTTCTTTTATTTACCACACTGATGGCAGCGTGTTTCCATGAATCGCTGTTCGAGGTAAAAGAAGAAGATAAAGTCGACGGCAGTAAGGTAGCCGTAGTCAATTCAGAAAAATTCGAAGAGAGTAGTACACCGGTTGCACTTTCAGAAACTGATGCGAAAGATGCGGCCAGGGCCAGCATGAAAAAAGCCCTCAATGATGGTGTCTACGCGCTGAGAGATTCCGTTGAAAGCATGGACGCTGAGAATAGTCTCTCTTTTGCGCTGAAGGCCCAGACCCTCCGTAATAAACCGGCTTACAAGGCGCTTAGTTCCCCACAGATGTCGCGTTTTCTAAATGGTCGATTCGGTCAGAAAATGTCGAAAACCTTTCTAAACGGACGCAGTTTGGTCGGACGTACAATGCACGAGGAGGATGAACTTGCGGACGCAATCGACATGTTATTTGATGAGATACTTGATGCAGGTGTGAAGGACGGAAATACTGTTACCTATTCACTACAGGACAGTGTATGCGACGACATTTCCGATGAGGATGACCTTGCTGCCTGTGAAGAATTGCAAAAGCATGTGTTTGTGGACATCGTCCTAAATTCTGACACCTCTGGCGTAATCAAGCTTAGATACGATGATTACGCACCCATGGCATTCGGCTATAGCCAGGACGAATGGTATTACGAGGTGAATCTCTCGGTGATTAAGGCTTTGGCGGAACAAATTCAAGAAGACTTTGATTTATCACAAGACGAAATAGATGCCCTTGAATTGCCTGAGAAGCTATCAGGCAGTTTCCGTGTAACGCTTGCGTTACCAGCCGAAAACAAGGTCCGCATGGCTTTTGGTATTACGAATGATATAGATGTTATCTTTTCTGATAGCAGTGGCAGTAGCAGTGAAAAAATCACATTTTTTGTCGCAACGGCTGAAGTAGTGTCCTTAACTGTAGATATTGAAGATACAGACTCAGATTTAGTGATTGATCTTCACCGGACGGAATTTTCATATGCAGAGACTAATGAAAATAAAACAGAGTCTGTAAAATTCGCAATGGCAGGCGTCACCGGAACGTTTAGCGGAAAGATCGACGGCGATACTCTGGTAGCGACCAACGTCGGTTTAAGGGGCCAGCCAGTAACGTTTGACATAAATGGTCAACGCGCCGTAACGATAGAGGCCGATACTATAGATATTACTGCGGGTGAAAGCGAAGATAAATTTTCGATCACTTTAGACAAAGCATTGTCGGCGAAGGTAACGGTGAAGAACGTCAATGGTGAATTCGCATATGAAATTTTCTCAAATGCCGATAATCCGAGAGATCCAAATTTGAGTGCATCTTTTTCCGTAACCGCACCGGCTGGAACGGTATTGGCGGATTCTCAGGAGGAGTGGATGCGAGTGGATGAAGGTGGGCCATTTAAACTGACGGTAACCGGTCCGGACGCAGGAAGTGTGACGGTGAACCAGGGTGAGTGTCTCATCATCCCAATTGACGATTCGTTTCCAACAGCGGAAGAGTGCGCTGCACTATAAAATTGAAGTTTTCAGTTAACACTAAGCCCCCAATGAACTCCTTGGGGGCTTTTTTAGTTTATGGGATGGATAAATCGTAGTGTTTTTTACACTTCTGGTTCGCTATCCCAATTGTCGAATGGGAAGGGTTTATATTCAGAGTTAAAGGTGAGAAAACGAAGTATCTGATAGACATAAAGGGACAATTGCTGGCCGAACGCCGTTAATGAAACATTAGGCGCACCTGTCACGACTGCAAAGCCGAAATTAATAACCACTACGCCGAATATGACAAACTTAGCAATCCAGTAGATAAAGCCAAATAGCAACATATGAAATCCGCGTGACCAGGTGGTGGAATTTTCCAGGTGTTCTTTGATTTCGTCATTCATGTCTGTCTCCCTATGGGTGGGTACCGAACCCCAAGACTATATTGGGGGTATAGTTGACCTTTCAACACCCCTGACGGGGAAATCTGATACCTAATTTCAGTTTTTTGTTCGAAATAGCATTTTTGAAAATATCAAACCTGGGCAAATCCCTGTAATTGCGGCCATCAAAAGAAAACTGGAAGGGATATAGAGCACCCAGTGCGCGACCGAAAATCCGGTTAAACCAATTCCAAGCCATAAAACGCCTGATGTAACTAGTAGAAAAAACCGTACAGCGGGTGGCGCCATATGTTCCTTGAGCATTGAAGGTCTCCTATGTTGCAGTCAAAAACCCAATTTAGTACTTAAACAGTACTTTAGTCGGTACGACTAAAAGCGGCAAGAATCGTAATACCCGCTACTTCAATTTTGCAATATCTCAAGGAGCGGGCTATGGACACCGAAATCAGATTTGGCGAATATGTGGAGATTTAGTGAAGATTGTCCAGGAGGATTAAGGTCGCATCGACTTAACCACGTGTATCCATTGATTCTCAAACATGCCAAGGACGTATGCTGACCGGCAAGAGCTTGAATATTACATTCTCCTGTAGCACTATTGATCTTCACGAACTGGGGCAGCCATCAAGGATTCCGGTGTTACAGAGCTCTAGTATTTTTAATGGAATTATCAAAGGAGGATGTTATGGCGACATATGAATGCAAGAAATGTGGAATGTCGGTTAATGCGACATGTGGGAAGTGTGATGCGCCTCTCGTAAATGGCAACTTAAAACTCGACGATAATTCTAATGTACAAATTTCTGAATGCCCAAATGGGCACGGAAAGATCAAATCGCCTATGTGTTGTGGCGAAGACATGAGTTGCACCGCATCTTAACCAGTATTCCTCCAATAGACCGAATAAAAAAATGCCAGCCTATACAGGCTGGCATTTTTTGTTTACACAATGTACTGAATTACTTTAGTGCAATTGCAATAAAGTTGATCTAACGCGCGTAATCCACCCACTGCCGTCCAATCGAATCATGACACAACATATCGTCTTTGCCGTCACCATTGAAATCGCCGGTGTGGACTTTTGCGCCTGAGTGACTGCACCAATTGGTTACACGAGCCCAATCAGCGCCGCTCAATCGACCAGCACTGTCGCCAAAGTCTACCGATTTATTGCCAGAACTTTCGTGGCAGAGTAGGTCGTCGCGATAGTCATTATTGAAATCGCCCACCAACAATGTGTTACCACTCCCCGCGCAAAAACCTGTGTTTGCACTCCAGTTGCTACCATTGAAGCGTCCGTAATTATCGGCAAGGTCAACCCACTTATTTCCAGCGGTGTCGTGACAAAGCATATCGGTTCGGCCATCGCCGTTGAAATCGCCCATGCGTATCTGCGCGCCCGTGTGGCTGCACCAGTGTGCATCGCGTTCCCAATTTGTACCGTAAAAACGTCCATAAGTATCCGCATAATCAATCCACTTATAGCCACTTGCAGTGTCATGACAAATCAAATCGGCACGGTGATCACCATTGACGTCGCCAACGAGCAATTCAGCGCTACCGTGTGAACACCAGTTTGTGGTCCGTGACCAATCTGTACCTAAAAATTGACCACTGTTGTTTGCATAGTCGATGTACTTATTACCGGCACTTGAGTGACACAACATGTCATCCCGTCCATCACCATTGTAGTCGCCGATAATGAGCTTCGCAGTTGTGCCTCCACACCAGTTAGCTGCCCGAGACCAATCTGTGCCATTGAATTGACCCAATGCGTCGGCAAAGTCTATCCACTTGGTTCCATTCGTATCGTGACACAGTAGGTCGGTTTTTCCGTCGCCGTTAAAGTCGCCGCGAAAGAGGCTAGCGCCACTATGGCTACACCAACCTGATTCTATTCGCCAGTCTGTGCCTTCAAACAAGCGTGTAGACTTGTTTACACAGCCGTCACAATTTTCAGTCAGGTTCTCTGTCGTCCAACTTGTGAGCCTTGGGATGACGTTTGCACCAGGAATGGTTGTCAGCCATGTACGTGCGTTGCCAAGACGGGCACCGATGGCATCGCCTGGGTCAGTTTGACCCCAAAGATCGATTTGCCAACTCGCCGTATAAACGAGCGGCCCCTGCAATACCGCCATAACCACACCGTGGCGCGCCAGTGCCTGTGTTCTTGAGGAAATTCCAAAAGACGAATTTGTCATTCCCGGTGCAAACTTTAGAAACGGACCGCCACTGTCTCCGCCTTCAAATCCCCAAACACCATCAAAGGTCGAACGTGGTATGTGAAAAAACTCTTCACGAAAATTGTTGTAGTACTTCATCCAGTCCGTGAAACCGCAGGTCAGTCTGCTTGTTACGCCATAACCGCATAGTGAGTTGGTTCTGTCTGGAGAAGATGCCGTATTGTCCGCAACTTCCAACGGATCGCCGACATAAATCGCCCGTTCATATTGCGCAATCGGGTTTCCGCTTGCATCATTTACCGGGAGGTAATCCTGAATTCGGACAAAGGCGATGTCCGCCGGTCCAAACCACGAGGTATGCCCGCCATTACTGAGCCAATCTGGATGGACAAAAACTCTGGAGTCCAGGGTTTGTGTTGTAGTTCCATTGTAATTTACCCATGCTCTTGGGTCGGTAAAATGGCTGTGTACATAATACAAATCGTCATGATTACTAAAACAGTGGGCAGCTGTGACAATCCAGGTTTGATTCTCTGAAGCAGAGGAGTACAAAATAGTCCCGGTACATCGACCGCCACCTGACCCGGAGTTATCAAGAGTATTCAGTCGAACTATGCCGGTTTTATCCAATACGCCGGTCATATCATCTCCACCAGGAACCGCGTAACTCATCCCTGACCAGGAGCAGGCCAGGAGCATTAAAGCGCCTCCAAGACTACCAAATATGCGATTTTTCATGAATGTCTCCTTGTTCTATAAAAGAAATCTCGTACGGATTGCCGAGTGCATTACAGATGCTTTCTACAGTAGGGGAAACTTGTTGGTGTGTATGTGTGGAAAGACACAAGGGCGCCTGTGTGATATTCATCACCTTGTTTTTCATCGAAAGTGATTTGGGTAATAGCTAACCTTGCACTGCTTCTCCGCAGATTATACTGCGCATAATATATATTATGTTAAATCAAAGAACCTAAAAGAAAAGCCGGAGGATCCTACGACTCTCCGGCTTCTACTTGTCTGTACGACCGAATCTTACTGTTTAGTGTATGGATGGTCCTTATCCAGGTTTGTCGGCCGTTTGCTTATAGACGAGCCGTTATTGGTAGTGAAAAATAGCTTTTATACGCTTGGCTTTAACGGAAGCTCGACGACAAAATTCGAGCCCACGCCGGGCTGGCTTTGTGCTTTGATTGTCCCGCCGAGAAGATTGCACAGATGGCGCGTAATGGCCAATCCCAGGCCCGTACCACCATATTTACGCGTAGTCGAATTGTCTGCCTGTTTAAAGGCTTCGAAAAGATTTTCGATTTGTTCCTGATTCATACCGATGCCGGTGTCAGAAACCGTCAGTATCAGTTTGCCGCTTGTTACCGAACCTTCCAAGCTTATCGCGACTGTTAATTGTCCATTGTCCGTAAACTTATTGGCATTTCCTATTAGGTTATACAATATCTGATGCAACTTGGTTGAGTCGGTGTGAATGTAGTCGTTGTTGGTAATATTTTTTGTTTCTAGTTTGATCGTATTGTGTTTTTCCTGGGCCAGGTTTTCAAGACTGGCAATCACCTCTTGCGCTGTTCGCACCGGTGACACCTCTTCGAGTTCGACACTCACCTCGCCCGCCTCAATTTTTGATAGATCAAGGACGTTGTTAATCAAGGAGAGCAAATGTTTTCCAGACGTGTTTATCCGGTTGATGTCCGATAACGTGTCGCTATCAAATTGTTCTTCTGATTCGGCCAACATTTCGCTATATCCGATAATCGCATTCAGTGGCGTACGTAATTCATGACTCATATTCGCCAGAAAAAAACTTTTGGCGCGGCTGGCGTCCAATGCCTTGTCGCGGGTACTCTCGAGCTCTTTGGCCTGTTCCGAAATGCGCTGCAGCGATTCTTTCAGGCTGCTGTCCTGATGAGACATTACCCGGTCTGCGCGTTTTACAATAAAATAAAGTACCCAATACAGGACAAAAATCGTCCCAATCATAATGCTAAAAAAAGTCGCCTGCTGCTGCCAGATACTGCGAAATCGTTCGGTGACATCGTAGTAAACTACGAATACGCCAACGACGGGTTTTTCATGTAGCGATGTATCATGTATAGGCAAATAACTTGAGACGACATCGATATCGTGAACCACCCCTGATATGGCATTAAAACTGTCGCGATGAGACAGTTCACTTATGACGCGCCCGGTTCGCGCGGATACGCTACCGGGATACCCAGGGTCTTTTACCGTGCCGATTTGCGGTTTTTGAGTAGAGAAAATTACACGTCCACCCATATCAAAGATATTGACCTTTAACACTGGTGTATCGCGTACGGCCTCCTCCACCATGGCGGATATCATACGGGTATAGGCATGTTCGGCCAGGACACTGCTTTCCAGCGTCGACGCCTCTTTGGCGAAGGGATGAAAATGTGGCCAAATGGTGTTTTGCATCACCTGCGTCAGTGTAACTACACTCCCCTCCCCATGCGATACAAGTGTTTGAATTGATTGAGATCTGTAAAAATAAGACAGCGTGACCGTTGCCGCAACGATACACACCAGCGACAGCACGGAAAAGTACTTAAGTAACGGAAAACTCAAGTTTTTATTAGTCAAGGCACACGACATCCCGTGGAATAGACAATCCCATATGATTTATCGGAACGCGGGCAAGATTAATTAATGACCAACGAGCAGTTAATTTAGCGTAGTTATTTTGAATTTATACGTGGTCCAATGTCTTTCAATGCTTTTTTGAAAAATGGCCATAGAGAGGCCTTTAGAAAGGGCTTTACCTTCTGCTTGTCTATGCCTTTATAGGTACAGAAAATCGCCAGCGCGTAAGTCATATCCCATTGCGACAGAAAATTCGTACGTTCTACGATGGGACCGGCACAGCTACCGCAAGAACGGACTTTATTCGTGAAGGCCGTATTCGCCATGATGACGCCAAACCCCAAAAACACCGCTAGCAGTTCCGTAATATGTGGCCAGTTTTCCTGGCCGCCAGGCGGCGGTTCCTTAGCCAGAGAGCCCAGATAATGCGCCAGTACATGGGCGAAATGGGCAATAAGCACCTCTGGGTTGTTTACGGCATAGGGGCTGTAGGTTATGGGAATAGCTGCCTGGCCTGGGGCCGTTGTCTGCATGGAGTTTTTGCCTCTGGCGGCATCTGGCAGTGTTAGCGTGGGTGTTAAAAGTCCCGTGGCATCGTTTTCATCTATGAGCTGCAAAGGCCAGTGATTTAAGCCCGAATAGTTCACAACGCGCTCAAATACCATCCCCGCCATTTCATGTGCGCTGCTTGCGCGGCCTGGAAACATATCATTTGACGGCACAACCAGTATTGTCTCTTCTCGAAACGTCTTCGCGTCGAAGTTACGCAATGCCCAGGCAAAGGTGTCCAACATCCAGTTGATATATTCTTCTTCAAGTAGCGGTTTTGTTTTAAAAAGTGCGGTGAACATATGGCGATATTTGATTGATTTCCAAACTGCCTACATTGTATTCCCTAAACAGACATTTGTCCGCTGGCGAATACACCTGTTAACGGCATGGTCTAATCCAGACAGATCGGTGCCTATACCATTTGTATCCCCGGTATAGAAAACTGTGTCAATTACCCTATAATGTGCCTCCAGAATAATGCATTTTCAAAATTAAAACAGAACGGTGAGGGAGATATGGGAAGGTCCTTTCTGGCGGTCGCCAGTCTAGTACTTTTTTCATTGCTAGTCTCTGCCTGCGGCGAAGGCGCGCCTTCAAGCGATGGGACAAAAAGCAAGTTTGAAATCAAGTCAGTCAACCCGGAAGAAGGTTCGCGTGAAGCGTTTGAGTTTCCGGTTGATGGGGTTATTACAGCTACCTTTAGTAGCGCAGTCGATCCCGAAACATTAGATCAGTATTCGTTCAAGATCGAAAATGCGATGAACGAAGAGGCGGTTCCGGCCACTGTTGAATACGATGAAGAAACTCTCACCGCTACGTTAATACCCCAAGGATTAGAATACGCGGGGCATTACAAGATCACTCTAACCGAAGATATCAAAAGTACCCGTGGCAGCGCCCTTGCTGAACCCAAGTCATGGGAAATCAAAACGGTTCTGGCTATTGGTCGAATCGAATTTTCACCTGCTTCCGGCGATACTGAAGTCGGCGTCGATACAGTTTTACGGGTAAGTTTTTATGCCCCAATAGACGAAAACTCGCTTAATGACACAACGTTTAAACTCACGAATATCGCCAATAAGTTTCTTCTACTCGGTGGAACGGTGGAATACGATGCAAGCTCCTACACGGTGACTTTTACGCCAGATGAGCCGTTGCTGCCGAATAGTAACTACGAATACATCCTGTCCAGCGAAATTCTCGGTGAAGAAACCGGTATGCCGCTACTCCCCGTGCCTCAGATCATCCAATTCTCAACCGGCGGTGGTGCGGAATATGACCAGATTTTTGGAACGACTGGCGAAGACAGAACCGCAGGAATGGTCAGCAATTTTGTAGAAGGATGGCATTTTATCACCGGCACCACTGATGACAGTTTCGCAGAATCGGAAGGTGACAATGACGTCTTTATCATTGCTGTCGACGTGGCGACTGGAGAAAAACTGGCTGTACATCAATTTGGAACGCCGGAAAGCGATATTGCAACAGGCATTGCGCTGGACAGCGAAGGAAACATATACATCTCAGGAAAAACGCAGGGCAGCTTTGCCGAGGCCGAGCCGCCGACAAAGCAACGTATGTTCCTTGCCAAGTTCATCTTTGATGGAGACAAATTTACCCGTGTATGGATAGATGAACGCGGTACGGGAAATACCTTTGCGCAAGGCGTTGCCATTGACGCGCTAGATGATATCTATGTATTGGCTGCGACCGATGAACCTCTCGCCGAAGAGTCGCTGTTCGGCGAAATCGATCTTGTGGTATTGAAATACACAAAAGATATGACGATCGAATGGAGTGTTCCCGTGGGCAGTACCCACACCGAAATGCCCAGAGGTATTGCGGTCGGTGATGACTTCGTCTATGTGTTGGGTGATTCGGACGGTGATATTGCCAATCCGTTTTCTACCGTGAGTGATCCCAGTCCGTTTCTCGCGCAAATTGAGAAAGAAGAAGTCACTCTTAAGATATTTCCCTTTGAGCATAGCGAAACCGTTGAGGCGCATTATGTCAACACCATAGTTGCAAGCGGTAATAATGTGTATGTTGGCGCAACAGTTATCGATAGCGAAGTCAATTCCACTGAAAGTAATTCTATCCTCATTAGTCATATTGATGATAATGGCGTGACTAAGGATGAATTCAAGATTGATCTCAATGGTATAGGAAAAGTGGGCTCTATCGCCGTTGGACCAGGAGACTACGTCTTTCTTTCCGTTTGGCAGGAAGCCGAAAACGAAGCCATTCCTGCGCTATCTATGAAGATATATCAATTCGATGCAGACCTGCGCAACCAAACCTGGGGAGATAGCGCTGGCCGTATAAGTGGTACTGAACATATCGATCCTACTACAATGACAATTGATAATAGCGGCAACATCTATGCTGCAGGCTATGTTCATGGTGAGTTGGGCGGACTAACAACTAAGGGTGGCGCTGATGCCTTTCTGCTGAAGTTTAATTTTAACGGGGTGAAGCAGTAGGCTTAGCTAACAAAGTGAAATGGAATCGATAGCGTGAAGGTGCTGCCTCTTCTTTCCGAAGAGTCCACATAGATTTCGCCGTGTAACGCGGCGGCAAATTTTTTACAGGAAGCGAGGCCGATTCCCGTTCCACCAACGGTGCGGGTTGATGATCCGTCGAGTTGAACGAACTCCTCGAAAATTTCTTCCTTTTTATTGCTATCGAAACCAACACCGGTATCTTTGATCGTAAATAGTAGGAAGACTTCACCCTGCTCCGCCTGTTTTACGCCCAAATCCAGTTCAACGCTGCCTTGGGCAGTATATTTGACTGCGTTATCCATTAACTCGCGAAGAATTAAACGCAAAGTGGAACGGTTACCTGATACTCTCAAAGGTACGTTATCTTCCGTTTTTTGTACGAGAGAAATTCCGGCCTTTATGCATTTGGGTTGAAACTCGCTTACCATCTCCTTGACGACATCTCTTGGATTGAAAACTTCCAGGCTTCCTATTTTTATTTCGTCAGATGTTTCTGTATACGAAACCATGCGGTCAACGATTTCATTTAATTGCTTCGCGGAGTTCATACCGGCCAATAAGTATTCACGTTGTTCTTCGGTTAAATCATCGGCGTCGAGTAATGAGAGAATGCCCATAATGCCATTTAGAGGTGTTCGAAACTCATGACTGACATTCCGTAATATTTCGCTCTTCAGTCTATCATTACGTTCTGCCGCCTCACGGGCATGCAGTAGTTCATTTTCGTACGCTGCCTGCAGATCGGCGTCATGCAATGTTACCGAGTAACGTTTTTCATTAGAGATTGAAATTTCTTTTATCGCAATCTCTACATGTATTTCCTCGCCATTTTTCTTAACACCAGAGACGCGGCGCTTTAGGCGAGAATAAGGCACCTTATCCTCTTTTGACAAATCGATTAATAGCTGATGATGTGCGCCATGATGATAGCTTGGCGTCAGTATGTTGATATGCTTACCCTGTAGCTCCATTGCGGTATAGCCGAAAATATCTTCACAAGCGGTATTGGCACTCACGATATTGCCCATAGTGTCAACAACCATAATACCGTCATGAGAGGATTCGACGATGGCTTCTTTCTCTTCCAGACTGTTTAACAGCTTTGTGTGTGCCTGTACCAGTCGTTCCGACATGCGGCGAAATGACGCGGACAAGGCGCCAATTTCATCTCGTCGATTGAGCAAGGACATGGCGAGGTTAATCGGCTTTCCCAAAGATACGACATTGGTCGCTTCGGTCAGACTTTCTATCGGCTTGGTAAATCGATTTGCAATCATAAAGGTGCCGGCGAACAATATGATGAACATTATGCCCATTACCAAAGAAATACGCTGTTGGGTTGAACCTAATATCTCGTGATTAACGTCGGTATAGTAGGCAACATAAGCTGAAGCAAAATATTTACTCCCTATGTTTATCGGATGAGAGACGACATTTACCGGGCGATTTTCAAAGAATACTTCCGCATGTGTCTCATCATAGGTATTTATCTCTCCCAGATATTTTCCAATATAATATCCATTGGTATGAGAGATGATTTGCCCATCAGGTCTAGCGATTGCGGCATAGGCGTAGTCTTCTGAAGGGATAGAAGATCGAACCCAGCGCTCTATTAACTCATAGTCTTCGGAAATTAGCGCATCCAGGCTTCCCTCAGCCAGCGTATAGACCTGGTGAGTCGCATCGGTTTCTCGCACTTTTTCGATTCGGGTGTTCGCATCGGATATGAGAATTTTGCCAACGATAAAAATACCGATAACAAAAAGAATCGCGAGACTGACTAGGAGACGTGTTTTTATACTTAGCATGGATTACATTGACGCTTTATTCATCAACTCCTTGGTTATTAACTCCATTTTCGGATCGTACTCCTGGAATTTTTGTATCTTCATGCTATACATGTCCTGGAGAACCTGTGCGCCTTTCAATTCGAGGTCCATATGCGTGATGATTTGACTAAGGTTTTTGACTATGTTTTTATCAAGCGTCGTACGCGCACCTATGACATTTTCCGGATAGGGTTCGCTTTCACCGATAATCAAAAGATCGCCTGTACGTAAACGTTCGGTCATCAATTTGTAGCTAGCACCACACATTACTCCGGCCTTGGAATCTCCCAAAATGACTTTATGAATAGATGACGTCAGATTGCCGGTAAATTCTTCTTTGAGACTTGTCTTAGTAGGCAGCCCGCTGCTGTAAAACTTGGCGCGGGGAGCTAGATATCCACCTGCTGCCATTGGCGCTACGAAAGATACCGTCTCACCTTTTAGCTGATCAATGGTTTTAACTTCAGAATTCTTGTTTACGAAAATTACGGCATAACTCAGCGTCGAATTATTGATATTCACCATTTGTGCAATCGGTTGCGCCTTTTTTGAAGAAGCCAACAAGTAATAAATATGCGAGTTGACATAAAAGATATCGATCGAGCCTTGGTCTATGGCCTCTTTTATTTTGTTGAATCCTTTAGGCACCACAATCTCTATATTCAGGCCAGATCTTTCAGACAAATATTCGACAAACGGTTGCCACTCACGGTAGACCTTCGCTGGTGGTGACAGCGAGATTATCCCCATTCTGATTTTTTCATTCGCGTAACTTGTTGAATTTAATAAAACTAACAACAAGACTGAGAAAGCCATGCGGTAGTACCGTTTCATATCCGCAGAATCCCGAAATAATTGCTTGACAACGTACACTATCGGCCCGGCGTATCGACTCTTTACTCGAATCGCCTTTATTTTAATGGGCTTGAATTGGTCCCAGTCTGAATAAAAACCCAGTATTTATCTACGAATTACCCCGTTCCGGTTTGTATCCGTATTTGTCGAAAACACGATGATTTATCTTCATTAGCCAAACGGCATAAAGCATTAGAACGAATAAATACCTGGACAACTATTTCGACGAAAGTCGCAAGTAGTTCACACAACTGCTTGTAAAGCAGACAACTCACCGTCCGAAAAACAACACAAAAGAAAGGTGGGTATAGGTATGTATAAGAAAATTGCGTCTATAACAATAAGCATGTTTACAGTAACGTATTTAACATTTTCTGGAAACGAAAACCCAATCGACAATCAACAAGCTATTCAGCTTTTGACGACAACGCATGAAGTAGCTGTATCGCCTATTTTGTCCGCAGCACCGGCGATTGCATCATATCCGCAAGCGACAATAAAAACACAGGCGCCGGTACTGATGGAAGCGCACGATAAATACAACAATATAAGTGATGAAGAAAGGATAGCGATTACATACGCAGAGCAAAGCAATGTGGAACGCGCTCGTAATGAATCATTGCAAGACCTTACGATGGTAATTGTCTATTCGAGCTATATGTTTTTCGAAGAGAAATGGGAATTCGACTTTGAATATGTAGCAGCTACCATCCGTGACCTGGATTCCAATCAGATGCCTTCTGTCGCGATGCCTTATTATTGCTGGGACTCTAATGGAAAATTTCACCATGAAGGAAAAACGCTGCAACTTGGCCAATATAGCTATACATGCAGAAACATTGGGAATGAAGGAAACGCACCGCTACATTACTGGGAAATGTTTATTTAACGTTGCATTGTACTCGAGAAACAACAAGGTGTATTAAGTACCAGAGGCGCGATGTTTCATCGACTCATCATCCCCATCGCCTGACATATTAATACCGTGTTGCGATTGCAGTGTACGAGACAGCTCGTCAAACTCGACGCGTAGCTCAGACAACAGTCGCTGGCAGGCATCCAAATCTTCCTCCCTCGCGGCCAATTCCAATTCTTTAGATAGTTTGCTGACGATATTGGCGCCTATCTGACCACTAGCACTCTTTAGCGTATGTGCCGCAAGCTCTACCGCTTTGGCTTTATTACTGTCTATGCCATCAAACATATCCTGAATATTGTGTCGGCTGGTAGTAAGAAACTGCTGTAGAGTTGCTTCATACTTGTTTCCCATCAATTTCTGCAAAAGCTGTAGTTGGCCATTATCGAGCTGAACGTCCTGTGGGACAACGAGGTCTTCGCGGAGAGCGACGGTTCCTCCGGTACTCGACTTGCTCACCTCATCTCCAATAATACGGTGATCCGGCAGCCACTTAATTAGTACCTGTTCGAATGCTTCCTGGGAAATGGGTTTTGATAAATAGTCATTCATACCTACGGCCAAACACTGTTCCTTGTCACGATTCATGGCGTTTGCAGTCAAGGCAACTATTGGCGTCTCCTTTCTATTACCGCTGTCGATTCTTTGAAACTTTCTAATTTTCTCGGTCGCCTCAAAGCCGTCCATTTCTGGCATCTGGCAGTCCATAAGTATTAAATCAAATTGTGCAGCCGTGACTGCCGCCACTGCCTCAATGCCGTTACCGGCGGGCGTAGCCAAACAACCATAGCCTTCCAACATTTCCGTTACGACCATTAGATTTACCGGATTGTCTTCCACCACTAATACGGTTGGGCTTGAAAACTGTGGCTTTTGTCGGCCGTCATTTATCGCCTCATGTAATGTGTAGCGGGTTACTAAAGGAATATCTTGTCCATTTACTTTAGAACTCCATGCCAGAGCCAGAATCTGTGCGAGTTCTGATGGATAGGTGGGTTTACTGAGTCCTGCACCAAAACCCAAAGACTTCAGCTGGTGGGACTCTTCATGTTTTGGAATACAGCTTACAAAAACTGCAATGCCTTCGCTTAGTGTTCCACTTCGGTGTATTTTTTCTACGAGTTCCACCCCACTCATGTCAGGCATATTAAGATCTATGATCACGAAGTGAAATGGATTTCCGGATTTTTCTGCCTTTTCCAAATCTACCAATGCCTGTTTTCCATTAGATGCTGTATGAGTAGCAATTGACAAATATTCGATTTGTTCGGAGAGTATAATTCTCGATTCTTCAAGATCATCAACTATTAGGGCTCGCAATCCTGTTAATACGGCCGCATCGACTTCACCATGCATTTTCGCTTGTGATCTATCCGTTCGTTGCAATGCGAGATTGAGGCTAAATACGGAACCTACGCCTTTTGTGCTTTTGACGGATATGTCACCGTCCATCAGGCTACAAAGTTGTTCGCATATCGCAAGCCCTAGCCCTGTGCCACCAAACTTTCTTGTGGTGGAGGTATCCTCCTGATCAAATTTATTGAATATATGTTCGATGCGATCACTAGATATACCGATTCCGGTGTCTGTTACTGTCGCATAGACTATTGTTTTGTCTTCTGTGTCAACAGTTTCCACGGTTAGCATGACGAATCCCTGTTCGGTAAACTTCACCGCATTGCTTAACAGATTTAGAAGAATTTGCCGCACGCGGCCTGGGTCTCCTATAGCGAGACGTTTGCTTCCAGGTTTGTACCGCAATAAAAGTTCAATTCCTTTTTCGCGACATTTTAGTGAAAGTATTTCGACAACTTTTTCTGACAGCAACTGCAAATCAAATGGAACATTTTCCAATTCCATTTTACCGGCTTCAATTTTTGAAAAATCGAGTATGTCATTAATAATACCAAGCAATGCCTCTGCAGAATTCATGGTGGCTGTTGCAAAATTTCGTTGTCTTGCCGTAAGCGCGGTATCCAATAACAAACCGGTCATGCCAATAATGCCATTCATGGGCGTTCTGATTTCGTGGCTCATATTGGCCAGAAACTCGGATTTATGCTGGTTTGCCTTTTCGGCAACTTCTTTCGCTTCTAACAGAGAATCTTCTGCAGTTTTTCGCTTTGTGATGTCTGTGCGTATAGCGACATACGCCCGTGGCTTATGTTTCTCATTCATCAGAGGTACAATCGTCGTGTCTACCCAGTACAACTTGCCATTTTTTGCACGATTGCATATCTCAGCATTCCAAACCTCACCTCGGGCAATCGTACGGTACATTTCACGGAAGAAGTTTGCTTCGTGGTGTCCAGAATTGAGTAGTCTATGATTCTTTCCAATCAACTCATTATTTGAATAGCCGCTAATTTCTGTGAACTTTGTATTCACGGAAGTGATAGTGCCGGTGACATCCGTAATAGCCACGATGGCATGATGATCCAGGGCAAACTGCATACTCGCTAGCTCAGCGCTCATTCTTTGCAATTCCTGGACTTTTATCTCTATCTGTTCTTCGTATTTATTGCGTGTATCTACCATGTAATTAAACGCAGCGCTTAGATCACCAAATTCGTTGATGGCACTCGTATTGACTTTCCTGTCTCGGTTACCTTCTGCAATGGCGATGCTGGCGGAAACCATTTCGGTGACTGGTCTCGTGATTTTTCTTGCTAGATATGCGGCCACAAAAAATACAATTGCAGACGTAATGAGTACCGATACTATCACGAGAAATTCTATCGCAATTACTTTCGACAGAGCCTGCTCTTCATCAATTTCACTTATTAGAACCCATGAGACGCCGGGAATATGTACTGTTTGACTGATGCCGATGACTGCTGTGCCCTGCGGTCCGAGGTAGAATGATGACTTTTCCTGTCTATTGTCGTGCCTGTGGTCGTTGGCAATATGATCGTTATACCAGAATCTGAATTGATCTGTATCAATTTTACTCCGCAATATGACGTTCTGGTTTCCCGCGTTTAGACTGCTTCGCAAGAATCCGTCCTCTCCAACAAGATAGCCGTTATAGGCCTGATCAGCGCCGTATATCTCACCAACAACGCTGTTGATATTTTCAAGTAAAATCTCAATAACTAATACACCTGAGATATCGGCATGGGACTCTTTTACAGCACTGGTTAAGAATCCGGTAATTAAATCATCGCCTATTTTTCGGTGCTCGATATCAGAAAACAACGCATCTCCAGAATCTAGCGTTTTTTGAATCGTGTGCGAAAATCGCGAAGAAGACAACGGGGTATCAGAAATGTTTTTACCTATAATTTCTCCCTCATCAGCGGAAAACAATATGGTCCCATTTTGATCGACTAGATAAATATTGTGGACGTAATCGTAATGCTTTATGAACCCATCTAACTCATCTCTGTATGTTTTGACTATATTGTGTCGTTTGGCGCTGGAAAGGTAATTCTCTACGCTACCCTTATTTTCAAGGAGCACATCTTTTAGTTTGGCCAGCAACTCGGTCGTTTCGTTTTGCGCAGCCATAAAACGCACATCTGAAAACCGATACAAGAACCAGTTATCGATAAATCGGAGGTTATACTTCGCACTTTGTTCCAAACTGTACAAAGCTCTTTCCACCAGGCTATTCTTCGTTTGGTGGTAGCCTATCCAGGAAATGGCAAGTAAAGGAGACAATGAAAGTACAAGAAACCAAAAGACGAGTCCATAAACAAGTTTGTTATGAATTATCTCTATCAAAACTCGATAGAGATGAACGGGAGACAGTCGTGAAAGATTGTGCGCTAATTTCATTAAAAAGTTATTACCACTACTAATTCATGGATATTCAATTACTCTTACTATATAGGTATGGTGATATATCGATACGTTAACGGCAGGAAAGACAGATCGATTGACCGGCATTATGTTTCTAATTGTAAAGAACTATAATGACGATAAATACATAGTGGTTATAATCGTGCTTGCAAAGAACGGTAGGCTAGTGAAATACCGGAAAATATTTATTCCGAGACTAATTGCGCCAATTTTCTGCTTAACTCTACTTTGTCGAATCGATTAATTTCTAGGGACAACAGCTGTCGACAACGCTTTTCTATGGTATTAATGACTGAGAAAAAGGCGGATCTTTGAGTCTCTTCATCGCCTTCTAATTTAGACGGATCCGGTAAACCCCAGTGTAGTTTGATGCCTTTATCAAACCAGACGGGACAGACCTCGTTGGCCGCGTTATCACACACAGTAACAATAATATCCGGTTTGACAGACTCAAATTCATCCCAGGATTGACTACGCAAACCCTTAGTCGAATAGCCTTTTTCCTCTAGATATTTAATGGTCAGAGGATGTACCTGTCCAGCAGGTTGGCTGCCTGCGCTATACGCGACCAGCCTCCCCTCGCCAAGTTGATTGCTTATCGCCTCACTCAAAATACTACGACAACGATTATGTGTGCATATGAAGAGAATACTAAGTGGTGAGTCAGGGTTTTCGCGCAATGATAACCTCCGATTTATTAAAGCCAGCATTACTGTCATATAAGGCTGCATTATCTTTATCGGCAACATACGCGTCAATATCGCGTGTAGGTCAAATTGATGAGCCGAACGGACGCCACGAAGGCAGTGCTTATTTGGGAGCATGAAAGATAAAATACGCCCCTAGTGCGATTAACGCAAAACCACCGATATGGTGTAGTGTGATTTTCTCGCCGAGATAGAAAAACGAAAAAACGACGAAGACTATCAGGGTAATCACTTCTTGTATAGTCTTCAACTCCGCGGCGCTGAAACTGCCATAGCCTATGCGATTGGCAGGCACCGCCAGACAATACTCAATAAAAGCAATACCCCAGGATGCGAGGACGACCCAGTGAAGCGATGCGTTGGGAAATTTCAAATGTCCATACCAGGCAAAAGTCATGAAGACATTGCTTAATAGCAACAGTACAACGGGAAGATAGATTGAGGTGTTTATATGTATCGTTCCAAAAGAATAATAGAAAACACTTTAGCATTATTAGCCGTAGTAGAAATCTACACCAATTTTCAGGATTGGCAAATACATTTAAGAGCGGCGAGACAACTCAGCCCGTATTTGCAAGCCTCGGAGCAAATGACCGGACACATATTTCGGCAGGTCTCTACAACCTCATAAGAATCCACGCTGCTCGATCTGGGTAGTCACAGAGTCAGTCATGCAACACTGCTTAGACAGTTTGAATATTCGACTGATCTAACTGAGTCTTGATGAGTTGCTTTAATTCAGGGACGCAAGACCCGCAATTGGTACCTGCCTGTAGTTGTTTGCCCAACTGCTCGACGGTCACCGCGCCAGCTTTGATCGCCGAAACAATCTGAATCTTTCCAACACCAAAACAGGCACAGATTTTACGTCCCGTATCCTGGACTCCTTGTGGTGGTCGGCCTGTTAGCAATACGGCTCGCTGTGCGGAATTTAGTTCGCCAAACTGGAACAGACTCGCCAGCCAGTCTCTGTCGGGGAGTTGCGCATCAGGGCCAATAAATAACACACTTTCCAATTTCCCGTCTTCCATGCGTACCGCGCGATAACGTTTCGCTCGGTTGTCTGCAAACTCCACCCAGTTTATGCCATCGTCGGCGGTACACAGTATCTCGCGCGCCCATACTGACCAATCCTGCTGTAATTGTTCACCGGCAAGTTCGTAACGATAATAGTCCTTACCTCGCGCTCGGACCCAATAAGCGACATCCTTAATATCGAGTTTGCGGCGACTGAGTACAAAACCAAACCACAGCGGTTGATAAGCCTCCACCTTGACCGGTGTATGTTTAAGTTCCGGTTGCCCGGAAACAGGGTCGACTGCGGGATTCACCACGGCGCCTATGCGTGCCTGCGACGCAAATTGCCCGCTCCAGTGCATCGGCATAAACACGCTGCCCTCACCTTGGTTCGCGTCGACACGCACGCGCATCACGGCCTGCCCCCAGCTACTGGAAATTCTTGCCAGGCCATTCTTGCCTAAACCAAAACGAATCGCATCTGCCGGATGCAACATTACAAATGGCTCCGGCGTGTGTTCGTTAAGGCGCGGCGCCTTTTCGCTCCTTGTCATTGTGTGCCACTGATCGCGAATGCGACCGGTGTTAAGCACCAAAGGAAACGCTTCACCGACGTGATTGACAGGTGAACGCGGAATGATTGGGATAAACTTTGCGCGCCTGTCCACCGTGTAGAATTGGCCATCATGGAACATTCTCTGTTTTCCACCGGGAAAGGCGCGATTGACTGGCCATTGCACAGGCTGTAATCCATCGTATGCCTCTTGACCCAGGTCTTCGAACAAAGAGATGTCGAGATCTCGTTGACCACGATTCTCATACCCCGTCATACGCGCGTATTCGCGAAAGATCTCAAGGCTGCTTGCAAAATTGAAAGCATCGACGAAGCCCAAACGCCTGGCGACTTCCTGCACGGCCCACCAATCGGGTTTTGCCTTCCCTGGTGCGAAAAGAAACTGACGTTGGCGCGAAATGCGTCGTTCTGAGTTGGTCACGGTTCCGTCTTTTTCACCCCATGCCAGCGCAGGCAACAACACATCGGCACATTCAGTCGTGTCGGTAGACGTCATGCAATCAGAGACGACGACAAGTTCACATTTCTCCAGTGCACGCTTAACCTGGTCGGCATCAGGCATACTAACGACGGGATTCGTGCTCATTATCCATATCGCCTTGATCTGACCTCTTTCAACAACGTTAAACATGTCGACAGCCTTCAAGCCAGACTGTCTGGCGATTCGGGGCGATTGCCAGAATGTTTGAGCCAACTGCTGGTGTTCGGAATTTTCGATATCCAGATGAACCGCTAGTTGGTTGGACAGTCCTCCCACTTCACGCCCACCCATGGCGTTGGGCTGTCCAGTAAAACTGAACGGTCCCATTCCTGGTTTTCCAATGCGGCCGGTAAACAGGTGACAGTTAATGATGGCGTTTACCTTATCCGTGCCGGAAGAAGATTGATTAATGCCCTGTGAATAGACGGTGATACTTTTTTCGGTTTGCGCGAAACGCGCGTAAAATTGTTGCAAGTCTACTAACGATAAACCGCATTCTCTTGCAACACTTTCAACATCGGGCGTGCTGCTGCTAGCAGCCTGTAACGCCTCATCCAATCCTGATGTGTGCGCAGAAATAAATTTTTGGTCTACGCATTTCTGAACAGAAAGAAAGCGCAATAGACCGTTAAACAATACCGCATCACTACCAGGTCGAATTGCGAGGTGCAGATCGGCAATATCACAGGTATCGGTGCGGCGTGGATCGATAACGACAATGTACAAATCAGGATTGTCTTTTTTCGCCTGACGTATGCGCTGAAAAAGCACAGGATGGCACCAGGCGGTATTCGAGCCGGTTAAAACAATCAAATCCGCCAGTTCCAGATCTTCATAGCTACAGGGAACGGTGTCAGAACCAAATGCGCGTTTGTGCCCAGCGACAGAAGAAGACATACACAAACGCGAGTTGGTATCGATGTTGGCCGAACCGATGAAACCTTTCATCAATTTGTTTGCGACGTAGTAGTCTTCTGTCAATAACTGTCCCGAAACATAGAATGCCACCGCATCTGGACCATACTCGTCTACAATTCGGCGAAAGCCGTCTGCGACAAAATCAAGTGCCTCACCCCAATCGACGGGTTCACCGTGTAACCTGGGCTCAAGCAAACGCCCATCCAGATCGAGCGTCTCATGCAAAGACGCGCCTTTGGAACACAGACGACCGTAGTTGGCCGGATGGCTCTTGTCCCCGCGGACAGTAATCGCCCCATCTTGATCGATGACTTCAATCCCGCAGCCGACACCGCAATACGGACAAGTAGTCTTTGTGTGTTTACGCGTCATTGGCTACTCGGGTTTGAGTCCAAGAAATACCGTTCCATCTCTAAGTTCGATGGGAAAACGGGCCGCGCAACCTTCATCTGGCGCGGCAGCCATACCGGTATCAAGTGCGATAACCCAATTGTGCAAAGGACAGGTAACGCTTTTTCCATGTACGATGCCTTGAGACAAAGGCCCCTTCTTATGCGGACATTCATCGCGCAGGGCAAAAACTTCTCCTTCCGAGGTTTTGAATACAGCGATATTCCCTTGCGTAGTTACAACTATACGAGACCCGAGCACAGGAATTTCCTCAATACTTCCAACTTCTATCAACTCAGACATAAAACCCCGCTACACAATCATTTTCATTGGAACAAATTCAAGTTTTTGTACACCGCCAGATGCGCGTTCTTTCCACGGATCGTCTTGCATGTATTGTTGCGAGTCGACAAAGCGGCTCATTAATTGACGGCGGTTATCTCCATCTTCGACGATACGTTGCTTGACGTAAGTCAGACCTACGCGCTCAATCCAGGGCGCAGTACGTTCGAGATAGTGCGCCTCTTCACGATAAAGCTGTATGAAGGCGTAGCAGTATTCCTTTACCTCTTCTTCGCTCGAGACTTTACACAACAAATCCGTTGCACGAACCTTGATGCCGCCATTGCCTCCGACATGGAGTTCCCAACCAGAGTCTACAGCGACAACGCCAAAGTCCTTGATCGTCGCTTCTGCGCAATTCCGTGGGCAACCGGAAACCGCCATCTTGAACTTGTGTGGCATCCACGAACCCCAGGTGTCTTTTTCCAGATCAATACCCATCTGGATGGCGTTCTGTGTGCCAAAGCGGCAGTGCGTATTGCCAACGCAGGTTTTTACCGTGCGCAAGGATTTGCCATAGGCATGACCGGAAACCATTCCGGCATCGTTCAAATCAGCCCACATCTTGGGCAAATCTTCTTTCTTCACGCCGAGCAAATCGATCCGTTGACCGCCGGTAACCTTTACCGTTGGCACTTTATACTTCTCTGCAACATCTGCAATCGCCCGCAATTCGTCAGGCGTGGTGATACCACCCCACATACGAGGGACGACGGAATAGGTTCCATCTTTCTGGATATTGGCGTGCACGCGTTCGTTGATAAAACGTGACTGCGGATCATCGCTTTTCGCCTCTGGCCATGAAGACAAGACATAGTAATTCAAGGCTGGACGGCAGACGTGACAACCGTCAGGCGTTTTCCATTCCATGAAATCCATAACTGCGCGAATTGACCTGAGCCCGGCTGAACGAACAGTGCGAATCACGTCATCGTGGGTGTGTTCGGTACACTTGCAAAGGGATTTCTTTTTGCTCGATGCCGAATAGTCTCCACCCAAAGTAGAGGCGATAATCTGTTCAACCAAACCGGTACACGATCCGCACGATGCAGATGCCTTGGTATGGGCGCGAACGTCCTCAAGCGTAAACAGTCCCTTGGTGGTTATGGCCTTTTTGATATCTCCCTTACACACACCATTACAGCCACACACTTCCATCGTGTCGCTCATGGCCTCGGCAGCGTTGTGTCCACCGTGACCTGAATCACCCAGATGGGCCTGACCAAACATCAATGACTCACGAAAATCAGAAACATCAGTCTGGTCACGCAGTAACTGAAAATACCAGGCGCCATCGACGGTATCGCCGTACATCACTGCACCGTGTATCTTGTTTTCCTTGAGCACGAGTTTTTTGTAAACACCGCGTGCCACGTCTTTCATGACGATGTCTTCAGTGGTGTCGTCACCATGAAAATCGCCAGCGGAGAACAAGTCGATTCCGGTGACTTTCAGTTTGGTGGAAGTTACCGAACCTTCGTAACGCCCAATACCATATTTTGCGATATGGTTTGCGGCTACCTTGGCCTGTTCAAACAAGGGCGCAACTAGCCCGTAGGCGACGCCGCGATGCTGCACGCATTCACCCACAGCGTAGATGCTGGGATCGTAGGTTTGCATGGTGTCATTGACTACAATACCGCGTTCACAATAGATCCCGGCGCTCTTCGCCAAGGTATCGTTAGGCCTTATACCAACCGCCATCACGACCAGATCCGCGGCAATCTCAAGACCGTTGCTGAAACGCACTGCTTTTACTTTATCTTCACCGATAATAGCTTCTGTCTGATGTGCCATGAGAAAATGCAGGCCTCTTTCTTCAAGCGATTTCTGCAACATCTTTCCCGACACTTGATCCAGCTGACGCTCCATCAACGTATCGGTAAGGTGTACCACGGTCACACTCATACCTTGCAACATCAATCCATTCGCGGCTTCAAGACCGAGCAGACCGCCACCAATGACAACTGCGTGTTTGAACGTCTTAGACGCATCGAGCATGACGTTGACGTCATGTATATCGCGAAAAGAAATCACACCTGACAGGTTACCGCCTGGAACTGGAATGATAAACGGATTCGAACCGGTCGCGAGCAAAAGTCTGTCGTACTTTTCTTGTATACCGTCTTCTGTGTAGACATATTTGTTACGACGATCAATTTTGGAAACCTGTTTTCCTTTGTGTAGCTTTACTGCATTGTCTGTGTACCACTGTTCGCTATTGAGCATAATGTCATCGATGGTTTTTTCACCTGCCAACACCGGCGACAATAAAATGCGATTGTAATTTCCGTAAGGTTCGGCACCAAAAACGGTAATGTCATACATATCTGGTGCGATCTTAAGTAGCTCTTCTACTGTTCGCATCCCGGCCATGCCATTACCAATTAAAACCAGTTTCTCTCTCATAGGGTTGAACTCCACTCACCATTTTTTTACTTAAGAGCAACTAGTGGACCAATTATTTAGCATCCTCTCTAACCCTTGTATTTATTGAATAATTCTGCACTATGATGTCCTAAAATCCCCCCTGACAAGCCGCGTATGCACCGACATGAACTTGTTGATTTCTGCCCTGCACCATATTGAGCCATTTTTCAAAACGCCACGGTCGCGATCTCACCAAGCAGTTTTTTGAATGACATTAGCGAAATAGAAATTCAGCCCAGCAATTTGCGCCTAAGCTGTGCTCTCTCTGTTAACTACAACTATTTTTGCACCGAGCTGGAGCGATAAAATGTAATACGAATTTCGTAATGTCACTTTTTACAAATGCAAACAGCCGCTTATCCAATTGGCATTACGCTTGCCATTCAACGCTCGGTGTTGCATAACGAGAAGAGTGAATGAAATGGCAAATACAAAACTGAATATCCTGAAACTGAGTGAACCAAACATACGCATTTTGCACTACACATGGTTTGCATTCTTTATGACTTTTGTTGTTTGGCTGGGGCTTGGGCCGATGATGCCATTTATAAAAGAGGCCCTGGCATTAACAGATCAACAGGCGAAAGTGTTGCTCATACTCAATGTCGCTATGACGATACCGGCTCGTATCATAATTGGTATGTTAGTCGACAAATACGGGCCGAAAATTATGTACACAACGATACTGGTGCTCGGTGGGCTTATCAGTATTGCATTTGCTTGGGCGGATAGTTATACCGAACTCGCCATCATGCGATTTCTATCTGGTTTCATTGGGGCCGGGTTTGTTGTTGGTATACGCATGATCGCCGAATGGTTTCCAGCCAGACAAACTGGCCTGGCCCAAGGCATTTATGGAGGCTGGGGAAATTTTGGCTCGGCTGGCGCGGCCATGACGCTTCCATTTATTGCGACAAGTTTGGGTGATAGTGAGGGCTGGCGCTATGCACTCACCTTTGCCAGCATCGCAGCGATTGCATATGGTCTGTTGTATTACACCAGAGTTAGCAACACGCCCAAAGGTTCGACGTATTTCAAGCCCAAAAAGACAGGCGCCATGGAAGTGACCAGTGGTGGCGATCTCGTCCTGTATATTCTGATGAACATTCCACTCTATATTGCACTAGGTATTCTCAGTTGGAAGCTTTCGCCTGCGCAAATGGGGCTGATCTCTGAAACGACTTGCTATGTCGTATACGCAGTACTTACCGCAATCTATCTGACTCAGGTGTGGAAGATCTGGAGCGTAAATAGTCATGTGTTGAAAGTACCCGTACCTGAAATGCATCGCTACAAGTTCAAACAAGTGGCTATTCTCGACTGGGCCTACCTGGTGACGTTCGGTACTGAGTTGGCAGTTGTCTCTATGCTCGCGATGTTTTACGTCAGTTGGTTCGATGTGCCAAAAGTAACCGCAGCATTGCTGGCCGGTATCTATCCGTTCATAAACCTGGTCGCTCGCCCTGGAGGTGGTTGGATTAGCGATCTCATTGGAAGACGGATAACATTGATTATTGTGTTTGTGGGCATCACAGGCAGTTTTCTTTCACTCGGCATGGTAACCAAGGAATGGCCTGTGTGGCTGGTAGTTGGAATCACTATTATTGGCGGTATATTCTCCAAGGCTGGGTCAGGGGCCGTATATGCCATGGTTCCTCTGGTGCAACGTCGCATGACTGGACAGATTGCAGGCATGGCAGGCGCTTTTGGAAATGTAGGCGCGGTATTGTTTTTGACGATGAATTCACTCGTCGACTATGATCAATTCTTTCTGTTTATTGGCTTGATCGCTGCGATCGTGTTGACGCTAATTGTATTATTCCTTGAGGAGCCGAAAGGACAGATGGTTGAAACTCTGCCTGACGGAACGATACAAATGATAGACGTAAAATAGACGAGATTCGCCAGATAGAGAAACCGGTCGAATAAATGCGCGACCGGTTTCTTTACGTATAGGAAACGCTGACTTGAAACCACACTTATCGATCATAGCCGGACAATATAGTGACAAGGGCATAAAGGAGTTCAACGAAGATAGTTGTGCTATTCGCGTCCCTGAAGAACCGCAACTGACCAACAAAGGAATTGTGGTTGCGATTGCCGATGGCGTCAGTAGTAGTTCGGCAGGCCGAGAAGCCAGTGAGGCCTGCGTCAAAGGTTTGGTTGTGGACTACTACAGTACTCCCGATTCCTGGACGGTGCGTACCTCAGCGCAAAAGGTTCTGGGTGCTATCAATCGCTGGCTTTACGGTCAAAGCCAGAAAGTCCAGTTTTATGGACAGGGCATGTTGACGACCTTGAGCACGATAATCATTAAGTCCTGTACGGCACATCTGTTTCATGTCGGTGACTCGCGTATCTATCGATTACGCGCCGGGCAGTTTGAACGTCTAACCCGAGATCATGTACGCTGGGGCAGCCAGGAAAAGAGTTTTCTCAGTCGTGCGATGGGCGCAGATATCAATATCGAAATCGACTGTCGTAGCATTGATATAGAAAAGGATGACGTCTTCTTACTTACCACCGATGGCGTGCACCAATTTTTACGCACGCAAACCATGGTTGATCTGTTACAGCAACATTTCGATAACCCCGAGCGCGCCAGTCGAGAGATAGTCAAGGCTGCCCTAGAAAACGGCAGTGACGATAACGTCACATGTCAGGTCTGTCGTATCGCGACGTTGCCCAATGAAGATCAACATTCTTTCTACAATAAACTGACCGAACTACCTTTTCCACCGGATCTCGAATCGGGAATGGTATTGGATGGCTTTAAAATTATTCGCGAAATTCATGCGAGTCAACGTACTCAAGTCTATTTAGCAGAAGACACACAGACTGGGGAGCAGTTAATCCTCAAGACACCGTCTGTGAACTATGAGGACAATCCGCTCTATATCGACAGCTTTCTCAATGAGGAATGGACAGGCAGACGCATCCATAGTCCACATATTTTGAAGATTCACAACAGCACCCGTCCTCGTCATTTTCTATATTATGTTACCGAATACATAGAGGGCCAGACCCTGCGTCAGTGGATGAACGATCATCCTAGACCTACACTACAGGAAGTTCGCACTTTACTTGCGCAATTAATCAAAGGCGTACGAGCGCTACAACGGATGGAGATGGTTCACCAGGATCTCAAACCGGAAAATATCATGATCGATAATCATGGCACACTAAAGATTGTCGATTTCGGCTCGACGCGTGTTGCAGGCATAGAGGAGATTCATAAACCTATACACGGTAAACCGGTATTGGGCACGATTAACTACTCCGCGCCTGAGCTGATCAAAGAGGAAATAGGAACTCACGCCAGCGATATCTTTTCGGTTGGCGTCATTGCCTATGAAATGATATGTGGGGCACTGCCTTATCAGAAGGCTTTTACGCCAAAGAATATGCATCAACAACGCTATATACCCTCAACTCAATTACGCGATGATATTCCGTTTTGGCTGGATGCGGCATTACAAAAAGTCACCGCAATCAAACCCCAGAATCGATACCACACACTGTCAGAGTTCTATCAGGATATCACTACGCCCAACCCGAACTTTACTGACGCAACTCTCCTTCCCTTGTTAGAGCGCAATCCCTTGTTGTTCTGGAAAACAGCAACCTTTATCTGTTTGTGTGTCATTATTTTTCTAATGGCAAAATAGACTAAGCCAGCGCATTAAATAATCGGGCTTTCTGGCGTAGGAAATGGCATCGGATCAGGAGAAAGAATTTCATTGAATTCATCGACCGTGGCTTCGGCTTCACGGACGTCTTCAAAGCGAGCAATGTGATAAAGTGCGTCGCCTTCGTTGACCAGTGGCAGATTGCTGCGACCAATAACGATTCCACCGAATGGGGCGGTAATCTGCGTTTCACGTTCCCCAAAGGGGTCAGCGACGACGCCAAGCAACGTGTCTTTCTTAACTCTTGCACCCAAGGGAATCATCGCGCGCAAAATTCCACTATCCGGCGCGCGAACCCATGAGCTAGAGTTTGCCACTACCGGTTCTATTATCGTTCTTGTCTTGCTCTTAGACGGCGGCAACATATCCAGTACTCGCATGACGTTGACCACGCCTTTTACACCAGCACGTATGGAAACTTCGTCAAAGCGTAAGGCCTCTCCTGCTTCATAAAGCAACATCGGGATACCATATTCCGTGGCAGCCATACGCAGGGAACCGTCGCGCAAAGAAGAATTAATAATGACCGGAACGCCAAACGCCTTAGCAAGTCTTTCAATTTCGCCAAATTCTAAATCTGCGCGCACCTGTGGCAGATTGACGCGGTGTATCGCGGCGGTGTGTATATCAATTCCGTGGGTGCTTTTGGCAACAATTTCCTGCATAACCAGATAGGCCAGTCGGTGCGCGAGCGAGCCTTTTTCTGACCCAGGAAAACAGCGGTTGAGATCGCGTCGATCGGGCAAATAGCGAGAGTGATTGATCAGCCCATGAACATTAACAATAGGCGCAGCGATCAGCGTGCCCTTGAGCTTCTTCAAAGAAGGTAGTTTCAACAGGCGACGAATGATCTCAACGCCATTGATTTCATCCCCGTGTATGGCAGCCGTGACAAATAGTCGCGGCCCACTTAGTTTGCCATTGATGACGTGTACAGGAATCGTCATCGGCGCGTGTGTATATAGGCGGCCTGCAGGAAGATCAACGGTGGTGGACGTTCCCGCTGGAATGTCCACGCCATGAATCGAAATTGCACCGTTTTTCACAGGAATTAACCTTTGCCGCGGGTTCGGGTTTTATGGGGTTTGGCATTCTTGACGATAAAATCGACTATCATCCCGGCGACATCTTTTCCTGTCGCTGTTTCGATTCCCTCCAAACCAGGCGATGAATTGACCTCCATCACCAGTGGTCCACGTTCGGATCGCAATACGTCTACACCGGCAACATTAAGTCCCATGATCTTCGCAGCGTGGACGGCTGTTGCACGTTCCGCAGGCGTAATCTTTACCAACGACGCTGACCCACCACGATGCAGATTGGATCGAAATTCGCCGGGTTGTGCCTGCCGCTTCATGGCAGCGACGACTTTATCACCTACCACCAGGCAACGGATGTCGGCTCCTCCGGCTTCTTTGATGTATTCCTGCACCATGATATTCACCTTTAAACCCATAAAGGCTTCGATAACACTCTCCGCTGCCTTTCGCGTTTCCGCCAATACCACGCCTATCCCCTGTGTGCCCTCTAATAACTTAATTACCAGCGGCGTGCCGCCGCACATTTTAATCAGGTCCTGGATATCATCGGGATCATGGGCAAAACCTGTGTTGGGCAGACCAACCCCTTTTCGAGCCAGCAACTGCAACGAACGAAGTTTATCCCGTGATCGGGTAACGGCTACGGATTCATTCAGCGGAAACGCACCCATCACCTCAAACTGGCGCAACACGGCGGTCGCGTAAAAAGTTATAGACGCGCCAATACGTGGAATGACGGCGTCAAACGTTGGTAAAACCTGCCCTTTGAAATGAATTTCCGGCTTACTCGACACGACATCCATATAACAACGCAGGGCATCCAGCACCATAACTTCATGGCCTCGTTGTTGGCATGCTTCTACCAAACGACGGGTAGAGTACAGCTTCTTGTTGCGAGACAATATGGCGATTTTCATCAAAATTTTCCTTGTATTAAGCTAACGCGCCCTAGATGGACGCTTTTTCCAAGCGTCCATCGTGCAAAAATACTTCCCGATTAGCCATGGAAGCGTATTCCGGTTCATGTGTTACCAGAATCAAGGTAGTGTGATTTTCCTCATTCGCCTGTTTCAGCATACCCATCACAATCTCGCCGTTTTTGGAATCGAGATTGCCCGTAGGCTCATCGGCAAATAAATATCGTGGCCGCATAATCAGGGCGCGAATAATAGCAACCCGTTGCTGTTCACCGCCAGACAATTGGGAAGGAAGTTTGTCGGTCTTACCTGCGATATCAAAACGCTCGAACAAGCTGAGTGCGTAATCGCGTTTTTTCTCATGTTGTTTGGTCTTTCTCGCCGGTAATAACACATTTTCAATAGCCGTGAGTTCTGGCAGCAAATAGTGAAACTGAAATACAAAACCCACCTGCTGATTTCTGAATTCATGCAATTGCTCGACGCCAATACTGGCCATGTCAACGCCGTCGATTAACAACCTGCCGCGACTCGGCAAATCCAGGGTGCTTAAAATATAGAGCAAGGTGCTTTTACCGGAACCCGACTTGCCCGAGATCGAAACAAATTCACCATCTGCCACGCTGAGAGAAATATCGTGCAGGATACGCGTGGGCGGGCTGCCGAATTCCTTAATGACATTTTCGCAAACGATCGTCATTAGACTTCCGACCTGATAATTTCAAGCGGTGTTAAACGGCTGGCAGCATGTGCCGGCAATATGCTGGCAAGCACAGCCGAAACGAAAGCAAGTAAAAAACCACTGAGATAGATAGACGGCGCATATGAGATGATGAGATGCCCTCCCATAGGGCCTTGTCTACCCAGTTCGATAGTGGATAGATACAGATTGATAAAATGTCCAAACAGCAAGCCAATTATGGCGCCTGTAATGCCCAGAATGATGCCCTGGGTAAGAAAAAGTTCCAGAATGTATTTTGGTGGATAGCCTATTGAGCGCAAAATGGCGATTTCACGCTTCTTCTGGCTAATCATGATACTGAGCACATTGTATATGCCAAACCCGGCGACAAGTAAGATAGCGAAAGTCACTGCCAGACGTACTATATCCTGAAACTTGAAAATCTCCATAAAATTGGCGTTGGCCTGTTCCCAACTTTCGACTTTGTCGGCGCTGGTCAAACCCCACGCAGCAGCCAGATCATGGGCCCGATTCATATCGACCAGATTTACCGCGATATCGCTGATACGCCCAGGTGTACGGTTGATAGCCTGAACATCACGCAAAGCGCCAAACATGATCGCATCATCGATACCTTTGATACCAAATTCGAGTACGCCGACAATTTTCAAAGGCCTGGGTTCAGAAAGACCGGATGAGGCGAGGATAGTGTCGCCCACTTTGAGCCCCAATTTATCCAGCATACCTTTACCCACAATGACCTTATGGCCGCCGCCACTCAGATCGAAAAGACTACCCTGCTTGATATATTCTTCTACCTTCATGACGCGACTGTGTAGCGCGGGAATGATACCCACCAGACTGGAAGGTAGCCTGGTCTTACCTTTGCTGATGATGACGCTCATCGCCAGACTCGGGGAGTACCCAAGCACTTCAGGGTCTTCGCGCAGCCGATCAAACCAACCTTGCGGATAGATGATGTGCGCTTCTTCACGCAGACCCGCTGGTGGAATCAGCCAGCGAACCCGTTCATCCTCACCGTAAAAACGGCGAGTCATCTCTCCTTGATCGATGATTTGTTCACGCGCGGAAATCTTGATGTGCGAGGTATTATTGAGTAGCCGTTCGGTGATGAAATCACGCATCCCCAGTTGCAATCCCGAGATCACGGTATACATCATGGTACCAAGACTGATACCAAGAAAGATAAGCGTGGTTTGCCGCTTACGAGACATCAGATGCCGAATTGCAAGAAAAAACACCGTTATCTTCTCTTTACGATGATTTGATCGCTTTGCTGCAAATCGCCTTCCGTGACTTCGGCCCAGTTTCCGTCCACGCCACCGATTGATACGGTTACGGTTTGCTTTTTACCATTGCGCAACACCTTCACTCGTCCATCGCTCACTGCGGCCAGGGGCACGAGTAGAGTATTATTTTTCTTACCCACTTCTATGGCGACATCTGCCGTCATGCCGGGTAAAACATTCTTGCTCAGATTATCAACATGAATATGCGCCAGAAATTCTTCATTACGTGAAAACAGCGCCGATACCGTGCCGTGCAACTGTTCCCCACGGATGCTCTCAAACAAAATTCGCACCGATTGCCCCTTTTGCACACGCAAGGCGCCTTGCTGCTCTAATGAAACCTCAATGTATTTACCAGACATACCTTCGAGACGAAGCAGTGTTTGTTGTGGGAATACCGACTGGGCTTCATGAAAAGCGATATAACTGACTACGCCGTCGAAGGGAGCCGCAAAACGCAAATTATCCTCAAGCTCGACCAGCATCTGGCCGCGCTTTACTTCATCTCCCTCGCGTACGTACAACTTTTTCACTGTTTTTATGATGGCAATTTTGACGTCATAAACCTCGTCGGTCTTGACCTTGCCCAGGCCATAAATCGACTCGGTAATGTCACCAAATTTCGGGTTGACATATTCGATCTCGACTTTCTGCAGCGAGAACCAGACGCCAATCCCCAATACAACAGCAATAAACAGGCTGGAGACCAGCAAGATATGGTGTTTGACGAATTCGATCACCGAGGAACCTCAGAACGTGGTGCGGGGATAAGTATTCTAACGCAAAAGCGTGTTTAAAACGTCAAGGATGAATCTGAATACCTAAAAAATTGAGAACGCAGCCGGCGGAGTGAATCTGCCCGGCTTAGGCGCCGGGCAGTTGAAAATCAGATAAGGTTTTGTTACTCGCTCCAGCCTTTGCCGTGATGGCCGCGTTTATTCCAGTATTCCTTGAACTGCGCCAATTGGTCGGCATTCAGGACATTCATGACATCGACGCGACTTTTACTGCGTATGATGATTTTTTGTGCTTTTAAATCACCCTGAGCCTTGGCCAAACGCTCTAGCTCTGCATCATTGATGCTTCCGCTATCAACCATGGCGCGAATTTGTTCGCGATTGCTCTTACTTTGTTCTTGTAGAGGCTTTAACTGAAGATCTGAGCGTTCGAAAATATCTTTGATCTGCGCCACTTGTTGGTCACTGAGTTTGAGATGGGTTTTCATTTTGGCGAGACGATCTTCTACTGACCAATCACCCTTCCAGCCATGTTCGCCGCCCCACTCTTTGCCTCCATGATGCCCGCTGCTATCTTGCCAGCCACCCATATCGTCGTGGGGATGGCCACTCTTGTCGCCGGCGTACACGGGACTTGTCGCAACAGCACTGGCGAGTAAGGCCGCCTGAAGAACTACAGAATATCGCATAACTAAATCTCCTGGTGAAAAGACAATAACTATGGGAAACCTTTTGCTTGGGCAGTGCCGTACCGGTACGAGTTCCCGATGACACGATGAATATTTGACAAGGCGCGATAGTGTAACACGTTGTCGTCATCAGATAGTTAGCAGAGAATTAGATTACTATTTTTCTTTAAACATATAGCATTAGTTTTAGCGGGTTTGCTATTGATATCATACAGATAATTATTTTCCTAATAGAAATCATGCTGCGTCGCGTATCGTGGTAATTAAAACTCAGACGATCCGCTTGTCACTGTATCAAAACAGAACAACAAAATTTTTTATCCGTCCCTATTAATTTACGCTATCAAACAATATGTATGTCCTTAGAAACGCTGGTATATTCCGGTTGCTGACTCAGGATGATAGTTAGTGTTTTTTGTAAATAGCAAAACATAAAGTTAGGAGATAATTGATGTCAGGAACAAAAAATAAACAACAACTGGTAAGACACGTTTCTTTTGCACTACTCAGTACGAGCATGGCAATTAGCGCTATGAGTGCAAACGCCGCACCTGTCTATAGTGAATGGTCCGAACCCACGAATGCTGGGGTGAACCTGAATTCCTCCGCGAGAGATGGATGTCAGTTCGTCACCGCAAACGGACTGAGTATGTATCTTGCGTCAGACCGTGCTGGTGGATTCGGCGGAATGGATTTATACGTCGCCAGACGCGCTAACGTAAACGATGACTGGCAGGCCCCGAAGTTATTAGGCGAAGGCATTAATTCTGCCTACTGGGAAATCTGCCCTACCCTCAGCCCAAATGAAAAAGTCCTGTTCTTTACCAGTGAAAGAGACGGCGGCTGTAATGACGCAGAAATTACTGACCCTTCAGGAACAAACAGCCTGAGACGCGATATCTATATGTCTACGCGTGATGACGTTAACGATGACTTCGGCTGGTCCGCGCCAGTACATCTTGGATGTAGCAGCAACGGTGGTTTCAATAGCGCAAAAGTCGACCAGGGCCCTTACTATCATGAAACGGCCACTGGCGACAATTACGTATACTTTTCGTCTAACAGAACGGGCGGCAAAGGCGGACATGATATCTATTCTGTGAAGTTAGGCAGCGATCAATCCCCGATCGTAGACACGATACAGGGAATTGATGCGGTAAACACCAGCAAGAATGACCATCGCCCCGCTTTGAGCAACAACGGTCTGGAATTGTATCTGGATAGTAATAGACGCGCTGATCTCGTCGGTGATCACATCTATGTTGCAACGCGTTTAAGCACAAATCACGCGTTCTCAGAGCCGACCGTAGTTGAAGCCATCGCAAATGGTTCAAAAGATGTTAACCGTCGTGTATCCCTGGCGAACGAAGATACTGAGCTCTATTACACCACTAATCGCACAGGTGGAAGCGGCAAAGTAGACGTCTGGGTTTCAACGAGAACCTCGAAGAAAAACGGCGCTAACTAAACTGCATCTGTATGTAAAAAGGGCTGGTAACGCTGCCAGCCCTTTTTTCTTTAATACTATTCTATGCCAAACCGAATTATAGAACCCGGTAATGGAATCGACGCTTTCTGAGAAATCCATTCGCCATGAAGTGGCGGAGCGATAGAAATGATTGTCACATTAAGACCTATACCTGTTTTCGCACCGTATACCGACTTTGGACAAAACCATTATCAGAACTGGCGGAAGTAATAAGATTTAACTCAATTTGGTGATGTACATTTTCAAAAAGACGTATACCTTCGCCAAGCAAAATTGGGATATGAGTGACGGTGAGCTCGTCGATTAAATCCGCATTTAGAAATCCCTGTATTGTTTTACCGCCATCAATATACAAATGACGATAACCCTGCTGTGCTAAAACAGATACCAGGCTCGGCGGTGGAAGATTATAGATCTGAACTTTGTCCTTTAGTTCGTCAGGAACGAGGAAGGAATGACTGGTAAGCACAATAACCGGAATATCTTCGTAAGGCCAGAAACCAAATGTACGCACTTTTTCATAAGAGTTTCGGCCCATGACAATGGCGTCAATGTCCGCAACAAAGTCTTCATATTGCAGTCCATTCATTTTGGACTCGGCATATTTCGGATTGTGTAACCATTCGATATCGCCGTCTGGTCTGGCGATATAACCGTCTACACTCGTGGCAATATATACTGAACACTTTACTCGCATATTCAATCCTTAGCATAGCGACATATAGGCACTATGGGGTAAGAAATTCACCATCGACTTTTTCCATCACCGTTTTGTGATCCCGATGCGTGGTGTTCACCAATAATACCGATGCAATACCCGCCTCGGGGTATACACGTAACTCCGAAATATAGCCAAACGCGCTACCTTCATGAAAATAGAAAGGTGTAACGCCTTTGTTGTTATAAAACCAGGAACGCGCGTTGTGCGTGGAATTGAGCAAAGTGGAGTTCCATTCACCCTGTAGCTTGAAAAATTCTGACTTCATTTTCACTGAAAGTGTCTTAGGGTTTGCAGCCAACATGTCCTGTACAAACAGAGCCGTTGAAGGTGCATTAGTAATCAGACCACCGTGAGCGGGAAAATTAAAATACCAATGCTCCTTATACGTTATCCATCCATCTACTTTTTCTTGCGTTAAATTATCGATCAACATACCAATGAGCATACCGATTAACGAAAACCGACGGGCGTATCCTTTAGAGTCGGCTTCAAACTTGTCGAATGTGAAGTCTGTCCCGGTTTCCATGCCCAGAGGTTTGAGTATATTGTCGACCACGTATGTTTCATAGGAAACTCCACTCACTTTTCTAATCAATTCTCCTAGCAAGGCATAACCCAGATTGCTGTACTTCACATCGCTTCCAGGTTCGAATTTTAGCTTGGGATTTTTATTAAGTGTTTCGGTGAGCATCGCCTTAAGATCCAGCTTCCCATGCTCATGGTCTGGGTGCACATACATTTTACCTATCATGGCGTCTGGGATACCGGCACGATGACCGAGCACTTGCCCTATGGTTACCGACTTATATGGAATGTCCGGCAAATATTTGCTGAGTAAATCGTCAAGTTGAATTTTGTTTTGATCGACCAGTTGTAACACTGCCACAGCCGTAAAAAGTTTCGTCGCGGAGTAAAGCATCATCGGCGTTTGCATGCTCATCGCCGGACCATTTACCACTGCCCTACCGCTGGCATATTCAAACAAGACTTTCTCTTCATTGAGTACGATGTATTGAATACCCGGCGTCATTCCCGATTCGACTACGCCATCAAGATATGTCTTGATCCTTTGTTCCCGGTCGACGTCCGAGCCCTGGTGCATAGTTGGAAGGCCCGAGCAGGAACACAATACCAATGCGACTGACGAAACCAATAAGGTAATTTTGGAGGTGCCTCGAAAAAATAATGACAAGCTGGTGCCAACAAAAAGAATACACCGGAAAGAAAACAACATAAACAGGCCCCCTAACTGCTCAATAGTAGACTCAAATTATACATAAATGAGGCTTGCTAATCTCTCGATAGACGACTTACTGAACGGCCAAATCAGGCTGAGTATATATTTCCCGTAAATAGCGGCAATCATCCTGAAGTAGCTTACCAAGAAATGTTGTTATTTGCTCGTTGCCCAGTCTTGGGTAGGAACTCAACGCTACGCGATAGTCGGGCAGCTGATAGAGAAATGCAGCCAGGTCACGCGTTCCATCACCAGTCGCGCCATAACCCAGTTTGTCCAGCATTGAAGCATTGAGAATCTGTTCGAACTGCCCTTTCATGGGCAAGGCAAACATAGGCACGCCCAGATACAAACTCTCCGTCATGAGTGTAAATCCAGCCGTCGCCACTACAGCCTTTGCACGTCGCAAATCCTCGAGAAAACCGTCGCTACTAAACGACTTGTATAACAGGTTTCCATGTCGTTCGCCTTTGTTATACCCATAGACGACGAATTGCTCGCGTGTAAATCCCGCCAGCGTACTCAAAAGTGATTCGTAGCCTGAGGTCACATATACCAGTATGTTTGCGCCGGGCTCGGGTTTCAGTGCTAATACTTCGCTACGTAATATCGGCGGAAATACATAACTCGTGTTATTTCGCAGCTCCCCTTCATGAAAACTGGTAATCAAGGACACCGTCGGACGAGGGACCATGGCACGGATTATCGCCTCAGTGACAATCGCATCCTTGCGATGCTGTTCCTCGAACTCGTAGGTCATATAGCGCATTCGATGTTGATTATCGATTGTAATAAGCGGCAGTCCGTAATAATTGGCGAGATATGCCGTCGTCGGCTCAAAATCGGTGATGACGCAGTCAGGCGCAAACTGTTTAAAAAGTGTCTTTCGAACCCGCCTAAAACTCTTGATGCCGTCAGGGACCGACCGCAGATTTTCAAGAAGCGTTATTAATGGCGAAACCTTGTTATTCTTGCTGACGATTTTTAACCCGGCGACCTCGGTTACATCGAAATCGTCTTTTAGATTTCGGTAGCCACGATCATAACTGACGACACGGACCTCGTGTCCCTGCGCAAGTAAATACCTGAGAATCTCTCTCGCCCTTGAGGAATGTCCTGATCCCTCACCCGATACCCCGTAGACTATTTTAGCCATCTCTTACCTTTCTTTTTAACCAGGTTATTTTTAAATGGCGACAATTGTAAGCAACTTTGTACACGAATGAATGACGAAAAACGCTCCCAGACAAACGAGATCGGTTTAGTACAAGGCTCTTTTTTGAGTCTGGTTCGGAAGTGGCAGCAATCATGTTTCCAGGTTTGGTGTATCGATCCGCAGTTAGCGCAGTATTCATCTAGGGCGACAAGGTCATCTCAGGCAATGGCAAATACGCTAAAACATTTGATGAATTTAAACTATTTCTATATATTTACACAGGCTTTACTCTGGGAACTGGAAGTCCGCAGCCATATTAATCCAAGAATTCCACTCTGGCTCGTTTTCCTCAGGCAATTTTGCCTGTCCTCTCCCTCAGCACCTGAAAGTAGTCCCGTGCTATATAACAAGAAATTAGGCAGTTATCTTTAACACTAGAGTTTTTGCTTTAAGAGCACATAGCCGTGGTTATGTCTGCATATATGAGACTGTGCTAATAGACGGCGCTATATGTGCTGATAAATAGTGTAGTTGATGAAATACATGGGAAGTAAAAATCAATGCATAGTTTTTTAAAATACCTGCTGCTTACGTCCATCGTTTTTTTCTCCGTTGCGTCAAATGCCAAGGCCTCCTCTGTCCGGCAGGGCGAAGATGGTCTGGTGTTCGGGCTATTGCCCTTTATGAGCCCTATCTCATTATTCAAACGCTTTGCCCCCTTGCGGGACTACATCATGCAAAATGCGAATGAAGAAATCGTCTTTGAGACCGCCAATGGTTTTGACGAATTCGTTGCCAGAACCAAGAAAAAACAGTACGACATCATTCTCACGGCGCCCCACTTCGTCAACTCCGCTATTGATACCGGACACTATAAATTATTAGCCACGTTTAAATCCCCTTTGTCGGCCAATATACTGGTGCGAGGAAATAGTGAGATACGGGACGTCAAGGATTTGCGCGGAAAAAAAATCGGCCATGCGCCTGAGACGGCGTTTATTCCGGTTATTGGTCGAAAATATCTGGACAAGGTCGGCTTGAAAGGTGAGAAAGCGCCGGTATATAAATCCTATCGTACCCATAATGCTGCCTACCATGCCTTGACTGCCGGAGAAATTGAGGCCGCTATCATCGGCCCCTATCTGGTGAAGAATGCCATTGAAAAAGATGGCCTAAGATTGATAGCCAAAAGCAATGATTTTCCTTCGATTGCGGTTTTGGGTTCCAAACGCGTATCTACAACAACATTAGACAAAATAAGCAAAACGCTTATCGGCATGGAAAATACGCCTGAAGGCTCGCTTGCACTAACCCAAATGTCCTGTCCGGGTTTCCGAGAAGCGTCCAACACGGAGTTTAATGTTCTTCGCACCTATTTGTCATCGTTGGACTAGAAGACCAAAAAATGAACTTATTTAAGCCCAATCTTGCGTTGCGCATGGTCCTGGTGATTGTCGGTATTGAGATTATTATGCTTTCTTTACTGGTGTGGAATAGCGTACGCCTTATTAGCTCCAGTCATGCGGAGTTATTCGAAAGAACGGTGACCGAAGAGACATTCCTGCTAGCCGATTCACTTGCCACCGGCTTGACCTTTCGTGACAGAGCTATCTTAAAAGATGTCCTTTTTCTACTTAAAGACAAAGAGAATCTTGTTTATGCACAAGTGACTGACAGGACCGATGCTATATCCGCCACGATCGGTAACCCTCCACACAACGCTCTACCCGATACTAGCTACAAACAGGCACTGAAAGACGGAATTTATGACGTCGAACATCGGGTCGAATTGGGAAATCAGTTTCTCGGCACGTTAAAGGCCGGTTTCTCAATCGAAGAAGTTGAGAAATTGACCAATGAAACGCGATTGCAGAACGCGACTATTGCACTATTGATGCTCGTACTCTCCATACTTGTTACGGTGGCAACCGGCGTCTATCTAATGCGTCGTTTCGACATCCTCAACGCCGGTGCGCTGGCCCTTAAAAGCGGGAATCTTGAACATCGCATCCCTGTAAAAACGAATGACGAAATCGGTGACCTTGCTGATACTTTTAATCAGTTGGCCGAACACCTGGAGAATACTCAGGCTGAACTACAAAAAGAGCATCAGGCACTTGAGGAAAAGACCCGACATCTGCATACCTTGCTCAACGGCGTAAACGCGGTCATCTTCGAGGCCAATGCGCGAAATATTGGTTTCCGATTTGTCAGCAACGAAGCCGCCTGTCTGCTGAAGTATCCAATTGACGCGTGGTATGAAGACAAATTCTGGATGAATCAAATATATGAAGAAGATCTTGATCGGGTTTATAGCCAGTGGCTAGAGTGCGCGCAACCCGCAGGAAGATGCACTCAAGACTATCGCGTGTTTGACTCTGAAGGCGAATTACTCTGGATTAGACATATCGCCAACTTTGAAGAAAACAGCGATGGAGTGTTGATAGCACGCGGCTTGCTCATCGATATCACTGAAGAGAAGCATAATGCGGATCATATATCCTACCTGGCCACGCATGATTCACTTACTGGTTTGATAAATCGACACCAGTTTTTTCAAGAAATAAAAACGCAAGTACAGATGGCAAACCGCTATGGTCATCAGAGTGCCTTGCTTTTTATTGACCTCGATCAGTTCAAATATATCAATGACACCTTTGGACACTTTGCCGGTGATGAATGTTTGATACAAGTGGCAAAAACCTTACATGCCTCTATCCGCATGTCAGACATATTGTGTCGCTTGGGTGGCGACGAATTCGCCATCATTTTGCCTATCGTTAAGCATGGAGAGGCGGAAGAATTCGCTCATTTGCTACTCCAGCGCCTGAACGAAAAGAAGATCACATATAGTGGCCATCATTCCTATATCAGTGCAAGCATAGGTATTGTGCTTTTTCCATTGCATGGCAAGAATCCCGATGATTTATTGGCCAAGGCCGATCTGGCGATGTATAACGCAAAGAATCTTGGTCGTAATCGCTATTTCTCCTATCGGGATGATTCCGGCGAAGATAATTTTATGGAGAAAAAGATACACTGGGCCACGGAAATTAAAAGCGCGTTGTCGGAAGACAGGTTTAGACTACACTATCAACCTATAATTGATTTACAAACAGACTCACTATCTCATTACGAAGTTTTGTTACGCATGCTTGATCGAAATGGAAACATCATAGAACCATCGGACTTTATAGATGTTGCCGAACGATTTGGCCTGATTTACGACATCGATAAATGGGTCATCGAAAACGCCATACGGATGCAAAACTATCTTAATATCGCTGGCCACAGCCCGGCGTTCGCCATCAACCTGTCTGGCTTCTTTTTTGGGTCTGAAGAATGCTTGCGTTACGTTAGAAAACAAATCGAGTTATACCGCATAGATCCGACAAAATTAATTTTTGAAGTTACAGAAACTGTCGCATTAAGAGACTTGGAAAAAGCTACTACTTTTATTGATTCTTTGCGTAAACTGGGATGCCGATTTGCGCTGGATGATTTTGGGGTTGGATTTGCTTCATTCCAATATTTAAAAAATCTGACGATAGACTATATAAAAATTGATGGTCATTTCATACGAGATTTACACATTGAACCGCAGGATCTGGTCTTCGTGAAGGCGATACTCACTGTCGCCCAAAGCCTGGGCATAGAGACTATTGCAGAATTCGTCGATAATCATCTAATCACCGCAAAATTAAAAGATATCGGCGTGGAAAAGGGACAAGGCTATCATTGGTCTCCGCCTAGAGAGCTTCATGAATTCTATGATGCATCATTTTTTTCTTACGCCGACAAGCGTATCTCTACAGCGAAGCCAAAAAACTTACTCATGGTTGACTAAGAAGAGAAGGATTGTAGGTATCGTCGCTTTCACAATGTAAATCGTCGGGTATGAACAATAAATCTGCAACACAAAGATGCCGCAACCGCGACAGAGCGTCATAGGTTGTGGTTTGGGTTTGTTATGCTAATCAGTGATTTTGCCGATGAAGGCCGACCTCATGGGCGACGGGAAAACAAATCAAACTGTCGATAACTTCACCATGTAGTCGCTAGCGTTACCTATTCAAGCAATATTTAGACACTTCGAATCTGCTAAAAGCGCCAGATCAGTTGCAATGTCGCACCTGCCTGGTCGTTTACGAACCCAATTTTGTCTTTAAAGGGCTTGGCGCTGGCCCTTGCATAGAATACATCCACTCGAAAGCTGACATAGTCATCAATCTTGTAGGTGGGAGAAATCGCCACTCTATTGTTTCGTGCTCCGCTAGCCTTGAGAATAATACCACCCAGCATATTGACGCCGGCGGTGCAGTAGGCATAGTGCTCACCAAGGGTATAAATCATTTTTTGTTCTAACAAAAAACGATACCAATCGCGCTCACGATACATTCGCGACTCATTTCCTGCCGATGTGCCGCTGTGATCATTACAGTCCAGGCCTGTGTTCATATTCAGCAAGTGGTACAACTGAATATCGTCTTTTTCAGCGACCCAGTTATCCAAACGGCTCGTTTTTGAAATAAGGGGTAACTTTGGCGTATTCGTCTTCGATGAAGTTCTCTTGAATAGCAATTCCAGCCAACAACGAGGTAATGCTTTTAGTAGCGGAGCGCATATCGTGCTTAGTCGAAATATCATAGGCACTAAAATATTCTTCCAATATCAGACGACCGCTTTTAAACACCAATACACTGTCGATTTTTCCGTAGTGGTCTCGAAGCCGATTCCTGACCATTTCCGCCAAGGTGTCTTCTGCTGCGCCGACATCTGTAATTGTGGCGACAGCGATTCCGTCATTGAGTTGCACAGGAACTTGATAGGTATAATCCTCGGGAGAAATGTTTTGGTATTCCGTTTCGCTACAAGCGCAAAAGAACAGAAGGTTTACAAACAATACGCAGCGATATAAAAAAGGATTCAAAATGTGTTTACCAGTAAAACGTCCCATTCACCAACAATCCGAACTCCCTATCCAGTCGACGGCCAACGATATAGCCTGTGTCTTTCCAGTGTAGATCTGCCGAAATATCAAAGCGCGAATTTACATGATACGTTGGGCTTAGCGTTAACATAATCCCTTTGCCAAACACATCCTGATCCCAGGCATCCACGCTGCCACCAATGCTCAGTTTGTTAACGTCCACAATACGCGGCACGTACAAACCGATTCCCCTATTTTTAAACGGTCTACCCATTTTCATATAGAAAGCCGCATAATGTTGCCGCCATTTCAGATGCTGCGTGAGATAGACTTCATAGCCGATTGCCCCAGGATTGAACCGCGTGGTATACGCCCAGGAAAAATCGCCGCGTGTGACCAACCAAGGATTTCCGATACGTGAAGGTTGTTTAAGATCGACTACCATACCTTCGAAACTTTTATACGTCATCGGATCGACGAGTATCGTTGCTAAATTGGTCCAGAATATTTCGCGGTAGAGACGAGTGATGGTCGGGTCAACACTCCCGTCAGCACGAACTCTGGGGCGATTAGCATAGTGTTGAAACAATAGTTTGGTGTAGTCGGCCGGATCGCCATACGTCTCTTCCCACATATCACGACTTTCCGGATCATTTGGCGCAATCAGCAAGGTGTAGATAGGAAAAAACATGGTCTGTATAAAACTATGGATCATGTCGACATCATCGCGATAACCTGTTTCAAAATACAGACGTTCATGTTGCCAACGCATCAGGGTATTGATTTCGAAACCGCCGGCAGACATTAAGGTTTGTTGGGCCGGTGGCGCGTCAGGGGCCTGAACCATACGCGCCAGCGGAAAGGGAAAACGATATTCGTCTATGACGAAATCGCCACCGGCCTGATTCGCTCTTACCCAATGCCCCATATCATGAGGCCACATGGAAAAGTTAAACGTCCAGAAAAAATTCCAGACGCCGCCGAACCATGGCTGTACTGGTTCAGGCAGGGTATCGACAAAACCGTCCCAATAGACATCATAGGCAAATTTGTGAAGGAATATTCCACCACTGGCGGCTATGCGCGAGTCCTGCAATGTTGGCGCGATACTTAAGCGATAGTCGCGTCGGGTGTCGCTCAATTCATCGGCATAAATTGGTTGGGCACAAAACAGCGCTATCAAGAGCGCATACTGAAAGAATCTGGTCATCCATGAATACCTGAGTTTTTTACTGAAGCAGGTGTCTACTACCTGCAAGACAACTCCCCCTTTATGTTAATCCATTTCTGCGGGGTAAATCTGCAAATTTGATTCAGGATGAAGAGGAAATTTTCTGTAGCTGAAGTGTGTTTTTTATTCCGCGGGCAAGCGAAGCCTGCGACCTGAGCCATTGCCAGGATATACGAAGTGATTTGCGCCGGGATAAGCGTAACCGTTTATCAGTACTCGGCGAGAGGTATTTGAATTATTTTCGAAGCTTGCATGTGCGGTATAAGGACCAAAAAACAACACTGACCCCGCTGACGCCGTTACCGTTACGATGTCGCTTTCATCGAATTCAGCAGGCCAGTTCGGTGTATATTCGCGATCATAATCATGCGCGCCAAAATCCACCTTGCCCCATTTTGAGCTGCCTTTCACGAACATGAGAGGACCGTTTTTGCTGGTCATATCGTCAACGCACAGCGCCGTTTGTACATAACTACCCTTGCCATTGACATCTTCCCAGGTACCTGGCCCGCGTTCACGATGGATGATGTCCTGGTGCCAATCGAAGCGCACGCCATCGCCAGGGCGTTTGAAATGGGCCTGGTTTAGTAGATGGTCAGCACTGTCCGACCCCAAGAGTTGCAACGCAGGCCCCAAAATTCGCGGGTCTGCACCGACTTTTAATAAATCCGGCTGACAACCACCGGCCCACACCACGCGCTTTATGATGACCTCGTCACCGTCGTTCCCCAGCACAAAATAGGAACCATCCGAGTTCTGTGTCGTTTGCAGCTTGCGCGCGCGTACGAGGAGATCGTCGAAACAATTGCGCATCACGTTCAACTCTTCGAGAGTAAAAAGGTCAGGAATAGCGATCCAGCCTATATCTGAAAAATCGCGGATCTGTTGTGGTGTAAGTTTCATTCCAAGCTTATCGACAGAGTTGACTATTTCCTTGAAAACATGGCGCGAACTGTCCAAGTGGCGGCATAATACCCGGTCTTTTCGAGCTTTCCCTTATAATCCTTATGATAATTAATGGGACAACATTCTGGCAATGGCAGTGAATACATTTTCTCCGCGACATTCAGTTTTGTATTGTCCTGTATCCGCTACCTTCAGCCAACCAATAGTCGCCTGGAGAGTAAAAGCACAACGTCTGTTTATCCGAAATATGCCTCCATCAGAACCCGGTTTTATTACGAATAATTCAGCAAGAGGACAAGAAAATGTGGAATAAAGAGACAAAAAATCGAGTACCTGGGAATTGTTAGCCACCTACGCATTGGCAGGATACTTCGTGAAGTGATTTGCTGTATACACCCTATGGGCGAAATAACATGGAATTTGTTGAAGGTTGTACGTGATTTGCCTCGCAATTTCCCATATAACAACCGATTTCTATCCAAAAAATAATAGAGAGAGAGGAGAACATGGAGGAATCTCGAAGCCGTATCCTGCTTGGTGCAGTCGGTGTGTTGGCCTTGGCGCTCGGACTGGTATTTTATCTGGTCTTTAGGGAATACAATCCGCTTACCCAAACCATGAATACGCAGATAGGCTGGCTATCTCCTCAGCCAGACGATACGGCATATCTTCTCGCCAGTTTTCCATCCCTGATACACGTGCTCAGTTTTTCACTACTTTCCTACCTCTTTTTAAGCCAACGCCCCCTTAATTTGTATTTTTCTGTGTTGTTTTGGGTTTTGGTAAATATATGCTGGGAGCTTGGTCAAGCTATTCATATTATTCCCGGCGTATTTGATTTCATGGATATAATTTATGTCTTGTTAGGAGGAATACTCGCAATATCGCTAGGATCGAAGACAATTTCTGCGAAACCTGGTAGAGCTCAGTATTCTAAAAATCGAGTAGGCATACTTCCTTTCTTTCAACCCGTAATTATTGGCTTTGGCGCTTGGTCCTTGCTTGCCTGCGCTCACCTCTCGCATTCCTATTACCCGAAATATCTGAGCTATGAAGAATTGCGTAAACCGCTAATAATAGAAGCAGGTCGAGAGGTTCGTGAGAACAGTTTAGTTATCGCGTATTACAATTACATTTTCATTGGTGAGCGTTACGAGGGGGTTCATGTTTTCGACAACACAGAACCGGCTTTACCCGAGTATATCGGATTTCTGCCGATACCAGGCAATACTGAATTTGTCATTGATGGCGATTACCTCTATGCCAATAGTTTCATCGATTTAGTAAAAATCGATATCGGTGATAAGAATAGTCTACACATCGCTGATCGTCTTCAAAACGTATTTCCATACGATAGCCACCATATGATAGGTCAAAAAGTTGTTCTATACCGACATGACGAAAACAACGGCGTTGTCGTAGATATAATTCCGTTGAGCAGTTCCCCACCAGATAATGAACCTGAGACAAGAACTCCGGGCTTAGAAATAGGCAATTTCGCTATACACGATAAGTCCCTTTATTTTTTACTTGTGGAGGCAATGGCCAACCACCCTCAGAACAATCAACATCTAGACAAAATTTCTATAAGTTCATTTCTTCTTGGTTCTCGGCAAGAAATATTTAGACCTGAAGGTACCAGAATTTCGAATTTGCGTTCTTATGACGAGCACATGGTCTTAGACTTGGACAACGGAGATTCTAAATACATATATTCGGCAGAAGGAAACGCGGATGTATTCGACTTGAATTTTCCAGTACCTTCACTCAAACGTACGCTGCAAGAAGATTATCTTTTTCTCATTAAAGAGGACCCCGACAGCGATCCAATATCTTATATGACCGAAATCTATCGGTATAGTCACCTTCAAACACCGGAATTACTCGGTACTACCTCAGAAATTTTCAATGGCAAAGTGAAAATCATCGCTAATCTACTTTTTCATTGCGGAACAACCGGTCTTAGCAGTTATGACGTATCCTCCTATGACGCCATTGTTCTACGACAAACAATTTCAGAATCGGAATGTCGAGATTTTTGGGTTTACAGAGATAAACTAATTATTAACACCGGAAAAGCAGTTACGACTTTTAAATTGAACGATGATTTTGCTGATATCTCGGGAAGTATTCTGCTCATCGCACCCGAAGCAAGAAATTTTAAGGAGAATTCATTTTACTAGTCACGAAACTGAATGTTTTGCATAACTGTCCCTATCCATATCGATAATCTCTACCGTAACTACCGCGACAGATAGAGACAATTGCACGACACCGTTGAGAATTGCATCAGCTAACGCCTTTCTATTACTCGCATCCCTACCCGACTTGATTCGCGCCTGAATATGAACATATGGCTTGTCTTCCAGCCCATTGGTGAATTGGCAAAAAGGATAGGCGCGTGTCCGCACGTGGCTTTTTTCGAATAGACCACTGTCAGTTACACTTTGGTGTATCGTTCTCAGCAGTTTTGCAACATCGTCTTTTGATAGCGCGGACTCGGTATATTCAGCAATAATGTGTGGCACCTAGACTCCCTCAGTTCTGGTTAGGCTAATTATTTCGCAATGTTTTGCGTATTAAACACAAGTATCGTATCAACGATTTTTCCCTGGTTACAGCGAAAATGTTGTGAAATGAGATTTTCTTTATAGGTGTAAAACACAGTGACCTCATTGTCTTCCGCCACTATCGATAGAATAGAAGCCTCTGGGTCGGCTTCCAAATTACCTTCCAAGGATTCGAGATATGCGGTTCTCGTATCGAATTCGAACAACGGCCCCTTGAGGTGAAAGTTCTCTGACAATAACGTTTCTAGCCCCGCGAGATCGGCGTTGCAAAAACTTTCGATAAACGATTTCGTTAGTGTTCTTGCGTCCAATGTAATACCTACGGAAGAGCGACCGGATACCCCATCCAAGTCCGAGGGACGTGCACGCGTATTTCGGAGTCTCGGCACTTTTTTCCGGGGTATTCAAGACAATGTTCCGAGGACTGGTTTTTACTTTAACTAACCGGCATAAGCAGATCATGCTCAATGAAGAACTCGGTATTAATTTCTTCACCGTCATTGATGTTATAGCTGCGCACACAACCTTGCAGAACTAGAAACCTATTCCTAGCCTGCTCACCCTCTCTAAGCAAGATCGTGCCCTTGGGATATTCTCGTATATCGCTTTGCTCATGGATGATCTGAATTTCATCGTCTGAAAAAGTCGTAAACTGCGACAGAAATTGAACGAGTTGGTCGGTTGACTTTGGCATGGCGATCAGATATTAGCTTATAAGTGAAAAACGGAACAATACAGCAGCATATGCCTATTTATCCGCATACTTGTCGTTGAAGACAAACCATTCTTTTGAATTACAATGTCTGCACACCAATTTTAAATACCAACGCTCCGAGTGGTGAAAATGTAGTGTAACTTGATGCTTCCATTGACGCCGTCAACATAAAGTTTTTCAAAAATCGTTTTTTATATCCCGACTCTACGAACGCCGAAACAACGCTGACTGAATCATATACTGTTTGAGTTGAAAAAGCGCAACACGACGACGTACCCAAACTTTTTTCAAATACATCTATACCGGCGCCGTATTTAAGATACCAACCTTCAAACCTATGGTGTATAGATTTGTATAGACGCCAGGACTCCACTGTTCGAAATATGTCATAGCTAGTCGGATTTCCCAATAAGTCAACACTCTCTCCTCTTTTTGCCCAATCGATCGGCGACATGGAACGAAATGACAGACCTAGGGTGACGGAGTTGTTATAACGATATTCTGCTGAAAACGATACTCCCTGCAGGAGAACCTTGGCTTTCTTTAAATCAAGACCGCTAGACAATTCGTAAGCAGGAAAATAGCTACCACCCAGAATAGTTTCTACACCTATTCCGAATTGATTCCGCGATTGTTTTGAATGGAAGGTTTCAATGTCAGGAAAATCAACCAAAGTTATATTTTCGTCTGTGTAGCCATCAAAAATATATTCCGTTTTATGGCCAACGATTGCTCCCCCCACACTACCGAAGAGCGCGCAAAATACTGGTACCAGTGTAAGATTAAAAAGCTTGGTACCGGTGTCTGCATTTCGAAACTCCGGGTCGCTATTGACTAAGGCTCCAAGTGCCAAACATGTCGTTGCACCACCGATAGCTCCGATTCTTGCCCCCTCGGCGTGACTAAATTGAAAAACATCTTCAATATAGTGCCTAGGAATTTCGACTGATTTACCAGTTTCGCGACTAGTCGCGGTGACGCCTTCGGAGTTGAGTTTAGGATCAAATACGTCGACTCGTTGATCATCAGTTAATGTAACAGTGGCTTGACCAAGCAATTGAAGTTGATCTCCAGGTCTGAGAATTTGCGTTATTCCACATCCGGAGGATAAGACAACTAACAAACCGACTACAATTAGGACTGGTAATTTTCTTTTCATATTCTTGCGCTTTTCTTATTTTAAATCTACTTCTAAACCCTAGGTGGGTTCACTGCTTTTTATACAAAGGAAATATGCTTTGCAAAATGAAGACTGGTTTTCTGCATACCCTCACGCTCGTAAAAACGATGAGCCTCTATTCGTTGAACTCCAGAATCCAAATGAAATTGTATACACCCGTTTTGCTTCGCATAGTCTGCCAGCCAATCTAACAAGACTTTGCCATAACCCTTCGAGCGATCGCTTTCCAAAGTCACCAAATCTTCGACATAGAGATATTGTTTCCAGGCTAGACTTTCACCCACACGGAAGCCGGTAACCGCGACAGGACTGCCAGAAACTTCCAAGTATGCCAGCATAAAGCCGCGTTGTTGTAGCGCGCGAATCTTGGCGACAAACTCCAACTCCACTAAATCAGGGCGTAGTTCTTTCATCACTGGGAAACAGGCGAGTATTTCGGAATCGGTAGCTGCCAGCCTTATGTTCACACTAAACCTTTTTCTACATTTTTCGTTAGATAGGGCTTGCTACTCTATGTTAATTATTCAGTATTTTCAATTCCCCTAAGGGAATACTTTGTACGATTTTATCTCCTCCAGCGCATCATTATCACCATCCACCCCCAGCTCCACAAAAAATCCTTCCGGGAAAGATCCTGGATGTCGCGATAGATGGTGCGTTCGGAGACTTCTAATTCATCGGCAATCGCACGCGCGGTGATCGCGCGATCATGGCGTAGCAATTGTACTATCTGGAAAAGTCTATCCGCGCGGCGCATATTTAGACCTTTAAAACCTCAGTTCCAGCGCCTTGCATAAAAACTCCATATACGTCGATGCCTCCTGAAAACTATCGACAACACGAGATTTGAAATCCTTGGCACACACAGCCTTGTCAGAAATATTGCTAATCGCAATGAAATCCTTGCGCTTGAGGTCTTCGATTAAGGGATGCTCTTTATCAAATCCACGCGGCGGGTTCTTTAATGCTTCACCGGACATCTTATATTTTTTGTTAAATCCCTTATCCGTTTTTGCCCGTTTCCATTTATCCGGTTTTTCTACAATCGCATCACGAATCTTACCCAGGCTAGGCGCGTCTGGTCGCCAAATGCCAACGCCGAGAAAACATTCACCAGGTTCGATATGCACATAGTATCCAGGCGCATGTACGTCTTTGCCGCGCTCGTGTCGAAACTGAATGCCGACATTGGTTTTATACGGGCGCTTGTCTTTACCAAAACGTACATCACGATGTACGCGCATTAAAGAGCCCCCCACTTTCTTAGGTATCGCAAAAAAGTGGGGAGATATAAAACCCAGCTCGGTGGCAATATCATCGATAAAGCGCAAGGCTGGTGTACGCGTAAGCTTCCCCAAAAAGTAGACAAGTCAAAAGTAGAGAATTCTGGCAAACTAGACCCAGGAGGCTCTAATGAAGAAGTCAAAATTTACAGAAACACAAATTGTATCG